>Ga0209713_10000856_pt1 | contig 17565 bp, 13 predicted proteins | sample ArcOceMetagenome_3_FD_187444 | JGI IMG/M metagenome (GOLD analysis project Ga0209713, IMG submission 187444) | Marine eukaryotic phytoplankton communities from Arctic Ocean - Arctic Ocean- Svalbard ARC20M Metagenome (SPAdes) (version 2) | ecosystem: Environmental > Aquatic > Marine > Oceanic... | reverse complement strand
GCCGCACACCTCCTCGGCCAGCCGCTCGCCGGCGCTGCCGGCTAATATGCACGACGAGCCCTCAAACCGCCCAGGCCCGTGGCTGGCCGAGGAGGGAGTTCTCTTGATGCCCGTCGCCATCACGGTTGGCCCGGGACGGCCGCCGCTACCGCTATCTAGTCGCTCGCGCGCGCGCGCGCGCGCGCGCCAACTGCCTCACGGGGGTGAATCCGGATAGCACAGTCTTAAACAGTCTTAAACAGAGGAGCTACAACGCCACCAGGACAGTTAGCACAACAACAACAACAACAAATTACAAATCGACTAACTGCATGGGGTTGCCGGGTCGTCCGTGCACCCGCACCGCACATTTCAATTGCATTGGGCACAGTAGCGCACGCTCAAACTTGGCCGATTGCTGGCGCAGCGCTTGTCATCGACATCCGTCGACCGCTCGCGATGATGAGGGCCCTCCGCCCCCAACCGAGGCTATCGCGCCTCCAGCCGACACGCCGACCTCCTCGATGGCAGCCGCGCCGAACATGTAGTAGCTCCTCCTCCTCGGTGCCGACTGCCGACGCCGGCGCACCCGCGCCGCCGCCCACGGGCAGACAGCTGAGACGACACGCGCTGGCGTGCGCCCTGCCGATGGTTGGGTTTGGCTTCATGGACAACCTGGTGATGATCCAGGCGGGAGAGTACATCGATTCCACCATCGGCGTCACGATGGGCCTGTCGACGCTGACAGCGGCAGCGTACGGCCAGGTGGTCTCGGACGTCTCGGGCACGCTCTTCGGCAGCACAGTCGACGCCATGGCCGCCGCCGCGGGTCTACCAGCGGCAGGCCTGACCCGCGCCCAGCTCAAGCTGAGAAACGTGCGTATGGTCTCGACTAGCAGCGCCGTGGTCGGCGTCGTGATCGGCTGCCTGCTCGGCATGACGTCGCTCTTCTTCATGGATCTGGACAAGAGCGACCGTCTCAAGAAGCAGCGCGAGCTGCGCACGCTCTTCGCGACGCTCATGGAGGACGGGCACCGCCTGATCGGCGCCGAGCGATGCCTGCTCTTCCTGGTCGACGCCGACGGCCACCACCTCTTCCGGCTGAGCGCCAAGTCGGCGACGCCGCCGCAAAAGGACGCGCTGCGCCGCACATTCGAGGCGTACGACACGTCGCACAGCGGCACGATCAGCTCGAACGAGCTGATGCAGGCGCTCGTCAAGCAGGGCTGGCAGCCCGACGCCGAGCAGGTGCAGCAGATGATGGCCGCCGCCGACGTCGACGCCGACGGCGAGCTGTCGTTTGACGAGTTCACCTTTTTGATCACCAAGGCCCTCCTGGCGGACGAGGTGCGGCTGGCGGTGCGCGACGGCGGCACGCGGCACCACGTGCTCGAGTCGGGCGAGCTGCTCAACGTGGCCGACGCCTCGAACCACCCGCTCTGCTCGCAGCCGAAATACCAGCTGCGGGGCTACGACGTGCGCAACCTGCTGATCGGACCGATCCTCGACGCCGACGGCAAGGTGATCGGGCTCGTCGAGCTCGTCAACAAGGACCCGTCGCGGAACGAGGGCACGTGCTTCAGCAGGGACGACGAGAAGCTGCTCGGCATGCTCTGCTCGCACTGTAGCATCTTCATCACGCAATTGGAGGAGGCGTCGTCCTGATTGGGCATCGCTCCGAGGGGCACGCACTTGTGCTCTCTCTGGCTGATGAGGCCTTGCTTATGGCGGGGGCGGGGGCGGTTCAGCCACAGCGATCGCCGCCGTCTATCCAAAGTCGGCGGCCGAGCCGTGCGCACCCCCTGGCCTCCGACCGTGTTTTGAATAAGAATACACATTTCACTGTCGATGACGCCCCTCCGACGACACTGGGTCTGTCAACTCGGCGCATTCTCGCAGGTCGCCGGGAGGGGGAGCGCTCGCGCTGGGAGCACGGCCGCGCTGCTGCTGGCGCGTCAACAGGACGAGGCGGCGCACGCGCAAGGGCAACGCCCAGCCATGGCGGTTGCGGCCGCTGCTGTCCCACTCCAGCTCGTGAAAGTACGAGGCGTGCGCGGCAAAGCCGAGCGCGTCGAGGACTGCGCGCGCCTTCGGCTCGTCGTAGAGATCATCGAAGAGCAGCACGTGCGACGGCAGCCGTCGCGCGCGGCCGAGGCGGAGGGGCCTTGGCCACCACCCGTCGGCGGCACCGTAGCGCCGCGCGATCGCGCTGGCCGGCGCCTCGAAGAAGCAGTCGCATTCGTTCGCGCACGCCCTGCTCGCCTCGGGGTAGGCTCGCCGCCACCCCCACTGCTCCGCCGGTGAACCGTTGGCCGTACCCGCGTGGAGATTGATGGCGGGGGGCGAGCACGGCAGCAGCGAGAGGCGCACGCACGCGTGGAGCTGCGCGTAGGCGGGTGTCTGGTGGCAGCGCGTGAGCAGGTCGAGCCACACGAGAGGCGGCGCGCCATCGCCACCACGATGCTCGCCACGATGCTCGTCACCGACGCCGCCACTGCCATGACCATGACCATGCTGTTGCGCCGCGTGCGCGCGCAGCGTCGCCATCGCCGCCAGCGGCGCCGCGCCGTGCCATCGGCCGAGGTAGACTGCCGCGGGCAGGTTGGTGGCCACGAGGCCCAGCGCACATGCGCGCCTCGTCGCCGGTCGCATCCGGTGGAGCGCGACGCCCGCGTAGGCCAGCGACAAGGGCACCAGCGGGTACGCGAAGCGGAGCTCCTTGTGCGGCGCGAGCGAGAGCACCGCCATCGCCAGCAGCAGCGCGCACGCCACCGCGCGACGACCGACCGAGTGCCACACGCCCAGCAGCACGAGGGGCGCGTGCGTGCCGAGCACCGCGGGCGCAGCGTTGCTGAGGTACCACGCGGGTGGGTGCGTGCCGTAGTAGTCTGCGCCACGGGAGAGGACGTTGAAGCGCACAAAGTTGAGCCACGGCAGGATCCATCGCCCGTGGCACCAGCAGTCGACGCACAGGCCCGCGAGCAGCGTCGCCGCGCCCGCCGCGACGCATGGCGCCAGGCTACACGCCCGATGGGCAAGCGACGGCCGCTCAGCAGCTCCGCTGCCGCCGCTTGCGTCGGCCACCGGCACTGGGGGTGTGCACTTTTGCGCACATGCTGGCGTCGTGGCATGTGATGGCAGGACGAGCCACGCGAGCATCACGGGCACAAGCACGAGCGCTGCAGTCGGCCGAACGAGCATCGCCAACGCTGCGAGCGCGCCGCCCGCGGCGCGGCGCAGCGACGGCGCGAGGAGGCTGTGAGGCGGCGAGGCCGGCTCGGGCACGCCTGGCAGTGGCAGCAGGCAGAGCGCCGCCAACAGGACCGTAGCCTCCGCCGTCGAAGAGTAGGTCCTGACACCGCAGTACCAAACGAACCACGACGTGCAGGAGGCCAGCAGCGTGCAGTCAGCCACGCGGTCGCTCCCAAAGTAGCGGCGAGCGACACGGTGGAGGCAGAGGTCGCCGACCGCCGCGCAGCCGCCCTGCATGAGCCTGGGCACGTGAGCGATGACGGTGGCAGAGTCGAGCCGCAGCCACTTGAGCAGCTGCATGGCGGCGGCAAACGGCAGGACATGCGTGTAGCCTCGAAGCGCGTGCTGCCACTCCCATGTCAGCACCCCGTACCCGAAGACGAGCCGGTGCGCGACCTCGGGAGCTTGCCACCACTCGTCGGGGTCGAACTGCGTCGTAACCAGGACTGCGTTGAGCAAACGTAAGGCCACCACGGCTGCCAGTTTGGTCGTGGAGTCCATAATATATAAGAATCAAAAACTCTCGGCCAAGACCGCGCGAAGTATGAATAAAAATAAAGATTGCGAATTTGAAAGCGCCCCCGTGCGCGGTGCGCGGGAGCCCGGCGAAGTAGCCGACTATCTTGTGCTGCCGAGTCTAGGGCGGTTACGAGACGAGCTGTAATATTTGTATTAAAGGTTTCACTCTCCCCAGTACCGCGTAGCGCAATGAGCAATGTTCCGTGCTGGCGCGCACCGCCTACCCTCTCACTTTCCCATCGGGCCCTTGCGAAGGATCATCAGTTCGTCCTGGTGGTAATTGTCGGAAGTGCCAACGCCGCCGCCTTGATGTCGCCTGCCACCAGGACGGCCTCCACGTCCACGTCGCCCTCCGTTGCGTCTGCACACGCCAGTGACTCAATCAGCGGCAGCCCACAAGCGTTTGTGATACAGTCCTCCAAGAAGTCCTCCGAGCCGGATGCACAGAAGCTGTGCTGGCCCTGAAAGGCCTTCCCAACAGGCGGAAACTGCGCCATCGGCCAACCGACGTCTCCCCATACGGAGTCGTCGCTCACTGCAGGCTGAGGCTGCCGCCAGTACTTGCGGAGCAAATCTTGGTGCGTCTGAAGCACCTCGGGCGTCAGTGGGATCAACGTGCAGCGCGTGCGTGGGCGCCAACTCCCCGCCTTCATGTTGCGCGAGGTGGATATCAGGTCGCTGCGAAACGACGTCTTGTCAGCTTGCAGCCAGTCGCGCATCTGCTGCTGCCGCGCCAGCACGTCGCTGAAGTTGCTCGCCACTCGCCGGAGCACATCTGGCACATCCTCCCAATTCTCAACGGCCACCACAAATGGCATGCGCGCCATCATGTGTGCAGCGGGGCGCGCGCATCCACGGTATGTCGCGTTGTCGACGATGACCGGGATGGAGCCCGCCTCCATGGCCTCAAACGTCCGGTACGACTCCCAGAGGTGTCCATCGGGAGACAGCGAGAACACCGAGTCGTGGAGCAGGTCCAGGTAGTCGTACTCGGTTGCGTACTCAGAGCTCTCGTCGTCGTACTTCATGTCGACGATGTAGCGGCCGTAGATCGTTGCGGGGACGTCTGAGCTGCCCATCAGCGCTTCTGCCATCGCGGTCCATCCCCTTCTGTTGGCCTTCTCTACGTTCCTCAGCAGCAGGCGACTGGGCTTGTCGGTGTTGTAAGTCCCGCGGAAGCTGAAGAGCAGGGGCCGAAGGTTTGCCGGTGGCGATGGCGCCGAGAGCCCATCCTTCGAGAGGTTGCCGCCGTCGTACTCGGTGCCGTAACTGTAGTCTCGAAGCGAGACGTACGGGGAGCCCTGTTGCTCGGCCCACATGGCATGGAGCGGACCTGACCAGGTGTTGCGATACAGGACGTGGTGCGTGGTGTTGATGGCGCCGGAGATGTCTTCGGTGGCGCACGATACGTCGCACGCAAGGAAGATCATGAGCGGGTCGCTGGCGTTGAGCAGCGACCAGAGGCGAGGAGAGCGACGGAGCGAGTCGCGGTCAAGGTTGTGAGTCAAGGTGTTGTCCACGCTGTTCAGAAGCGCATTCGGCGTGAGCATGACCATCGAGCCAGCAGCCAGGGTGTCGACGACGCCATCCACAAAGAAGTCGTCTGGGCCCCTGTACTTGATCACGTTCCACTCCACCTTGCCCCCCGCGTCGCTGGTCGCCAGGTACTCGAGCAGCGGCGCTTCGGTCAGCATCTTGGGACAGCTTTCGTCGGACACGACGTGAAGATCGACCTTCAGAGGGCCCTCGTCAGCGTCAGTGACGCTCTTGATCAGGCCGGAAGGCATGGTGAGGGCGAGCATGTAGAATACCACCGCGGCCAAGCGACGTCTGCCAACTCCGGAAGCCAACAACTCCGACAGCTGTGACCAACTCCGGAAGCCAACTGTGTCCGACCAGGCGAGACCGTCCGGCCTGGACGTCTCCATTTCTGCGGGCTGGGCCGGATCATCGCTGATCATCTCGGCGTACTTGCTGGCTGTCGAGGCGGGGCTCTGACGCACGCCGTTGGCGGGCAGAGCCTCGGCGACGCGGGCTTCGGCGACCAACGGCGTCGCATACAGGCCGTATAGCAGGCTTGCGTTTGCGACGGCAGCCAACTGTGTCAGCTCGGTCGCGGCCGGCCAGCGGCCCAGCAGCATGTACTTCATCACCGCAACCAGAGCGATGGCCGACGCGTTTGCCACGGAGCGGCCGATGGGACCCGCGTACAGCGTGGCGAGGGCCGTCAGAATCCCTCCGATCCCCGACACGCTCGCGAGCACCCACTCACTGGGGCCGATCGGGACCAGTCCGCATCCCTGACGAGCGCCCTTGACGGCGTCTGCCGCAACCGCAAGGCACACGTTAGGAATCGCAGGTGCGAGGGTCCACAGGGGCTGGGAGCGGCATACACAGCAGCGTCGACATAAGCGCGAGCTGCACGTTGCGCGTCCACACGCTGCGAATGTCTGGAAGGATGACCTTCAGGTACACCCCCGTGATTCCAGCCATCGCAGCTTCGAGCACGAGCGCCAGGACCGCAAGCTCCCACCACTCGGACGAGCCCTGCTCGTCCTCGCTGGAGTCACGGGAGGCATCCTCGGAGCTGAACACGAGGCCGATCACGCCGAGGCAGAGAGCGACCAGAGCGCAGTTGCGAGCAAACGGGATCCGGATGCCCAGGAAGAGGGTCGAGAAGAGTGCGGTGAAGAGGAGCTTCAGCTGAATCAGCGACGCGGAGAGCACGTCGTCCAGGATCTGGATGGCCCAGAAGCTGAGCAAGTTCATAAAGACGTAGCTGACGACGGGGAAGACCGCCTCGTGCGAGTTGTGCATCGCGCTGCTCAAGGTGCCGGACGTGGCTTTCAGGACGACGGCGGCGAACACGAGCTTGAACAGCTCTCCCCACAGCAGGATAGTCTCGTTGCAACTCGAGACCGCGAGGTGCGACCGCAGCAGCACGAAGGACGCGCTCTGCACCGAGAGCAGCGCGCTGAAGCCGGCGGCTGCCCAGTCGTCTGTCATGCGCGGAGCGCTAGCGAGACACGCGGTCGTGAGTGTTAGCCAGCGAATCAACCTTGATGACGAAAGAAATCACAAAAAGTTAGGTATTTAAGGGCCGCGCCGGAGGCGCACGCCGGAGGCGTAGGCCGGAGGCCGGGCCCGGAGGGCCGCGCGGAGCGCCCGCCGGAGGCGGCGGCCGGAGGCCGGGCCCGGAGGGTTGTGCGGAGCGCCCGCCGGAGGCGGAAAATTTTTGGGGAGAATTTAAATAGGATTAGATTTTGGAGGGTTGCGGGTTGGTGATAGTAGAGGGAATTGATGATTTGGAGGTTGTGGGAATGAAAATTGGGGAGGGTGTGATGGATTTTGAGGAGAAATGTTAGAAATTAAGAGTGAATGTGAGGAAATTTGAGTGGTGAAAGTGTGGGAGAGAGGAGGTTTGAAGGATTTTTTGTGTGTGGAGTGGTGATGTTGGATGAAATGATTGATGAGGTGATGAATGATGATGATGGGTGAGTGAGGTGATGGTGGGGGAGGTGGTGGAGGTGATGATGGGTGAGGTGATGATGGTTTAGGTGAAAGGTTGTGGTGATGTTGGGTGATGTTGGAGGATAAAAATGTTTGTTGAAAGTGAAGTTGAGTTATGTTGTTGGGTGGTTTGTTTCTCACAAGAAGACTTGGATACTTGGCTGTTCACGGACACGGTCACAGCGGCAACAACCCACACCATCATTAGGATACATATGTCCTCCGACTCGAAGCCCGTCAAGCTCAAGGACTTCTTCGACGAGCTGGACACCAACAAGGACGGGGTGCTCAGCTTCGCAGAGGCGCAGTTCGCGCTGACCGGCAAGGTGGCGCCTGCCGAGTACCGCGCGATCTTCGATAAGTTTGACGCCGACGGCAACGGCACCCTCGACCTGCAGGAGTTCACCAAGCTGTGCCGCGCGCTCGACGCCGCCAAGTTCGAGATGTCAGGGAGTATTTTACAGCGAGGATCGAAGCCTCGACCGGCAGATTAGCCTGGCCTCCGACTCATCACGCGTGCGCCCCCGTGCCCCGAGCAGACATGGTGCGGCAGAAGTCCAACAGCCTGGTCGATCAGGCGTATGAGGCGCGCGAGGCCGCGGCGATGCAGAAAAAGGTGGCTGCTGGCGTCGCCGTGGCGCTGGCCATCGCCGCCTTTGTTTACATGCGCCGAAAATAGACGTCGGTGTGTCCGTGGCGCGGCACGCGGGGGCACTCTCACATTGGGCTGATTGGTGGACGGCCTCCAGCCATGCATGCGTCGGTGGACGGTGCGATGTAATAGGAATAGGCTAGACGTCCCACCAGGAGTCTCGGACAATCGATGCAGCATGAGAGCGTGGTGTCTTTCAGTGGGTGGACGGCCGTGCCGCGCAAGCACACGCGAGAGGCTTCCGAGGTGAGTTTTCCCGACCCTCAGCCGATCGTCGCGAACGCCTCGCGCAGCTTTGCCATGGCGCCCGTGACGGTGCTCGCGCTGGACTCGTCGAGCAGCACCAGCGGCGGGCGCACGTCGGGGCGAATGGCCACCTCGCTGATGCTGTGGAACGCGGCCTTGACGGCCGGCACCTCGTCAAAGTGGTTCATCGCGGTGCCGCGCCAGATGTCGAAGAGCGCGCTCTGCGCCCGCTCGGCGCCCTCGTCGTTGCCCGCCTCCACCATCTTCAGCAGCGCCATCAGCGCCCACGACACGGCGACGCAGTCGCCAGACACGATGTTGAGCCCGGCGCGCAAGATCGAGAGGTTGGCGTTGCCGTTGCCGACGAGCACGCTGGTGCCGGGTCCGGCGGCCGCATACGCCATCGCATCCTCCACACTGACCGCCGAGGCCTTGATGCCGCCCATCTTGGGCCCAAAGTCTTTGCACAGACGGCCGTAGACGTCGGGCGGCACCGGCTGCTGCGTGTGCATCGCAAACGTGTAGATGTACAGCGGCGGCGCCTCCGCGGGCAGCCGCTCGAGTAAGGCCCGGAAGAAGAGCTCGCAGCCCTTGGCACCGAGCTCGGCGGAGACGGGCTTGTGGTAGAACGGCGGGAGGACCAGCAGCCCGTCAGGGCTAGCACCGCTAGCGATGGCCTGCTTCGCGAGATCGAGCGCGTCGTCGATCGCGCAGGCCGAGCAGTTGGCGAAGACGAAGCCGCTCGGACCCAGGGCCTGTCGCGTGGCCTTGAGCACCGTGAGGCGCTCGGCCGCCGTCATGCCGGCAAACTCGCCCGTGGTGCCGGCGGGAATGATCGACTGCACGCCGTGCGTCTTGAGCCAGGCGACGATGCGCTCGAGGCCAGCGACGTCGATCGCACCGTCGGCGGCAAACGGCGTCGGGATGGCCACAGTCACGCGAGGCGGCGTGGTCGGCATCGCAACGTCGGCAGCGTGCAACGCGGCTCCTCGGTCTCACCGAGATCAACTTTTTTGGCATGCAGCGCGGTGCATGCACGGCATGGCGCTGCTCCTCGTGACCGGAGCGCTGGCTACAGCTGAGCTGGGGCCTCCATCGCCGCCGGCATCCGACTCGCAGCAGCAGCAGTGCATCGACTGCTGCGGCACACTGGCAGAACCTGCCGCCACCCGATGCCCCGGCATCCTCTGCCTGCCCTGCGCCTCGAGCTACGCCTGCACGACGACTCAGAGCGGCATCTCGGGATCGCTGCGCTGCTCGCTCTGCGCGAGCGACTCACCTCCCGATTGCATGGGCGGCGGAGCGTCGGCTGGATATCAGGGGGGTGCTGGCCACTACCCGCAGGCCGGCTACGGACCTGGCTACGTCGGCCAGCCGGGGTACGGATATCCGCCGGGCTATGGATATCCGCCCGGCTACGGCTACCCGCCAGGGTATGGATACCACCATTCAGGCCTGGGCGTGGCGGGGACCGCCCTGGCGGGCGCCGCGGTCGGGGCCGCCCTCGGTGCCGCCGCGTCGGGCCCGCGCATGACCACCACCGTCGTTCACCACGCCCCCACCTACCACCAGCCCGCCTACCACCAGCCCGTCCCAATGGGCCGGCCCGTCCACTCGTCCTACCACTCGTCCTATCATGGCGGCAGCTCCTTCCGGCGCTACCACCTCGAGTCCGAGCAGCTCGCCCGCCTCAGTGCCGCGGCCGTCTCTCCGCCCGGGCTCGGCGTGCTCGCGCTCGCCGTCGCCGCGCTCGCGACGCTGGTGGTGCGTCGCGTACGACGACGGCAGCAGCAGCCGTCCCCGCAGGAGGGCACGGGCCTGCAGCTGCTCTGAGAGAGATTGCGTGTGCAGCACCAGCAGGTTTTTGATGATGTCTAGATTTTAGCACACGATCCGTGCTACGCCTCGAGCTTGTGCACAAACATGCCCGGGGGCCGCTCAGCCGGTGGCGCTCGCTCCCAGTTGCGCTGCGCCTCGTTGACCGCGGCCGTCGTCACCTTGGCACAGCAGCTGTACAGCCCCAGCGCCTCGGCGAAAAGCTCGGGGCGCGTGGCGCGCAGCGACGCCTGCCGGCATGCCGGCTGCTGCAGCGCGCAGGCGCTCGGGCCGCGCGTCTCGCAGAAGCTGTGGTGGCCGGCGGCGACGGTCTCGTGCAGCCACGCGAGCATCCGCCGGCTGTACCGCGCGGGCGCGAGCAGCGCTTTCCATACCTGGTCGTCGCGCAGGTGGTTGCGCAGCCCGTGCGCGTGGTAGCCAGAGCGGTTATCGAGGTGCTGCGTGGCGGGGTCGGTCGTGAGCAGGTCGGCGCCATCGCCGTCGAAGGCGTGCAGCAGCCTCGGCAGGTGGCCAACCCAGCTGATGTCCCAGTCGATGGCCCAGAGGAAGTCAAAGAGTGGCCGCGGCGGCGGCACGCGAGGCGCGTCGCAGCTGGCGGCGGCGGCGGGCGGGCGCGCGGACGCGGCGTGGGCCGCCCTTAGCCACGCCGGCAGCAAGCGCAGGCCGACACCCGCCTGGGCGTGGAGGTCGCAGCCGATCCACGCCCAGTTGATTCCATCGACGGCGGAGCGCTTGATGTAGGCCTTGCGCGCGCGCCGCTGCTCGAGGCCGCGAATGTACGCGAAGAAGCCCGGCCAGAGCTCCGCGTACGACGTTGGGTCGAGGCACCAGACGGTCGCGTGTGCACCGACCGCCGCCTTGAGCCGGTGCAGGTTTTGCACGCCGTCGTTCGCGGCCGTGGCGCTGCCGCCGCCGCCGCCAGGTTCGGCGGCGAGGTCACTCCTGCTCGAGTTGCTCGTGGCTGCGCCGCCATCGGGGCAGCGGTCGTGGTCGCCGTCGCCGATGACGTAGGCGACGTATAGCCTGTCGTCGCCGCCGCCCTCGCGTATCTGCGACGCTGCACGGCTCAGCCGCGCCAGGAGGTCGTCCGAGACAACGTAGCTCACCTGGAAGACGACGGCGTGCCGTGCCGGCGCCGCAGCGGACGCTGCTGCTGGTGGCGCGCAGCAGCGCAGATGGCAAGGAGAGGGCGTGCGCCCGCGCTCGAAGGCTCGGACACACGCGGCGCCGTGGTCGAGCGCCGCCCACGCGCAGCTCTCGCCGCCACACGCCGAGCCGCCGCTGCTGCCGGACCGCGGCGAATGCCAGCGCTGATCGTGCAGCCAGCGCGTGAACGTTGTGGCCGGCTCGCAGCCGTGAGAGCTGGAGTGGTTGAGCATGGCAAGGCCATCAGCACGACGAAAGGTCTAAGTTCAAGAAAAAAAGTCACAAAAGCTCGTTTCGGAATAACCAACACTTTGCATCTCTGCGCTCTTCAAGATTACTTGAGATTACTTTAGATCTTAGCTTTTCCTAAGCCGTCGGTCAGGAGGCTTTAGATTACTTTAGATCTTAGCTTTGCCTAAGCCGCCGGTCAGGAGGGCCCGAGGAGGGATAATGCGGGTGTAGGGTGCCTCCGCCCCCCCCTGCTGGCGACCTTCGACGGCCTCCGGCAGCGTGTGTGGCCGCGTCGCCCGATGATGTCCGACTGGAGGCGGCGCTTGACCAGGCGTGGCAGTGAGCCTGGGCCGAGCCTCCAGCACAGCTCCTCCCGGATGGAGGCTCGTGGCAGACGGAGCCCAGTCCGAGACTTCGCAGCCGGCTGGTGCGGTGGTGCATCCGGCATCCTGGCGTCCCATCCTCTCGACACTGCTCGCGTCCGCATCCAGGTCGGCGACACAAGTACCGGCGTCGGCAAGGAGCTGTCGTCAATGATGCGGCACGAAGGTGTGCTGAGCCTCGGCCGCGGGATCGCCACGCCGCTGCTGACCGTGGGCCTGTGGAAGGCGGTCATCTTCTCGAGCACGGAGCAGGTGCACGCTCAGCAGGATTATGGGACGTATGGCCGACCGACGCTTCTGCAACTGGCGATTGCTGGCTTCGGAGGCGGCGTGGCCGGCGCCTTTGTCCAGACGCCATTGGAGAATGTCAAGGTCAACGCGCAGGTCAACCGTGGGCCGGCAACGCTTGCGTACGAGTGGCAGGTGGCAAGGGACATTGTCGCACGGCGTGGGTGGATCGGGCTCTACCGCGGTCTGCCGATCTGCTTTCTCTGTGCCCCGACGTCTTACGCGGCGTGGTTTCCGGTGAATGAACTGTGCTTGCGACTGTGGCGACGGTCGCATGGCGCGCCGTCGCACGAACCGGACTCGTTCGTTAGCACGTTGGTCTGTGGGGCCTTCTCGGGCTCTGCGACATGGTGTGTCGCCTATCCCGCCGACAAGGCCAAGGCCATATGGGCAACCAGCTCAGCCACGTCATATTACGAGTGCTTCGTCCCGCGGCTGCGCGCCCAAGGAGTCCGCCGCTTTCTGTTCGGAGGGCTGAGCGCGAGCGTGCTCCGGGGCCTGCCGCAGTGTGCTGCCATCATGTTTGGATACCGTCTCGCGCAACAGTCACTAAATAGAGTCTACGAGTAGCTGCGAGAGTTGTGCGTATCCTTCCTTCCTGCTAAACAAACACCTTTCTCAACAGTCGTTTGACCCCTGCTTAGCGCCCGCCTTCGGCGCTGAGGGCGGCCTGCTCCTCGGCCTCGTTGACATCCTCATCCAAGCTCCTTTTGGAGGTGCGGCTTTTGGGTGCTTTTGGAGGGGCCTCGCCCCGCCAGCCGCCACAAGCTCCCGGAATTGACGACGTCCACCGCGACGCAATTCCGATTGCCCTCCATCGGCCTGCGTGTGCGGGGGGCAAATGCTTTCGACCAGCTGCGACGCCGACCAAACAACCCGTCAGCACTGTGTATGGAAATCTGTCCTGCCAGCAACACTGGATGATGAGCACGTCTCTCCTCAGCACGGGCAAGGCTGGCACGTGTCGAGGCCTCGTGGCATCGGTCCAAGTGGTCTACTGGGCTCCGTACAGGAGCGGCCTATACGACTCCATCACGATGGTCGGTCCGAACGGCACCAGCACCACCTTGCTCCCGCCACATATCCGGCTGATCTGCGCCTCAGCGACGTGTGCCCGACGGCCTGCGGCGCCGTGGATGTTGGCTCATGCGCCCCGTGTGCCGCGACAGACACGTGTACCGAACCTCCGTCGTACGTGGTGGGCACGCGAGGCACGACGTGCGAGGAGGAGGGGCTGCTTCCTCTGGCGGACGAATGGCAGTGCCTGAACGCCCACCTGCAGACCGGTGCGCCGCGTCGCGCCCAGGTCTGTCGCCACACCCGCGCTGAGCGGCACCCGTCCGTTGTGCCCGCAGGCTCCCTCGACGGGTACTTCCAGGAGCTCGGAGTCTCCAACTATCCCAGTGGCTGCTACCACTGGGCTAGGGCGGGAGCGGGGTGGCGAGTGGTCCAGATGCTCACATTGAAATAAGGACTCGATCCGGAGCTGTTGTTGGTCCAGCGCCGAGGGTCACAACGCAGTGCTGACCTCTACAGCACCGGATAATGACTAGGACCGGCCGGAGCCCTGCAAGAGTTGACAATATGTTGGTCCTGAGCGCGCCCAGCAAGTGTGGCAACAACATGTGCAACATCCGTGGTGAGCCTTAACTCAGGGACATGGCTGGGAGGGTCTGGCGGCCAAATCCGCGACTTCGATTTTTGTCTCACCCCATTCAAGGCTGTACGACTCCCCTGGAGGGTGCTTTCGAGATTCGACTCGACGCATGCGTTCTTTCGATTCGACTCGTCTCATCGGGGCCTCTTGCTGTGTGTGTGCGTGTGCTCATGCTGGTGCGCGTCTTTGCGCCGTCGGCCGTCGGGTGGTAAACGGCTGCGCTCTTGTAGTTCGAGATCAGGTGCTCAGGCGCCCAGGACCTTCTCCGCGTCGGCCTGGATGCCGCGAAGCGCCGCGGTGAGCTGGGTGTTGTCCGTCTTGAGGCGCTTGTTCTCCTGCTGCAGATCGTCCGCCTTGCGCTTGAGCGCGACGATCTCGGTCTCAGGCCCCTGCTTCGTGAAGAAGTCCGCAAGCGGGATCCAGATGCGGTTGCTAAAGTCGCACAGGCGCAGCTGGTTCGGCGGCGCGAGCTCCGGTGCGGGCGCCGGAGCCGGCGCGAGCGGTGCCGCAGGCGCGGGCGCCGGCACAGCCGCGGGCGCGGCGGACGACGACTCGCCCGCCTTGGCCTTGCGCGCCATGGCCGGCTGGGAGATGCCGGCGCTGGTGCCCTTGCACGTGGGGCACAGCTCGCGGCGCACGTTGTGGGGGCAGTTCGACGTGCCGCCGCCCTTGCACCAGCGGCACTTGGAGAGCTCCTTGCGGTGGGGGCAGTAGAGCTTGTTGCCGCCGTTGTGCGCGCAGCACCGCTTGACGATGACCTTGCCATTAGGCAGGCGCAGGAAGTCGCCCGGGCACACGGGGTCCTTGAACTTGTAGCACTTGCCGGCCACCCGGGGGACTCCCTTTTCGTCGACAATGACGTGGGGGCCGTCCTCGTTGACGGCGGGAGCGCAGGTCTCGCGAGCCTTCTTGACCATCTGCGGGGAGGCGGGAACATGGAGGCAAACCAGCGCACATGGGGGGGGAACCAGCGCACATTCAACTGGCTCACTAGCGTCGGGATGCGCGACGCAGGTAGCTCGAACGGGGCATTGGGAGGCATCGGTGGGGTGGGGGGCATTCAGGGACATGGCTGGGAGGGTCTGGCGGCCAAATTCCCGTTTTCAATTTTTTGTCGTGCGACTTCCCAGACGAGGCGCGGTCGCTGCAGGGGTTCAAACAGGAGCTGCACCTGGGTTCGATTGGGCGGCAAGCGTGAGTGACCCTGTGTTTTTTGCCGCGGCTTGCGCAGCGTTTTCTACTCTCCCGCCGCAGCGCACTACTGCACGATGTCGTTTGCCCACCTCCTCGCCCTCGCGGCACCGATGCGCGAGACCAACGTCGTTGGCTACTGGGGTCCAGTCGACTCGCTGCACACCTTCTGCGAGCAGAAATACGCGACGCACCCGATGTTTGCCGAGTTCTACAACTCGTTTGGCTCGTGGGTGTACGTCTTCGCCTCAATCCCTGGGCTGTACGCCACGAAAGGGATGGTCTGGCAGGTCACGTGCGGCTGGTGGTCGCTCTTCGTCGTTGGTGTCGGCAGCGTGGCCTTCCACGCCACCATGCGCTACCAAGTCGAGCTGCTGGACGAGATCCCGATGCTGCTCCTGATCGCCTGCGCGCTCCAGGGCTTCCACGGCTCGCACCCGCTCACGCGCTCGCTGCGCGATCGCGCGGTCCTGCTCAAGGGCACGCTCGTCGTGCTGGGCGGCCTCACCGCCCTCTACCTCTACACGCGGATCTTCGGGCTGTTTGTGACGGGCTTCACCGTCGGCGTCCTCGCGGTCGTGTACCTCGGTGTAATGGCTAAGGCAACGCTCAAGGCGTGCCAGTTCTCGCTCCGCATGGCTGTCACGTGGATCATCGTCGCTCGCGTCTTCTGGGAGACGGAGGTCCACATGTGCAAGGCCATGCCCGCGGTGTGGCCGCTGCACAACTTGTGGCATATCTTCAGCTGCACCGCGGCGTACTACATGCTGTGCTTCATGTACTACTACCGCGTCGAGCAGTTGGGCGTCGAGGGCGCGTACGGTGCGCTGCCCGGCGCCGGTACGTCGCTGTCCCTCCCGAAGCCGGCGTTCATTCCGGCGGGCTGGCATCAAGACGTCGAGGCGGCTGCCCGCAACCGGCTCACCAAGCAGGACGCCGTGCCGACGGAAGGCAAGGTCAAGGGCCGCGGCAGCAGCAGCCCCGCCCGGCCGGGCCGCAGCACGCGGAGCGGGGCCGCCGCGAGCAAATGAGAGCCGTCGCTCGACGCGACGCGGACCAGGCGCTGCTGCCACGATCGATCCTCTCGACCTCGGCTGCTGCAGGGCCGCGACGGCGTCCGCGCTATTTTGGCACTTTAACAAAAATGCTCAATATGGATTTCTGATGCCTCAAACACACCCTAGCATGCGGACCCTCGCGGGCTTGATACGATGAAGATACACCGGCGACAGCGGTACATTGCGGTCTCCTGGTGCGACACGTACAGACAGGCGCGAGCGCCAAGCACGCAGGAGACCCCGCGCCGTGCCTCGTGCCTGCTCCGAGCATGGCAACGAGCGCACGCGCGCGCGCCTTCGCGCGCCTCAGGGCGGCAGCGTCGCGCGCAGCACCTTTTCGATGGGTTGCCTGCACACGACGCAGATGGGGCGCGGCCCGCGCAGCACGCGCATCGAGCAATCGGTGCACATGGCCATGTGGCCGCACGGCACCAGCAAGGCCGAGCGCGGCTCGTCCAAGCAGACGGCGCACGGCTCGGCCGCCTCGGCGTCCTCCGCCAGCAAGCTATCTGCGGGCGGCGAGGCGGCGCCCGAAGGCTCGCCCGACGCCGCGGCCGGCCCCGCGGGCGAGCCGACCGGAGAGGAGGCGCAGCTCTTCTCCGGCGAAGCGTGGCCCGACTTCCTCCGGATGCCACGCCTCGGCAGGTTTTTGATCGGCTCCGGGCAGCGCAGCCGCTGCCGCGACTGGTACGTCGAGATCTCCTGCAGCGTCAGCTTCCGGCGGTAGCAGTTGTCGTAGAAAAAGGGCTGGAAAAAGAGCTGCTTGAGCAGCTTCTCAGCGTTCGCCGTAGTCGTGCGCCGCGTGTAGTCGCAGTCTGCCAGCTCCACCTCGTCGATGAACCAGACGGGGTGGAGAAAGCGCATCCCAATGCAGCAGCCGCGGTACTCCTTGCACACGTCCTCGGTGAACGAATCGAGCGAGAGGTTCATCGTGTTGGAGCACAGCAGTATCTGGTCATTCGGCACGGAGCGCTGCTTCAGGATCTCGCCCATCTGATTGAACAGCTCCTTCTTGATGGCCAGGTCCTCGAAGACCGACTCGACAATCACCTGCGATTTCTCCAGGGCCTCCTGCAGCGAGTGCGCCAGCGTGATCCGCCCGATCAGCTCCTCCACGTCCGGCTTCAGAAGATAGCCGCTGGCGACCTGCGGCACGTGTGGAGCGCAGGCCGGTGGAGTGCTGACGTGGTTGGCTCGCTACGAGACTGAGACGGTGCGGTGCACGCTGGCACGGGCCGTCGCAGGGCCAGGGAGGCGGCTCACGTGGTCGTAGAGCGAGGCTCTCAGCGTCTGGAAGGCGCGGTTGCGCGTGTACTGGGTGTGGTCGTACAGGTAGACCGTGCAGCCACGGCGCACGAACTCGCCTGCGGGCAGCGAGAGGGAGCGTCAGCTGGCCGGCAGCAGCTCGGGGTTGGCTGGAAGTTTGGCAGAGCGCGCGGCGGCGGCGGCGTGCCTGCGATGGCGCAGCCCATGCGTCCGCAGCCGACGACGCTGATGGTGAGCGACGGCACTGTCTCGTGCACCCGCGCCATCGGGACGGACGGGCTGTCGCCACGGAAACGCCGTGGAACCACAAGGGCTGAGCCCAGCAAGTCGTCCGAGCAGCCCAGCTTCAGC
>Ga0209713_10000853_pt1 | contig 17572 bp, 8 predicted proteins | sample ArcOceMetagenome_3_FD_187444 | JGI IMG/M metagenome (GOLD analysis project Ga0209713, IMG submission 187444) | Marine eukaryotic phytoplankton communities from Arctic Ocean - Arctic Ocean- Svalbard ARC20M Metagenome (SPAdes) (version 2) | ecosystem: Environmental > Aquatic > Marine > Oceanic... | reverse complement strand
GACGCAAACAAACGGCAAACAAACGCAAACACAAAGGCGTTTGCAAACACGTTTGCAAACGTTTTGTTAAACGTCAGGGGCTGCTCCGTACTGTACCCTCCGTCATGCGAAGGTCGTCGTCTGGGTATTGATCGCCTCGGCCATGGTCGTCTCGGTCTTGATCGCTGCCGTCCCATCCAGAAACTGGTACTGGGCCTACAATGAACGTTGCCTCGAGCTCCCCGAGGCCAATATCAGCATCATGGGATACGCTCTGCTGCCGTCGCAGGACGTCGTCGTCTCACCGTCGCTAACGGGCGACACCTGGACGTTGGTAGCGGATTCCGTTCCCTACGGCGACTGGTTTGCGATCGCGAGCGGAGGCAGCCTCGCTGGCGGAGCATCCCGGTGCGATGGCAAGTACGTGTACGGCTCGACGCAGGGAGGCGAGCTAACGCTCTCTCTGACGCGTGAGCACGCGCTGCAGAACCTCACGGTCGCGCTCGTCCATGGCAACGGCTACGCGCAGACGTACGTCGCGACGGTCTACTTGGCAGGCGACTCGCCGGCGCGTCCCCCCAGCCCGTCTCCGCCGCCCACGCCGCCCACGATAGCTTACTTGCCGCCTCCGTCGCTTCCGACTGCAGCTGCAGCCTCGCCGTCGCCTCCCGTCGCCGCTGTATCGCCGGCTGCACCCGTCGTCCCGCCACCTCGGCGCGCAACAGACGTGGCAGCAGACGTGGCAGCACACGAAGGCGCGCAGCAGACGTGGCAGCTTGGTCTGGCTGCCGGTGTTGGCGTGGCCGCCTGCATATTGGTGCTCGTCGCAGCGTCGCGCAAACGGTGCAGAGAGCGATGCTTGCGCCGGCGACCCGGCTCACGAGGTCGGGCGGCGCCATGCTCAGCCGTGCCGCTGGGGTCGCTCGAGGCGAGCCTAGAGCTGAAGATGGCTCCTTCTGCATGCACAAGTACCAACGATGTAGTGACGTCTACGTAGAAGTGACAGTATTAAACCGGTATACGATATCTATCTCGCGGCCGCGGCGCTGCACCGGTGCGCGGTGGCCCGCGTGCGGCCTCTCGTCGACGCTCTCAGCGGCGACCGAGGTAGCCCCTCAGCGAGCCCAGCATGCCGGTGTGCATGTTGGGCGACGCGGCGCGCTCGGCTGGCCGTGCGCCACCAGAAGGGCTGGTCGAACGGCGCGCTCTCGATGTAGGCGGCCGCGAGGGCTGTCTTGGTCTTGTGGGCGCAAAGCGGGTCCTCGGGCTGCGCTGCCACGTCGGGGGCAGTATGCGGCTCAGGACGCCGCTGCTCGCGGGCGGCTCCTGCCCGCCGCCGTCGCCGCCTCCGGTCATCGGTGCGATCGTCGCGCCGCCGTCGCCGACGGGCCGGTTGTTGGCGTGCTGCTCGTCGAGGCAGCGCGCGCGGTAGGCGCCGACGCGCTCAAACCAGTGGTCGGCAAAGAGGCGCTCGTAGTCGTACAGCTCGCGCCTCGCGCTGTAGTTGGCGTAGAAGTCGCGCAGCAGCCGCGGCGTCACGTCGGGCCAGTCGGCGACCACCAGCACCGGCAGCCGATCGTAGAGCGGGTGGAGCGCCGAGTGGCGCACAATCGGGATGGCGCCGACGAGCATCGTCTCCCACGTGCGGTGCGCATCGAGGCCGTTGCCGCGCGGCGAGAGCACGAAGCGGTGCCGCCCCATCTCCTGCAAGAACTGGCGCGCGCTCATCTTCTTGCTCGTGTCGGGCGTCAGCTGCACCTCGCGCTCGCCGCGCCAGTCCTTGAACGTCTGCCGCACGCGCCGCCGCTCCGGGTGCGTGTCGGCCATCTGCATCATCAGCCAGCTGCTCTTGGGCTGCGCCTGCGCGCGGCGCAGCGTGTTGAGGTACTTTGTGATGTTGGCGTGGAAGACGATGGAGCTCGCCTGCCCCTTCTTGCCCGGCGGCTCCAGGTTGTCGGGCGGCCCGATTGGGATCGAGTCGAGCTTCGGGTGCGTCATCTCGTTGTCGACGGCCCACCATCGGTAGAGCTGCTTCGAGTCGGCGATGAGGTTGGTCCACCGGCCCGGCTGGATCGGATCGTCCGCCGTGTCGGTGATCAGCAGGTACGGCACCCTGATGTGGTCGTGCACCTTCTGCGCGTACGCGGCCGTCGGCCGCAGCGTCGAGTAGACGACGTCGCAAGGCTTCACCTGCGCCGCCCGCGCGGAGCCAGTCCTGTAGCCGCTCGACCAGTCAAAGATGTGGTCGGCCAGGTTGCGCATCGTGTCGAGCGTGTACAGCGGGTAGGCGTCGCCGCGAGCGTGCCGCGTCTCCTTGCCCCAGTCGCGATACCTGAGCGCCTTGTCAGGGAAGCGCTCGAAGGCCGGCGGGCCGCGCTGCATGCGCTCCGTGGCCTCCTCAACCTTTGCCGTGAGCAGCTCTGCAAGCACCTCGGAGGTGCCGCTGGCTGGTGTGAGGTCGCGCATGCGGAGGTCGCTCGACGCAGCAGCAAAGTGTCGATCGTATATGGTGCCGACGCGGCAGCGATGCGACTTTGGCGCACGCATGCATGCACTGTTTTTGCGTTGGTTTGCCCAACAGCCACTGCTATCCTGACCGGCAGCTTAGGAAAAGCAATGATCTAAAGTATCTAAAGCGTGAGGTTCAGCGCGTCGGCGTCGCCAGATCCCGATTGATGATGTGAGGGTGCGCTACGGTAATATAGAGCTCACAAGCATAGCTGATACACGTCGGTCAGTACATCGAGGTGGTCTGCGCCTCGGCGGGCCGGTCGGCGGAGGCGAGCATCACGAGGCGGTGCGCCTCCATCTCGGCGACGTAGATCTTGTACTCGGAGGCGCCCGCGAGCACGCCGCGCGCGGCCGCCGCGTCGTGCGGCAGCACGACGGCGTCGTGCGGCCACTGCATCTTGGCGGCGCTCGAGAGGACGACGCAGCCGGAGGTGGTGCGCAGCACGACGTCGCCGCCCTCGACGACGGCGAGCACGTCGAGCTGCTTCGAGTACGAGATCGACGAGACGTGGCGCGACCACACGGCGTTGGAGAGCGGCCGCGTGCGCGCCTGCGCCTGCGCCTGCGCCTTGGAGACCCACGTGTCGAGGTGCGCGCCGCTCGCGTCGAAGACCTGCACGCGCGCGTTCTCGCGGTCTGCGACGTAGACGCGGCCGCGCGCGTCGAGCGTGATCGAGTGCGGCACGCGGAACTGCCCCGGCCCGCTGCCCGCCGAGCCCCACTGCCGCACGAAGCGGCCGTCGTACGTGAAGACGGCGATGCGGCTGTTGCCGTAGCCGTCGGCCACGTACACCTCGCTCGTCCGCTCGCTCACCGCGACGTCGGTCGGCTTGTTGAAGGCCTTGGCGCCGCTGCCCGGCCGCCCCGTGCCGATGCTCAGCTGCACGGCGCCCGTCGTTTTGTCGATGCGGTAGACGGTGTGCGTCGCCACGTCGGTCGCCCACAGCGCGCCGCGGTGGTCGATGCTCAGCCCGTGCGGCACCACAAACGGCGCGCCGCGCAGCGCGCCCAGGTACTCGCCCGCCGCGCCGACGTGCAGGATGGCGGGCATCGCCATCGGCGCCGTCGAGAAGAACGAGTTGGTGCCGCGGTGGATCAGGTAGATCGAGCCGTCATCCGCCGCCGCCACGCCCGTCACCTGCCCCAGCTGGTGCGAGGAGCCGCCGCCGTGCGCCGCGCCGTACTGGCCGACCGCCGCGGCGAACGCGCTCTTGAAGGCGGGCCGCGGCGCGCCGACGGCCTCGGAGGCGCACTCGACCTGCAGGCTACTCGTCGAGACGAGGTACTGGTTGCACATCTCCTGCGTGCGCTCGTCGAGGCCGAGCGTCGTGACGCGCGCCGTGTCGGTCGCGTCGTACTGGCAGTGCAGCTGCAGCGTGTCGCCCGCGGCGAGGTGGCGCTCCTTGTCGAGCAGCCGGATGATCTGCGGCTGCTGCGACGAGATGCGGCCGAGCTGCTCGTGCAGCACCCCCTTGCTGTCCGAGTGCTCGCTGTACACGTCGCGCGCCAGCCGGTGGGCGTGGTTCCGGTAGCCGACGACGTGCCCGCCCTGCTCCACGCGGCACACGACGCACTCGTCCATCACGGCGCGCGGCGGGATGAGGACCTCCGTGCTCATCATCAGCGTGACCTTGAGCGGCCGACGCGGAGGCTCCGGCGAGAACCAGAGCCGCACACCCGAGTTGTCGACGACGGCGTGGTCCTTCATCTGCTGGTAGTGGATCTGCAGCGAGACCTGCCCCGTCGCCGTGCCATCGCCCACCGGATACGCGTCGCCCTTGAGCGCGGTGTCTCGAAAGTCGAGCCCGATCGGGCCGGAGGCGGTCTGGCCGGTGCGTGCCCAGGCGTAGAGGATATGGCCACCGCACGTCGGCGAGTCCGCCATATACGGCTGCGTGGGTGTGCCCGGGCGTCCGTACATGATCAGGTGGTGCACGACCGACATGTCCACCTCCGGAAGCAGCCGCACGAGCGCGCCGGCGCCGTCCGGCACCTTGAACGGCCCGTGGCACTCGAGGTGCACGCCAGGCTCCAGGGTGCGGTCGATCGCACCGGCAAGCAGCGTGATGTTGGCCGCGACCGGCTCCGCGCCACCTCGCCACGGCGCCCACGCTAGAGCGGACAGCTGCGAGTATAGGAGCATTGGCCGTTGAATACCCCAAATAATGAGTTCTGCATTCATGTATGCACGTTACTATTTCGCTCATTTCGCTCTTGCGGCCGTACTTCCTATTTCGCTCTTGCGGCCGTATCGCCGTCTTCCGAGGAAACTGCGCCGCACCGGCAACGTGGCAGCGACAAGTCGCACGTGTTCTGCAGCAACAAGAGGCTGTTGGTGGCGACGTGCTTGCCAGCTAGTACGAGCCGTGAAAGGTGTTTCATATTTGGCTATGTTTTTAAGGCTATTTAGGCTATTTTTAAAAGGCTGGTAGCCCTCATAGCATGCATGTATGCACCTACTCCTGCGCGCAGGGCCCTGCTGGTCTCCGCGAGAGATTACCTCCACGAGATCGGCCGGCGCGCATGGTTTCTTGGCTGGGAGCTGATTCGCCGAGCACGCGGCAGCTCGACGCGCTTGCGGCCAAGCTCGCCGTCATCCAGCAGCAGCAAGCGGCAACGTCGGGCTTTTTTGTGAGCAGCGAGGTGTTCATGACCATCGCGATCGGCATCTCGCTAGTCGCCATCATAATCTACCAGCAGCGCCAGCTCATGGCGCAACGTGCGGCTGACCAATGCCAGCCATGCGACCCGGACGGCTTCCCCGCGACTCCACAGCGTCCTGGTTCGCCAACGTGGATGCAGTCCGTCCCCTCGTCGGCCAGCGCGGGCATGGGCGGCCGCAACAACTCGGGCGAGCTGCGAGAGAAGCTGAAGGGCCTCACGACCAAGCAGGTGTTGCTGGCGTCGCGTGGCCCAACCATGGAGGAGGCCATCGAGATGAACGCAGAGCGGCAGCGCGAGTTGGCGGAGGTTCAGCCGCGCGAGGTGCTGCGGCAGCTGCAGGAAGGCAACTCGCGCTTCTGGATGGGCCTGGCGCAGCGGCCCGAAATGTCCGCAATGGAGCGGCGCGCGCTGATCATGCAGCAGTCGCCAAGAGTTGCCATCCTCGGCTGCTCTGACTCGCGCGTGCCCATCGAGATCGTCTTCGACCAGGGTCTCGGCGAGTGCTTCGCGGTGCGTGTCGCGGGCAACGTCTATTCGGCGGCGACCGCCGCGTCGCTCGACTACGCCGTGGCTCACCTCAAGGTGAAGCTGGTCGTCGTGATGGGGCACGAGGGCTGCGGCGCCGTCAAGGCGGCGCAGCTACCCGACGAGAAGATCGACGGCGAGACGCCAGCGCTCAAGCACGTGCTGCACTCGATGAAGCGCGAGCTCTGTTCGTCGCGCCGCATCATGCAAATCCGCGACAAGCGCGCGCGCGACCGCGAGGCGGTCATCACAAACGTGGCAGCGCAGATGCGAAACCTGCTCGAGAAGTCGCCCCATATCCAGGAGCAAATCGAGGCGGGGACGCTTCTCGTCGTCGGCGCCTTCTATGAGATCACGTCGGGCATGGTCGACTTCTTCGAGCCCGAGCACGTCATCCCGAACCTCGAGAGCACTCCTCTCGCCTTTGCGAAGAAGACGCCGCCGCCACCAGCCCGCCACGAGTTTGCTGGTGGCGACAGCGGCGACGGCGGCAGCAGTGCCGGCGCCGGCGCACCACTGCACTACAACGAGCCCCTCAAGCTCGAGGCGTTTGGTGGCGACGGTGCCGCTGAAGGCCACCCCAGCCCCAAGAGCCCAAAGCCCATCCTCGGCATGGAGTCTCCCTCGAAGCGTTGGGACGCCACCGCCACCTCAGGGGTGCAGCAGCCCCCCAAGATGAGCCTTGGCCGCTGATGAGCCGCTAGCATGTCAGCGAGGAAGCCCGTGGTCCCCGGCCACGGGGCCCCAGATCCACATCGGAGGCCATGACTCTCGCCGATGTAGGACTCTATAAGGGTAGGTTAGGGGGTTAGGTAGCGTGCGGTACTATTATCGACGGGAGGGGCGCCGACAGGTAATTTTCGCGTTTTGATTCTAAACTAAACGGACCTACATGAAGCCGTCGGGCGGCGAGAAGATCGTCTTGCACATCTTCAGCCTGACCGGCAGCGCGACGCGCCCTTGGGCGGCGCGTCGGGGGCTCGCCGACAGGGCGACGGTGACGTCGGCGAAGCTGGCGTGCTCCTCGGCGGGGTCCTCCGGCACGCTGAGCTCCCATCGAGAGCACGCGAAGCCGTCGGCCGCGATCTTGGTGCACTCGATCTCGTCGCACGGGACGAGCGTCTTCGTGTCGGCGAGCGTCTGCGGGCCGCCCGGCACGCCATACTGTATCTCGGGGCAGCCGCCGTAGTCGACGCGGCCGGGGCCGCCCGTGGGGCGCGGACACGTCCAGTTGCTCGTCACCATGTACTTGTCGAGCGGCGGCAGCCCGCCCACGTACCTGTGCGTGCCGCGCATGACGACGCGCGCCTCGAAGCCGCGCAGCGCCGCGCGGAACGGCGCGTCCACCAGCGCGAGGCCCCTCCCGAAGCGCGCGGCGTACCGCTCGTAGACCATCGTGTCGAACCACGAGCTGCCGTCGATGGCGCGGCGCGCGGCGGCGCTCTCGAGGAGCGCCTGCTTCTGGCGCGGCATGATGCCCGCGTTCATGTGCCGGTACTGCACGTGCGGCAGGCCGATCGCACGCGCCAGCAGCAGCAGCGACTCGCTGAAGCGCTCGGTCAGCCCGACCAGGTCGAACGCGTCCAGCATCTCGACCGCCTGCCGGCGGTGCTCCACCGTCAGGTTGCGCCTCGCGTTCCACCCAAACGGCCAGCCGAGCAGCGCCGCGGTCTGGATGTCGGTGCCGATCCACTCGTCGAGCGGCATGCCGCTCGGCGCGCCTTCGAAGAGGTAGTCGGAGACGTAGAGCCCGGGGTTGGGCCGGCGCAGCATCGTCGCGAGCACGAAGCCGCAGCCGCGCGAGCGGTACCGCGCGCGCAGCTCGAGCAGATCCTCCCAGATCCGGAACGCCGGGTCGCGCCGCTTGAGATGGTTCTTGACGCCGCTCGGCGCAAACTGCTCCGCCGTCTGCTTGTGGAAGGACATCAGCATGCGCGGGTGGCGCCGCACGAAGCCGTCAAAGTCGGCTCGGACCTCGCGCATCAGCAGGTTGAACTCGGTGGGGCGGATTTCGTTCCACGTGCCGAAGGCCGCGTAGTAGAAGTCGCCGAGCTGCTCGCCACGCTTGAAGATGGACTGGATCGTCGAGCCGCCGGTCTTCGCCAGATGGCGGAAGACGCCACACGAGCAGTTCTTCAGCGGGAACGGCAGCGGCACCGGCTGGACAGCGTGCTGCTCCTCCGTCGGTGATCCGCGTGGACTGCTGTGTTGCGACATCGGCTGTGCAGCTCTCAACGCAGCTCTTCGCGAAGCGGATGACGCGGTGGCCTGCGATGCCGGCGCTCGGCTGGGTGGCTCGTCCGGCGGGCTCACCGTCGTGCGAGGCGCGGCCGTCGCCGACACGAGCTGCCTCCGCGGAGCTCCACGCTGCAGCATGACGAGGCCAAGCAACACCGCGGTGGCGAGCGTGCAGTAGCGGCTGCCGCGGAACGATCCAGCCATCGTGCGAACTATGCCAAACTATAAACTATGCAGCTTCGTCAACGTTATTTATCGCAGCTCCGCTCCGCGCTGCGGATGACCAACGAGTGCACGTCGCCTCTCGAGGTCGTGTGTTACGTGCTCGGCACCGAGTCACCCGAGAGCACCAACCCGGCGGGTCTGACGCCCACTGAGGTGGCCGCCGCCGCCTCCGCCGCCAGCCAGGACGGGCGCGGGGCTGACTGACAGCCGCAGGCTTTGCGGCACGGCCGAGTGTGGAGCAGCAGGAGACGCGCGTGCTACCGCCAGGCGCAGAGTACGTTGGGGATGCCGGAGAAATACACTCCAAGTGATGCGGCTCCCGATGCGAGCTCGATGCTGGGCATTCGCGACCTGGATGGAGCGATTGCGCATTCATGATTCAAGCTACAAACTAGCTAGCGTTTAGCGGGTTAGATAGCTGTGTGTTGAGTTGTTTCGGCAATAAAGCTACACTCACTACCCTCAAAACTATGCGGTGATTGCAGTTTTGCTGCTGAGTGCAGCATTGCCATCATCCGAGGTGTAAACCCACCCGTGCCCGTCGCGCCTGCAGCGGCTGCAACGCGTCGTCAAAATCTCGAGGCGTGCAGGGCGAGTGGTCGCCGTAACTTGGCCGGCAGCCCATGCTGCTCGCTGATGTCGGCCGGCTGTTGGTTCGCTGGTTCTTCTACCGCGGCCTATCTGTAGCACTGCACGAGCTCTCGCACGCCACGTTCGCCATCGTTCTCGGCGCCAAGTTCGTCAAGATTAACCTCGCGGGCTCCACCCACGTCACGGGACTGGCGCCCGACTCGTTAGCGACTGCAGCCGTCCGTCACGTCGGATGGCTTGTGAGCGTCTGCCTCGCGCTGTTCACGACACTGAGGCTCGACTACTGCGAGATCAGCGCATTCTGGCTCACCGCTCTCGACGCGCTCAGCAGTGACCTGGCTGGAGTGGTGCCGCCGCAACCCAACACCGGACAGCAGCAGGTCTTCTGGTGCGGCAACTTTGGGCTGCTGGTGCTCGACTCGCTGCTCGTGCGCAAGTCGATGGTGCGCTCGCTGCTGCGCACGATGTTGCGCATCACGACCATGCGCGGTGCGCAGTCGGCCGGGCTGGCGACGATGGTCCACAGCGAGAAGGGCTTCTCCGGCCGGCGGGTGCGCGTCGTCAACGGCAAGCGGACCGACCTGCCCGAGCTGATCATCTCGCGCGCGCGCAGCTTCTTCCGCGAGGGCTGGCTGTTCCGCCCGCCCGCCGTGTCGCAGCCGCCGACGCTCTACCAGGGCCACACGCGCTTCGCGACGACGTCGCTCTCGTCGCTCGACGGCGCCCACCCACACCAGTGGACGCCGGGGGCGGTGCGGCGCGTCTGGTACTACGACGACGACGCGGGCGTCTACCTGAGCAAGTTTGCCAACGTCGAGGCCTTCATCACGCACAACGGCGACCTCGACTTCTTCGCGATCCACGGCCAGACGTACGCGCTCGGCGAGCTGCGCTCGCTGCTGAGCCGGCTGCTCCACCGAGGCGCGCCGTCCAACGTCGACTCGGCGTGCATCGCCGGGCTGCTCGAGCTGTGGCGCACGCGCGGCGACTGGCTCGCGTCGGCGCGGCGCGGCTACGCGTACGGCGGGCTGCGGCAGGCGGGCAACGCCGCGCGGCTCCCCGAGGGCGCGCTGTGGGGCAGGGAGACGCTGGCGCGCGTCGCCGAGCTCTTCGAGCGCGAGTGGCGCAAGCTCATCGAGGAGGCGGGAGCCAACGGCGGCGCGAGCGGCCGCGCGCGCGCCGAGGGCGGCGGTACGCCCGAGCTGCCTCCGTCCAACGGCAACATGTTTGGGCCGGTGGGCTCGCGGGCGCGCCGGCTGACCGAGGCGCTGCTGCGGAGGCTCGAGCCGATCATGGTGGGCGTGCTGGGCGAGGCGACGGTGGCGGCGCAGCTGCGGCTGCCGGGCGACGGCGCCGAGGCGACGCGGCAGCTGGTGCGCGCGACGCTGCTCGGCTTTGCCAACGGCGACCTGCTGCACGCGGGGCGCGCGCTGCTCGCGGGCGCGCGCGGCTCGTTTGGGCTCGTGCTCTCTCACTCGCTCGACGCGCACTCCGACTTTGTGGTGGCGGCGCGCGGCCAGACGATGAGCATCGGCTTCTACCCGAAGCAGCGCCTCGTGCTCTTCGGCTCGGAGGCGGCTGCGTGCAAGGCGGCCATCGGGCAGTTCCCGAGCGACGACATGTTCGACGAGGGCTCCAAGAGCGGCGAGGCCTTCGACCCGCGCACGCTGCACATCAAGGGCGCGACGCGCCTCGACCTCGACGACGTCAACGGCGAGGTGGTGCTGGTGCGGCACGAGGCGGCCACGCACGACTGGCACCTCACCAAGCGCGTCTCGCAGACGATCTGGAGCGCCCTCGTCGGCACCTCGCCGCCCGCCACGCCGGCGTCGTCGCCGCCCCACCAGCGGCGATGGAGCAGGGGCGAGGCGGCGGGCGCGGCGGTGGTCGGGCCGTCGGACGCGCCCACGAGCGCCGAGGCGAGGCAGGCGCAGGCGCGGTGGCTCGCGCGCGCAGAGAGCGAGGAGAGCGCCGAGGAGGCGGCGGCGGCCTCCGCGACCGCGCCCGAGGTGGAGGGCACCACGCACGGCGCGCGCGCCTTCGACCGCTGGCTCGTGCAGGCCGAGAGCGACGCCGCGTGCGAGGGACCGCGCGGCGGCGGCAGCCCGCCTCGCGGCGGCGGCGGCGGCGGCGGCGGCGGCGGCGGCGGCGGCGGCGGCGGCGGCGGCGGCGGCGGCGGCGGCGGCGGCGGCGGCTGGCTGAGCGTCGCGTCCGACGACCCCGAGTACTCCTTCCACGAGATCTTCCAGTGGCCGTCGGCGGCGGCGGGCGGCGGCGGCGCGGGAGCGGGCGGCGGCGCCAAGAACCGGCTGCTCGTGCTGACGTTCATCGAGGGCGGCCAGCACAAGCAGCCGCCGCTCTTCAAGCGGCTGCTCCGCCTCGACGGCAACCCGCTGATCCAGCCGCTGCCGGCGCCGCAGCCCGACCCGGTCGGCGCCGACCTCGCCGACATCCCCTTCGTGCTGCGCCGCCAGCTCAGGGACTGGGACGATCCGGTGCACTCGTTCAACCGGATGAGCGCGTGGGCGTTTGCGAGCCGGCTGCAGGCGCGCCTCGAGCCGCGCACCGACGACTCGATCGACCTGCTGATCACGGGGTGCGAGGTCTCGCTCTGGCTTGGCGAGCAGTTCGCGTCCGACCTCAAGCTCGCGCTGCCGCGGCTCAACGTGCTGACGCTCTCGGCCAACAAGCTGCTCGGGCAGCTCGGCCAGCAGTTCGCCGTGCCGCAGGCGGGCTTCGCCTTCAACGGCGAGAGCCACTCGTTCCGCAAGAGCGTCGTGCTGCTGCTCTCGCACTCGGGCGGCACGTTCGCGACGCTCGCGTGCGCCAACATGCTCAAGGCCTTCACGCGCGACATCTTCGCCGTCACCTCCGAGTGGGACACGCAGGTGGCGCGCGTCGTGCGCGAGGGGCTGCCGCACGGCAAGCGCGCCGCGGGCGCCGCCGCCGCCGCCTCCGCCTCCGCCGCCGCCTCCGCCTCCGCCTCCGCCCCGGCGGCGCACGGGCGGCGCGAGAGCATCTCCTTCATGTCGTACGTCTTCGTGACGTTTGCGGGGCCGCGCCTCGCCGAGCCGTGCTCGGTGTCGGTCGTCGCGATGCACCAGCTCCTCACGCAGCTGCTGCTGCACACGATGATGCACCTCAAGCTGAGGAAGACGGCGCCCGGCGGCGGCGGCGGCGATGGCGATGGCACGGGCGCGGGCGCGGGCGCGGGCACGGGCGACGCCACCGGCGCGCGCCACGCCACCGCCACGTACACGCGCGAGGAGGTGCACGAGCTCGCCGAGCTCAACGCCTCCAACGTGACGGCGCTCGAGGCGATGCTGCGCGAGGGCGGCGAGCACCACGCGCAGCTGACGAGGCAGGGGCGCCGCTGGGCGCAGCACGTGCTCGAGGCGCCCATCTCGTGGCTGCTCTCGCTCCTCTACATTGGCGCCACCGTCGTCGGCGGAGGCACGCCGCTCACGCTCGCGCTCGCCGCCGCCGTCGGCGACGGTGGCCACGACGGCGACGGCGGCGACGGCGGCGACGGCGGCGACGGCGGCGACGACGACGCGGCGGCGGCGCCCGAGTGGGCGACGGTGCTCGTCGGGCTGCTCGACACGGCCATCTACGCGTTTTTGCCGTGGTGGACGACGGTGCTGCTGCGGCTCGCGCAGCGGCGGCCGTGGCTGCACCGCGTGGCGGGGCGCGTGCTGGTGGTCTCCGACATCCCGTACGTCGCGCAGACGCTCGAGGCCTTCGTCTCGAAGCTCTTCGCGCTGACGTACTCGATCACGGCGCTCTCGGTGCACTCGGGCAACGCCATCGACCACATGGTGCACCGCCACACGCACCGCGTCGTGCGCGGCACGCTGCTCGCCTTCGGTCGGCCCGACGGGCGGCTCAACGCGCTCACCTCCGCCGAGAACACCGTGTGCCTCTCGGCCAACCAGGCGTCGTCGATCCAGAACTGGGGCGTGACGGCCGAGACGATCACCGTCGGCCACCACCCGTTCAAGCTGCCGCTCTCGGCCGACGCGCTGCTGCTGCCGTCGCAGCGCAAGCTCTTCCTTTGCGAGGCCGAGCTCGCCGAGGCCGAGGCGGGCGAGGCGTCTTTCAAGGCGGCGGGAGAGGCGACGGCTGATGAGGACAGCAGCGAGGACGCCGACGTCTTCGAGCCCGCGACGCCGGTGCGTCCCAAGTCGGCCAAGATGCGTGAGCGGCTGCGCAAGTGGGAGCTCGCGCGGCGCGGTGGCATCGGTGGTGGCGGCGGTGGCGGCGGTGGCGGTGGTGGCGGCGGCGGCGGCGAGACGCCGAGCACGTCGCCGCTCAAGGCGCCGGCCAAGGCGCCCGCCAAGGCGCCGGCCAAGGCCTCCAACGCCAACGCGTTCCTCGCGTCGCTCGAGGCGCTCGAGGAGGAGCTGCCGCGCTCGAACACGCACGGCCACGCCGAGATGCCCGTGCACGGCGGCCACGCCTTCCTTGGGCCGAAGCGGCTCGGCCGGATCGAGCCGCTCAACGAGCCGTTCATCGGCGCGTGGATGCTGAGCGACCGCCGCTTCGCCGGCTGGACGCTCGGCCAGCTGACGCGGCGGCAGGCGCTGCTGCAGACGCTGTACGAGACGCGCGTCGCGTCGCTGCAGCGCCTCGTCGCCTTCATGGTCCTCTTCCACGCGATGGGCAAAAGCGTCGCCGACTTCTGGCGCGTGTCGTCGCTCGGGCTGCTGCGGTACGACTTCTGGCGCTCGCAGTCGGGGCTGCGCATCGCCACGACCGCCTCGCCGATCTCGGGCTCCGAGGTGCGCGAGCGGATGGTCAAGCTCGCCGACGAGTCGTCGCGCGCGTGGGCCGAGGCGCACATCGCCGCGCAGCTGCGCTCGTTTGTCGGCGCGTGGCGGATCCGCGCCGCCGAGCGCCTCCGCATGACGCAGCAGCAGCAGCAGCAGCAGCAGCAGCAGCAGCAGCTCGAGCATGCCGCCGCCGCCGCCGCCGCCGCCGCCGTCGGCTCGGCCGGCGTGTCGGACACTGCGCTCTACCGCGAGGCGGCGCCACCGGCCGTGGCGGCCGCAGCACCAGCGCCTCCGTCTCGTGCCTGGGCCAGCCCCGTCGCCGCTGGTGCCCCGTCGCCCCCCAAGCCCGATCCCATCCCAGAAGAAGGGGAGTACCCAGGATGGGCGAGGGTAAGTATCCCAAAGCCCAAGAGCCCCGATCCCATCCCCGAAGGGGAGCACCCACCCTCGCCCATCCCAAAGCCCGCGACCCCCCGGGGCAACGAGCCGAACGAGCCCGGCCCGTCGGTGCCCTCGAACATCCAAGAGATCTTCTCGTCGCTGCAGTCGCCACCCGCAGCCAACATGCCGCGCCGGCAGCGATGGAGCAGCGTGCCCCACATGGCATTTTCCGAGCCCGAATGAAGAAGGCGACACACCGACCGTAAAGTGTACCTGACCGCGTGGAGGCGCCTCCCCGCTTGCACCCGGCGCCCAATTTTGACCGGGGGGCGCCGGGTGCAATTTGGGGGTGGCCGCAATTTTGACCGCGCCTTGCAGCGCACTGCGCAGCAATTTTGACCATGGCCGTACCGTCGCTACAGTCAGATGGTTCGAATTCACAGCCTGGTACTTTGAAAATAAAAATAAAAACGCGTCCTAAAATACATTTTACACAATAGAGCTCATAGTAATCATCGAGGTGGCGCCGAAGCGACGCGCGAGCCGCGACAGCTGAGGCGCATCGACATGCGGGTGCCGCTGCCGTCCACCGCCGTCGTGGAGGAGGCGCGGCCCTTGTTGCCGCTGCGGCCCTTTTTGTTCTTGCGGTCGGCGCCCTTGGCCTCCTGCTCGACGGCGTTGCTGGCGTACCGCTTGATCTGCTCGTCCTTGCAGCGCTCCATCTCCTCCTTGAGCTCGGGGAAGCGCGCGAGGAAGTCGTGGAACTCGGCGGCGAGCAGCACCATCAGGTTGCAGTACTCGGTCGCGATGATCGTCGCCGTCGAGGGGCGGTCGGTCAGCAGGCTCACCTCGCCGAAGAAGTCGCCCTCGACGATGTGGTTGACGACGACCATCGAGATCTCGCGCGGCCCGACGGCGAAGAGCGCGCCGCCGTCTGTCGCCTGCCGCTCGCTCGGCACGCCGCGCGTCGAGACCTTCTCGCGCACGACGAGCACGTCGCACAGCCCCTTTTGGAGCACGAAGAGCCCCTTGGCGGCGCAGCCCTCTTCGAGGATGACCTCGCCCGGCAGCGAGATGACCGGCTGCATCCGCTGCACCATGACGCAGACGATGCGCGTGTCGGTGTGCCGGAAGAGCGGCACGTCGGTGAAGAGCTTGCGGTGCATCGTCATCGTCAGCTGCAGCCGCAGCGTGTACGGCAGGTCCTCGATGAGCGTGCCGACGTCGGCGACGGCGCCCTGCGAGCCCCACAGGTAGTCGAGGTAGAGCAGCACGCGCTGCCGCAGCCCGCGGCCGACGCGGTGCTGGCGGAGCAGCGCCTTGATGCCGTCCATCTTGGCCTTGCGCACCGACGCCGCCTCGTCGAGCTCGCCGACGATCGACGCGGCCGAGCCGATGATCAGCGCGTTGATCAGCATGCCGATCGTGACGAGCGAGACCATCAGCACCGCCGCGAGCGTCGACTCGGCGGCGCGCGGCTGGTTGAAGCCCGACGAGACGCTCACGACCCAGTAGATGGCCCACAGGTACTTGTCGCGCAGGTGCAGCTCGCGCGCCGCCAGCTGCGCCAGCCGCGACGCCACGTACGCCGTCGGGTGCAGCTCGGCCGCGCACCCGGGCGGCACGCCGTCGCCCTCCTCGTTGCCCGCGGCGTCGGCGGCCGCGAGGCTCGCGAGCAGCTCGGCGCGCGAGCCGAAGCCGGCGTGCGCGCCGCCGAGGACCTGCTCGGCCCACGACTCGAGCTGCGCGTCGTCGACGACGCCCCAGTCGGCGGTCGTGCGCAGCGCGTGCGTCAGCTGCGACTCGGCGGGGCGGCCGATGATCTCGTACGCGCCGGGCGGCGGCAGGAAGTGGCGCCAGTCGCGGTAGCAGCCGCCCTCGCCGCCGCCCATCGAGGCGGCGACGCCGACGGTGGAGCGCGTCCAGACGTCGTTGGGGTTCTTCTCGTGCAGGGAGACCTCCGCCGCCCAGTAGATGCAGCCGAACCAGTGCCAGAAGATGATCGCCGAGACGAAGAGCTTGGCGAGGCGGACGGCGCGCGGGTTGATCTCGGTGAGCTCCTCGACAAGGCGGAGGCCGCGCGTCATCCTAACGACGCGCAGCAGCTTCGAGAAGCGCAGGATGCGCAGCAGCCGGTTGAAGCCGGCCGACGACGGCACCAGCAGCGAGAGCGGCAGCGAGCCGACCAGGTCGACGAAGAAGGGCCCTCGCACGTACCGGCGCGCGATGCGGCGCGGGTCGAAGACCTCGCGGCCGTCCTCGCGGTGCGACGTCAAAAAGGAGACGGCGACGTCGCACAGCAAAAAGACGTCGATAAAGAGGGAGCAGCCGTCCCACGCCGCGCCGTCGCCCATCGCCTCCTCGCCCGCAAACGCAATCTGCAGCGGCACCGCCAGGCAGGTGAAGACGACGACGAGGCAGACGAGCACGTCCCACACGCGCTTCCACTGCGAGTCGAGCGGGATGACGAGGTGGCGCAGCCCGCGGCACAGCATCGACGGGTCGCTCGCGTCGACCCGGTCGAGCTTCGATCGCTCCCTCGCCAGCGTCTGCATCATCAGCTCGACGTTCCGGTCGTGGGTAAACGCCGAGTCGATGTGCGCGCCCGCCACCGACGCGCCCGCCATCGACGCGTTGGTCGCCCCGACCGGCTGCTGCGACGAGCGGAAGAGGCCGCTGTCCGACGATTCCGCCGTGATCGCCGCCTGGCTGTCGGAGAGCTGCGACACGTCCGGAATGTGCACGACCGACGCGCGCGGCACCCGCGCGTCTCGCGCCGCGTTGAGCTGCGCGAGCGACTTGAGCCGACTGATCACCACGTCGCCCTTCCGCGCCTTGCGCACCTGGCGCCGCTGCTGCGTAGCGGGCGCGGGCGCCGCGGCAGCAGCCGGCGCCACGGCAGCAGCGGGCGCCGCTTCGGCTCCCGACGACTCCGCCGCCGGCGTCGCGTCGCACTTCCTGAGGCTCGCGGACGAGCAGCTGTCGCTGCCGCTCAGTCGGGAGCCCATCATGACCGACGCGAACTTGCTCATCGCCTGGCAGTTTGCCAAGCCGTGCTGCAGCTTCAGCTTGTCTGGCGGCGTGGTGAGCGCCTCCGTGAGCAGCCCGGCCCCGGTGTCGACCGGCTCCGCGCCGTTGGAAGGCTCCGCGACGACCGAGGTCAGGTTGAAGGCGCTTGGCGCGAGATCGGCTGGGCTGAAGATGTGCCGCTGCGCGCCAGCGCTCGCAAACCTCGTGGCCGCGCACACGGCAACGCCGCCGCGCTTCAGGCTGGCGTGCGCAGCCTCGGACAGGCTCCTGGTGGTCTCCGCCAGCCGGTCGATCTGCTCGGACATTCGTTTGCGTTCCGCCGTGGCCTCACGCTGCTAGGTCAGGAGCTCGGAGAGCATCTCCTCGACGCGATTGCCGCTGCTCCCGGCTGGCACAGCGACGGCGGCTGGCACAGCGACGGGTGGCGGTCCGCCGGGCGGCGGCGTGGGACGGTTTGATGCGAGGCTCTCGTCGATTGATGTTGTTCTTGCTGACGGCGAGGACAGCGGTGGTAGGTGGTGCGGCTGCATTACAGTAACTGTAGATAGGCTTGGCGCGGGCTATAGGCCTAATGGCAACCCGCGCCGGAGGCCGCGGCAAGGGCGGAGCGCGTTTTGGGTCAAAGAGTTTCGACGCCGCCCACTACGATTAACAGG
>Ga0209713_10000852_pt1 | contig 17573 bp, 9 predicted proteins | sample ArcOceMetagenome_3_FD_187444 | JGI IMG/M metagenome (GOLD analysis project Ga0209713, IMG submission 187444) | Marine eukaryotic phytoplankton communities from Arctic Ocean - Arctic Ocean- Svalbard ARC20M Metagenome (SPAdes) (version 2) | ecosystem: Environmental > Aquatic > Marine > Oceanic... | reverse complement strand
CCCAGAAGTACATGCCTGGCACGCACATAATTCCGCACCCCGAGGCAAAAGAGGTGACGGCTGACACCGTTGATGCAAGCGACGTCCTCTTTCCACACAGCCTGATCAAAGAACTCGACTCTCAGTGCATGTACGGTCTGACGAATCCGCCACAGATCAGGCTCGGGCTGCGCCTCGCGAGAACAGAGAAGGACGACTAGAGGAGTGCAAAGTTGTGTGCGTGGGACATAGTGAAGGGACTCTCCACCGACGGGAGTTCCATCCTGCGGAAGTTTCTAATGCCTTGTAGCCCACATGTGGTGTGTGACTGTTTAAGCTATTTAAGCAGAGCTCTCGCTGTGATTCCCAGTTTTTACGGTTTAGACGGTGAATGCTGCATTCCTTTTCCGTGGTGTTGTGTGGCGATCGGAACACGTCGCGCCGGAATGGCTTTCCGTGCTGGGCTGCTCTGCTGCGCCCTTTCGCCCGTTTGGTCGTTTCGCGCACGTGATCCAACACTCATTGACCTCATGCCGGAACATCTCGAGGACGAAGGCACACCGCGCCTCGAGTACAAGTACCCGTCGCAGTATCCGGCAGACTACGTGCATTGGGCAAAGATACCTGATCCAACTCCACCGACGGTGCAGGTCCCAAAGAACTTTGCAGCCGACATGTACTGCGCTGCATGCTGTCGCCTCGCTGACGGCATTGAGCAGAAGCTTGCGATGGAGATGCGCGCGGCACTTGCCAAGGAGCGCGCCAAAAAGGCCTCGCAGAGGTCTTTTGGCTTGCTCGACGAGCTTGCCAACGATGAGATCGACGCCGCCTGCCACTTCGCGCCAATTTGGCACAATAAGACGCTTCGAGGCCCCTGCAAGCACATACTTGACCGGCACGCTGAAAAACTTGCTGCCACCCTGGTCAAGGCGATCAGCAACGAGCCCTCTGAGCCCGACGGTAAGTCGCAGACTGCGGCAATGTTGCGACGTGCGCTCTGCTGGGACGCTGCGCGCGCCTGCGAGCCCGAGGCGGCCGAGAGCTGGATACCGCCAGTGCGCAAGACAGAGCTGATGTCGGACAGGCCACGTCCAAAGGAGCAGAACCGTGGGCCCGTCTACGTAGCGGTCGGCGCCGACGTTGACGAGCAGATTGGCAGCGACGACACCGATGTCGTCGTGTACGCATACTGGCCCGACTCTGAAGAGTACGAGAAGGTTGGGTTGCAATTCTATCGCGTCGCAGAGATTCTCTCGACAGGCCGGCCGCCATCCTTGCGCTTTGTCACTGTCGACGCCAAGCGCAACGAGCTGCCGCCCACGTATGGGTTGAACCAGCTCGGGAAAGACACGATCGCGATGTTCGGTGCAGGTGAAAAGACCAACCCGACCCTCATGGAGTGGCCAGATGGCGCCGACCTGACTCTTTACGACTACCTTCACTACCTGATAGGCGCTGTGCGCCACCAGGACTCGCGCGAATTCCTTCGGCGCGCCGTGCAGCTCATCCCAGACGATTCGGTTCATCGCACCGACTGGTTGAGTCGGAAAGGCCGTGCGAAATTTGACCAGGAGATGAAGCGTGCCCGGGCCGAGGCCAAGGCAACCAAAGAGGAGCTATGAGACCGTCCGCTTAGTTAGGAATTTCATCTACGTGATCTAAGTAAGACGCAGGCGGAGGAGTGCACCCTGTGGCGATGCCCCTTTCCTTTTCTTTCTCAGCCCTCATCGACCCTCAGCGTCGCTGCCGAGACTCTTCGCGGTCCTCGCGCCGGCCGCGCTCCTCACCGCGCTGCCAACTCCTCCCGTCGCCACCCCGCCCATCGCCAAAGCCACTGGAGCGCTCACGCTGCCGACCGTCGTCGCGCTCGTTGGCGTGGCCACCACGGCCACGCTCGTCGCGCTCGTCGCGTCGCGCGTCGCGCCGGTCGTCGTCCACGCGCGCGTCGCGCCAGCCGTGCGGCCGGCCGTGCTGGTCAGTACCCGGTACGCCGCGGCCATCGCCGCGGCTGCGATCGCGGCCATCTCTCTCGTCGTAGCTGCCGTCGCCTCCGCCGCCGCCTCGACTGTCGCGCGATTCGTGCTCGCGCTCGCGCTCGCGCTCCCTCGCGGCGGCGCGCACCCGCTCGTGCTGGCGGTCGGCCTGGTCGCGCGCCTCCTCCTCCTGCTCGCGCTGCTTCTGCTGCCACTCGCGCAGGTTGGTCTTGTGCAGCGCCGACTCGTCGACGTGCTTCTGCAGGATCGCGCGCTCCTTGAATTTGCGCTTGCACAGCTGGCAGATGAGCTGGTCCCAGTCGACCAGCATCTCGTCCTCCTTCTTCGGTGGCGCCTCCTCGACGGCGTCCTCCTCGAGCACGGCCGCCTTGTCCTCGAGCGTCTGCTTGAACAGCCCGGGCTTCTTCACCAGCAGCCCCTTGCCCTTCGCGCCCGGCTTGCCCATCCCGAGGACCACCTTGACGTGGCCCTCCTCGAGCTCGGCAGCCGCCGGCCCCGCCGCCGCCAGGGTCGGCGCTGCCGGCGCCTGCGCCGCCATGCGCGCCTCGCGCGCCGCCTGCGCCTCGGCGGCCGCCGCCTCGTCGGCCGCCTTCTGCTGCGCGGCGGCCATCGCAGCGGCGGTGGCGGGGTCGACGTAGTCGTGCAGGTGGCCGGTGATCGGGTCGGCCTGGTACCAGCCCTGCGTCGTGGGATGGTAGTACAGCTTGCGGTCGGCGTCGTAGTAGTAGCCGCTCGTGGTGTTGTAGTAGTAGCCGCTCTCCTTGTCGGGGAAGAAGCCCTCGGGGATGCCGAAGGCCGACTTCTTCGGGCCCTGGTGGGCGCTGTCCATCGCCTTCTCCTGCGCGAGCTCGAAGCCCGAGTTGCTGCCGCCGCCGTCGGCGACCTCGCGCCGCAGCGGCGCGCCGCGCGCAGTCTCGCGCGCCCACGTCAGGCGCGCCTCGAGGCCGTTGATCATCAGGAAGCCCGCGCTGGCGCCACCGCCTGGCGGGCGGACGCGGGCGAGGCGAGGTGTGGCTCGGGGCAGGGCGCCGCGGGGCGCGGGGCGTCGGCGGCGTCGGCGGCGTCGGCGGCGTCGGCGGCGTCGGCGGCGTACCACACTCGCGCATCACCTGGCGCGCCACCTGCAGAGTGTGGAACTCGACGAAGCAGAAGCCGCGGGACTCCTTGGTCCCCTACGACAAGAGGGGGGGGGGCGCGGGGCGCACGCGTGGGAAGAGACGGGAGGGCGGGGAGGCGCCGAGGAGGGCGGCAGGGGGCTACGGCGGCACGTCACCCGCTCGCGAGCCAGCCGAATCTCTTTGACCTGCGCCATCGGCTGAAAGGCATCCTGCGCGCGAGCGGAGCAGGGACGTAGCGCGGGCGAAGGCGGCGACGATGGTGGCGGCGGAGGAGCGAACGCAGCCCAGAGAGACGGAGCGCGTCGTGAGCACCACGACGACCGGCCGAAGGTAGCCAGCCACAGACGCGAACGGAGACGCCGGCAAGACGGTGACGCGACGGGTGGATCATCGGCAGCAGGAGGAAGCGCAGCAAAGAGTTGGCATCGATTTGCGGAAAGGGAGACAGAGAGCCGCTCAGCACGCGGTTTGCTTTTCGGGCTGGTTGGCCTGTCAATCCAGCTCTCACCAATATTTCGCCCTCGGCCGTCTCGTCGGCGAGGCCCTTGACCATGATGACGGGCGCGTCGGGATCGGCACCCGAGCCGGGCATCCCCACGGCTGGGACGGTCTTGGGCCGGCTGGGCTTGTCCGCGCGGCAGTGGTAGCATTCGAAGCGCCGCGCAAAGTTGATCGATCTGACGAGAGGCAGGGCCGATCACGTCGGATCGTGGAGACGGGCTATGCGCCTCCGGAGTCTGCGCCCCGCGAGGAACCGTCGGTTCGCTCGGGTGGCCTGTGGCGGCGGAAGCGCGTACTCGCACGCATTGCATACCCAGTCGTGAGGGCGTTCGTCCCGCATCGCATAGTCGAGGGTGACACGGCGCCCGTCGACCTGCGGTCGGCGGTCGGCCCGAGGGGAGGTGAGAGCGGCGCGTGGGGGAGCGGGAGACTGTGAACGGTTGGGAGGGACGAGATCGGCGTGCGCGTACCTCAAAGTCCTCCATGTTGCCCTCGACGAAGGCTTGCGCTAGCTCTGCGGGACGGGGGCGCGCCGTCGGCGTGCGGGCGGTGGGTGGGTCTGGCAAAGCGAGTGCGCCGCTCACCCAGCGACTCAAACTCGACGTGGCAGTGCCCGCGCTCCGAGTTGAGACGGACCTGGACGTCGCCGTAGTCCTGCAGCAGCTTGGTGACGGCGTGCTCGTTGGTATAGCTCGAGATGCCCTTGATGAGGACGATCGAGCTGGGCTGGCGCAGCCTGGTGAGGCCGGCGGGCGGGCCGCGGTCCTGGTCGTGCTCGCGGTCGCCGCGGTCGCGGTCGCGGTCGCCCCGGTCGCGGTCGCCGCCGCGGTACAGGTCGCGGTCGCCGCCGCCCCGACCCCACTCCCAGTCGCCGCGCGCGCCGCCGTGGTCGGGCTCGCGGTCGAGGTCTCGGTAGTCGTCGCGGCGGCCGCGCTCGCGCGAGCGGGAGCGCGACCGCGAGCGGCGGCGCTCGCGCCGGTCGGGCGAACGACGCCGCCCGCCGCCGCCGCCGCCGCCGCCGCCGCCGCCGCCGCCGCCGCCGCCGTTGCGCGAGCTGAAGAAGTCGTCAGCCGATAGCATAGGAATTCCTAGAAAGAATATTTTAGAATATAAAATATTTTTTTGCTTTCAATAAAATCATATATACGTTTACATTGGCTAAAACTACCGCCAGTAAAAAACTAAGCTTGCAAAAAGTGAAAAACGAAGTTTGAGCCTACTTAGGCAACCAAAATCGCCATGCTCGCCAAGACCCTGCTCGTCGCCGTGTGCGTCGCGTGCGCTACCGCCTCGCACGACGCTGATCTGGAGAGGCACGCCAAGCACCTCGCCAAGTCGGCGAAGTCGTCCAAGGCTCTCTCCCTCGAGAAGACGGAGGCGGCCAAGCCCTTCTACGCTCCTTTCGTGCGTGGCGCCGCCCCAGCTCCTCCCTCCCAGCGTTCCCAGCGCTCGGGCTCTGCGATCCGACGCATTGTTCCACCCCGCTCCGCGTCGGCTCGTCGTGACCCCTCCGCGCTCGCTCCTCGCTTCAGGCTCCGATTGACAAGGAGGCGGTCGAGAAGTACTGGAAGTCAGCCACCGATACGACCAAGAGCCTGTGGGCCAACCCCGTCGCGTGGTGGTTCTTCTGGCCGATGATGATGTGGTGGCCGTACTACATGTGGGGCTGGTGCGCCGAAGCCCCCTTCCGATGCCACTCGCCCGCCTCCTATGCTTGCTTCCCTGCCGCGTCGACCCCCCACCGCACGTGCACGCCTCGCTCGTCCATCTCTCGCCTTGCCAGTCCAGACCCCATGCGCACCCTCCCCTCCCCCCAAAAGCTCTCCTGAACAACGCTGCGGTTGCTACCCAGCTCGCTGCCCCCGGCGCCCCCGAGCCCCTCGCTGCCGTTGCTCCGCTGTGACGCCGTCGCTGACGCTGCTTCGCAGGTACGCGATGTCGTGGATGTGGTACATGCCGTGGATGTACATGGGCATGTGGGGGTGGTGGTAAGCGGCGCGCACCATCAAGCCGCTCCGCCCAGGGCGTGATCGAGATCGTCGCAGTTCCGCAGTCGCTCTCTCGGGCATGGTGGGGAGTTTTTTTGAGTGGAGAGGGCGATTGTGCCATCGGGCGGGCACGCAGGCGTTAGGCACCTTCAAAATCTTCAAAAGTAGCGTGTGTGTGTGATAAAGACATGTTTTCTTTGAGAGTAACCTGCAGGCAGTGGCCAACACGCACCTGCTGCGACCACACTCCGGCATCGTGCACGCGTGCACTCCAACCCTCTCGCTCTGCCAACCATTCTACACAAAACTTACTCAGACAGAGAGTGCTGCGAGCGACATCAGCGCTGCCGCCGCGACATCTGATCCCCGAGCCACGAGATGCCGTCGTCTATGCCCTGGCCCGTCAACGCGTTGCTCGCTCTGTGCAACGCGAGGAGAAGAGAGTAGTGGGCGCTCAGATCGCGTCTGCCCCCGAAACAGGCCACCCTTGGCGCAAACGTGGGACGGGTGGCTGGGTGATTAGGCGGGCGCACGCTATGTGCCACGGCTTGTCGGTGATCTTGTCCAGCTCGAGCCGCTGGACGCACTCAACAGGCGAGAGGGCCGTCGGCAGGTCCATCTTATTGGCAAAGAAGACGATCGGCACATCCTTCAGGTCTGCGTGGTCCAAGAGCCCCAGCAGCTCGTCTCTCGCGACGCACATTCTCAGCTGGTCGGTGGCGTCGATGGTGAAGATGATGCCCCCACAATCCTTGTAGTAATGCTCCCAAAGGTTGCGGTACCGACCCTGCCCAGACATGTCGAACACTGAGAACGACAGGTTGCCCTTGGAGAACTCCTCCATGGAGAAGCCGACCGTCGGCACAACCTCCTGCGTTGCCGCCTGCCGACGCGCGCGACGACGCGAGCCTGAGCGACTACTGACGCGGCGGGCCGCGGTGGCGGGCAGGGCTAGCGCGCCTTCTTTGGCTTCAGGTAGTTGATCAACGTCGACTTGCCGCTGTTGTCCAGGCCGACGCAGATCACGCGCACCTCCTTCTTGCCCGGAGCGAGCATCTGCGAGAGCTTCTTGAAGAGGCCCATGGAGCTTCTTATCAGTAGCCAGCGGCGACGGAAGTTGAGTCCCTGCTCAAAGTGCCAGCGCTCGCGCAAGTCTGGTCTCGATGCTGTGGCTAAGGCTGTGCCAATAGAGAACCTCGAACTGGTCCCAATGTTCACGTTCTCGTCGTCGTCGTCGTCGTCGTCGTCATCGTCCTCCAGCATGGACGCCGACGGCTGCCGCCTGGCCACGGAAGAGTCGGTGAGCTGCCAGCCCGGCGAGGACGGCCGCATGCAGTGCGAGCGCATCCAGCGGGCCTGGAGGCCGTGCCCCGGGCAGCCGCCGGTCCTGCACAAGGAGGAGCGCTCGCAGGTTGACGCCAATGACTCCCAGCGCCGGTTGCCTGGCCGCCTTGGCGACGAGCGCGCCGATGCTATGATGCAGCAGATGCAGCAGATAGAGCAGCTCGTGGAGCTTAGCTTTCGTGGCGGCCTGTTCGGCCCGCTGTTTGGTGGCTCGCCATTTGGCGGCTTCGGCGGCACCCTGCCGCCCGATGATAGATCTCCGCCAGCCCAGGTGCCTCGACGCACGCCACGGGAGCCGCCAAGAGCTGCCCAGCCCAACCACCAATACGTCCCTCCAGCCATGAAGGTCGAGGAGGTGTAGCCTCCCGTGTCGCGTGTCACGTGCGTGTCTTAGTAGCCAGTTTGTAAACGATTTAGAACCATGGTAAGGAGACGGCAATTCGCCGTGTTCCGCGACCCGAGTTCGTGCATGCGTGGCGATTACCCCCCCCCACCGCCCGTGGGCCGGTGGAGCGCGCGTGCAGCGTTCGTTTCGTGTGGCTGACGCGCTGATCCGAGTCGCAGAGCTCTAGGAATAGGAGGTGTGGATGGTCCGTCTCACCACTGGCCTGAAGCGCTTCGACAGCAGCACATTGCGACTGACTGCGGTGATACCCTGGCGGGGGACTGCGGCCTGCTGCGGTTTTGGCGCCACCGTGTCCTGCGGTGCTGGCGGTGGTGGGCGGTTCTTGAGCTCCTCCAGCTGCTCGTAAATCCAGTCGCTCCGGCACTCGAGGTTGGCGAGCTTCTGCAAGCAGCTGAGGTACAGCTGGCTCATCTCAAGTGCGTCATTTTGCTGGTTTGCCTTCTGAGCAGCGGGCTCCTCCGGAAGCGCCGAGATGGCACCGAGCTTCTGGCCCTCTTGCACGGCTTTCAGCAGCTTTCGCACCTCGTCCGCGCCAGCGCCCGTCATGAATGAGAAGTCCAGCTGCCGCTCCACCCACTGCTCGGCTCGCTCCTGCAGGTCGGAAGGCTCGAGACGACGCTCGAGGAGTGCCCCACGCGCCTCGATGTCTCCGGACGAGCTTGCGGCCTCCCGGCTCTTCTGCAGCCGAATCTCCATCTTGCGCACAGCGACGTTGGTTGATGGTATGGCGGAACGCGTGAAGTCGAGCACTCCCTGAAGCCGTGTCATGGCCTCCTCCGAGAGGCCAGAGTCACCTCCAGCCAGCAACCGCGCGCGCATCGCGGCCTCCTCCATCACGCGTCGTCGCTGCGCAATCTTCCGCGCCGCGCGGCCGCGGACGTGCTTCGCGACTTTCGTCGCCGCGTAGTGCTGTCGTCGCTGCTCCTCAGCTGCCAGCAAAGCCAGCTCGGCAGCCAGCACTGCCTCCTTCGCCGCCGCTGCCTGATCCGCCACTCTTGCTGCCGACGCCGCATCCGCTGCCGCAGATGCCCGCCGCTTCAACCGCGCCACAAACGTGGGTGGTGCGAGCGCCACACCTACCGCTGCACTGGCGGCTGCCTTGGCCTCGAGCACCAACGCGATTGCAGATTCTGCCAGCTCCTCAGCGACTGCAGCCGCAATCTGCGCCTGTTCGGCCTCCTCGGCTCTGGCTGCCGCCTCCGCAGCGGCCTCCTCTTCCGCTGCTTTGATTGCCGCGGCCAGCAGGGCCTCCGCCTCGGCGGCGGCGAGCTGCTGAGCGTCGATCCTCTCTCGGGCTGCTTTTGCCGCCGCGGCTGCTGCGGACGCCCCTGTCGCCCGATTCAGTTGCACGGCAGCTGCCGCCTCGGCTGCCCTCGATGCGGCTTTAGCAGCCTCGGCCTTCGCGGCTTGTGAGCGCGCCTGCAGCCGCGCCACAAAACCAACATCCAACACGAACGTATCCGCCTGTTGCCTGCGCGAAGTTAGGGTGGCACGCGCCTCAGCACGCGCCTTCCTGCCGCGCACCGCTGCCTGCACCTTTGTCGCTGCCACCTGGCGCACACGCGCATTACGCCCCGTGACTGCCTGCTGAAGCCCCTGCTGGAATGCGACTCGTCGTTGCCCAAAGCGAACGTCCGTTGCGTGCCGCCGCTCCTTGACGCGTCGGCGAAGCATGTGGTAGCTCTGCAGTGCCTTCGCTGCCGACGCGATTGAAATTTCACCGGCAGGCACAGCGCCACTGGAGCGCGTGCTGTCCGTGCCCTCGTCCTCGTCAGGCGAGAGTGTACCTTGGTCCTCTGCCGCACCGGCATGGAGGCTCGGGCTCTGCATCGCAAGCACAATGGATCGGCGCGCATTGGTCTGGCCTGTCACGCTGCCTCGATTGCCGCGGGACTTTGCGATCGAGGTGCGTCTGCCCGTGGTGCGTCTCTCTTCGATAGAGCTTCCCCGCTCATACGCTGGCCGTGCATCGCGCTCCGTTCCTGGCGCGGCAGCCTCCGCCTCCGCCGGTGCACCCGGGCGGAGAGAGATGAATGCCGATGCACGCGCCTCAAAGGTGACGCGCGGCTTTGCTGGTGCCGCCTCCAGGGTGTCATCGGTTGCCAATGTGGCTGGCCGAAGTGATGTCGTTAACGGGGCACGGCTCGTGGTGCGTTTGAGTGAGGTGGCCTTGGAGCCACGAGGCGCCGTCGTCCAGTTCTTTACTTCGCCAATGCGCTGCTCGAGCCAATCGCCCGAGAGCTTGACAAGCTGCCTGGCCGAAGCAAAGCTGAAATTCTGTGGCTTCTCCTTCGAAGCTACTGTCAGCCGACGCCGCGCCTCCTCAGACGTTTTACCCTGGCCTCCCAGCTTGAGCTGCACCCAGTCCTGCGCACGCTTTAGCCGAAGACGCAAGATGTGCGCCCGCTGCTGCGTCCACCACTGCACCTTGCGGCCACCCGGCGTCTCGCCAAGGACTATGAGAAGGATCGCCGTGGCAGCAACAGCCTTTCCTACCTTGCCAAATGCACCAAAAACCTCGTCCTTGATGGGGTCGAGCAGAATGAAGCCGAAGAAGGCAGAACAGAAGGTGCCAGCGTCGAACATGTTGCGTAGCTTGACCACAAACGTGGCAAGAAGCAACTCGAGTAGGAATAGAAAGGTGAGATTGATAGCCCAGGCAATCCAGATGCGGGGCTGCACGTATGCGGGAGCCCACAATGTGCCTTGCGAGCGCCATGCGTAGTCAGGCGGAAGGCCCGAGCACACAAGCTCAAGCTCATCACGAGCAATGGGCTCGGAGATGCCCTCCTCGGCAACGGCCGAGTACAAGAAGGCAGCGATCTGCTCGTGGACCATGAGAGGGTACTCGAGCACATCGTTTGGCGTAATCGGCCCCATGCCGGAAGGCCCCTCGACTGACAGAGCAGAGTCGCGGCTTGCAAGCACTTCAACCGACTTTTGATCCTCAGCAGAGGCTTTGCATGCCTCGGACATGGAGACCGGACGCTCCGCTGCTGCCGACAGTTCTGCTGTGGCAGGCGCCTCTGCTGGTGCAGGCGCATCTGCTAGTGCAGGCACCTCTGCCGGTGCGGGCGGAGATGGCGGCGGTGAGGGCTGGGGCTTCTCGACCTCGTCACTGTCTGCCACCCGGGGAGTGTTTGCGGGTGGCTCAGGTCGTGCCTCAGTGGTCATCACGATAGACATCCGTCCAGAGGCACCCTGTCCAACCACAATCGAGGAGGAAGTCTCGTCCAAGGATATCTGCACGTCAGGGTACACACTGGCCACAGGCTCTTGGGCGTCGATCTCCCGATACTCAGCGAAGAATTGCGTGTACGTGCTGCGAAACCAGTTGCAGCCGCAACAACGAGCGAGCTCACTGCGAACGTCGCAGCGCGCAACGCGCCGGTAGATACGAAGCACTGGTACGTAGCGGCAGCTGACGCCGTCTTGGACAAAGAAGCCGAGGTGACCCGGTCCCTCCTGCAGAATCAGCTGGCTCGGCTGGATTTCGACGCTCGCCAGGCGCGTGGTCCCGTCCGTGCTGGCACGCTTCGGGGAGCCCCAGCATCGCCACCAAGGCTGGTCTTCGCGTTCGTCCTTGGCTTTGCGATCATTGTACTTGTACTCGGGGTCGGCGAAAAGCTCGTTGTACCAGCTTGTGACGAACTGCTTGAGCTTGAAGCCGATCTTGTGCGCCATGAATTGCCGCTCAATCTTCAAGCGCAACTTACCCAGCCCGAGCTCCTCTTGCAGCTGCTTGGCGCTATCTTTCTGATTATCTTGCGCCGTTTTGCTGCCTGCCAATGCTACCACGCTATTACGCGCCTGCTTGGCAAAGGCCATCACGCCTCTCCGGGTTGGCGATGGCAGTTTGTTGTCTGGACTCTCCGTGGAGGCATCCACCGCCTCAATCGCATTCTGCAATCCCCGTGCGGTCTCGCTCTGCGGCATTAGCCCATACAGCTCGACTCGCCACCGTGTACTCTTTTGGTCCAGCTGCCACGTCGTGAGGCCGCCCCATTGATTCATACGCTGCTGGCCAATGACGTAAAGTGCATCGCTTCCGGAGATTGCGCCCTGCGATAGGTGGTACCTTTGTGACTTTGAGCCTCGCAGGCCACCAAACGCGGCGCGGCCGCCGCTCTTTGTCTCGCCCTTATGCTTGGTGAGGAGTGGTTCGAAGCCCTCGACCCGCCGGCATGGCTGCAGTGGATCGCTTGTCTGCCGCCACACGTCCATATCAGAACCATCCTTGTCGCCCGGCTCCCACCAGAGTAGTCGTAGAGTCAGGGCACCATTTTCATCTCGTAGGTCGTCGATGACCATTGGGTCAAGCTGCGCGTAGTTTGGAGATGTGGGGTCCCATTGGTGCAGCGTGTCGACCTCGCGCTGCCATCGACGTGGTGCAGTTTGTCGGAACAGTAGCTTCCACCCAGTGCTCTCCTCGAGCACATGCTTGACAACCTGGGCAAGACCCTCCTCGTCGTCGACCTCAGCTTTGCTGCTCACGTTCTCAAACGTGTAGACTTGGGTGGCTGAGCCCTTCTTGCCACCCGACAGCTTTACTGCCGCGCCGATGTTATCTGCTTCCACCTCCACTATTCTGTAGGTTCCGACCCGCGGTTGATCTGAGTTCCAATTGACTTCGTGCTCATTAACCTTGCCAAGGTGGTCAATGGTGACCTCGGTTCGCTTGCGTGCATCCTCTTTGGTAAATGCCACGTCCACGGTTCTGGTGAAGAACTTTAAGCTCACAGGCTGCTTCCGGTTGACACCCATTCCAAAGACCTTTGCAAACACCTTCTGCGTGACAAGTCCGACCAGCTGGTGCAGAAGGAGGGACCAGAATGCGTGGGTCGCGGAGGGGGGCTCATCGGTCCATTCGTTGCCAAATGCCTTGTATGTGCTCCAAAAGAGGCAAAGCAGATTTATTTCGCCGAGCAGGATCGCAAATGCCGTACAAGCCGCCTGTGCACGTGTCTGACTCTCCCACGGGAGCAGAAAGAAGGGGACAAAGAGGTAATGAGACACCAGAAACCACAGCAGCACCAGACTGATGACGCGACGAGCCTTGTCAACCCGTGAGTCCGAGTCACGTCGCGAGAGAAAGCGGTGCCAAACTGGCATGAAGGTCTTGTGCACACCACGCTCGTCCTTTCGGTGAAGCGCCAGGACTGCGGCGAGCATGCCGAGGTAACCGAACACAAACAACAGCCAGCCCCCAACGCCCATGGTCTCAAAGGCCCCCAACAGCTCTGACCACGAAAGGAACGGAAGCTGCAGATCAATAGTAGTGATGTCGAGCGAGATCGATGAGAAGCCACCGTCGCTCAGCACTGTCTTGGCAAACGTCCCAAAAGATGTGAGATGTGTGCAGCCGCAGGTGACGGTGTTTCCGTTCTGCTCGGTCAACTCGCACCCTTCCGTCGACCACTCGTCCAGATCGACATCCCAGTAGCGGCACTCGTACTCCACGTCACACTGATCGCCCATCCACCCAGTGTCGCACTCGCAAAGACCATCGACCGAGCAGTTTCCACGACCCGAGCACTGCACTGGCAGTTGCTCGCACATTGCCTCGTACATGGAGAGGTTTGCACTGAGTTCGTCCAGCGTAGAGTTGCACTTTCTCCATTCGCGTTCCACCGAGGCAAACCCCCAAACCCTTGCTTCTCCAACGTCATCGCAACGTGACCGTTCGGCCGCAAGCGCCTCTTCCGTGACGTTGGCGCCCTCACGGCACTCCTTTCCCGGGTCGGGATCGCAGGTTCCGCCAGAGCCGCTCACATCTTCGGGCGTCACCACGGCAAAGCTGATTAGAATGGGCTTGCTGAGGTTGCTCACGTCGAGCGTGGTGGACCCCTGCCGCAGCGAAAGTGTTGTCATGTTTGAGGCGGTCCCAGGTGAGCACGACGCATCACCGTCCCAGCACAGCGAGTTTGCGCTGCTCGCGTAGGCTCTCGGGTTGATCGCATAGTTCACCAGCTGCACGTCAACGTTCTCTGCCGTCGCGCTGATATTTTCACTGCTCAGCCCAGCCAGAGAAACCCAGGAGCCGCTGGAGGTGGCGTTGTTGCCATCGGCCGTCACGCTCAGGGTCAGATTGGCCAGAGCCGCTGCGTCTTCGTAGCGTGCGGAGCGAAGCGCAAGATTCGCTGCACTTACCGTGAACGACTCGCCGGCAACCGCACCACTCACAAGCGCCTCGCTGATTGAGCCAACAGCCGAGACAACGGAGTCAACGAGAGCGCTATTGTTTGCACTGCTGGTCTCGAGGCGCCGTCTTCTCCTGCTGCTGCTGCTGCTGCCAACAGCGTCGCCCTCCACGCCGCTATCACTGAGAACGTTGCTCAACGTGGAAGCCAGTGCAGTTGGCGCCTCCAAACTGCCTGAAGCCGCAGAGTTAAGTTGGGCGGCGAGTGTGCCTACCAGGTTGGCCGCCTGCAGGCGAGCCGTGTCTTCCAGCTCATCGGACGCCACCGTCACTTCGTTGACAAGCTGCGCTTGCGCAACAATGAAGCCCGACGAGGCAGAGGAGCTAGTCGACAGCTCAAGACCTTGGATGAGTGACGTGCGCAGCTTGGTGCGGTTGGCCCTCGATGACTCCTCATCCTCTGTCGAGATCACCTCCTGGCTCTGTTGGTCGACTGCCTCAGTCAGAAGTTTTGCCGCGGATGATACCACTGCCTGCACCTGGGCAGCATCTTGCAGCGTCTCCGCGCTGGCTAGGTCAGAGTTGACTAGGCTGGTCGCCAGGTCAGTCTTCTGCTCCACGGTCTCCGTTGCAACGGCCCAAACAACGCTCACATTGGCCGCCGTCGAGAGTGCAGCGCTTTGGTACTTGTCGACAACTCGCACAAACACCTCGCGCTCACCCGTGAGCGGCACTGTCGCGTCGACTGCGGCGAAGTAGCCGGTTAGAACTAGTGGCAGAGCGTCTGACGGCACGCTTGCACTGCTTCCCGATGCTGCCCGCACGCCACTGAGCGCGTGGTAGTAACTGTAGGTAAGCGGGAGGTCATCCGCATCGTCAACCCACCCAGGTGCAGTGAGCGCAAATGTCGTGTTCAGAGCCACACCAGATGACGGCACGACCCCAAGCGAGCCTCCAAAAGGTGGGGCATTTACTGTCACATCAAGAGTGGCAAAGCCACACTCGTCCTGGTTGACGGTGGCGCTGAGGGCAAAGGTGTACGTGGCGCCGGCGGTAAGTGACTGTGAGGACGCGGCTAGCACAAGATTGAGTGCAGTCAGATCAGCCGTCTGCATCTGTTGTAATGACGAGCTTGATGAGGCATCGCACAAGGACTGGACGCTTGCGCATGAGCCTGCCGTCAGGATACACTCGCCAGTCGACGGAACCAGCACGCTCCATGCATAGCTGTACGAGTAGGCAGCGCCGTCGGCTGAGGTCACTGCTCCGCGCAGTCGCAAAACCTCGTCGGCCGAAACCTTGGCAATGTTGCCCGCGCTGCTGCTGCCAAGCCCGATGTTCACCTGCGGTGGAATGATGTCTTCGACTGCCACGATGATGGAAGTAGAGGCACTTCGTCCGTCAACGGCAATCACGGTCACGGTGAAAGTATAGTCCCAGCCAGCATTGAGAGTGTTCGGCTGAATGCTTGCCTTCGCTGCTGTTGCTTCCTGTAGCGTGACAGCAGCATCAGCAACCCCAGTGCACACGTCTGGCGTAGCAGTCGATGCGTTGCCTGTGGGATGGGCGAGCGTGCACTCCCAATTGTATACCAGCGATGCACCAACGTCGTCAGGGTCGTTGCTGGCGCTAGCATCAACTTCAATGGTCTCCGTGGTACCGCGAGAGACGCGCGCGCCGCCGATGATCGCTCCGACGAGCGGCGTGGCGGACACCGCGACGCTCAGCGAGCTCGTGCCTTGCCGCTCCCCATCCGATGCATCGACTTGGAAGGTAACCGCCGTGTTGCTTGGCAGCTCGCCAGCTGGCACAAGTAGCGAGCGCTGTTGAAGCGCGGCGCCGCTGAGAGCGCTACCAAAGCTCGCGCCATTGGCAGCGCTCAACGTCCACTGCCACGCAAGGACAGTGGTCAGGGCGCTATCACACACCGAGACGGATGGCTCAAGCGTCATCGCCTCGGACTTCAGAACGCTTGAAGGCCCGTTGATGCTGACTGACGGTGCCTCCGCCTCCTTCACCGTCGACGCCTCGAAAAACTGGCTGTTGGCACCGGTGTTTGTTGTCACCTGCAGTTGGAATTTGAAGGATTCACCAATAAGATAAGAGACGGCGAGGCGCGTGATCGACTGGTACGGATCGGCATTGTATAGGTCAAGCAGCCTCTGATTGATTTCAGCCGCATTGTCCGAGTCGAGGGTGACTTGCCACAGATACAGAAGTGGGAAGACCGACGTCGTAGATGAGGGCGAACCATCCAGACGCAGCTCTGCGCTACACTCGTTGACTGTTGCTGGTACCGATGCGCGTGCGGTGGGAACTTCAGAGTTGCTGGCCGCCTGTAGCGTCGCACTCACGCCGTAAGCAAAGAGGCTGGAATCGGTGCTACCCTGCGGTGCAATGGTGCCGTTTGCTAGCTCGACGACGTCACCGATGCCTGGGACAGGCCGTGCACCTCCCCAGAGGAGCACCTCCAGCAGAGTGCGGCTAGGCCACTGACATTGAATCTCGTTGGAAAGCAACGCAATTGTGACATCGGACAAGACGCCGTTGCACGACTGGATGGCACCGAGGGCATTTCCGGCCATGTTGGTCGCCTGAGCACCAAAGTCCAAAAGCAGCCTCGAGCCCGATGATGAGAAGGTGGCAGAGTTGAGCCGAGGGGAGTACAGTCCGACGAATGTGTGGCTTACGCTCTCGTTGGAGGCGGCAAAGTCAGCGCCGTTGAGCGAGAGTTGCACTTCTGCCACGCCAGTACCGACTGGTGAGAGGCACGACGCCATGTCGTCGCTGAGGATCGTCAGGTTTGTCGACGTCTCCCATGCGCTGCTGTCCGTACCGAGCCGGCAGACTGGCGTGGTGCTCGCAGCACAGCCACCTTGAAAGCCGCTACCCGAGAGCGTCAGCGTGGTGGGGATGCCTGCTGACGAAGACGTGGGCTCGACGCTGCTGATTGTCGGCTGGTTATAGTAGACGAAGTTGTTTCCATGATACGTGGGGGTGTACCAGGGCCCTGCATCGCCGGTGAGTGAAATAGAGATCTCGACGGTGCCAACTTGCGATGCGGATGGAGCAGCGCACTCAAGGGTCTCCGCTGCGTCTGTGGCCATTGTGGCGCTCACGACAGCCACCGCGAGGCTTCCCGACGTCAACAGCCTGGATGTAGTGCTGCTGTTGAAGCGGCATCGCAGCCCGCCTAGGTCCTTGAGCCCTGGCGCACTGACGCGTGTGGTCGTGCCGCCTTCGATCGGGCCGCAACTCGGCGAGATGCTCATGCCCGTCTGCATTTGCGCTGCGTCATAAAAGGAGAAGCTGAGCTGCGTGCACGAGAGCGTGGCTGCGGGGAGCAGCGAGCTGCCGTCGACGGAGAGCGTGACGACCGATGTAGCGTTCTCTGTCCACGCAGGCGTGGCACAAGTGACGCTCTGGTCGTCATCTGAAGCCTGCACGGCTGTAGTTGTCGCGATGCGGGGTGCCCGTGCGCTCAGGGCCGAGAGAGAGAGTCCGAAATCGACGCAGGACGCCTCGGAGAGCGTCGTGTTGAGCTCAACAAAGACGCACGTCAGACCATCGTAGTACGTCGGCGGCAGCAGCCCAGCTGCCGTCACGGTCAGTTGGACGCCTCCTGCCAGCTCCACACCGCCGGGTGAGAGTGACAGCACCTGAGCAGGCGGCAGAGGCGCAAGCGGGGGCGGGACCAATGGCGGCGATGGCGGTGGCGAAGGGGGCGGGGGTGATGGTGGCGGCGAGGGCGGCGGCGGCGGCGAGGGCGGCGGTGGCGAGGGCGTGGGTGGCGGTGGTGAAGGCAGTGGAGGAGGTCGCAAAGGCGGCGGTGGAGACGGAGGGCCTGGTGGTGGTTGGTCAGGCTGGCCTGGCGTTGTCGGTGGCGGCGACGGCGACGACGACGGCGGAAGCGACGGCACAGGCGGCGGCGGCAAGGGTGGAGGTGGTGGTGGCGTTGGCGAAGGCGAAGGTGGTGGCGTTGGCGTTTGTCTCTGTTGCGACGGCGATGGCGTTGGCGTTGGCGTTGGCGTTGGCGTTGGTGTTGGCGTTGGCGTTGTCGTTGGCGTTGGCGTTGGCATTGGCGTTGGCGTTGGCGTTGGCGTT
>Ga0209713_10000848_pt1 | contig 17624 bp, 8 predicted proteins | sample ArcOceMetagenome_3_FD_187444 | JGI IMG/M metagenome (GOLD analysis project Ga0209713, IMG submission 187444) | Marine eukaryotic phytoplankton communities from Arctic Ocean - Arctic Ocean- Svalbard ARC20M Metagenome (SPAdes) (version 2) | ecosystem: Environmental > Aquatic > Marine > Oceanic... | reverse complement strand
CGAAATTCCACTAATTATCAAAAAACATTTGATTACCTTCCAGTTGTTAATTCAAACAAAATTTATGATTCAGTTAGAATTAAAAAATGTATGGAAAAAAATCACTTTTCCAAATTTAACAGATTCAAGTATTTATTTAACAAATCGTTAAAGATTAACAAAAAAATATCGAATCCCTTTAAATCTAATCTTGCACGAACTTTAAAAAAAAGGTTTGCATTTCTGGGATTTAAAAAAAAAAAAAAATTGTTATTATTGAATTCAAAAGATAGAATTATTAAAATTAACAAAGAAGGAGAAAGAAATAATTTGAGATTATGGGAAGCAAATAGAATAGTAAGAACATTTAATTTACACAGTCTCAATCAGCCTATAAAGCGTTTTTATCCTCAAAACTTAAATCGATTGTTTCCTGATACTTATTCTTCTTTTCTTCCAAGATATCAGCTTTTTGGTGATAAAATTCATAATAACAGTTCAGATGCTAAAATAACCCAAAATAATTTTAGAAAAATTTTGGTTGAATTTTTAGAACCCAATTTTGATAAAAGCCATTTTCATGTCAAAGAAAATATTATACTATCAACGAAATTCCGAGATGGAAAATTAATGACTTTTAATATTAACAAAAAAAAAAATTTAAGGTTGATAGTCATCAAAGCCTTAATTGAGTTTAGAAAAAAAAAACAATGGACTAATGAAATTTTTAATTTTTCTGCTGGATTAAATAGTATAAAAACAGAAGACTGGAAAACCTCTATATCTCTTCTTCATAAAATAAAATCCTTCAAAAACCCCAAAGCATTAAATTTACTTGGTACTGCCCTGCGTTTTGGGAATGAGTTACCAAAATCTGCTGTCGAATCTCAGAAACTTCATACTAAATCAGCGCAATTAGGAAATATGAGCTCTCAAACTGTATTGGCAACTTATCTTACAAAAGGATTGGGAATTAAAAAAAGTAAAAAACATGCTTTCTTGATTCTTAATAAAACAGCTCACGAGGGTATTTCTACCGGGGTCTACAATTTTATAACAATGTTAAAAAATGGAGTAGGAGTAAAAAAAGACATTTTGAGGGCATTTAGAATTTCAGAATATTCAAAACAATTAATAGAAAAAGGAAGAAGGCCTTTTAAAAGACATAGAAAAATAAATAAATGTGGTTTTTTCAAAATATTATATTCCTACATTCGTTCTCCTAATGAAATTAAAACAATTAACTTTTATCTCCAATCTTTAAATTCTCCACTCACTTCAGATCTCAGCGCATTTATTTTTGAAAATGCTCAATTGATTTCGTCAGGTATCAACATTATGAATATCTCAGAAAAAAAAGGATCTTTTGTAACTCAAAAAAAATTACAAAACTTATTCTTAGAAAATCGTCAACAATATTTATTTCACGAGACTTTAAAAGGGTCGGTAACGTCCATTTCTGGACATTTAACCGAATTAATTTTTAAATGGAATATAGGAATTGGTTATGACAAAGATTATTTGCTTTTCAAAAACTTATCATATTATGAGTTTCTAAATGAAAATATTTTCCATAAAATAAAAATAATTCAAAACAATTGCTTTATTTTATTCAATAAGTTAATATTCAGTATGTTCAAGTGTTATATTCAATTTTTGAATTTACCCGTTTTAATTTTTTTTTAATATTAGAAGTTTGAGAGGTTACCTGGGTTATCTGATATAGAATAAATGTATTTTATAGTATATTTCCTTTTAATATAATAATTTTTATTAAAATCTTATTTTGATTCGTATAAATCCATATTAAAATTATAAAAAAAATGATTTTTTCGAAACTAATGGGAAAACAAACTAATAAGATAGGTAAACAGTATCATGTGGATTCGATAATCATTTTTTTAATTTTTAAGCTGCTTTTTATTAGAAAACCTGTTTCAATTAATTTACTTAGAATGTATACAAAACCTATAAGTATAATCTTTTTCAAGCTTCAAATAAGAAAAATTTTTGAAAAAAAATTTTTGAAAATCTTTTATAGAAAAAAAAAAATATTTTATATTAGAATGAATATTAGACAAAAATTTATTAAAAATCTCTACAGATTTCGATTAGTTTTTCCGGAAATCCGTTTCAATTTCTTTAGATTTTATCCTGTTGGTAAAAAGAGTAACAGACGGAAAAAATCGGTTTTTCGATCCGGTGCTTATGATGACAATATTTTTTTCCAGAAAAAAAAAAATATTTTAGGAAACCTACCCAGTGTTCAAAAATTGATTATTTTAAAAATTTTTCAAACTATTAACTATTTCTACTCAGATAAAAACATTATTCAATATTTTTGCTTTTCAAATTTCTGTTTTAATTCCTCTTTAATCAAAAATTCGATCTTTTTAAATTTAGTGGAAAAAAATTTTTCCAAACTTTGTTTTCAGACAATATATTCAAAAAATTGTTATTATCAGCTTTTTGAAATCAAGGATTATAATTTATTTGGTTTTTTAGACTTAATATATGAATCAAATTATAATACGATATTGAATTTAATACAAAAATTTGACAATTTTAATTTAAAATTAACTCATAGCTTTGAAAGTTATTCAATTAATTTCAACCTTTTTTTATTTTGTGAATGTGGTTCATTTTTTACTCCAAGAATTTCTGACAAAATTTTTTTTAGACTTCACAGGTTTAATTTTTATGAAAAAAGAATTCCACTTTCGACAAATTTTAGAGAAAAAAAGTTAAATTTTAAAAATAAAAACCTTTTTAAAATAATTATTGAATCCAATTTTAGAGTTTATGCCTATAAGAAAAAAAAAACAGAAATCGAAGTTCTTCAACAATTTTCCGAAACCTTATATCACTTACCTAATCTTTTTGTGGGAGATTTAACAGTTAAATCTATGAACAAAGCTTTAAAGAATGGTATTTCAGGAGAAAATATACTTTCATTTCTTCAAAATAATCTACACCCAACATGTAAAAAAATACCAACAAATGTTTCAGAACAAATAAAAATTTGGGGTTTAGAGAGAAAAAAAAATTTCATCTGCAAAATGATATTGGCTTCCAATAAAAGCAATATATGGTTGCAAAATTTCAAACGCATTTCGAATAAAAATATTACATTGCTTAAAAAAAAAAATTTTAAAGCTTTAATTTTTGAAAAATCAATTTATTCATTTAAATCCCTCGCTTGATTCAGCAATAAATGAAACATTATTGCATCTGATCAAAACTTGTCCTAGATTTCCAACGCAATGCTCGTTTATCCACTCTTCAGTTTGGTTTAAACTCAAATTCATATATGTATCAAAAGTCTGAAGTATCCCATAATACACCATTCCCCATTTCAATTTAACTTTTATACGTTTTCCTATAAGACTTTTTAAATATGTATTAGGATTAGTAATTTCCATTAAAGCAACATGGCGCAGCGGTTAGCGTGCTGGGCCCATAACCCAGAGGTCCGAGGTTCGAAACCTTGTGTTGCTAAATTCTTTAGTTTTCTCAGTAAAATATTTATGATCTCTTTTAATTTATTTTTTATTTAAGTTTCACGTTATTTATGTGCTCTCGGTGGGAAATTTTATTCGAACCCACGACCCCGGGCTCATAAGACCCGTGCTCTGACCAACTGAGCTACGAGAGCGTTAGCCTAAACCCCTACCAAAATATATATCATCGATTAAGAGTAATTGGATAAGTAAAAAACACACTGTGGTGAAAACATGTTTTTTAGCAGAATAGGAATCTAGTTGTAGAGCGTCTTCTGAATTTCCTCTCTCTCCATATATTTCAATACATTTGGATAAATTATCAACTTTTAATCCAGAATTTTCTAATAGAGTTCTAGGAATCGATGCGATTGCATTAGCTATTGCTCGAACTCCATATTTTTTCTTTCCAGGAATTTTAGTGGAATAAATCAACAAATGCTGTTGGAGCATCAATTCGATATTTCCTGCTCCTTTTAAAAAACCCTTATCTTCGATCCCTAGTTTTAAAGTTTTGATTGCGCTATAGATTGAAGTTTCAATTTGTTTCCTAATAAAACTGCTACGTCCTTTGATTATAATTGTTCCAGAAAAAGGGTTAGATACATTTTCAAAAAAGGTGTATTTTTCCTCACCAATTATTTGTTCATATACAATCCCAGAAAATCCTAAGACGTTTGAATTTAGGTTGTGGATTGAATTTACAGGAATACAATTACATAACAACGCTATTCTTTCAAGATTTTTTCTCTTCGCTCTCCGAATACCAAGAATCCCCTCTTTTGCAAGAAGGTCTAATGAAATGGTGTCAATTCCCTTCTGATTAATTAACACAAAGCCGCAATTTTTTTCCTGACATACAGATCTCTTTAAATGTATAATACTTTTCACTCTTTTATCAATTAATTCTCGTTCATTTAAAGAAATTTTCTCTCTCTCTTCGATTGAATTATAGTTTATACTTGAAGTTGTTGTAGGTCGCTCATACTCTAAATTAATGTTGCACAATAAAATCAGTGCATTATTGATTAGCTTAGGCATATCAGGGTGTCGCGCTCCATGGTCTAATACAATCCCTCTTATCCATTTGCTATCAGATTCGGTTCTGGTATTTACTTGTAGTATTTCAATCCTTTCCAAATCGACAATTTTGCCTTCATTGTAGATTGTTAGAACAGCATCAACGGCAATATTTGCGAATTTATTTGATAAATTTTTTTTGATTTTAGTTTCAATAACCGTTCTGGCGCATTTTAAAAGTGTTTTCCGATCTAAAGTTTTGTTAATTATTTTAGTTGGAAGCCATTTTTCAATTTCCATTCTTGTTAAATCAATTCCATCGCATAATATCTGGGGATGAAGTCCCTTTTCTAAATATTTTTCAATATTTTTCAATGCTTCTCCTATTAAAATGATAGTACTTGTTGCCCCATCACCGATGTACGATTTTTGGGATAGTATTGTTTTCGCAATTAAAGAGGCAGTGGGATTTTGAATCTGCATTTCTTTTAACAAATAACTTCCGTCTTTTGATATTTTAATTTCCCCACTGCTAGATACTAATATTTTCATAGTTCCATTCGGTCCCAAATTGTTTTTCATGATTTCTTGTAATCCTTTAGCCGCACAAATAGATATGTATAGAGATAGACCTTTTCCGGAAGAAAATTGGAATTGATCACTATTAGTCCGATGGTTCATAAATAAAAATTTTATTATAATGGTTTGAAATTATATTAAATTTTCATTATACAAATGAAATTATGACAGAGAATTATATCTCCAGAATTTTTTACTGGACCAACTTTTGTCAAAGAAAATACAAAAAAAAGTTTAAAAAATATAATAAAAATCATGAAAATTTTAAAAACTTTGAAAAAATTACAGAAGATAACCAAGATAAAGTATTTGATTCGCGAGTCTATTTAGGAAGTTTAAGATATATACCTTTTTCAATTTTATCGCTCCTTAAAAATTTACCGTCGCCATGGGAAAGCAATAATTCTTTACCTTTGATTATCCACGAAAATAAATCTTTATTGATAATTCAGTCAAATTCCAATATTTTGCCAGAATTTTCATCAACACTTTGGAATTTAATATGGATTTTAAATCGCAAAGAAAAAATCAATCGAATCAATTTTCAGAGGGTGAATTTCCCCCCTTTTGAAGATGAAGAATATTGGACTGATCTTAAACTTCCAAAAGATTTTAACATCAGTTCTTTAATCGTTAGTAAAAATTTAGAAAACTACCTAAAAGTATGGTTTTGTGCCGTTGGAAATTTAGTTCAAAACTGGGCCAATACTAACAAACGAACCTTAATTTACTCCGATAACTCATTAAGAATATCTTTAAATAAATTAGAAATCCAGAGTGGACTATATTTTAATAAGAATACAAATCATTTTGAAAAATATTATAAATTTTTCCCAACTCTTTCTCCTTTTGCTACAAAATTTATTTCATTTGATAATGAATCCAATCAAAAAAAAATTTTGAAATTTATAGGAGAATATTTTTCTCCATTATTTTCATTTTTTAACCAGATTAAAAAATCATCGTCTAGAAAAATTTTAAAAATAGAACAACTGAATTATCGATTTAGCTTTAAAATTTCTAATAAAATCAGTTTCTCACAAAATAAATTCTTTAAACAATTCAAGGGGTTAAAATATTTGAAGAAGTCCAACAAAAAAATGATCTTAAAAACTATAAATAAAAAAGAAATTTTTTTATTTGAAATGATTACTCCATTTTTTATGGAAATTTTTCTAAGTCAAAAAAGACTTTCTTTTTATTTAAAATTTCGTTATGATTTTCCCGAGGTTTTTTCTCCATTTTTTTTCTCCATTCCCGCGTGGAATAATTTGTATATGGAAAGGATTTTAATTAATTTATCAAGACCGTGTCTTCCTTATTTATCGTTGTCATATTTATCACTTATTAAATACCTCTTTTCCACAACCTTAAAAAAGAAGAAGACGGTAGTGATAAGGCATAGTTTGAATGAGATTTTAACAAAAAACCTTTTTTTTCAAAGAATAAAATCAACTTGGGTTAATGTGGGGAAAGAAATTTGTTTACAAAGCCATAAATTACTTTCTATGTTAATTAAAAGAAAAGGAATTGAATATCTGAATCTGGATTTTAATTTTAACCTCAAACCAGTCAGAACTTTAAGTACGAGAGAAAGGAAAAAATCTCGATTTAGTAATACTTTTCATTTTTTCAGGGAATTTTTAAGGCTAATGAAATTGTTAATTGACTGTCATATTAAATTTTATTCTGGTTTTATCGATTTTTATCAACTATCTGATAGTATACATTTTTTATTAACTCATATTGGTAAAGTCACTGGAATTTACAGATATAAATATAAAATTATGAAACAGATAAAAATGTGCAAATCTATTAAGAAAATACTTTATAAAAAATTTTACGATTTTCCCGTTCCCTTGGGTCCAGGGTTTGGTTTCTGGGCTCCCGTTTGGAAGGTATGGGTTTTTTTCCTAAGAGGCATGGTACCTATTCAAGAAAGATGGATCGCAAATCTTTTATCAAGACATCTGTATGGAAGAAGATATTCGAGAAAATCACTAAGTGTTACAAAACAAAGAAGCGAGACATATTTAGATATCGAATTGAAAATTGCTTTGGTTAATGAAATAAATAATTTAAAAAAACATAAAATCGATAAAAAAGATTTAAAACTCTATCTAAAACAATCAAACGAGGCTTGGAAAAGTTGGAAATCTAATAATAACTGGAATCCAATGAATTTATCGGGAGAAATAGAAAGTTTGATTTTAGACTACATCAAAACTAAATCCATTTGGTGGATTAGAGCTGCCTGTTTAGTTCGAGAATCAATTATTAAAGGAATCCCAATTGAAAAATCGAAAATTAAAAAAAATCTTGGTAGAATTACTAGATTATGGTTTAAAGCTGAACAATCAAGACAGCTTGAATATTTAAAAAATGGGCCTTATTTAACAAAAAACAATTTTTTTTCTATTGAAGCAATTTTTAATTATTGGATTGAAATTTGCCACTTTCAAAAAATACAATTCCCTAAATTCAAGAATAGATGGGATTTAAAAATACTTATTTTAAGTTTAGATCAAATTAAAGAAAATGGACCAAATGGTAAAATGGAATGGAATACATCATCTCTTCAACAAACTCTTTTATCAAAAGCTATGAATGATCCTTTGAGTACCTTTTTGTCTATTAAAGATTCTATTTTAACCCAAAGGTTATTTTTTGAAATTGGTCTAAATTTTATCGACAATTTTTTTCATCTGTGTCCAGTTTATATTATTGATTTTGCAGAAAAAATCACCGATAGCTATATTGATCAATATATTTGGTATGAATGTGATAAAAAATTACTCTTCCCACCATGGGTTAAGCCGAGTGACTTAGAAATAAATCCTTATTTCATATATAAGCTTCAAAAAAAAATCTACGAGTTGATTCGGGGAGAAAATTTTTCAGAAGGAAATAGGGTAAATATTGGAAAGTTAGATTTTATGGAGTCATCCGATAATTGTGATTTAATTTTACTGAGCAAAATTTTGAATAAAATTTTAGATTCAAACGTCGTTTCTTATTTAACTTCAAAAAACAATATAAAACTTATCTTTAAAGATATGTTCAGTCTTAATTCTATTGGTATAATAAGAGGGGTTCACTTCGGAGGATTTTTAATACAGTTATACTATTTCTTGTTTGATTTATTAATTCTTGGAATAAAAAATTCTTTATTCCTAATCGAAAAAAATCTTAAATTTTTGAATAGAAAAAAATCTTATCCATTTATTTTTTACAATCGGTATATTTCAAAAACAATTTTCATATCTATTTCGATCAATTGTTTGAATCTAAAAGATTTTCTAGTCAATTCGTTAGATAATTTCCCGTCTTCACTGGGGACAGTTAAATTAAAGAATGTATCCGAGTTTCAAAATTTATCCAATAATAATGATAAAAATCTGCCTGTGAGTTTTTGTGGTTTTTCATTATTTATAATTGAACAGTTTAATTTGAATGGGGCAGGAAAAAAAAATTTTATTAAAAAAAGAAAATTTTTAAAAACAAAAATAAGCCAATTTTCAATTTTCCAGCTCGAATGTAGAATAAAACAAATTATATTAAACTCTGGTTCAACAGCCTTTACAAAAATGTCAAACAAATGGAATTCGGTAATTCTTGGGGTTATAACATATTTTAGAGAATTTGCAAACAAAAATCAAAATTTCCTTAAGATACTATGCAAATCAGAAGAAAAGATGCAAATCAGAATCAAAACTTCATTTAATTCTAAAATGCCATCAAGATTCCCTTTATTAATTTTTTTTGCCCCTAAAGAACTTGGTGGTCTGGGAATGATATCTGTATCCCGTTATTTGATCCCAGATAATGATTTAAAATTTAAAAAATTTATCCATGTAGGAAAAAAATCAACTGAAGATTTTAAAAATGAACCAAATATCATTCCTATAGTTATGGATTTTATCGCCAATTGGGATATCGAATTTGAAAATTCAAAAAAAGCATGGAAAGAATTTATAAAAAGGAGGACATTTTTCAAAACTAGACAAAAAATTATAACCTTTGAAGATCTTGAAGATTTATGGGAAAAAGGAATTCCGAGAATTAACACGTTATTTCAAAAAGATCGAGAAATATTAGCTTTTGATCACGGATGGAGACTTCGGAAAAATATGGAAAAATTTCAAACACAAAAAACTAACCCTTTTTGGTGGACCATTAAAAAACACGACGGAAAGCTGTGGGATTTAAATTCATATAAAATCGAGATTTTAAAAAAGCTTGGTGGATTAACAAATATTCTAGAACATAGTTTGTTCAAAGGAACATATTTTCCTACCTGGGAAGGTCTTTTTTGGGAAAAATCATCGGGTTTCGAAGAAATGCTCGAAAATAAAAAGCTCACTCGTGCACAACGATCTGGGTTAAATCAAATTCCAAATAGAAGGTTTACTCTTTGGTGGAGTCCAACAATAAATCGAGCTAATATTTTTATTGGATTTCAGGTTCAACTGGATTTAACTGGGATTTTTATGCACGGAAAAATTCCTACTTTGAAAATTTCCTTGATTCAAATTTTTCGAGCTCATCTATGGCAAAAGATCCATCAGAGCATTGTATTAAATTTATGTAATTCCTTGGAAAAACATTTATTCAAACTTGAAATCGCTTCTATTCGGAAGGAGCACGTTCATCCGAGAAAATCTTATAAAATAAATTCCTCTTGTGCAGATATTCTTCTTATTTCTGAAAAGGTTTTAAACATTTCTAAACCATCGTTAATTTCCTCAAAATTAAAAGACAGTATATTTAAAAATGGAATTGGTACAAATTTCTGGATCGATTTACAATTAAGATGGGGAGACTTTGATTCCCATGATATAGAGCGACATGCACGCGAAAAATTTTTAGATTTTACTCTTTACCAAAATGGGTCATATCCATGCAATTATGGGATTATCGTTGCTATAGATCTTTCTTATAATCTTTTTTCTGGTTTTGGTTTTGGATTTCCCAGATTAAAAGAAGTTCTTAATTCAGAATTCACTAAAATAATGAGGGGAAATTCGGCTTTGTATATTTTAAGAGACAGAATAAGGAAAAGTCTTCAATTATATACAAAAAAAATTCCAGAAATAAATTTAAGTTTAGATAATTTTTCAGATATATTTAAAATCGGAATATCCTGGTTAATCGACGATTCCCTTTTCTACCGTGTTTCCGTTCATCAAACTTTATTAGGAAACATTAAAACCAAACCAATAAATGGTGTCATTACAATTTTTATTCCAAAAAACGGAAATTTAATATTGAGAATAATTAATTCAAATATTTGGAAACAGCAAAAAAGGTTGTCACAGCTGGCTCGATGGAAAGCTTCAGAAGAAATTTTCAATTTTTTAAAAATAATACCAAGTGAAGAATTACCTGATCAACTTATATTGTTAAGAAAAACTCTCAAAGAACCTTTAGAAATTCAACTCGTCGAATTCCCTACAATACTAGTCAGATGTTCGAATTTTAAAATTTCATTTCAAAGTTTATTAACCTTAAGAAAAATTAATGAAAAAATCTCTTCTAACAAAACACATGAAACCATTTTTTTTAATTTGTATGACAATTGGATTAAAAGTGTTTCACCTTTTACTGCTTTTTCCAGACTTGTTTTAATTTTAAGGGGCTTGGAACTTAATAAAGAAAAAACAAAAAAAATATTAGGGCTTTCATTAGAATTTTCGTATAAAACAAATTTCTGGCCACTTTTTACAGATGAAGAGTGGGTTAAAAATGAAATATTCCTCAAAGATCTTGTTCTCGAGGAATTTACTTTAAAAAATAAAATCGATCTGGAAAGTCTATTTGAAACTGAGATTAGAGATATTGTCTTTGGATGCTATAAAAAAGATTTTCAAGAATTTTCACCAAAAGAAAAAAATGAAAAGAATTCTTCAAAGACTATTTCATCTTCAAAAACTTTTGGGAAAAAGATTAAAACAGTAATTCTTTCCAAAAATTGGAAAAATTTTATTGAAATAGGTTCCTTAAAAAAAAATATCGATAGTCCTGATAAAAAATTAATATCATTAAAAAAAATTCAATTAAAAAAAAAAAAATTTATTAAAGATTCCAATTGTTATATTTTTCCAAAAAATTTACTAAAAACAATTTTTCTTAATTTTTCAAAAGGTTGGAAGAATATTTTTATGGTATTTGGTAAGTTTTCTAAATCTTTTTTTTCTATAACTGAAATTCGATTGTTAATTTTGATTTCCGATGAAAAAGAGATATTTGAAAGAGTTTTAATTAAATGTAACCAAGATCTTAGAATTTTAAAATCATTAGATTTTTTAGGATATTTGATTAAAAATCAAGGAAAAGAGGAATCAAGAGATTTTTTAAATTCTTTTGTCAAAAACTACACTTCAATAAGTGGAAAATTATTTTCTTACATTTCGCTTGTTTTTATTTATATTTCAATAAACCAGGGAAATATACAAATAAATGCCTTAGAATACAAAAAAAGATCTAAAATTTTAAATGATACTTCAATTTTATTAACTAAAAAATATTTCGGATTGATTTTGAATTTATTTAAAATTAATTTTTTATTGTAATTTTTAGAATTGCATACATAATTAAAAACATTTTTAATTTTAATTTAAATATTTGAAAAATAAGAACTCTGTTTTAATCTATTTTTGTAATTATTATTTAATATAAAATGACAAAAAAGAGAAGAAACAATGGAAGGAACAAAAAAAATCGAGGAATTGTAAAGAGAGTAGCATGTATATTTTCGGGAAAGTTGATTCCTAAAGATAAAGCAGTAGTAAGATATGTAATAAGAAATATTGTCGAAACTAGTGCCCTAAGGGATATTCAAGAGGCTTGTGCATTCGAGTCGTATACTTTACCAAAGTTATATTTTAAAAATATATATTCTATCGAGGCTGCGATACACAATCGAATAGTTAGAGTAAGATCGAAAAAAGACAGAAAAATTCGTGGCATAAATAAAATAAAAATAATCAAGAAAATAAATAATTCAACATCCTTTTAATAAAAACTTTTCAAATTATGCTAGTATATATTCAATTTTTTCTTTCACTATTTTAATTTGTCGAATTATTGAAGAATCGTATTTTGTCAATATAGAACACGCAATAACAGATCTCTGAACCCCACAAGCTTCACCCAAGATTTTTTTACTTGGAACAAATATATAAGGAACGTTCTTGTCCTCACATAAAAGAGGAAGGTGTAAAACTATTTCTAATGGCTCAGTATCTGCAGCAATAACAACTAATTCCACTAAACCTTTTTTTAGAACTTTAGTAGATTCGTTCGCTCCTTTTTTAATTTGATTGAATTCCCTTGCTAGTTCTATTAGATCGAAAATTTGGGCAGAAAAATTGTCATCTGCCATAGGATATGCCTTTGGAGAAACTGGGCTCATTTTAAATATTGCACGACAAATTGTCTTATAATTTTGATAATGGATAATTCGATAAATAACGCCAAATCAATTGATATTTTAACTTTCCCGAAATCGATTTGTTTTTCTTTTTATACTTCAAAAGAAATACAAGCCTTCTCTTGTGTAGAAATTTTTTGTCCAGTTTTCTTTGATGTTTACGGAAATGTGGTAAAAGGAGGACTTTGTGACGAAAGAATGGGTGTTTTTTCAAAATTTGGAAATTGTAGATTCTGTAAAGGTAACTATACGACATGTCCCGGACATTTTGGATATATTGAATTGCCTATTCCTATATCTAATAATTTTTTAAGAAATATAGTATTTACAATCATTAAAGCCAGATGTTCGTTCTGTAATTTCTTCAAAACTAAAAATTACGAGACAAATATATTATGTTCACAACTTTATGAATTTTCCTTCCAATATAATCACGATGAAAGAAATGATAGTAAATCGAACATCAATATTAAATTCCTTGAACAAAATCCAACTCTTTTATATTCTTTTGGGATTTTACAACAAGCAACAAGAAAAAGAGTAGAAAAAATTCGAAATAAAATAATTAAAAAAAAAACTATTTCGTTTAGAGGGACCGATAATCCTGACAGATTAGCGAAGAAACTTTCTTTATATTTAATTAGATGTAAAGAACGATCAAACTGTCCGAAATGTAATTTTGACAATTGTAGAAAAGGAATAGGTATATTTAGCAATGAAGATAAAATAAAATTTTTCAAACGTGAAAAAAAAAAACGGGAAAATGAATGGGTTTCAGAAAACGAACATAAAATATCTTTGAATGAAATTTTTTCGAAAAATGTCAATGATTTTCTGATGTTTCAATTTAGGGAAGAATTCGAAAATTTATGGAAATTTGAAAACGATTTTTCTATTTTATTATTAGGTAAGCTCAGTGCTTCTGTAAAATTTCAAAAAACTAGCAGTTTTGATTTGCTTTTTGTCAATTCTATTTTGATACCTCCAAATCGATTTAGACCTATAAGTTCAACTGGTAAAATTTTTTCAAATGAATCAATTCTAACTAACCCACAAAATTTTTATTACAGTAGGATTTTAAAAGCAAACCAATTAATTTTACTGGCCTTGGCGACCAAAGAAAGGAAAGTGAAATTTGATATTGGAAAAAAAAGTTATAGAAATCTGGAAACAGCTGTAAATAATCTTGGTGATACAGCTAATACAACAACTAAAACCCCTCCGGGAATCAAACAGCAACTTGAAAAAAAAAACGGAATTTTTCGGATGCATTTGATGGGAAAAAGAGTATTTCATTCAGCTAGATCAATAATTGTTCCTGACCCTTTTTTAAGAAGTGATGAGGTTGGTATTCCTGCCAAATTTTCAAACAGTCTTTCTTTACCTTCGGAAATTAATGCGATAAATTTTAAATCCTTTTTAAATTCTGCTCTGGCATCTTATGAAAATTATACCCGACTAATTACCTTTCATGGTATTGAAAATCTAATTGGTCATAAACTCAAAATAGATAAAAGAAATTTTAATAACCAAAGTAATTTATTAAACATGTGTCTAAAACATTCTCAGATATTTTCGATCGAAAAAAAAAAAATTTACGGTTTAAATAGAATCTTTAGAAGTTTAATTCAAGGTGATATTGTTTTAATGAATAGACAACCTTCATTACATAGAGTTTCAATTATGAGTCATAAAATTCGAATCGAGCCACGTATTAAATGTTTAAAATTAAATTATTGTAACTGCAATTCTTATAACGCAGATTTTGATGGAGATGAAATGAATTTACATGTTCCTCAAAGTTTTTTAGCAAAAACTGAAGCCAAATTACTCTCAATATGCAGCAACCAATTTAAAATTCCGGTTAGTGAAAATCCAATTAGAGGTTTAATACAAGATTATATTTTATCTTCAGTTGTTTTAACTCGAAAAGATACATTTATAAATTCAAGAGTTTTGATACAACTTTTATATTTTTCTGAAAACATAAAAGAATCTTTATTAAAATGTTCCTTTCCTGCAATATTAAAGCCTGTTCAACTGTGGACAGGCAAACAAGTAATGTCTATTTTAATAAAAAATTTTTCAAGAAAAAAAAATTTTAAGGTCCTTGAATCAAGGACACGATTTTCAAAATTGTCATTTGGTATAGATGAAACAAAAGTTTTAATTAGAAAAGGGGAATTATTGAGAGGAATTATTGATAGTTCCCAATTAGGAAAAAATAAATTTGGTGCTTTACATGCATATTATGAAATAAATGGTGGAGAAAAAGGAGATTTTTTTTTATCTGAAGTTGGATCTATATTAATTGTTTTTTTGAGAATAATTGGATATACGTTAACCATCCAAGATTTGCTCTTATCATCAAAAATTGAAAGATATAGAAAAATAGGAATAAAAAAAGTAAACAGCGTTTCAAGAATATTTTCAAGGAAATTTTTATCCGCCTATGGGTTATTCTATCAAAAAAAAAAAAAAAAAGGAGAAACGAATAATGTTATTTTTTTTACTCGTTTTATTCATTTTATGAATAATCTTCTTTTAGTTTTTATCCAAGGCCAAAAAAATTATATTATAAACTTGTTTTCGAAAAATCTCGAGCTTTGTATTCCCGGAGGATTATTTTTAAAACCATGTTTAAACAAATTTTCTATAATAACATTATCTGGTGCTAAGGGTTCTACACTCAATACGTTTCAGCTGTCTTTGAATCTCGGACAAACCGAACTGGAATCGAAGTGTACACCAAGGAATCTTGGAGGTAAAACTTTACCAAATTTTTCCCCCTTTGACACGAGTGCGATTTCAAATGGGTTTATTTCTAATAGATTTATTACTGGTATAAACCAATCTGATTTTTACTTTCATTGTATGGCTGGACGAGAAGGTCTTCTTGATACAGCGGTTAAAACCTCTCAATCAGGATATATCCAGAGAAGTCTGATAAAACATCTGGAAAGTATTATTTTGAATTACGATCAATCTGTTCGTTTCAGTAAAGGATCAATTAACCAATTTATTTATTCAAAAAATGGGTGTTCCACAATGAGTTCAGATTTAAAAAATAATTTAAATTGGATAGTCCAAAACTTTGATTTAGATGAACCTTTGAAAGTACAAATCCAGTTTCAAATTGAAAAACACTCAACAAAGAACCGTCTTTCAATTTTTTTAAAAAATTTCCAAAGTTTACCAAAAATTGAACTTGAAAAGATGAAATTTGTTTTTAAAAAAAATGAAAGTTCTCGGAAATATTTTAAAATTTTAAGTAACGTAGATTTGCATGGAAAACTATTCATTGAAATTTTTCAAAAGAATTTAATTGTTCCTGGTGAACCATTGGGAATAACGACCGGTCAATCAATCGGTGAACCGTGTACGCAAATGACATTAAATACTTTTCATTTCGCTGGTAAATTAGATTCTAATCAAAAATCAGGTGTACCTAGGCTGAAAGAAATTTTACTTTTAGGTTCTAAATTTCCAGTCACCCCTACAATGTCTGGTAAAATAAAAACTAGAGTAAACTCGAGTAAATTCTCTATATTACAGATGAGATTCAAACGAGTAAAATTAGATGATTTGATATCAAATTTTTCTTCTTTTATAGAAAAAAACAAAGATTTTGAGGGACAAATTATAAGATTTTCATTTCAAAAAAAATTTTTTTTTAAGCATTTATTATCAATACGAGTAAAGAAGTTAAAAAAAATAATTGAATTAATTAGAGTCATGTTAAAAAAAATATTTTCAATCCATTTTAAACGGCATTTGAAAAAAATATTAGATTTGGATAGTAATCTAATGAACCTGGATGATAAAAAATTTTGTTTTGAATTATCAAAAAAAAGATCAAATTTAGTGACTAAAAGACCGAATGATAAAAATTTAGACTTATTTGAAGTTAATATTCCGTATTTTCAAAATATTCCCAACTTTATTGATTTAAATAGAATTTTTGGTAGGGAATTTAATCTAACAGCCACCAAAGGAATATCAGAATGTTTTATTGATCGACGGGAAAAAACTTTTCATTTAAAAGGTGTTAATTTTTCTGCTTTATGGGAAAATAATGACATAATCGAAACTAAAAACATATATACCAATGATATATATGGAATGATGATACATTATGGTATAGAAGCATCTAGAAATTGTTTAAACAATGAATTGGAATCGATTTTCAAAAACCAGGGAATTATTATCTCCTTGAAACACTTTGATTTTATTTCTGATTATATGACAAGACTTGGGAATTTCAGAGGCTTCAACAGAAATGGTTTAAACGAGGAAGATGGGTTTCAAGAAATTACATATGAAACAGCAGTTAATTACATTATAGCTTCTTCTCTTTCGAATAGAGTCGATGATCTTACAACTGTTAGTAGCAGGCTAAGTGTTGGAAGGTTGATAAATATTGGAACTGGATGTTTTGGAATTAAAACAAAACAAAATTCAAAATAGTGAAATAATCATAATTTTATTAAAACGGTTAATAGTTCTATTATTTTCGAATATAAGATGTCCCTTTTGATAATCTTGCTTTCCCGCCAGTTGGAATGCATAAAATTTTTTCACAATTTACACATTTTACTCTTGTCTGAGAGTGGCTAAAAATAATTGATTCTGATTCGCATTGAGGACATCGAACATCCATAAAATAAGAATCTGGGTTAGGGATTATTCTATTCATTTTGTGTTTGGTTCTTTCCATTCCTTCTTCAAATTTACTTGTATTTATTTTGTTAGACTAAAAAAAAGTTTATTTTCAGCATTTTTTCTCAAAAAACTAAATTTTTATTTTTTTACATGATGAGTACTTACCTCCATTTTAAATAAATATTATGAGGATGCCTTTAAAAATATCTCTATTCAACCAATCTATGAAAATAAAAAATTGGCTAAAACACTTCTTGTTTTTGTTTTTTTTTAATGAAAGATTTCCTTTGAAAAATATTCCAAATAAAAAGATTTATTATTTTATTAATTTTTACCTTCTCTCTCTCATTACCGATATTATTTTCCCTATTAATCTGGTTATTTTTAAATTAACTTAGTCTTAGATCCTGTTTTATTGTTTTATTGTTTTTTTCTGCATCGTTTTTCTCCTC
>Ga0209713_10000847_pt1 | contig 17636 bp, 9 predicted proteins | sample ArcOceMetagenome_3_FD_187444 | JGI IMG/M metagenome (GOLD analysis project Ga0209713, IMG submission 187444) | Marine eukaryotic phytoplankton communities from Arctic Ocean - Arctic Ocean- Svalbard ARC20M Metagenome (SPAdes) (version 2) | ecosystem: Environmental > Aquatic > Marine > Oceanic... | reverse complement strand
GCCGTTCTCGACGTACACGCGCATCTTGCACGGGGTGTTGTCGGGACCGTGCCACAGCTCAATGTCGGCGTCGAGGGGACGGCCCTCGGTCGAGAGCACGACCTGCACCTGCTCGACCGAGGGCGAGCGGTACGACCAGGTGCGCAGCGAGCCGCCCTGCACGAGGATCGACGAGTCCAACTTGGTGGGCGCGACGCCGCCGGAAAACTGGGCCGCGGGCGCACTGACGCTGGTGCCAAGGGCACCCTGCAGCTGCATCATGGGCGCGGGGACGCGCAGGGCCGGGGTCGCGGAGAGGAAGGAGAGCATATGGGTTGCGAGGTCGAGGGGTCTCGGACACAGCTCCGAAGCGCTTCGGCGCTCCAAATGATGACCGATCATCTTCGACATGCGATCTCGTAACTTTTCGGCTTAGTGCTTCGTGGTGTTTTCGTGAAAATTGAAGCGAGGAAACCGGAAGGGCTGAAGAACTGAAAAAGGGAGTTATTTCGGGTGAGGGAGAAACCATGTTTTCTTAGCTGACAGCCGGTAATTTGGAATGGTTTAGGTTCCTAGGGCGCTAGGGCCAGGGCGATGGCTCCACACGTGCGAGACGATCTATCCGGTCTCCGGTTTCGGGCCGACGCTTGACATGCAACGAGAGGCGTTCAGCTTGAGACTTAAGTGGTAAAAGCACACACGCTCATTAGGACCAATCTCTTCTTCCGCAGTAGTAGACAAAACCTAGTAGGACCTCACACGTACAGGGGGCAGCAACAGTTCAGGCGCCCGCAACAGCTCAGACGCCGGCGTACGCGAGCCGCCCACCGTCGGGCGAGGGATCCTCGAGTGCCAGCGCGTCAGACATCAGCGCTTCGAAGGAGTAGTCTCCGCTTCCTGTCCCGAAGGCGAGGCCCTGCTGCGGAGCGGAGGCCCCCCCGCCAAGCGCCTGCACAAGCGGCTCGAGGACCGAAGCCGAGAGGGAGAGCTCAGCGGCCAAGAGGTGGGCCTCGAGGATCGTCTCCTGGAGCCCACTCCAGTCCTGGAGTCCCCCGGCCTCCTCGACGCTCGACTGCGGGGGCAGCCCGCCGCCGCCGCCGCCCGTCGCTTCGCCCGGCGCCTCATCGAGGCTGCTCAACTCATCGAGGCGTTGCCCGCCGAAGGCGGCGTCGCACTCGCGCTTGCGGCTCGCCGGCGGAACGTCCGTCGCATGACCCAGAGTGATCCGGTTCGGCCACGAGCCTATTGCCAGGACGCCCTGCTCGGCAATGGCGGCTCTAACGGCCTCGCTGTAGCACGGGTGTGGTGGCGGCTCCCATGCCGAGCTGCTGCTACCAGGGCCTCGTACTTGCTCTGGCCTGACGCCAGTCGGCGCGCGCGCGTGCGGAGCCACGTCCATGTCCATGCCGGGGCCTCCTCGAGCGTCACGAACGTGGGTGTTTGGAAGCAGTGTCGACAACGTTTGTCTTCGGACGATGGCATTCTTGTCATGGTTTGAGAAGCAGATCTCCGGGCTAAAAAAAACACGCTAAAACGCGCGAAAAACCCGATTCAAGAAAAACGGAGCTTGCCGCGAACTTGTTAAGGCAACAGGCGCGACCCACGCCGTTCAAGGGCGAGGCGGCCGTCACGGCGAAGCCGAGGAACCGACCGCGGGCAAGCGGCCGAACGAACGGCAAGCAGAGGCAGAATGAGGCAACGGCAAAGGAGGCGGGGCAGGAGCGGCCTGGCTGAGTGGGTAACTGTGGTGGGTTGGCTGCACTTGTGACCCAGTGTAGGTGTGTGGTGTGTGGTGGGGGTGAAACATTTTGATTTCAAATTAACGTCACCACGGCGCTCGTCCGTCTCCCCGCTCGCTTGGGGGCGGCGGCGACCGCGGCGACCGAGGCGCGCCGACCGTGGTGACATCATGTAATGACACCGCCGACGCCCATCCCGAACGACGCCACCACGGTCGGCGCGCCTCGGTCGCCGCGGTCGCCGCCGCCGCCAAGCGAGCGGGGAGATGGACGAGCACCATAATGGCATTGATTTGAAATCAAAATGTTTCACCCACACCACACACCACTCAACACCACCACTTCCCGCCGGGCGGCAGCTGCGCCAGCGCGCACGCGCGGCTGCGGAGGCGCTCACGCAACATCGTCGCGAGCGGTGTTGACGAGAAGCCGGCCGCACCACGCATGTCTCTAGCCACTGCCGATGACGGCGGTGGGTGCGTCGTTCAAGGCCAGGCCCAATCGAGACATTTGCCATTCCACCAGGGCCCACGCGCGCAGGTGCCAAAGAGGTCCCACACGTAGTCTCCGAACAGGTCGAGCGCCTTGGGGTCTTCGTAGTAGCTCACGTTGATGCACCACCAGTACACGATGTTCAGGAGAAAGGCGGCCATGAGGGTCTCGGCAAAGGCAGACACCGTGGTGAGTGCTAGGGAGGCAGCGCCACGCAGCAGAATGGCAGGTACTTGGCGATCACGCAGGCTCAGTCGAGAAGAGTTTGCACGCCGCAATGCAAGCCCGGCCACAACAAGCACGTGGACCACTGCTCGCACCAGGACAGTACCCCAGAGCCCGAATGCAAGCGAGATGCGGTAGTACAAGAAGTGAACTATATGCTCGCACTTGTACCGTCCTGCAGCGTCGAACCCCTCGACTGTCAGCCACGAGAAGAACAGCGTGGTTGCGATGGACATCGGCTTGATCGTCCACACCGCTGCGTCGAACGAGTGCATATCTATGTGCCCATCCGCCCTGGCTCGCGCTGAGGCACGCGAGGCGGCGGCAGCAAGGTGATCGACGACTCCCTTGATCTCCTGATCGTCCAGGATCAGCGTAGGCACCAAGTCGTCGATCGCGAGAACGAAGGTGATGGACAGCCCGTTGAGGAGGATCGCCGCACAGTTGGTGCCTTGAGTGAGGAGCAGGAGAATCATCCCCATGGGGATGACTGGGTGCACCATCCGAATGGCAAACACTTCGTAGAGCCTCAAAAGGTAGGCGCCCAGCCACCGGAAGATCGCGCGACCGTCACGAACCCCCGTGCTGTTTCGAACCGGCAGCAAGGTGCACGGCAGCAACTGCCGTCGCAGCATCTGCGCCCTGTGCTGCTGGAACCAGTCCTGGGCAATCCCCATGGACACCAGGAGCACGGCAAAGATCATGACCTGCCGCTCGAGGTTCGACATCACAGCGTACGCGAGCTGCACGTAAAGGCAGCGGGAAAAGCTCGGAGTCTCGTCAGGGTGCATTCGACGCAACGCGCCGTCCGCGTCCGCAAGATCAGCGAGGCAGCGCCCTGAGGCGTTGCCCGCGCCCTCGTAGACGTGCGGGTACCGGATCGCCTCCGGCGCGCCTTTGTGTTCGGCCAGGAAGTAGCAGTCCTCGCATGCGGGGTCGAGAACCGAGCCATCGTCGTTCTGATACAGGATGCAGGCCATGCCCTCCCGGCACGAGCCCCCGTCACCGAAGCATTTGCCCCAGGAAAGGCTCGTGGCCACGGCCACGAGGCAAATGAACTCGATGCATATGCTCGTGAGTCCCATCGCCAGCCAGCCGCATGCGATCATCATGCTCCGTGGGTCGTTCGCCATCGACACCTTCCCGATGGCGATGGCCAGCATGTTCGTTAGACTCGACACGTCCACCTCTTCGTCCGAAGCGTCATCACCCGGGCTCTCCGTCGACGTGGTGGCTGAGTGTCCCATGTTTGACTCGAGCTCCTCTACTCGCTCCGTCAGAACCTGGAGAGCGTTGCACAGCGCCTCGCGCGAGACTCTCGAGTCCTGCGCAAGTGCTCCGTGAGTAAGGACAGCGTCGACGTCGTCCATTGCGGCCTTCTTGTGCCGACGGCGCTTCTTCGTGGTGGCGGCGGGCAAGACTGAGATCGAGGCGGTCACAGCTGGAACGGAGGCATTGCGGATCGCCAACTGGCCTGACGCAGCGCGCTTGTCCCGGGGGCGAAAATGAGACGCCATTGGTGCCGAATTGATACGGCGCAGTGCAATGCGTGTGATGTGCAGAAGTCGGCGCCTCCCAGCAGCGCCGAGAATGTAACTGTGAACTCATGCGACGGAACTTTCGAGAAGGAGATCATCGGCATCAAGATATCACAGGCTCCGCGTGGCGCGTGAGCGCGCCCGTGACGAGCTAATCTTACCCCGCGCCCGGCGCGGCGCACCCCCCAGTGTGAGTGGTTTGGCCTCTTGCTTCATGGTAGTCTTGGGCATAACGGTGGAACTTTCGGCACCCAAGTGGTGTGTTGGAGATGCATGTGGCCGACCCAGTTCATGCGCCCGCTCGCGGCCCTACTGCTCCTCATCGGCCACTCCGACGCCCTGCTGGTCTCCTCGCCTCGCTCGCTACCCCTGCTCGCGCGTACCAGCCGCGCTCGCGTCGAGGCTGGTGTGCGCATGGACTTTGTGGATCCGGCGGACGCGGCAAAGGCGGCGCGGGAGCTCCGCGAGGAGAAGATCCGCCAGGCCCGACTGGAGCAGGAGCGGGCGCAGCAGGCCTACAACGAGAAGCAGGCCCGCGCGGCCGAGGCGCAGGCGCGGGCGCAGGCGCGCGAGGCGGAGGCTTGTAAGGCTGGCGGCTACGGCATCAGCTCCTCCGACCGGGCCAAGTCCAGCCTGGAGGCCATGTTCTCGCTGGATGCGGAGGAGGTGGCCGCGTCGGAGGCCTTCGAGCTGGCCTCCAACTCGAAGGCAGACGCCGCGGGCGCCGCAGCTGCCGCGGAGGCGGAGGAGCAGCTGGCGGCGAGAGAGCTGGCCATGGCGAGGCGCACCAACGACAGCGAGGCGGCTGAGCGGGCGCTGCGGCGCCTCGAGGCGGCTGCCGCGGCCCGCGCCGCCGCGACAGCCGCCGGCCAGGCGGCGACGGGCGAGCTGAGCTCGGCGCTCTCTCAGCAGGCGGAGGCGGCTGTGGCCGCCGCGGCAAAGGCGCGGTCGCTCGCGCTGGCGGCAGCGGCGGCGGCGGCGGCCGCCGAGGGCGAGGCCGAGGACGCGGTGGCCGAGACTGCGGGGTACCAGGCGTCGACGTGGGAGAGGACGAAGCTCCAGCTGTGGGGCGCCGCGGAGAGCGTGCTGCGGGGCGAGGCGGAGGTGGCGCCGGGGCGGAGCATCAACGACTTCGTCTCCGGCTGGAACCAGTGGCACGAGGACCGCCAGGTGGCGATCGAGTACGACGCGCTGTCCGACACGAGCCGCGACCCGATGGACGCGCTGGAGGAGGCGTGGGGCGCAAGGATCCGGCGCGATCTCGACGCGACGGCCGACGAGGTGAAGCAGTCAATCATCGAGACGATCCAGCGCGACCGGCGCGACTACGACGACAAGGCGAGCGCGGCCAGCGAGCGGCAGGAGTCTCTGCGCACGGTGGGGCTCGCGGCCGACGCGACCGAGGGCGAGCTGGCGACGGCGCTCGAGGCGGTGCGTGCCGAGGTGGACGCGCGCGAGAGGGCGGCGGCGGCGCGCGAGGGCGCCGTCGACGACGCGATCGCCGCCTGGGAGGCGCGCGCCGCCAAGCGCGCCGCGAGGGAGGCGGCGGAGGCGGCGGCCTCCGAGGCGGCGGAGGCGGCGCGGCAGCAGGCGGAGGATCGCGAGGCGGCGCGGGCGGCGGCGCCGCTCAGGGCCGGCTGGCGGGAGGCGATCGCCGAGCCGAGCGGCCGCGCGTACTACTTTGAAGTCGCGACGCGTGAGACGACGTGGCAAAGGCCCGTCGACGAGGAGGCGGTGGAGGCCGCCGTCGCCGCCGCGGCGCGCGCGCGCACCGGCGGCGGCAGCAAGGCGGCGGGCGGCGGCGGTGGCGGTGGTGGTGATGGCGGCGGCGCCGTCATTGCCAACGAGCGCGGGCGCGAGGCGCGCGCGCGTGCGAGCGCGGCCGAGCGGAAGCGGCAGACGGCGCTCGCGCAGCAGCTGGCCGAGGCGCGCGAGGCGACGGCGGCGCGGAGGCAAGAGGAGGTCGCGGCGCGCGAGCTGTTCGGCGCGCGGCGGCGCGCGTGGCGCGAGGCGCAGGAGAAGCTCGTGCAGGGGCCTGCCAGCGCCACGCCGGAGGCGGAGGCGGCCGCCGCCGAGGCGGAGGCGGCGCTGCTCAGGAGCGACGTCGCGCTCAAGGCCGCCGCCGAGCGGGCGGAGGCGGCCGACGGCGCGCTCGAGGCGGTCAACGCGGCGGTGCGGCAGTTCCTCGACGAGGAGTCGGCCGGGCGCGACCAGGCGGCGGCGGTCGCGCTCAACGCGGCGCTGCGCACCAAGGCCGCCGCCGCCAAGGCCGAGGCGGAGGCGCAGGCCGCCCGCGCCGCGGCCGTCGAGGCGCTCGACCGCGCGACGGCCGCAGCGGGCGAACTCGAGTCGGCCAAGCTGCTCGGGCTGTGGGCGGACGCGCAGGCGTCGATGGACGCGGAGGCGGCGCGCGAGCCCGCGGCGGAGGCGGCGCTCGCCAAGCTCGATCAGCTGTGGGAGAGCGCGAAACGCGAGACGCCGGGAGAGTAGGCGATGGCGCTTAGGCTCTTACGTACATGTGAATAAATAGAACCAAAACAGACACATCAGTAAGTGTCAGCTCGGAGCGAGCTGGGCTCCGGTGCAATGACAACGCCCGCAAACGCCTCTGGCGACGCCGGCTGCGCGGTCGGCTCGGGCAACTCCACCGCCACCGCCAGGCACAGCGGACACGACGGCGCACCGCGGGAGGCCTTGCGGTGCAGCCACTTGTCGATGCAATGCGTGTGGAAGACGTGCTTGCACGGCAGCACGCGCAGCTCCTCGCCCGCGGCAAACTCGCCGAGGCACACGGCGCACGTCTCGTCCGTGCCCGCGTCCTCCGCAGACCCGTCGCCCTCGCCCGCGTGCGAAGCGACGTGGATTCTCGTCGGCAGCATCTCTATGGCCCGGGCGAGCGTGTCCTCACGCTTGCTCGCGGCGACCTCGACGGTTCGGCGGCGGCGGCGCTGCACCACCCGCCGGCGCAGCATCACGGTGCCAAACGTGAGCCAAATCAGCGCGCATACCAGATACCCACCATAAGCGGCCTGCCGCTCGCGCAGGCCACTCTCGTCCATCCAGCCCGCGGGAAGCGGCGGCGCAGGCGGTTCTGGCGGCGGGAGCGAGGGTGGTGCAGGTAGTGGTCGGGCAGGTGGCAGCGGGGGTGGCGCAGGCGAGGCGGGCAGCAGGCAGTCAAGGCGCTCGTAGACGTCGAGATGGTCACAGTTGTCGAGATTCACCGTGCCGCAGCTATTCAGCGGAGCGCGGCCCGATACGCACATCTCGCCTACGCCGACGAGTGCATGCACGCACGGTGGTAGCCTTGTCTGAGCGTCGGAGTTGTACTGGTTCCAGTAGCGGCTCTTCTCTGGGCAGGCGCTCGCGTCGGCCGGAACGAGGCACATGCCGCATGCACCTTGATTTTCACAATAGCTGCCGTCGCCGGAGCTGCTGAGAGGGCACTGCATGCGGGCTGGACCGATGGAGATGCGTTCTGGGTGAGCGTACAGCAAGTCTAGTGCCGTGCGCTGCTTTGTCCTCGATAATAGGAGGCTTTTGGGCTGGTTTTGCCCAGAGAAGTATCGACGCTCTCTTGGGAGAGGTCTCTGCACTCTTGTACCAGCACTACTACCACCACGTCAACTCGCACTCGTCTGTCCTCTGCACCGTGCCCCCGCCTCTATTTCAGATTGTGCGCCAGCGCGTGCGCCTCGAGGTTGGAGTTGCTCAGCTGCAGCGCGACGTCCTTGCGCCGGTGCGCGAGCTCGAGGCCGTCGACGGCGGCGGCGCCGTTGGCGTCGGCCGCCGCGGCGAGGCCGCGCTTGGCGCGGCGCTCGCCCTTGGTCGACTCGCGGAAAAAGAAGGCGATCTTGAGGTGCTCGGACGTGTCGGGCTCCGGCTCGACGGACGCGTGGTAGACGCGCGCGCGGAAGGCGCCGGCGGAGCCCGCCGGCGCGGCGTACTCGAAGGAGCGTCGCGCGCCGACGACGCGCATCTTCGAGTGCGCCTCGCCCGGCGCGTCGGGCGTCAGCTTGACGACGACGGTGTACTCGATGAACGGGAAGTCCTCGGTGTCCTGGTGCACGTCGAAGCCGGTCGACTTGACCGTCTCGGGCGACTGGCGCAGCCCGTGCGCAAAGTAGAGCTCGACGACGATGCCGTGCGTCTCGTGCAGCCGCGTGACGAGGAAGTCCTCGATCTCGGCGAAGCCGGGCAGGTCGGCGCGCACGAACGGCAGCAGCGTGTTGGTCATCAGCAGCGTGTGCGTCGCCTGCTGCGCCGCGTCGTGCGCCGAGAGCGTCTTGCCGTACGTCGCGTAGCCGAAGCAGTCGACGGTGCCGCCGCCCTTGCGCAGCGGCAGCTTGCCGTCGCGCCAGTGCGCGTGCAGGTGCTCGGCGCAGCGCGCGGCCGCCGCCTCGGGCACCGCCACCGCCACGACGCCGCTCGAGTCGGGCGCGTCGCCGCCGAGGGACAGCAGCGGCTCGGCCTTCCTGTTGAAGGCGACGCGACCCCTGTCGACCAGCGCCCGCTGCTCCTCCGGCGGCAAGTCTTTCAGCTTGCGCAGCGGCTCCCACGTCGCCGCTGACTTTGGGCGGTGCCGCCACTTGACGAGGAGCCGCTCGAGGTGGCCCGGCTGGCCGTTGCTCTCCAGCACCGTCTCCACCACCTTTGGCGGGGGCGGCTCGCGCTTCGGCGGCGCCGCCGCCACCTTCTGCCGCTTGGCCTCCGCACCACCGCCGCTCCGCTCCTCCGCTTCCCTCTCGAGGCGCCGCTGCCGCCGCTCCTGCTTCGCCGCCGACCTCGCCGCGCGGATCTGCGCCCGCTTCGCCGTGCGCTCCTCGCGGGCCGCGCGCTCCGCCTCGTGCCGCTCCTGGCGGTGGTGCTCCCACTTGTCGCGCTCCGACATGTAGGTCTCGGCCCACAGCTCCTTGAACGCGCGCTGCTTTGCCTCGCTCTGCATCTTTGGGTGCGCGTGGCACCAGCGCGTCAAGCAAGTTTGGTGGCTGGAACCAGCCGCTTTGCAGTGCTTGCACTGGCCGCAGTCCGCTTTCGTGCCCAGCTGAAACTGGGCGCAGCCCTCGCACGTTCCGCAGCGCTGGAAACTCTGCTTCGGACGGGCAACGGGCTTCACGGAGGCGTCAGGTCCAAGGGACGCCATGGCTGCTGCAGCTGCCGCTCGCCTCAGAGGCACATCGCTGCTTGCGCTGCCAGCACCGCCAGCATCGTCGCTGCTACCCGGTGCTGCTGCTGGTCCCGGCTCAGCACTGCTGGCAGCGCCTGCTGAGCTGCTCTCGCTCAGCTGCTTGCGCTTCACGTCATACACGGTGTTGATCCTCGCCAGCAGCTCCTCCGCCTCGGCCTCCGGGAGCGTCGGGTACCACTTCTCACCACGCAGATCGAGCTCTTCCTCCTCGTCGTCGATGAAGTAGCGCACGGCGTGCTGACCGGTCGACTCGTCGTACCCGAGCACCTTGGCCGTGTAAAAGGCATAGTCGTCGGGCCAGTAGATGTCGATCTCGGCGGGCACGCCGTTGCGCGCCTCCCGGAGAGCGTCGTCTGCCTCCGCGCGCCGGTCCGCACCGAGCGACACGCCGTCCACGACCAGGCCTGCGTCGTCGTCGTCGTCGTCCTCCTCCTCTTCGCTGTAGGCTTCGTCCCATTCCACCTCCGGCGCGCTGCACGTGTTGCGGAGCGGGTCCAGGCTCATCACGCACGTCCACTCACCCTCCACGGGCGGAGAGCCGGCCGGCAGCTCGCGCCATTTGCCGCAGGCGCTGCACTCGGCCCAGATGACCTCGTCCTGCGATTTGGACGGCTGCTTCGCCCCACTCGATGCGCCGCCCTGGGAGGACGCTGGCATGTCGGGCGAATCAAGCCACCGCCGAGCCTCAGTAAAAGAGCGCAACTGAACGCCGGTGGGCGTCTGCCAGTAGATGTCACCCTGCTTACTTTGCTCATCACCGCCGCGCGGCGCCCACTTCATGCGCCAGCCCCGCGCAGCAGGGACAGGCACCCATTCGCGGCTGCGCGCCGTCTTCTTGGCAGCCTGCAGGGCCTCGAGAATATGATCGGCTTGAGCTGCAGCCGCCTCCGCTTTCGCTGCCGCCGCCGCATCGGACCTGGCCTTGGCTGCCGCAGCGCTTCGGACGCGCCACCTGGCTTCGGATGCACCACCTGGATCTAGCCACCGCAGAGCCTCCAGTATCGAGCGCACCGTGTTGCCATCGGGCGTCTGCCACTGGTGGTAATGATCCGAACCCCCTGTCCCGGACCTCGGTTCGCCACCCCGCTGAACCTTCCGCATGCGCCACCCCGCCGCACCAGGGACGCGTGCCCATTCGGTGCTGTGGATCGTCTTCTTGCCCGCAGCGAGAGCCTCGATCACGCTGTCGATCTCCTCGGTGGAGTGGCCGGTAGAGGTCGCAGGCATATCAGCGGCAGCCACGGTCGGTGACTTCTTCGTAGGCTTCTTGGCGTCAGCCACGGTCGGCTTCTTCGCAGGGCGCTCATCCGCGGCAGGCACGGGCGGTGGTTTCTTCGCGGGGCGCTTTGGTCCGCCGTCGTCGGCACCCGACGCACGTGCCGCGACCGCGTCAGCTATGGTCTTGTACACCTCGCCCCGCGGCGAGATGTACTTCCAATTGCCGTGCTTGCTTGCCGCCGCCCCATGATACGCCTCGACGTTGCGCCAGCCCTTGGCTGCCGCGCCGGTGCCGAGCCGCCTGTCGATGACTGTCGGGTCCTCCTCCTCGTACAGCTCCTTCTTCTCCGCGGCGTCGGCCTCGTGCGGGCCGGCAGGGCGCTCATCCGCGGCAGGCACGGGCGGTGGTTTCTTCGCGGGGCGCTTTGGTCTGCCGTCGTCGGCACCCGACGCACGTGCCGCGGCCACGTCAGCTATGGTCTTGTACACCTCGCCGCCCGGCGAGATGTACTTCCAATTGCCGTGCTTGCCGCCGCCCCGCCACGCCTCGAAGTTGCGCCAGCCCTTGGCTGCCGCGCCGGTGCCGAGCCGCCTGTCGATGACTGTCGGGTCCTCCTCCTCGTACAGCCCCTTCTTCTCCGCGGCGTCGGCCTCGTGCGGGCCGTCACTCTCTTCGGCGGCGGTGTCGGCGGAGGTGGCAGGCCGCAGGTTTTTGGCGAGCACCTGCATCTCTACGCCATCCGAGTCGATGCGCACCTTGAAGAAGGAGTGCTTCGTGCCAACGACGCGGCCGCTCGCGTCCTTGTACTTGCCCTCCTTGAGGAGGATGACCTCGTCGCCGACGGCGAAGGCGGGCTCATCGCCAGAGGCTGGGAGTGAGGCAGCAGCGACAGCCCGCGGCTTCTTCGCAGGATCCGCCTCTTGCGAGACTCCCAGCCTCTCCACCACGTTCCGCTCCCGCTTCGGGCGATCGGGCGCGACGGCATCATGCGTGGGCACGTTTGACTCGAGAGTCTGGGCTTTTTTGGCCTTGTGCTCAGTGAAGCAAAGCGCGGCCTCCTCTGGGGAGGGGAATTTGCCCAGTGTCACTGTCTTCCCGCGGATCTTGTCCTCGGCTGTCCACTCCGTCTTACCTTTGATATGCCTGACCCCCTGGTAGCCGGTCTTGTTGGTGTCGGACCAGAGAAGCTCGACGCCCTTGTAGAACTGCAGTATGTCCGGGATGCTTGGCTTGGCTGGCTTGGCTGGCTTGGGTGGTGCGGCCGGCGTGATGCCAAGCTCGCTCTCCATGTCTGCGATGGAGCCCGGGATGCGCTCGAGCACGCCCTTCTCCATCTTGAACCAGGCAGACTGCTTCGACCCCTCGTGGTACCCGTAGTAGAGGCCGTGGTGGGCGTGCTGCGGCGTCTGTCGGGTTGCAGGGACCGTGCCGAAGCTCGATGGCAGCCGCGCGGGCGACCCGCGCGCAAGGCGCGTATCGATTGCGTCCACCTTCTTGGCGTCAGCCAGCTGCACGTCGACCGTGAGCGCTGGTGCCTCCTCGGGCCCGTCCGCCTCAGCCGCCTTGCGCGCCTCCTCCGCTGCCTTCGCCTCCTCCCCCGCTGTCTGCTGCGCCGGCGCCTTCTGCTGCTGGGCCTGCAGAGCGCGTGCCCGCGCCTGCGACTGCGCGTTTTTCAGCTGCTGCCCCTGCAGCTGCGGCTGCGGCTGCTGCTGCGGCCGCTGCTGCTGCTGCTGCGGCTGCTGCTGCTGCTGCTGGTTCTCGACGACCTGCGGCTGCAGCTCCACGTCCGAAGAACAGGCGCCGTTGACTTCGACGCTAGCAGGACCGTCTTTGAAAAAATCGTTTCCACAGTCCGCCATGCGGCTTGCGAGAGCAGCGCGTACATGAGTGTCGCTGATCGCCAAAGAGTATGCACTCCCGTGCTGTGCATGCACATCCAAAACAGCCTTCGCCGCCGGCTTCCGCCTAAAATAGTTGATGCGTGTCTAGGATTAGGCTTTTAATTACCACGGACTGTACCGGCTACGCCGTGTCCCACACAAATACATGAAGAGAACTGCAAACAGCGCTCTCTTTTCTACTTCAGCAGACGCGGGGCCGGGGCTCAGGAGCGCGACGCTCCCGCACCCGGGCCTCGCGCCCACCCGCCGCCTTCCTCAGTCTATCCACTCCTCGAGCCACTTCCCGGTGAGCTCGTAGACCTGGCGCGAGACAAAGTCCTGCAGCGTGGCGGAGGCCGAGTACATGGAGACGAGGAAGAGCAGCAGCAGCAGCACGTAGAGGATGATCAGCTGCGCGACCTGAAGCAGCTGGCGGCGCATCGGCAGCTTGCCGTTGCGCGAGAGGCGGCGGTCCTCCCAGTTGGCGCGCGGGTTGCCGAGCGCCCAGCACATGTGGCACGGCACGAAGATCAGCGCGAGCGAGAGCGCGATGACGTCGTCCCACTGCGTGTGGATGGTCTCCGACAGCGCCATCGTCACGACGCCGTACAGCAGCACGATCGAGAACGAGTTGATCGGCAGCGTGTACAGGAAGATGATCACGTTGGCGCGCAGCACGCGCAGCAGCGACGGCGGCGGCCGCGGCGGCGGCTTGCGTTTGCGCGTCGACGTCGTCGCCGCCGCCGCCTCCACGTCGCCGTCGTCGTCGCCGTCGCCCCTCCCATTCTTGGCGTGGCCGTTGCTGCCGCCGCCGTTTCTGGGCGCAAAGTCCTCGAGCTCGAGATCGTCGTCCGAGTCGTCGTCGATCCCGACCGACTGGTAGGCGCCGCCGCCGCGCTGCCCCTTGCCGCGCGCCTGCCGCGCCTTCTTCGCCTTGGCCTTCTTTTTATCGGGCGACGGCAGCGGCGCCGGCTGCAGCGGCGCGGCGGCGTCGTCGCCGCCGCCCTCCGCGGGCGCCTCCTCCAGCCCGAGCAGCTTCGCCTCCGACGGCGGCTGCAGGTTGAAGGCCTCGACGAGCGAGAGCGAGAAGAGCAGGAAGATGAAGCCCTGCGTGCAAAAGTAGACGGTGAAGACCCACGACGTGCCGACGCTGTAGCCGTAGATGCCGGCGCCGACGAGCGCGAGCCCGACGACGAGCTCCTTGGCGAAGACCTCCATCTTCTTGAGCATCGCCGTCAGGTCGAAGGCCTGCGCGCCGCCGAGCTTCTGCGTGACCGTCCACGTCATCGCGCCCTTGAGGCCGAGCAGGCCCTCGAGCGACGCGCCCAGCTTGAGGATCGACATTGCGTTCTCGTACATGACGTAGAGGATCATGTAGTGGAACGAGTTTGGCGAGAAGGCCATCGTCGACATGGTGACGAGCAGCGGCAGCCACACGATCGCCCACCACGGCATGAAGCGGTGGTGCGTCGCCTCGCTCTCCTCCTCCTGCGCGTACTCGAGCAGCATCAGCGGCACGAGCACCGAGTAGAAGGTGAACGAGATGACGTTGGTCGCGAGCATGCGCACGCCGAAGAAGAAGATGTTCAGGTAGCTCTTGTGCAGCAGCGGCAGCGTCGACTCGCTCACGGAGAGCCGCGCCGCCGCCCACAGCTGCATCGGCCCGCACGACCAGCGCCGCTGCTGCTTGCGGTACGCCTTGTAGTCGGACGGGATCTCGTTCGGGCAGATCATGTCGTACACCCACACAAACTGCCAGCCGCGCAGGAAGGCGCGCAGCGAGAGGTCCATGTCCTCGACGAGCGTGCGCGCGTTCCAGCCGCCGGCGTCGGAGATGCACGCCTTGCGCCAGACGCCGCCGGTGCCGTTGAAGTTGAAGAAGTTGCCCGTCGCGAAGCGCGCGTACTGCTCGCACTTGATGTGCGCGTTGAGGCAGATCTCCTGGTAGCGGCAGAAGAGCGACTCGTCCGGGTTGAGGTAGGTCCACCTCCCCTGCACGAAGCCGACGTTCTTGTCCTGGAAGTACGGCATCGCGCGCTGCAGGAAGTCGGGCTCGGGCAGGAAGTCGGCGTCGAAGATCGCGATGAACTCGGAGTCGAGCTCTTCGTGCACCTCGTGCATCGCGCCCGCCTTGAAGCCCTGCCGGTTGGTGCGCCGCACCGCGTCGATCCGGATGCCCTGGGCGGACCAGTGGCGGATTCCCTCGTCGACGACGTCGCGCGTCGCCTGGTCGGTCGAGTCGTCGAGGCACTGCACGTGGAGCCGGTCCTTCGGGTAGTCCATCCGGCACGCGTAGTCGATGACGCGGCGCGCCACGAACGTCTCGTTGAACATGGGCAGCTGTATGACCACGCGTGGAGGCTTGAAGCCCTTCTTCCATCGCGCCGGGTAGCGCTTCGTCGGCTCCCACGCGGGGTAGAGCAGCGCCATCGTCTTGTAGAAGACGGTGCAGTAGAAGATGTAGAGCTTGTCCACCGAGACGAGGCAGCCGGTGAACGACGCGAGCCCGACGAAGATCTCGAGCAGCAGGATCAGGATGTCCTGCAGCTCGGACGCGAGGTCGAGCTGCTCGGCCAGCGCCCGCGCATAGTGGGTGGAGTTGGGTAGCAGCATGCGGCTGCGTTTGTTAGCCGCGGTGGTCGCGGCGGCGGCGGCAGCGCTGGCTCTCAGCCCGCCGGGCCACTCAGTCGCCGCGTGCGGTGGTTTTGCGGAACGTGTGCGAAAACGAAGAGAATTCGCCAAAGCCAGCGCCCCCGTCCCCACAATCTCTCGCAAATCCGCCGACTGCGACCGACGCGCACACAAAGGGACGCATTGACACGATCATTTCATCATCATCATCATCCAGATAGATATCTATCTATCTGCTCATCAGCAGCAGCACGATTTGCGCTGTGTGCGACCACCGCACGCTCGGTGACCAGAGACGCAGCGGGACGCAAGCGAAAGGCTTGAGACAACAACTGCATGCGCCCCGAGGCGGGAGGCCTGCCGCCGTTGGTCCCACCGGCGTCGTCGTCCTCCCCCCCGAAGATGGCGGCGGCGCTGACGGCGCGTCGCGAGTCGGCCGACGGAGGCGACGTGCCGGTGGGAGCTTGGACTCCCCGCAGGCCTTCCCAGGGAAGATGTGGGCCCACGTCCACGCCTGGCCTGCGCTCCAACAGCAACCCCCCTTACAAGGACACGACCGCCATCTCGGCCGCGCCGCCACGCGGCGCCGAGACGATCCGACTCGGTGGGGCGGGAGCGAATATGGGCCTCACATCCAAGGCCCTCGTCCAACGCCGAAGTAGTGGAGAGGCTAACTCGGCGGAGGCTGGCGACGGCTCGCCCATCGACGCTGGCCGACGAAGGAGCATTGGCGGCGCCGGCGGCGCCAGCGGCCGTCACAGCTGCAACGGATGCAGCAACCAGATGCCCTTGAGCGGCAGGCCGCGCGTTGCAGGCAGCCGCACGAGCAGCAGAGAGGGCGACATGCACAACCAGCAGCGGCTCGATCAACAGGCGCCACCGCAGCTGCAGTGGCCGCAGCATTCGCCAATATCCCAGCGCCCGGCTCCGCCTGCCAGGTCGCCGGTTGGCGCCGGGAGGCGCGACAGCAGCAGCAGGCCCGTGGGGAGCGCCGTGGCTGCGGTGGCGGCTGCGGCCGCCGCGGCCGCCGCGGCACGGGGGGCCGACAGCGGTGGCAGCGGCGAGGAGGAGGCGGAGGCGGCCGGCGCGCCCGCCAGTGGCGCGGTGTCGAGCCCGAAGCCGCGCGTGCCACTCGACGTCAACGCGGCCTTCAGCATGGGCCACACGCTCGGAAGCGGCGCCTTCGGCACCGTGTGGGAGGCGCGCCACCGCGGCACGGGCGAGCTGGTGGCGATGAAGATCCTCGAGAAGAGGCGGCAGCTGCAGGAGGACTTCCGGCTCGAGCCGGCCGAGGTCGAGATCCTCAAGACCGTCGACCACGCGCACATCGTCCAGCTGCGCGACGTCTTCCTGACGGAGAATTGCGTCTACCTCGTCATGGAGCTCGTGCTCGGAGGCACCCTCCAGGTGCTCCTCGCCCCCCCGTTTCCTGCCCACCCCTCACCTCACCTCACCACACGCACGCTCTTGCCCCTCGCCCCTCACTCACATGGACATGGACATGGGCCTCTCACGCGTGTGCTCGGCGTGCCGCACCCGCCGCGCATCTGCAGGCGCGCCTCAAGGCGCAGCCGCACGGCTGCTACGACGAGCCGCGCGCGCGGCTGCTGCTCGGGCAGGTCATCGCGGCGGTGCACTACCTGCACGGGCGCAACATCATCCACCGCGACGTCAAGCCGGAGAATCTGCTCTTCGCCGACCACGCCGACCTCCTCGAGGGCGCCATCGTCAAGCTCACCGACTTTGGGCTGTCGACGATGAAGGAGGGGCGGCTCACGACGCGCTGCGGCACGCCGTCGTACTGCGCGCCGGAGCTGCTCTCGGGCGAGGGCTACGGCAAGGCGGTCGACATGTGGTCGGTCGGCGTGCTCTGCTACATCCTGCTGTGCGGCGTGCTGCCGTTTGTGGGGAGCGACCGCGCCGAGCTTTTCCGCAAGATCCGCAAGGGGCAGTACGACTTTGCGGGCGCCAGGGGGGGGCCCGATGGAGCCACCGGCGTCTCGGAGCTCGCGCGCGATCTGGTCGGGCGGCTGCTGCGCCTGGCGCCAATGGAGCGCTACTCGACGCGCGAGACGCTGCAGCACCCATGGATCGTCTCGACCGGGCAGGAGGACGACGGCGCCGGCGGCGGCGCCGACGGCGACGGCGCGGGTGGCGCCGACGGCGGCGCGGTGGGCAGCACCGACGGCAACGGGCGGCGGCGCTCGTCGGTGACATCGGTCGAGAGCCTCGACACCGTGCACGAGATGATGCGCCGCTTCAACGCCGAGCGGCGGCTGCGGCGCGCCTTCTGGGTCGTCGTGGCGTGCGGCCGCTTCGAGCGCAGTATAGGGCTGCGCGGTGGGTGGCCCGACGACGGCGCTGGCGGTGGCGGTGGCGGCAGCAGTGGAGAGATGAGCGGGTGGGCAGTCGACGGGCCGCCTCCGCCGCCGTCCGACTATTGAGGTACCAGCCAGGCCCGTCAGCAGCCGGACGAGGATATTGCGGGCACGCGCTTGGGCGCGATGCACGCGTCAGAGATGGAGATGAGATATGATGATATGATGGGCCATGGGCGTGATCCAAAGCCAAAGCCCGAATTCCGATTGAAGCGTGGGAGTGCTCTGTGTTTTGTGTGCGATTTCAGCCGTCGAATTGAACTCTGTAGAGTGCTGAGTCGCATGCACCGGGCTCGAAAAACGGCTGCGCCCGCCGGCGGTGCATGCGTGATGCGGGAGTGTTTGCGCAGGATTTGGGCCACCGAGGGGG
>Ga0209713_10000846_pt1 | contig 17649 bp, 19 predicted proteins | sample ArcOceMetagenome_3_FD_187444 | JGI IMG/M metagenome (GOLD analysis project Ga0209713, IMG submission 187444) | Marine eukaryotic phytoplankton communities from Arctic Ocean - Arctic Ocean- Svalbard ARC20M Metagenome (SPAdes) (version 2) | ecosystem: Environmental > Aquatic > Marine > Oceanic... | reverse complement strand
CATCGCATCCTGGGGCGGTAGTACGTCCCAAGGGTTGGGCTGTTCGCCCATGAAAGCGGTACGCGAGCTGGGTTCAGAACGTCGTGAGACAGTTCGGTCCATATCCGGTGTGGGCGTTAGAGTATTGCGAGGATCCTTCCTTAGTACGAGAGGACCGGGAAGGACAGACCTCTGGTGTACTAGTTATCATGCCAATGGTAAACGCTAGGTAGCTATGTCTGGAACGGATAACCGCTGAAAGCATCTAAGTGGGAAGCCCACCTCAAGATGAGTACTCTCATCCTTTTGGAGTAAGGTCACGGTAAGACTAGCCGTTTGATAGGTATTAGGTCGAAGTGTAGTAATGCATGTAGCCGAGATATACTAATAGACCGAGGACTTGAATTTTAATTATTGTTTTTCAACTTACAAATAGAGTGTTTTTAGCAAATTGGAACCACGTTGATCCATCTCGAACTCATACGTGAAACATTTTAGCGGCGAAAATACTGAAAGGGAGGCTTTTTGGAAACTTAGCTCAATGCTCTATTTTAACTTTTTTAATTAATTTTAGATTTCTATAATATATCATTTGCTTATTTTTATTATAATATATAGTTTTAATAAAGAGAAATTTCACCTTATCATAATTATTGTCTATTTAGAAGTTGAAAATTTGCATTTATATAGTTACTAAATGTACAAAGATTAACTTTGTTAAATAGTCAAATAGGAAATTACTGAAATAAAAATTGAAAAAATTAATTTTTAAGAAAAGTATAAAACATTATAAATGATCTCCTTATTACTAAATTTATAAAAATCCTTAATTAGTTTACTTTATTGAATTTTTCATTTATACTAATGGCGTTATGCTAATATTACTGGGTTTATCGTCTAAAGGATAGGACAAAAACCTTCTAAGTTTTTAATGTAGGTTCGAATCCTACTAAACCCAATTTAAAAAATTTTAATATTTTAGAACTAAATTATTGTAATATCAAAATTTTAACCTATAATAGAGTTAGGCGAGCGTGGCCAAGTGGTTAAGGCAGTGGGTTGTGATTCCATCATTCGCGGGTTCAAGTCCCGTCGTTCGCCCTTTTCTTAAATATTTGAAATATATAACTACTATACTAAATTAATATTTTAGATAAATCGAACTATTTCTATAGCTTTAGCGTTAAAATTATAGTTTAATTTAAAAAATAGACACTGATAAATCCCTTTTTTAATAAAGTTTATGAAAAATTATTCATTTAAATTTGTGTTCGACTTAAATTAACTCAAACTAGAAAAAATTAAAAAATATTAATAGAATAGTTTTTTATTTTGTCTGGGGTGGAAGGATTCGAACCTACGAATAGCGGAGTCAAAGTCCGCTGCCTTACCACTTGGCGACACCCCAAATATTACCTTAATTATATTTAATTAAACTTTATAATGTCAATTTAAAATATGATTCTATGGATATATATATTTTTTTATAATAAAAATAATTTTAAATAAGAACTATTAGTCATTTTTTCTAATAGATTCTAGAGATGCCATTCTAATTTTACCTGATAAAGCCCAATTTTGTATTTTTTCAATTCGTGTTACTTCAAGTTGAGATAATGGAATAATTTGTTGAACTCCTTTTAGAATATCCTTATTTTGAAACTCACGTTTTTCATTAAAAGCAATATGCATACCTTCAATAAATGATTGTTCAATTTCAGCTCCAGAAAAATCAGCAGAATGTTGTGCAAGTTGATCTAAATTAAATTGATTTGTATTTAGTGGTCGAAAACGTTGTAAAAAAACTGAAAAAATTTGTTTTCGTTCTACGAAAGTGGGTAAACCGAGAAAAAAAATTTCATCAAATCGACCTTTACGTATAATTTCTAAGGGTAAAACCTCTAAATTATTTGCAGTTGCAACAACAAAAACTTGTGCTGTTTTTTCTGCTAGCCAAATAAGAAAAGTTCCTAAGACTCTATTCGTTGTTCCACTATCATTACTTTTATTTTGCTCATTAAATGCTTTATCAATCTCATCAATCCATAAAACACAAGGAGATAATGCTTCAACTAATTGAATCATTTGTCGAATTCGATTTTCAGATTCACCCACAATCCCACCAAAAATTCTTCCAATATCTAATCGTAAAAGGGGTAAATTCCATTCATGTGCAATTGTTTTTGCGGTTAATGACTTTCCTGTTCCTTGTATACCAACTAATAATAATCCACGGGGAGAAGGTAAACCATATAATTTTGCTTTTTCACTAAATGAGCTTCGACGATTTTGAAGCCAACGTTTTAAATTTTCAAGCCCCCCAATATCTTTAAATTGTAGAGTAGTTGGATAAAATTCTAAAATTTGAGTTTGGCTAATAATTTGTTGTTTTTCTTTTAAAATAAGGTCAAGACTCTTTAAAGTGATTGTACCAGATTGGGCAATTGATTTAGATAATGCTCTACGTATTTTTTCAATGGATAAACCTTGACAAGCCCGAATTAAAACTTCTAAAAATTCATTTTCAATATTTTGTTCTAATGATTTAATTAGACGTTTTAGTTCTTTTTTTATTTCACTCCGAGTTGGTAAATTAAATTCAAGAATTGTAATTAGATCAGATAATTCATTTGGAATTTCAATTTCAGTTGTTAAAATAATTAAACTTTTCGATTGTAGTTTTAAAATATTAATTAAATTACGTAATTTTCGTGAAATTGAAATATCAGATAAAAATTTATTAAAATCTTTTAAAATAAAAAGTGCGGGCGTCTCCGAGTTTAATTTTTCAATTAACTCTAAAGCTTGTAATGGGTTTTTAGTTGCAAAGCGTGGATTATTCAAATTTGTTTTATAACCTTCCACAAAATCCCACGTATATATTGCTTTATTTGTATTCGTTTTAATAACTTTACGAATTGTATATTCAACTCGATCTTCTTCAAATGTTGAAATATATATTATTGGATAACGGGCTTTTAATAATAAATTTAATTCTTTACTAAATGTCATACAACTTAACTACAGAGTTTATTTCACATATGTTAATTAAATTTATATACTTAAATTTTTACGTCCTTTTTTTCGTCGAGCACTTATAATTTTTTTTCCATTATGATTTTTCATACGAGCACGAAAACCTGAAACACGAACAGCTTTACGATTGGTTCCACCTAGCGTTTTTTTATTCATTAATTTATCCTTTTTATTTTATATTATTAAATAATTTTTTATTTTATGTATGTTTTTATCATACCATATACCGAATTATATTTGATTTCATCAATTGTTTCAAGAAATAAATTAAATCCTTCACGTTGATACTCACGCAATGGATCTAATTGACCATAACTTCTCCAACCAATTGTCTCACGTAAACTATCGGCTTGTTGTAAATGTTTTTTCCAACTTTCATCAATTTGGTTTAATAACGTATTTTTTTCAATGAGGCGTATTAAACCAGGTGAATAATGTTCAAAATCAGCTTCTTTTGAATCATATAATGTCCAAAATTCATTAATTAATAAATTTGATAAATTCTTTTCGGAATTATCAAAATCTGCAACGAGATAAGGTAAACTAAATAAATATGAAATTTCCTTATTTAATTCATTAAAATGAATTCGCATGTTTGCATTTTTGTATTTAATTAAGTTACGGCCTAAGGCCCAACTTAAAGTTTCACCATATGAAATTATTTCAGGACGAATACTTCGATAACTTAGAAGAGCACGACGTTCGGTATACATAGAAATACGTTGTTGATTTAAAATTTTATCATAGTCAAATAAACGTTTACGTGTGTCATAATAATACTCTTCAACTTTTTTTTGCGCCTTATCTAAGGTTTTACTTAAAAAACGAGATTCTAAAGGCGTATTATCCGAAAATTCAAATTTATTTATTTGTTGCTTAATTTGTGGTCCTCCAAAAATTCTAAATAAATCATCATCTAAACTAAGAAAAAATCTTGAAGCACCTGGATCACCTTGACGCCCGGCTCTTCCACGTAATTGATTATCGATACGACGGGATTCATGTCTTTCTGTACCAATTACATATAATCCACCTAAGTTTTTAATTATTTTTTTTTCAATATTACAACTTATTTTATTTTTTTCAAAAAAATATTGATAAAGGGTTTGTAAATATAAATCAATCGGGTTATGTGAATTTATATATCCATTTTCTTGAATATTAATTAGTAAATTTTCGATTTTTAATTCATTATAATAACTTAATTTATTTGAAACTTTACAAACCATATTTAAATTAAATCCAAATGTTTTATAAACTTTAAAAATTTTTCCTATTGCAATAAGCGTATTTAATTCTTTTATATATATCTTTGAAACATGAAAACATTTAAATGAAGTCCCAACAAAACTTGAAAAAGCAAAATTGTTTAAATCTTTTAAGTTAATAATTTTTATAAATTTTATAAAATTTATAAAAAAATTAGATTTTTTATCTTTTAAATTTTGAATAAAATAAAAAATATTTTTACGTGTTTGAAAATCCGGATTTCCACCTAAAAGAATATCTGTTCCTCGCCCAGCCATATTAGTAGAAACAGTAACGGCATATTGCTTACCTGCTTGAGCAATAATTTCTGATTCTAATTTAATATTTTCAGGTTTTGCATTTAGTAAACGATGTTTTACTTTTCGATTTTTTAATAAATTTGAAATTAGTTCAGATTTTTCAATAGTCGTTGTTCCAATTAAAATTGGACGACCAAACCTATTTAAATTATATATTTCTTCAGCGATCGCTTGCCATTTAGTAAATTCATCTTTATAAACTAAATCGGTCAGATCTTTTCTAATCATCGGTTGAGAAGTTGGTAAAACTATTACATTTTGTTTATAAATTTTTTCAAATTCGACTTCAGCGGTTTTTGCTGTTCCTGTCATACCCCCAAATTTTGCATATAATAAAAAAAAGTTCTGATATGTTACTGAACCAAGTATTTCACTTCCAAGTTTAATTTCAACTTTTTCTTTTGCTTCAATTGCTTGATGTAAACCATCCCCCCATCTTCTATCAGCCATAACACGGCCTGTAAATTCATCAACAATAATAATTTCATTATTACGAACAATATAATCTTTTTCTTTTAAAAATAAATTTTTTGCTCGTATAGCATTATCTATATAAGGTATCCAAGGATTATTGGTATCGTATAAAGTTGAAATGTTTAAAAATTTTAAAACTTGAGTAATACCTTTATTAGTTAATGTTACAATTTTTGCTTTTTCATCAATACTATAGTCTTTTTTAGGTTTTAAATAATTGCTAATTTCATCCGCAATTATATATTTCTCAATAGGAATATTTTGTGAACCTGTAATGATTAAAGGGGTTCGTGCTTCATCAATTAAAATAGAATCAACTTCATCAATAATAGCATAATTAAGTGAGCGTAAAACAACATCGTTTAAGGATTCACACATATTATCTCGAAGATAGTCAAAAGCAATTTCACTATTTGTTACATAGGTAATATCAGCCAAATAATTTTTTCGTCTTTCATTTGAATCCATATTTTCTTGAATTAATCCCACTGAAAGACCTAAATATGTATAAAGTTGACTCATTAATTGTTTATCACGTTTTGCTAAATAATCATTAACTGTAATAATATGAACACCTTTTAAAGTTAAAGCATTTAAGACAACGGGTAATGTAGCAACTAATGTTTTTCCTTCCCCTGTTTTCATTTCAGCAATTTTTCCATTGTGTAAAACAATCCCACCCATTAATTGAGTATCAAAATGGCGTAAACCAAGTACCCGTTTACTTGCTTCACGAGTTAAGGCAAAACTCTGACATAAAATGTTATCCAAATTTTGTTCTTTAACATATTGTTTAATTAGCTGGTTAATTTTTTCTTTAATCTCTTGTTCAGTTAATAAAGAAATTTCTTTTTCTAAATTATTTATTTGTTGAACTTGTTCTTTAATACGACTTAGGTTATCTTGATTGAAATTAGTTAAAAAATTAAACATAAATAGTTTGATAATTATTAGTAAATTCCTAATAAAAAAGTTAAAAATATAATATATATATAAGTATTTTATTAAGTTTAATTAATAACTTTTAAATCAAAGAATTATAATTTAAAAATTTAATTTTAAATTATAGTATATATTAGTATAGTAGATTATACTATTGTTTATATAATAGATAAAACAAATATCGATAATGTATAATATTATATCATATCTGACGTAAATAAAATTATAAATAATTGTAATTATGATAAATCCCTTTAAAATATTTGAAAACTTTATAAATTGGGTTTCAGACGCAATATTAGTAATAGTTAAAAAAGTAAAAATTTTTTTAGAATACATATCAAATAATGTAGAATGGCTTGTTTTTACGCTTCGCAAATGGTTAGTGTTTTTATTTCTTGGTTGGTTTTCTAAAAATGCATTCGACAGTCTTTGTAAATTTTTTGTGTACCAATACAATGGTTCTAAGGAAGAAGAAATTATTGTACAAAATCTACAAACACAATTCGGTGGAGAGTTTGAAGCAGGTGGTTTCAGTTACACGAATATAATTTATTTTGAACGGAGATTTATCCTTTTTCTTATTATTTCTCAAGTGGTTATTCAAATTTATAATGTACGACAAAAAGCGAAGAATAAACCTCTTAGTCCCAATATTTTTCTACGTTTTTTTGCCCTTATCCCTTATATATGGATTTGGTGTGAAATGACATTAGTTTATACAGATACTAATATTCCAATTTTAGATTTTGTTGAGGGTCTATTTATATCAATTCCAGATAGTATAACTAATATTCCCTTATTAATATGGTATATAGATACTATAGCAAAGGGAGGAACTTATGCAGGATTTACTATTTTTGTATTATTTTACTATGGGATTGGTCGAAATCGTGAGAGTTTTCCATATTTTATGCGTTACCATTATGTTCAATGTATTCTATTTAGTATAGTCTTTTGCTTTGAAAGTCATGTTTTTTTCTTAATGTGTGATATTATACATAACGAATTCATTATTACATTAATAGCCAATGTAGCTTATTCTTTAATGTTAATCGCAATAGGTTATGGTGTAGGCGCTGTATTCTTAGGATATGAAACGTATATCCCATTTATTCATGAAGCGATTGAAATGCATGTTGGACTTAAAAAAAATGATAATAAAAAACACTTTGGAGATAAAGAGAATCCATTTAATGATGAAGATTAAAGAGAATACTTTTTAATAAACTCCCCAGGTTGGACTTGAACCAACGACCATTCGGTTAACAGCCGAACGCTCTACCACTGAGCTACTGAGGATAATAACTACAAAATAATATTAGTGTAACATTTAATTTATGTCAATAATTAAGAACGTTGTTATTTTTTTACTAAATGCAAATTTGAAAAAATCAATATTATCGTGTGTCTACATTTTTATTTTTTATCTACAATTGATTAAAAACTTAAATAGAGGTGGGTTTACTTTAGTTATATAATGTTAGGGTGCAATATGAATTATTCTTTATTATTTAGAGGATAAACTATTATAACCCAACAAAGGTACGTGGTAGCTAACGTCTGATACTTATTTGCGTAGCTTTGATATTTATTATAATTTATGTTATAAAATAGGAGTTTATTTAATGGATGTTTTAAATTTAGGATGGGCTACTTTAATGGCTACATTCACTTTTTCATTATCTTTAGTTGTTTGGGGAAGAAACGGATTCTAACTTATTAGTTATTAAAAATTAATTTTTAATGTATAGAATGTTAAATCAAGATTATAAATTAAAATAAAAAGGATAAAATAGAATGTTAATAGAAATTTTAACAACTTCAATAACTTGTTTTTTAATGACATTACTGGGTCTAGCCCTTGGTTTTGGTCTTTTAAAATTACAAAATTAAAATAAACAAAAAACTATGGAACTTGTTTTCTTTAGTTTTTTGTATTTTTCTTTATCATTTTAAGAATGTTCTATCGTATATGTAGTAAAAAATAAATTTAGAAAAGTCTTTTTATTATGACACTTTGGCTTACTTTATTAACAAATCCTAGTTTTGCAAACAGTATTTATTTAATTTTATTTGAAACTATGTTTTGTTATTGGATAGCAATAAAATACCCTAAACTTAAAATTTTAAAAAATTTATGTTGGGTTGGGGCTTTATTATCTAATATTTTATTATTTTTAATTTTAGCTTCGCGTTGGTTTATATCAGGTTATTTCCCTTTAAGTAATTTATATGAATCACTTTTATTTTTAGATTGGTGCCTTCTTTTTATTTTACTAATAATTGAACGTAAAAATAAAACAAAACTAATTGGTGCTATTATTCTACCTGTTGCTCTATTAATAATTAGTTTTGCAAACTTAATCTTACCATCACCTATGCAAAGTGCAACACCTTTAGTTCCAGCCTTACAATCTAATTGGTTAATGATGCATGTAAGTATGATGATGTTAAGTTATTCAACATTAATTTTAGGTTCACTTTTATCAATTTTATTTTTAGTTATTACAAATGCTCCAAAATTTAATTTACTGTTAACAAAAAAAAATATAAAGGCTCAATTATTAGAAAATATTGATAATTGGAGTTATAGAACAATAGGTTTAGGTTTTCCATTTTTAACCATTGGAATTATTGCTGGAGCCGTGTGGGCAAATGAAGCTTGGGGTTCATATTGGAGCTGGGATCCTAAGGAAACATGGGCTTTAATTACATGGTTAGTTTTTGCAGCCTATATTCATGCACGTTTAACTCAAGGTTGGATTGGTAAAAAAGCGGCCATTTTAGGTTCATTAGGGTTTTTTGTTGTCTGGATTTGTTATTTAGGAGTAAATTTTTTAGGTCAAGGTTTACATAGCTATGGATTTTTAAGTTAATTAAAAAATTATTAACAAATTTTACTTTTTAAAATCTAATTATTAATTTATTAAACAGTGGAGTTCTGAAAAATGATAAAATTGAAATTTTTGCGTGTCTTTGCAAAACTTAAACTTGCAATTTTATTTTTATTAATGATTGCCGGTTTTAGTATAATCGGTACAATTATAGAACAAGATCAAAGTATTGATTATTATCAAAATTCATATTCAAATCTTCTTTTTTTTGACAAAATAGAATTTTGGAAATTATTAATATTTTTTGGTTTAGATCATATTTATAAAACTTGGTGGTTTTTATTTTTACTCTTTTTATTCGGAACATGTTTATTAAGTTGTACATTTACACAACAATTTCCAACATTACGTTTAGCAAGAAGATGTAATTTTAAATTAACTCAAAAAGAATTTAAAAAACAACCATATAATATGAAACTCAATAATTTATATTTTTTCAAATGTTTAAAAAATTTTAAAGCTAAAAACTATAATTTATTTCACCAAAAAAATATTATTTATTGTTATAAAGGTATTTTAGGACGTTTTGCACCAATAATTGTTCATATTGCAATGCTTCTTGTTTTAATGGGAAATACTATTGCAGCATTTGGTAGTTTTAATGCACAAGAATTAATTGCTAAAGGTGAAATTTTTCAAATTCAAAATACAATTAGTAAAAGTTTTTTCACAAGAATACCAGATTACCCAATTCGAGTAAATGATTTTTGGATTGAATATGGAACAGAAAATAATATTAAACAATTTTACTCAAATTTATCAATCTTAAATCCTAATGGAAATGAATCATTACATAAAACAATTTCGGTAAATTTTCCCTTACGTTTCAAAAATTTAACATTTTATCAAACAGACTGGAATATTATTGGTTTACGAATAAAATTAAGGAATCAAAACTATCAATTACCTTTAACTTCATTAACAAAAGTTAAAAATATTTGGGTTACATGGATACCCTTTAATAAAGACCTAGGGTTAACTCTTATTCTAAATAACTTTAATGGTAATTTCTCATTATATACTAATGACGGTAGCTCATTAGGTATATTTAATATCGGAGATCAAATTCCAAATTTTATGGAATTAAAAATTTTTGAAATTATCTATGAAACGGGTTTACAAATCAAAGCAGATCCAGGTATTACACTAATATATTTTGGTTTTGGATTATTAATAGTTAGTAGCTTGGTAAGTTATTTTTCGTTTACACAATTTTGGTTAGCAAAAACAGAAAATGAATTTTTTATTGGCGCAACAACAAATCGAGCAAAATTAAATTTACGCTTTGAATTTTTAAATTTGAGCTTACCGTTTAAACTAAACTAAATAATTTATTAAAAAATTAAAATTTTGAAAGCTAATTCTATACTATACGTTTGATATTTGATTGATAATTAAAAATAGTAATTAAAAAGATTAATTTTTTGAGTTAACGTTGTAAAAATAAGTTGACATCATTAAGTTTATTTGATATTATGAGTCTATGGAGAGATGGCAGAGTTGGTCGATTGCGTCTGATTTGAAATCAGATGAATCTCATGGTTCCGAGGGTTCGAATCCCTCTCTCTCCTTTTTTAATAAAAAAGATTTTAAATATTTATTTCTTGTACAATTTTTTTTTTAGTGTTAATCTAATCTCGATAGTATATTTAAAAAGCTATTCGTTGAATTCTTAAATTTAAAGATCAATCTTATTAGGTAAAAATTATATGGCTAAAAAAGTTGTGGCTATTATTAAATTAGCATTACCGGCAAATAAAGCTACCCCAGCACCACCAGTTGGTCCGGCACTTGGTCAACATGGAGCAAATATTGCTGCATTTTGTAAAGAATATAATGCAAAAACAGCAGATAAAGGTGATTTAATTATTCCTGTTGAAATTTCTGTATATGAAGACCGAACTTATTCATTTATTCTAAAAACACCACCAGCTTCAGTATTATTAATTAAAGCAGCTAATATTAAAAAAGGTGCTTCTGAACCTAATAAAGATAAAGTTGGCTCAATTACGGAAGAACAATTAAAAGAAATTGCCAAAACAAAATTACCTGATTTAAATACTCAAAACCTAGAAAGTGCAATGCAAATTGTTAAAGGTACGGCTAAAAATATGGGTATAATAGTTCAAATCGATTAAATAAAGGTCAGTATTTTTATTCAAGTAGCTATTTTATCTTTAACTTGTTCCATATTATCAAAATTATTTTGTTATATATTATTATTATTGTGAAAACATTATCAAAAAGATTACGCGAAGAACAAAAAAAACGTAAAAAAAATTTATTATATAGTCCAAATGAGGCTATTAGTTTAGTTAAAGCAACTGCTTCAGCAAAATTTAATGAATCAATTGAAGCACATATTTCATTAAATATTGACCCAAAATATGCAGACCAACAATTACGTACTACAGTAATTTTACCACATGGAACAGGTAAAGCATTACGTATTGCTGCCTTGACATCCCCCGAACATCTTAAAGAAGTCCAAAACGCCGGAGCAGATATTTGGGGTAGTGACGATTTAATTGAGACAATTAGTAAAGGAATTTTACCCTTTGATTTACTAATTACAACTGCTGATATGATGCCTAAATTAGCCAAATTAGGACGTGTTTTAGGTCCTAAAGGTTTAATGCCTTCACCCAAAGCTGGTACAGTTACAGCGAATTTAAAGATGACAATTGACGAATTTAAAAAAGGTAAATTAGAATACCGTGCGGATAAACATGGAGTCGTACATATCAGTTTTGGTAAAGCAGATTTTTTAGAAGAAAAATTAATAGAAAATTTACAAACATTTTATAATTCGATTGAAATTAATCGACCCTCTGGTGTAAAAGGTAAATATATAAAAAATTTAACAATTTGTTCAACGATGGGTCCGGGTATTGCAATTGATTTTACTACATTCTTAATTTAAAAAATTGTTTGTTCAGTTTATTCATGTTAATTTAATAAATAAAAGAATAAAATATTATGACAGCAAAAATCGAGACCCTTATGGAACAATTAGAAATGTTAACTTTATTAGAAGCAGCAGAATTAGTTGCAAAAATTGAAGAAACATTTGGTGTTGATGCGTCCGCTGGTAATGGTATGATGATGATGGCTCCTACGGGTGACGATTCAGCAACTGAAGCTGAAGAAGAAAAAACGGAATTTGATCTTGTTCTAGAAGAAGTACCAAGTGATAAAAAAATTGCGATTTTAAAAGTAGTACGAGGTATTACTGGTTTAGGTTTAAAAGAAGCAAAAGAAATGGTTGAAGCCGCACCAAAAACAATTCAAGAAGGAATGGCAAAAGATGCGGCTGAAACAGCCAAAAAACAATTAGAAGAAGCAGGTGGAAAAGTAGCACTTAGATAAAACAATTTAATTTTCCGATTTCTTTTCAAAAAGTATACAAAAGAAATCAGAAAATTAAATTATTTTAACTCCTATAAAACTTTGTTTAATTTTATTGATGGCGGAGAATGGATTTGAACCATTGACCTTCGGGTTATGAGCCCAACGAGCTACCAAACTGCTCTACTCCGCGTATATTTAATAATACCTTATTAAATAAAATAAGTAAACAAATTACGTACTTTGAAGTGTTAAAAAACTTGTTACAATAAAAAAAATTAAAGTTAAAAACCAAAGTAAAGTTTGTAATATTTGATCTGTCCGCCTAGGACTTCCTAAAATTGGTTTTAATAACGTAAAATTTTGTGAACTTGAGTCAGTGGGAATTCTAAATATAATCAAAAAATTTATTATAAAACTCGAAATAATCCAAATTGTAGTTAACATTTAATATATAAGAAGATATTTATAACTATTTCTATATTTATATTTTAAAAATAAGCAAAGCTAAAATTAACTTTGCTAATTTTTAGATTATAATATTTATTTTTTTTAACCCATGGGTTAAAGCTTGAAATTCTACTTTACCTTGTTGTAACGCAAAAAGAGTAAAATCTTTACCACAGCCAACATTTTGACCTGGTTTAAAAACTAACCCACGTTGACGAACAATAATACTACCCGCTTTAATAGTTGAACCTCCGTAAACTTTAACACCTAAACGTTTAGATTGTGAATCACGTCCATTTTTTGTACTACCAGCACCTTTCTTGTGAGCCATAAATTTTAAACTTCTATAGTATTTATAATTAATTTAGTCATTTGTTGACGATGACCTTTTTTTCGACGATATTTTTTTTTTGATTTCATTTTATAAACTATAAGTTTTGAACCACGTAAATGTTCAATAATTTCACCTTGAACATTACTATTTTCTAGATATGGAGAACCAAATTTAACATCACCATCTTTATTTATTAACAAAACTCTATTAAGCGCAATTTTTGTTCCAACCTTGGTTGCAATTCTATTTGTTATAAAATATTGGCCTACTTCTACCCAAACTTGATGTCCACCGATTTCAATAATGGCATATTCCATATTCAATTTTTGTGGTTAATATTATACTTTTTACATTCTAACATAAATTTTATCAGTTTGTAATATGAAATAGTCTTAAATTTTGGGATTTATTAAACTTTAGCGATTCTTAAAAATTATTATTATGAAAAAATAAAAGTTATCCTAATAAATTATTGAACTATAAAATATATTATTACGGTCGGGGGGACTTGAACCCCCACAATAAAAATTACTAGAACCTAAATCTAGCGCGTCTACCAATTCCGCCACGACCGCTATTAATATAAGCCTAATGATATCAATAAATTAAAATTTTGTCTAGTCTAAAATATTCCATTACTGGTCAGGTGTTATTTCACTATTGTAAACAAAACTTGTTGATTTTCCGTTTAAAACTGAACTCGCTAATGAAAAAGCTTTTTTTGCTTGTACATTTGCTTTATTTACCCAAGTTGCACGTCGTGAATTTTTTTTCGATTTTGATGTTCGTTTTTTTGGTACTGCCATATTAAAAATCTTTTTTAATTTTACATTTAATTTTATCAAATTTTTAATAAGAGATAAAGATAATAAGTTTTAAAATTTTATTTTTTATATATTTCTATTCCAAATAATTTTAGGATTGCTTTTTTTATTAATAAACTGTAAAGTGTATAGAAAGTTATTACTAATATTACTAAAAAAAACTTGCGCCCTTAGTTCAGTGGTAGAACGTTGGTTTCCAAAACCAAATGTCGAGGGTTCAAATCCTTCAGGGCGCGTAATAATCAAAATTAACCTTCTCATGTTATTTTTTTAATTTATCAAAAGTAAATAACTGATTTTTAATAATCTATGCTATAGTTATTTATATTTATAAATAATTATATTATTTTCATTAATTTAAATTTAATTTTCTTATTATTCATGACTGAACTCTTCACTCTAAAACATTAAGAAATATTTTCAAATTTTTAATTTAAAATAGTTAAACGTAGGAAAATCAAATTTGGAAATCAATAGATATATGCCAAACTCTGAAGCAAAATTAGAACAATTAGTTAAGGAACCATATAAGTATGGTTTTAAAACTAATATCGAAACTGACACAATTAAAAAAGGTTTAGATGAAAAAATTATTCATTTAATTTCTACTAAAAAGCAAGAACCGAATTTTATGCTGCAATTTAGGTTAAAAGCCTTTGCACGCTGGAAAAAAATGAATGAACCTAATTGGTCATCATTAAACTATAATCAGCCAAATTACCAAAATATTCGTTATTATTCCGCCCCCAAAAAAAAGAAAAAATTAAACGACTTAAGTGAGGTCGATCCAGAATTATTAAAAGCATTTGAAAAATTAGGAATCTCAATAAATGAGCAGAAACAATTAGCTAATGTAGCGGTTGATGTAGTTTTTGATAGTGTCTCTTTAGGAACGACGTTTAAAACTGAACTCGCAAAATCAGGCGTTATTTTTTGCTCAATTTCAGATGCAATTCAACTTTATCCAGAATTAATAAAAACATATTTAGGAAGTGTAATCCCAAGTGGTGATAATTTTTTTACTGCTCTAAATTCGGCTATTTTTACTGATGGTTCATTTTGTTATATACCTAAAAATATTCGCTGTCCATTAGAACTATCGACATATTTTCGTATTAATGATGAAGAAAGTGGACAATTTGAACGTACCTTAATTGTGGCAGAAGAAAATAGTGAACTTAGTTACTTGGAAGGATGCACAGCTCCAAAATATGATAAAAATCAATTACACGCAGCAATTGTCGAATTAGTTACCCTAGATAATGCTCGTATTAAATATTCCACTGTTCAAAATTGGTATTCCGGTGATGAATTTGGAAATGGGGGTATTTATAATTTTGTTACTAAACGGGGTTTATGTGCGGGAATAAATTCGCAAATTTCTTGGACACAAGTCGAAACAGGTTCAGCTGTTACCTGGAAATACCCTAGTTGTATTTTAACTGGAAATTTTTCTAAAGGTGAATTTTATTCGGTTGCCTTAACAAAAAATTACCAACAAGCGGATACTGGTACAAAAATGATTCATATAGGAAAAGAAACACGTAGTCGAATCATTTCAAAAGGAATTTCGGCAGGTCATTCAAAAAATAGTTACCGCGGATTGGTAAAAATTGGACCAAATGCTACGAAATCAAGAAATTATTCCCAATGTGATTCTTTATTATTAGATAATAATTCTTCGGCTAATACTTTTCCCTATATTCAAGTCGAAAATTCAAGTTCACAAATTGAGCACGAAGCTTCTACCTCGAAAATTGGAGAAGAACAAATTTTTTATTTTTTACAACGTGGAATTAATATAGAACAAGCGATTAGTTTAATTATTAGTGGTTTTTGTAGAGAAGTTTTTACTGAATTACCAATGGAATTTGCTTTAGAAGCAGATCGTTTATTAAATTTAAAATTAGAAGGAACAGTTGGGTAAAATTATGCTTGAAATTAAAAATTTACATGCTTCAATTAATCAAATAAAAATTTTAAACGGTTTAAACCTAGTTGTTAAAAGCGGTGAAATTCATGCCATTATGGGTACAAATGGCTCAGGGAAAAGTACATTCTCAAAAATTTTAACAGGTCATCCTGCGTATACTTTAAATAAAGGTGAAATTTTATTTGAAGGGAAAAAACTTAATAAACTATCTCCAGAAGAACGTTCACAACTTGGTATTTTTCTTGCTTTTCAATATCCAGTAGAAATTCCAGGTGTAAGTAATGAAGAATTTTTAAGAATTGCCTACAATTTAAAACGAAAATCCAAAAATTTGCCTGATTTAAATCCGATTGAATTTTTGGAAATTTTAAAAGACAAATTAGACGCCTCTAATTTAACAATTGATTTTTTAAATCGAAATGTTAATGAAGGCTTTTCTGGGGGGGAAAAGAAACGAAATGAAATTTTACAAATGACAGTATTAGATCCTAAACTAGCTATTTTAGACGAAACTGATTCCGGACTTGATATTGATGCTTTACGAAATTTATCTATCGGGATTAACAATTTTATGAATAAAGAAAAAAGCTTAATAATAATAACACATTATCAACGATTATTAGATTATATCGTACCAGATTTTATTCATATTATGCATAATGGAAAAATTATTAAAACAGGTGATGCCTCTTTAGCTTTAACATTAGAAACAAAAGGTTATGAGTGGTTAATTAATTAATATTGAAAAACAAATGATTCTTAAATCATTTGTTTTTCATTAATAAACTAATTAATTATTAGCACGAATTCGAGCAATTTGTTGTAAAGCTAAACGACCGACATTATACAGCGCCCATGATGCCGCAATTAAAACTGGGAAAAATACAAAAATAAGACGACTGTCCATAAAAAATTTCCTTTTAAAAATGTAATATGATGTAAGTGAAATATAAAAAATTAATTAAAACAGACTGATTGAAGTTAATACGCCAAACCTAAACTTCGAGTAGTTTCTGCTCCTAAATAAACACGAACACTTAGAAAATCTGTAGGACAAGCAGTTTCACAACGTTTACAACCAACACAATCTTCCGTTCTTGGCGATGAAGCAATTTGACCGGCACGACACCCATCCCATGGAACCATTTCCAAAACATCTGTTGGACACGCACGTACACATTGTGTACAACCAATACAGGTATCATAAATTTTAACTGAATGAGCCATATACTTTTTGTTTAGATTTTAATATTATATAAATTAACACTAATTATAAATAAGATTATAGTTTAAATATTCTTAATATTTAATTAAATTTAATTAAAAAAAATTAAAATAGAGCATTGAGCTAGGTTCCCAAAAAGCCTCCCTTTTAGTATTTTTGCCGCTAAAATGTTTCACGTATGAGTTCGATATGGATCAACGTGGTTCCAATTTGCTAAAAACACTCTATTTATAAGTTGAAAAACAATAATTAAAATTCAAGTCCTCGGTCTATTAGTATATCTCGGCTACATGCATTACTGCACTTCGACCTAATACCTATCAAACGGCTAGTCTTGCCGTGACCTTACTCCAAAAGGATGAGAGTACTCATCTTGAGGTGGGCTTCCCACTTAGATGCTTTCAGCGGTTATCCGTTCCAAACATAGCTACCTAGCGTTTACCATTGGCATGATAACTAGTACACCAGAGGTCTGTCCTTCCCGGTCCTCTCGTACTAAGGAAGGATCCTCGCAATACTCTAACGCCCACACCGGATATGGACCGAACTGTCTCACGACGTTCTGAACCCAGCTCGCGTACCGCTTTCATGGGCGAACAGCCCAACCCTTGGGACGTACTACCGCCCCAGGATGCGATG
>Ga0209713_10000845_pt1 | contig 17650 bp, 15 predicted proteins | sample ArcOceMetagenome_3_FD_187444 | JGI IMG/M metagenome (GOLD analysis project Ga0209713, IMG submission 187444) | Marine eukaryotic phytoplankton communities from Arctic Ocean - Arctic Ocean- Svalbard ARC20M Metagenome (SPAdes) (version 2) | ecosystem: Environmental > Aquatic > Marine > Oceanic... | reverse complement strand
GCACACGCACACGCACACGCACACGCACACGCACACGCACACGAATATAACGTCCACCGACTTCAGAAATGCATACGCATGCCCATTTGCCGGCTTAAATGTCAAGTCAAAGACCAAAACGTGTGCGTACCTCGGTGTCATAATGAGGCACACCAGACGTGAGAGTAATCACAAGCTGCGCGTGTCTTGTCACATGTTGCAGCAATTGCCCCTGCAGCGTTAGCGGTGCAGCGACGTGAGGGATTCCAGAATTGAACCAACGTAAGTTCACTACCACCAATCCTACTTTCTCTCGACATTTTCCGTTTGATCTACACACCCTCCCTCCTTCCGATCACCTTTTTACTCACTCCAGCACTTTCTCTCTTTTCCCTCTCGCATCAACCAGTTTCAGTACAAGTGATGTTCCCTCACGAAAAATTGCACACCGACGGACAGGACGGGAGAAAGTGTGGTGCTGGGAACGGACAGAGACCTGAGCATTTGCACGTCGACGTGCTTGCTGCTGGTCTGCGCGGGAAATTGTTGCACTGTTTTTCAGGTCCTGAGGCGCGTGCATTGTCATCCCACTTATCATCGAGTCGCAAAGGCTCGGGGACAGGCTCGCGCGGAAGCACGCGTGCCCGGAAAGGGTGCACAGACGCACCAAGCGGCGATTAGACCAATCGTTTGGCCGGTTGTGCACTCCCGCCCCCACTTCCGGCGCCACAATGACGAAGGTAGCATCCCGTTGGCTGGCCATATACTCGAATTCGTTTTTGGCTCGCTGGAGCGCGCGATCTGCGATGCTACTCTTTTCCTCAAGGCTCCATGACAGACCGGGGCTGTCGGGTACGTGCCGAGCGGTGGGGGATGAAAGCAAGGACGCTTCGTTCTCCTCCTGCGGGGTAACATATTACGAAATTCATAGACCGCACATCCACGCTGCCCCCGCTGAGAGACACGCGGCGACACAGACCATGCATTACACCACGCACTGACCGCGTCCAAGATGTTGTCCATCCATGACGAGAGAAAATCAACGAGCACCACTCGGCCCGCGAAAACGGCAGTGTGCTTGCTCACATCCTGGGCCTGCGAGAAGTCGCGCCCTTCGCCTCACCCCATGCGACATTCGTAACCGCATGCACGCGCAAGCGTATGGCGATGCACGTACACGCGTGTCGGGGGTGCCCACGGGGATCCTGCAGGCCAGCCGGGACCTCATGCGGACCGGGGCGCCGCACATAACCAGCCAAGGGGTGGGGACTTTTCGAGGGCTCACTCACCTCTTCCACCACTCTCCAACCCTCGCCCATGTCGGGTAGGGCCTCGTCCGCTGCATGCGGCGCCGTGGACAGAAACACACGCTCGTCGTTGGATATGCGCTCGCAGTACTGCCTGGCAAATGCGAGCTCTGCTCGCACGCACCCGCCCGCCAACACACACCCACACAAACAGCACAGCAACCCGCGGCCTCAGCGCAGCGGTGGCGGCGCAGGGCACAGTGCGGCGGCTGCTGCGCGTGGTCGCGAGGGCGTCCCCTTGGGCGCGGTGTGTGGCGACCGTACCGGTCTGGCGCTTGCGCGACGTCCCCCGGACCAGCACAACGTGGGCGCGCGCGCCCCCAGCAGGGAGGTACGGCGGCGGGGCGGCAGCCGCCATGCCCTTGCTTCTACCACGGTAGAAGCGCACGCGGCCACAGGCTTTTCGCTGACGAGTGCGTGTGCAGAGGCGCGATCCGAACCTCCATTATTCTCAACCGCTTTTGGACACTAGGACCTATGGTGGTTGCAATCCTGCCGTTTATTAGGGCCGGGCGGCGCGAGAGGGCGGGCATGGCGCACAGCGCGGGGTCTGCCGGCAGCCAGACGCTACCGGCATCGCCCCGGGCAGGGCCTGATGAGGCAGGGATGCGTGCGATCGAGACGTTTCTGGAGAGCGCCGACCCCCCCGCGCCTCCACGCCATGCGGCGACGTGCGGCGGCTTGCGGGCGGCAAGCGTCGACCTCCCGCTGCCCAACGAGCTCACCGCACTGGTTGCCTCCGCGATGCACATGCAGCCCCACGGCCAGCAGCGCTTCGACGAGGTTCCGCGGCACAACAAGCGCGGCTCCACGCTGCCGTCGTCTATCCCATGGTATCAGCACTCCAGTGGTTCGGTTGAGCCTCTCAAGGCGCATGACCGACGCCCGGTCCAGCCGGCTCTGAACCGCAACGACTTCGTGGGGACCCTCACCGCAACAGACCAGGAGCGGCCTGCGGATCCAAGCGCGGCGGCAAAGAGGCTCGCGGATACCAAGACGCCGCGGCGCGGACCCAAGGGCCTGCACAATTTTGCGGTGGGAAGGAAGACGCTGCCCAAGTCCCATGATATAGTGCTGTCCATCACCTCTGACCTGGAAGTCAGGCCGGAAGACGAGGCAGCGCAGCCAGACTCTCGCTTCCCCCCAGCGGACAACGAATTCCGCATTGTTGGCAAGCGTGAGAATCTCCGGTTCAACAGGACGATTCCGTCGAAGTTCAAGACGGGCGCCCTTCGGGCGTCCATGTCGAGCGTACCGTCCATGGAAGAGACCATTCGCCCCGCGGAGTTGTATCCTCGCACAATGACAGATCGTGCTGGGGGCCCGAGAATCAACCCCCCGGACGGCACCTTCTCCATCCTCAATCAGAGCCTGCCCCTAGGGCTCTTGAAGCATGACAGGCGGGTGTACCACAGCATGCCGGACTGTCTGAAGTACGAGCAAAGTCGCCCACAGACGTCGTGGGAAGAGCGAGAAAAAACTAAGCAGCAGAATTTGGCCGAGTATACTGTAAAGGCCCACGCATCATACGAAGAAGGGAAAACGGGGTTCAAATCCATGGTCAAGAAAAGCAGGCTCGGGCACGGCAATCCTGTCACGTGGAAGACGCCAAGGTTTACTGTGGGAAAGGAGCAAATAGAAAAGACAATCATCCCTATTCCGGAAGAGAATTTGCGCCTTCGCACATCAGGACCTTGCCTGAGACGCCCTCCTGACCCAAACAAACCTCCTCAGACGGTACGGCCATTAACACTTATTTCCCGCTCAAAGGTCTATCTGAGGAATACCCCTACGATTTCCAAACCGTGATGTTTATGTTTCGTTTTCGCTTGTCTATCTCGTGGCTGATTGAGTTAGTGTTGTCAGGCCATATCGGAGAGACGGAGGCGAGCAGGCTTTGCGACCCCGAGCTGGATGCCAGATCCAGTGATGATGTGCGCATCGTCAAATTTCAATGACCCGGTGGATTATTCGAAGAGTCTGCTGGTGAAACAAGCGTCGGCAAGGGCGAAAGAGCTGGTGATAGAAAGACAAATCATTTCGATCAAGCAGCAGATTGAACTGTCGTGCCATGAGGAGGAGGAAGCCGTTTTGGAAGAGAACAAACAATTTGCCAGGTTAGCACACTAAGAGTTTCAGAGTTTAGGACGCCACTCTCTCATCTTTCTCTCATCTTCAAATGTCTTTTTCATATCTGAGCCTTTGAAAAAGTGGTACAGCTTGTTTGCAATTCTTTCTTCTCACTTTACATCACACTGCAGGGACCACCAAAAACGGTTGCACGTGCAGCTTGAACTCGCGAAGCAGGCTGCTGAGCTCGCGAAAGAACAGTCGCGCATGCTCAACCGTGTCGACATGCATAAGACATTACAAGCGGTGAGCATTATAGTTCAGAGCCTGTCTTTAGCTTGGTTCTTTCCTGTACATCTGCCCCTGCTTGATCAGAAAGATCTCAGATGTTTCCGACGGAAATTGTAATCCATCTTGCGCACAGCTGTGCATCCCACGTGCACACATGGTGTAATTAGTAACTTGCAGATCTGCTGGTGTTTGTGCACAAGTTACTGGTAAAATTCACCCTGGGATGTTTCACAAACATATTTTCAGTCGAAAGCAATGCCGGGGTTTGAGGCGCGGGGCAACACGCCCATGACGGCTCGAGAGGAACTGGACGTGGAAGTAAAGCGCCGCGTGATGAACATGAGCCGCGCTGAGTTAATACACACGCTGCAAATTTGTCAAGTCACGAATATCGAAACAGACGACCCGCTGTGTCGTCTGCATCACAGGAAACTTTGTGATCTTGTTTCAAGCAACGCGGTACCCTCTGTTGCATGTTGTTTTTCCAAAGAGAGTGCCTGAAAAATCTGCTTTCACGTTGTGCGGTGTCAGCATCGTGCTGTCTATTCGTTTGTCTTTATAGCCCGATCTTTGTGTCGCCGAGGATCCGTTCTGACCAGAAACCCCGATCAGGTTGCGCGGGCTCATGTCGTCAAAAATTTCAAGCCCGGGGGAGACTTGAACGGCGCTGGTCGCATGTCAAAGTCAGAGCAGGCAGGATGGAGTGTGGCAGTGGATCTCGGAGGTCGCATTGCTCCGGAAAGGAAAATCAAGGAGATTGCAGCCTCCAAGAAGCTCCCCGCTCCCAAAGGTACCGAGTCTTTAAAAAGCCCCCGCCCTGCGGATGGTTGTGTTGTGTCCACCGCCTGGGCCTGCCACTTACCCACAGGTCGTGCGCCTGGCCCGTGCCCGGCCCGCATCCTTGCAAGCCTTGTAGAGTGCATGGCCTGCAAGATCACCCCGTGTCACTCTATCTACGCGCATGTGACAGAAAACAATTTGCACTGCAAAGCCCACTGCTCATGCATGAATGGTTTGCATCGGCAGATGATGCCAGGAGACCCAAGTCGACAGAGCCCGTAAGCGCGCGAAGTTATACCTCCCAGCATGGGACAAACGTTCATAACTACTGGAAAAAGGGAAAGCCGGCGGCCGAGTCTCATGCCCCTGTCTTTTTGGACCAGGCGACTTTCCAACGGCCTGCTTCTCGCTGCGAACTTCCCTCCACCGAAAAGCAACTTGGGTGGGGCACAAATCTCGGCGTAATCAGTGCGACCAAGGGTTGTCCACTAGCGATTGCAAAGGATCCCGTTCAGCGCGTTTCGTACAAGGCAGGTTATCTGGTGGATGTAGAGACACAACTCGAGCCGAAAAAAGCAAGGGATATTGTCAAAGGCGAAAAGTGAGCCCGGAGCATGCAAGCAAGTGCATTTCGAGTTTGAAAACAATTGATCGCTTTAATGATTGCACCAACGCTTACATTTATTCTTTCTCCTACCACTCTCTCTTTATTCGATCCACTAGTTCTGCTCACACGTTCTTTGGTTTCCCGGTCCCGGCCGTCGAATGACCGCCCCGTGGAACTGTAGTCGCAGCGCTTATGTCAGTCGCTTTGGTCTGATTCAGCGTTGACATGCCGCTGAGATCCGTGCCTCTCGTCTGTCACCATGTCAATAATGCGAAAGTTAGCTGCCGGACGCACGAGTGGGTTTCAAAAAACATGAACGCTTCATCGCGGGCCCACACCAGACATTCGTGCCTACCTGGTTCAGAGTACTCGCCGTTGCACCCAACTCTGTCATTGGTGTCGAGACAGAGGCATTGATGATAGGCGTGAAAGGAGTCGAAGGCGTGTGCGCCCGGATCGACGTCGGATCAGTTGCAGGCGTTGCAGGGATTGTTGTCGCGCTTTTTGCCGAGTGGGCATCCGCTGTTCGCTTTGTAGCATTCAGACTCGCCTCTTCTGTCCCATTGCTGCCAGCGCTCATTAGTTCAGCGCGTTCAGCATACGACAGCGAATTAGACAGCATCTCATGCCCCTGTTGCTGAGCTGTCTTGATCATTTCATCAATATTTGCGAAGTCATTTTCCTGTTCATACTCATCGTCTGCAGCCGTCCTGGTCTGATTATCCGTTTTGTCCAATTTCAACCCCCTCTTTGTTCCCTTCTTGGGCGGTTCCCATGCAAGGACATCAGGTTCTTCTTCGTCGTCTGCATCAGATTCCTCTTCTGCTTTTTTACCCTTGACGGCGATCGTATCTTCGCCCTTGCTGTGATAGTAAAATGTTTGAAGTGCTCCAGAGAACATCATGGCATTGATTTCGTTGAAGACGTCCTGGGATTCCTTCGGGTCCGTGCTCCTGCAACCATTTCAGGCGTGGTGAGCAAATGTCAGCACACCAATTTGGGACAGCAGGAAGCAGTGCAAGTGCAGGCACTGCGGTGTGAACACAATGGACGGTACGGGTAGTAAGATCACGCACCAGTTCATCAAAACCTTATCGGCATCTTTCAGCGTGAATGGATTCTTTTCTTTGTCCTGCCAGAATTCCTCGAGTTCTTGGCGATCTTCTTCCTTGTAAATCCGCAAGTTTTTGACGTGCATAGGAATCTCGTCAATATTGTTGCCTGTCAATGCAAGCACCTTCAGAGTCGTCAAATTACCCAGCTCGTGCGGCAGGACAAGAAGCCTATTGTCCTGCAACCAGAGCTGTTCAAGTTTTGACATAAATCGAATTTCGGTTGGTAAATGCTTGAGCTTGTTGTGCGTGAGCCAAAGCTCACGCAGGTTGACGAGTCCCATTGCGATTGATGGCGGGAATTCTCGTAAGCTATTTTGGGACACAGTAAGAACTTCGAGCTTGGTGAGACTCCGTAATCCATTCGGTAGACTCGTGAGCAGATTGCCATAGAGCACCAACTGTCGAAGAGCAGTCAAGAATCGGATTTCAGGAGGTAGCTCCTCGATTACATTGCTACCCAAACCCAATGAATCCAATTTGTCCAGCGAGACAATCAGTCCCGGCACCTTGGATAACTCGTTCTGGTTGAGGTTCAGCAGCACAAGGTTTGTGAGTCGAAAAATTGAGGGATGAATGCGATTGATCCTGTTTTCGCTCAGGGACAAACGTGTGAGTCCTGTCAATAGCATGATACTTGGCTCGATGCGTTCGATACCATTGCCGTCAAGCGACAGATCGATGATGCTTTGCATCATGCAGACGATGCGCGGAATGGTCGCAAGCTTATTATGGCTGAAGTTGATGAGCTCAACAAATTGCAGTTGCCGGATTTCTGCAGGGATCTTCAACATATTGTTGCGTGACATATCCAGCCATGTCAACCTTGGATAATTCAGAATAGTCTCATCGAACTCGGCCAAATCGAATTTGTCGAGGAGCATCATCATAGTGTTCGGACAGTCGATTATCTGCTTGAAGTATCGCAAGACCATCGAAGGCCCCTTGACTTGCACTTCCCGCGGTGGATACCGCATGAGGTCATTCCCTTCATATTTGAAGGTGTGAAGCTGGCAAGTCAAATAGCGGTCAGCGAACGACATTGAAATGTATGTAAACGTATGAAACTTTTGCAGCTTTGCGTAACACGCACGGCAACTTGTATTGCTTTGCACACATTCGCATGCCATACAATGTAATTACGACCTCGCAAAAAGACAGAAAAGCCAAGCGAGAGAGTTCTGTTTACCTTACGACATTGAGCAAGGTGTATGTCCATAGTTTCCAAGCTGCAGAAGTTAACGTAGAGCTCCTCCAAATCTTCAAGTGCGCCCATGTGTTTCGGTACCGACTTGATAGGATTCCCAGAAAGATCGAGAATCTTGAGTCGCACTAGTCCGGTGAACATGGTCGAAACTTGTGTTAGTTTGTTGTAGGTGCACCGGAGCTCTGTTAGTGTTGTGCCCAGTAGGTGAAAGGTACTAGGTAGTTTGTCGACTTCATTGTACGAAAACGTCAGGGTCTTTAGATGCTCAAGCTCGTCAATCCATCCAGGCAGGATCTGAAACATATTGCGGTCCAGCGTGACCTTTTTGAGGAGTGGCATTTCCGCCATGGACTGCGGCAGATCGTAGAGCTTGTTGTGATCGAGCCGGAGCTCTTGAAGCTGGCCACAATTTCCAATCATTGGCGGCAGTTCAAAAATCAAGTTGTTTCGAATGTCCACATTCTTGAGATTGACTAGATTAGTGACGCTGGGCGGAAACCAGCGGATGTCATTCTTTGCAAAATCAAGATACGTCAAGCCAGTGAGGTCACCGATATCCTCTGGAATATACTCAAGACTGCACTTTCTGACGCGCAAGTCGGTCAGGTTGGTGAATATGGCGAGGGAGTAGATGGACTCCTTCACTATGCCACCCCCCACTTCGATCTTGAGATCAATGGCCTCCACATTTCCTCCGATAGCTTTGTCGCGTGTTGCCATGAGCTGCAGATGAACGCAAGATAGTGAGACTTCAATACCCACATATCAGATTGCTGCCAAGAGCAGTGACTTGAGGCAATATTTTTGTTTGACGGGTGCAAAAAACTTACCGCAGCTTTTTTCTCCATTGCCTTCTTCATCTTCTCATCCGGTTCTCCATCGTTCATCATCGCCATCGCTTTCTTCTTTTCCGCTATTTTCTTCTTCACATTGTCATCTAAGCCGTACGCATCCTGACGTCCAAGAATACACAATTCAAATAGTAAATTGTTGGCTCCGAGGGAAGATTGTGCAAAAGTTCAACGTGCACAGTCACGTCTTACTGAGGGGCAAAGGGGCAAAACTTACGTTTCGTAACAATTTTCTGCGGAATCCATTTGCTCGCTTCTCCACTCGCTGTAATTGGGGAGAGGACATGGCAAAACTTAGAGTCGATGAGGAATATGAGAATGACGCGAATGCACCCTGCCGTTCGCGAGCAATAACATGCACAACCGCAAATGATTGCAATGCGCTGGTCATATGCCATGTCATGGGACAGTCGGACCTTATCTAGAATAGCCAGCTCCTTCCTCCTCTGTCTTTCGATGAGCTTTGCCTTTACCATCACCACCATCTGTCCATTCATTCGTATATGTGAGCTCTCTGCGAGAATCGTGGGCACAGCAATATCTGTACCAAGAGGGATGCGTTGCTTCAGCATTTCCGTCGACCTTCGCCTAAAAAGGTGCTGATAATTCAATGGGGTTTCGATAATACGTACCTCGTAAAAAAGTACTTTGGTTTTGTAGGCCGCTCCTTTGATCATGTCAATGTCTAGTTTGATGAGTCGATTGCCTTTGGCATCGTCAAGCAGCCTGCAAGAAAAGAGAGGGGGGAAGAGGGGGGAAGAGGGAGAGTAAAAGAGCAGGATAGAGGGAAAGACACAAGGGGTCGAATATCAATTATGCAGTCAAGAATCATGCACCGTTCTTCATGTTATATACGTAAGTAAATGAATGGCGATTTGCTTGTGTCAACGCGCTCCTCACCTCTGTGCCTCCTCGTCGTCAATCACTGCCTCCTTCTCCTCTGGCTCCTCCTCGTTGAGTTCTTCAGCTTCCTCTTTGCCGCTATCATGATCCGAGGACTGTGCTTCGGATGCGGACGATTGCTCAATTTTGTCCTGGTTGTGCTCAGCATCGGGTTCACCGTTCACTTCATAGACCGCAGCGATAAATCGCATCCTCTCGAGGGGATTTAACCCAAGGTTTTCCATCGCATAGTCTTTCTGGATGAAGTCGTTCAAGTCGACCATCTTCTTGACATTGTATTCTTTCGACACTATGTCGTATATGTGCATCAACTCTATCCTTTCAAAAAAACCACGCAAGGTCAAGTTCGTTGTGATGATTTCCTCCTGCTTCTTTTCGCGTTTCTTGATCTCGATCTCTGATTTCAAGTTCAGGTTCTTGAGCGCAGAGTTCTCTGACAAATTGATCTTCGTCAAACCGGTGCACAATTTCAGATTTGACGTGAGTTGTTTAAGATGATTTTTTGAAAGATCCAAATCTGTGACAGCCGTCCAGATCTCCCTGACAATTTCAAACACGGTGTTGTCTTCCAGCTGAAAATTTCGGAAGCCAAGCTTACCAGTGACTCTGCAGTCCCAGATCTTGTTCATGAAGCCCAAAATCACGGGTACCTCGCACTTCAGCACCTGCTTCGGCGGAAGAGAAAACTGAGGATTTTTTGCAAACTCAAGGATCTCCAGCTGTGTCAGATTACCCATCGACGAAGGGAAACGTGTGATTTTGTTGTCGTTGAATGAGAATTCTTTTAGCGAGGTCAGATGCTCTATGCTGTCTGGGAGGACACGGATCTTGTTTTCATCGAGGACAAGGTAGTCCAAACCCCATAGCTCACCGATTTCCTTGGGAAGCACGGAAATTTTGTTGTACGTCAACACCAAATCCGTCAAGTTCGTCAGCAATCCAATTTCGGGTGGAACTTTGGATATGTAGTTCTCGACCAAGATAAGCTTCGTCAACGAGACCATTTTGAAGATGAAATCAGGAATCTCTTTGATTTTGTTGCCAGTTAGGCAAAGCACATTAAGGTCCGTGAGCAGGGCCACCTCATCAGGAATGTATTGAATTTCCTGATCAATGAGGACAAGCTTCTTGAGATCAGTCAGCTTCGGGAGATGAGCCGCCATTTGTTCCGAAGTGATTGCACCTCCCGGCAATTGAAGCCATGTGAGATTCGTGAGACCAAGTGCCCAGATTTCATGGGGAAAGTCGATAAAAGATCGCTTTGCTTCAGAATCAATCTCACCAGCTGTAATGGGATCAAGGGCGACTTCGTGTGGGACAAATCGAAAATCCAACGTGTTTGTTGTCTCCACAATATCTACACCATCTTTCCGGTAATGACGCCCAACGCAATCGAATACGACTTTCAGATACGTTCTGCACATGTCCGGTTGCCTAGCAATAATAGTAGGTGGCCATTTCATCTGAATAATTGGACGCAGCCAGCTATCAAGCACACCGGCACGGATCGTTATCTTTTTTAGCTTTGTGAGCACCCAAAGGTCGTGATGAAAGTGCTCAAGACTCATACAGTGATCAAGATTGATCAATTTTAACTCCGGGAGAGTGCTCATTGCAGAAGGCAAGGCCTTAATGCGATTGTGCGACAGGTCCAGCTTTGTCAAGACGGACAAACGACACACATCGTCCATGACGTAGCGCAAACCTAGCCCATGCAAGTCCAGGCTACAAGTTGACCACGCTTCATGCATCTTGAAAAAGTGAGTGATGATCTCATCCACACCTCGGATTGCAATTTCTGCTGGAATCTCACACCTCCGAATACCATCAGGCAATTCTTTGGCAGGTGATGCTTTGACCATGTCAGAAGTATCGAAATGTAGCAAAGTGAGACTTGAACAGATGATAAAAGCTTCGGGGAGCGTTTTCAGCTTGTTCCGATCAAGATCAAGGATGGTCAGATTTGGCATTTCGCAAACGCCGTCTGGAATTGTTTTAATGTGGTTGTCTGTTGCGTAGATCTTCGAACAACGGATCCACCTGTTGCAGGTTTCGGGCAATTTTTTCATCTGATTCTTACTGCAGTGCAATTCGGTGAGATTTGAAATCCGTGTTGCATCTTCTGGGATGACAACTAAATCATTGTTGTCCAGTTCGAGGTACGTCAAACTGGTCAATTTCTTGATGTTCGGATTTACAGAGCGCAGCCCACACGAGGAAATAGCCAGCGTGTGCAAATTGACCATCAACATGAGAATGTCGGGAACTTCGCGTATGTCCATATCCATAAGCTTCAAAACTGCTGAATGGCGTGCCTCATATACAGATCTTAGAAACTGTAGTTGATTAGCAGACGACGAGTGGCGGACATCTTTTGGTGGGACCTTAATCAGATCATTCTTTTCGAGATTGAGTTCAATCAAGTTTGGCATGTAAGCAAGTTCGTGAGAAACACCAGGCAAGCCCCATTCGCTGGGGTCAGTTTTCAGGCGATTCTCGGATGCCAGCAGATTGCGAAGGTTCGTGAGCTTTGGAATCGCGTGCGGCAATTCTGTGAGCCTGTTTTGACTGAAAGACACCTCCCGCAGGTTGCACAAATCACACAAAACCTCCGGGATCACAGAGAGTTGGTTGTCTTGCAACTGCAGCTTGGTGATGGTGGTGAGTACAGAAAGGCAGGGATGGATGATACACCTGGGAATATGGACAGAGTGTCAGGGAGATTGTCGGTGGACAACAAAACGAATGTCAGCAAACAACGGACATGAACAGGGCGAAAAAGAAAGAACAGAGCAAGCAAAAACTCACAGCTTATTGCTGCTGAGATTCAATGTCGTCAGTTCCGTCATATTTGCTATTGAGGCAGGCAGAACACGAATGTAATTCGACGACATATCAAAAAGTGTGACTTTGGCCATCTGCCCAATTGAAGCTGGGAGCTGCTGAATATTGTTGTGGTCCAAGTGCACCTGCCGACCAGAAATGCCCATTAGACCAAAAGCACCATGCACAAGTCGCTATAGCAGTACCAGGAATACAAATAAACAACAGTACGGGGGGCATTCTGAATCGTCACCTCGGTAATGACATCCAGACGTCCCCTTCCCGTCATGAATATGCCTCGCACTTCACCGTAATCCCAACACATGTTTGTTGCAGAGATGATTTCAGGCGGAAATTGCCTGAGACCCATCCTCGACATGCTGATTTTGCCAGAGTCTCTTGCCCTCATCACAAGTTGAAGGTACTCAATCAGGCCAAGATGTGCATCATGATGATCGTTTGGTTGCTTCTTGGTCAGAATCTCTTGGGGTGGCGTGATAAAGCGCGAGACAGTGAGCTTGAACTCTCGGAGATTTTTCATATGGCCCATCTCCAGCGGTAAGCGCGTCAGGTGATAGTTGCCTTCCATGTTGAGATACTCTAGCTTGGTCAACCAGACTAGAGCACCAGGTACCCTATGAAAAGAATTGAAACTAAGGTCCAGTCGCATGAGTGACTCGAAATTCGCAAACTCCTCTGGAAGGTATGACAGGCGATTGCGAGAAAAGTCGATGGTGGTAATTGAGTAGCCCAAGATCATCTTCGTTTCGTGATGGCGGAATGTGAAGAACTCGGTGGGGAACTCATTTATGGAGTTGCCCGAGACGTTGATCGCGCCCGTCTCGTAGCACTTTAGAAATTCGTAAAAATAATTCATCACGACGGGAAGGGGCGCCGTACATATCTGTGGCCTTGGTTCTTCCATGATTTGAGCATCCATATCTAAAGTCCTTAACAATGATAGGGTGCCGAATGACATTGGAACTTTTCGCACTGACGTGTCTCTGAATCGAAGCTCTGTCAGGGCAGTCAACTTGCAAATTTGCCCTGGTAGCCTGCTGATGGGATTTCCTGACATGACAAGAGCAATCAGCCTGGACAACTTGTCAATCCTCTCGGGAATAGACACGATTCGATTCTTGTCCATCGAAAGGGTTTTCAACGACACGATCTCCAAAAGCGCAGGATCGAAAGAAATCAATTTGTTGTCTGTCAACGTCAAAATCTGCAAGTTCTGTAATCTTGTGATGTACGGGTTCAGGCGTTCCAATTGGTTCTGCTTGAGGGACAACTTACGGAGATACCTCAAGTTCCCGATCGCATCCGGCAACGAGGTAATTCGGTTTCTCCCGAGCATCAGGGCGTCTAGTGCGGACAGCCTGAGGGCAGGATCAGGCACATGTCGCAGGCCGAATCCCTCAAGCGTCATGCAATACGACGACATGGCATCAAAAACACCGCGCATGTAGTTGTATGTCAATTTGCTGCTGTGTTTGCCGTTTATGATATCTTCTGGAGGCTCCTTGAGCGGGTTATCGGACGCTGAGAAGGTGCGAAGGTTCATGAGGGCTCCGATGCACATAGGAAGCGTGACCATCTTGTTGGCCTGGATGCAAAGATCTGTCAGGCGATCCATCTTGGCCAGACTTTGCGGCAAAGTGGTCAGCACGTTGTTATTTACATGAAGTGATGTCACAAATCTGAGTTCCCCAATGCTTTCCGGCATTTCTCTGATCCGATTGTGCTGAATCCGAACGACTGACAAATTCGTCAGCATGGATATAACGTCAGGTATATATTTGAGCTCATTATGCGACATGTCCAGAGTTCGAAGGTTGACATTGGTCTCAAGTCCAAGTGGGAAGTCAGACAATTTCATATGCGTGAGATTCAGATTGAAATTCTGCAGGGATGCTTGGATTCGTATAAAGAATGTCCGTACGACCTGTACTCCAAGTGCAAACACCGATGGTGGCGGATAAAGCAAGCGCGGATTATCTGCGGCTGACAGCAATGATAACTTTCTGATGTAGCCGATAGACATGGGAAGAATGTGAAGGTTGTTCCTGTTTACCGAAATCTGACCCAGTTCCAAACATTGCCCAAGTCGCTCAGGCAGGGCCTCCAGCATGTTGCCATCCGCCAGCAAATGTTGCAGTCGCGTGAGCTGGTCCACTGCATCTGGTAAAGCTTTCAGCTGGTTATCTGAGACATTCAAGACCCGGAGACTTGCACAATTGCCTAATGCTGTCGGCAGGCTTGTGAGTGCATTTCCTTCCAGCCTTAGAATCTCCAAACTTGACCAGTTACCAATTATTTTTGTCAGCTGGGACAGACGATTGCAGTGGAGATCTAGTCTGCACAGACGGGTGCAAGTCCCCATAGTCTTTGGCAATTTCTCCAACTTATTAAAGGCCGCTGAGAGTTCCTCGAGCATCACAAGATCCCCGATGCTGTCGGGCAATTCTACCAACGAATTCCAATCTGCCGCCAGATATCGCAAGCTTTTGAAGGCGCCGATGCACATTGGCAGCTTCGAAATACGATTTCTGCTGATGTTCATGTACTCCATTTCCAGAAGTTTGCCCAAGGGTTCCGTATAAATCCGGCTCATTCTGTCTTCCTGGGCCCTTCGTGCAACCTCAGCTTCTGTCCCAAAGGACGCGCCCTTTGAACCGTATTCTCCCTCTGCAAGCGCTATGATCTCAGGCGCTAATGCACGGATGCCCATTTTCATATGGTATAAACGCTTGCTGTACTTGGCATCGTTGATCATGCGCAGATATTGCACCGCGATACCTGCCGTGCCCTCCCGCAAACACGTTCCATCTGCATCATACTGCGCGGGCTCCACAGCAAGCTTCAGGATATCGTTCGGAGGCGACACAAATTGACGATCAGTTCCCCCGGGTGCTGTCATGGTCAACTTGAGCTCGGTCAAGCTGGTGAGGTTGCCCATTTCCACTGGCAGATTCTTGATAAGGCTGTTTTTCTCTATGTTGAGCGACCGGAGCTGCGAAAAATTGCAGAAAACGTGCGGCACCTTCCGCAGAGTATTGTTGGAAATGGACAACACCTGTAAATCGCTGAGCTGCTTTGCAACCTTCTCCTGCACGCCAACTACTAACATCTCATCCTCAATCGCAGAAAGCTTGTTTTGGTCAAGGTACAGCTCTGTGATGGTCGATCCATGCACGCGAAGACAGTTGAAGACTTTGCTCGAAAGCATTTCGCGCGGCAACTCCGTGAGATTCAGATCTTTCAGATTCAGGATACCCGTCTGGTCGCCAGAGTCCATGAGCCGAAGATAATGCATGATGCGCGTTCGGCCCATCGTGACGATGTGTTTGGGCGGGCCGTACATCTTCGGGTTTTTCTCGACGCGCAGCTCTTTCAGGTTGCTCAAGCGCCCCAGTGTGATGGGCAGCATCTCAAGCTCGTTCTGATCCAGAGACAGCGCCTCGAGGCCCGTCAGCTGCCCCACCTCGTTTGGCACACTTTGGAGCTTGTTGTTGCCCAGCCACAGCAATTTAAGGCGCGACAGCTTGATCACGTCAACGGGGATACTCTTGAGCTTGTTTCCGAACAGCTTCAGCTGTGTCAGCTCGGTGCAGTTTGCGATTTCGGCAGGCACGCTCTCGATCTGATTCTCCGTGAAGGTCATGTTGCGCACCTCGTTGCTGAAAGGAGGGTGCAGCAGTTCTTGCGGGATGGCCGTCATGCCAAGTTTCGCGAGCTCCAGCCTGTTGTTCCCCATGCCCCCAGCCTTCGTGTCCCACGGGATGAGGATGCTGCCCAGACACTTGACTAGCGACTCCCGGTATGCAGGCCTGGACTTTACGGGCACGCCTCGCAGCTGCGCGTTCTGCTTCCGCCGGCACAGCTCGAGCTGCTCCGGCGTGACGCCGACGTGCATCATGAACTCAATCTGCGTGTTCTTTAGGAAGGAGGTGATCATGTCGTCGTTGTAGCCCTGCCGCAGGCAGTCGTCGATCATGCGGCCAATCTCCACCTGCTGCCCCTTGCCCGGGCCCAGCGTGGACGGCTTCTCCCACACGTCCGGGAGCGGGGTGACGCCGTCCATCGAGCCGGCCCTCGAAAAGATGGACGCGGCACGCGCAATGCTCGCAGCCCTCTGGAAGGACATCTTGCTGCCGTCGCCGTCAGCGCCCGGCGCCGGCTCGCCGCCCTCGCGAGAGCGGGGCCTCCCGTCCGCCATGGCGTCGCCCCCGGCCGCACTCCCGGCAGCCGGGGTTATACTGCGCCCTGGCGACCGAGGCGGCGGCGGTGCAGGGTCGGCGCTCCCGCCGCTCGCCGGCGCACCATCCGCGGACGCCGCCTGCTGCCGCCGCCTGTGTGGGGCCCGACTGGGCGGCAAGGGCAAGATCAGTGTGTTCGCCCGAATTCGGGACGCCTGCAATTTTGGAGTGCTCTCACGAACACTTTCTCCCGATCGGTGCCTCGTCACTGCAAGGTTAGCAGGCGAGAGAAGTGCGGCGGAGCGGCTCACCGTTCCGGCAGTATGGTGTCCGGCCCGTGCCGCCGTGGCCTCGCCCTGCTCCTGCTCGCCCTCGTGGCCTGCGAGTTCGTCACGGAGGCCCATGCGCAAATCACGCACTCGGCCGTCAACCACCCGCGCCCGCCGGTAACTGCCTGGCGCGCTAGGCCCGCCTGGACCGCACGCGTGCCGGGCCTGCCGGGCCCGCCGGGCCTGTCGGGCACCGCCGCGTGCCCTGCCGCGTGTGGGTCCCGCTCTCCCCCCACGCGCGCGGCCTGGCGCGGCGTGCAGCCCGGCGCTGTGCACTCTGGCAGCCGGGCGCTGCAAGCTCCGAGGGCACGGCGCCCAGCACGGCGCCGGGTCCAGCGCCCTGCCGCGTGCGCGGCGTGCGGTCCGCGGCGTGCGGTCCGCGGCGCGCGTCGCATGCAGCGATGATGATGACATGCCTTTCGTTGTGGCGCGGCCCTCCTGCGCGGCCCCGCCGCTGTGCTGCCCGCTCCCTGAAAAGCACGATGGAAAACCTAAAACCAGGTGCTCCACAACAAGCCCGGCCTCAAGACTGCGTCGAAGAAGTCGAGTCTCGACCCTAGCAATTTCCTCGTCGTGCTGATTGCAGGTGTTGCTCCCCGGCGTCTTTGAAATTCGCGTTCGTCTGTGCCAGCTCCCTGACACATTTTTTGTTGGCTGCTGCACCTTAGCTGTCATCCTCGTGTATGGGTCGTACAGAGCCCTGAGGCCACCGTTCATGGACATGTCGGCGTCCAGCCAAGAGGCCATGGCGTACGAAGAGGCTGCGGAGGCAGGAGAGATGCAGCTGCACACTACTTTCATGTTTGTCATCACTGCATCCTGCTCCCTCGTCCTCATCTTCTATTTCATGTCAGGTGCCGTTACCTCCCCAATCTGCACACCCAGTGTGCACCCTGCTGCTGTCTCGGCGCAAGGGGCGATGCCAAACAGAAAGGGTAGCTTGCGCGCTTGCGTTTGTCGGCTGGTGCTCGAAATGGGGCGGTGTGGAGTCTGGCAAAGCCCAAAGCCTAAAATGCCCAACCCTAAACACTAAACCCTAAACCCTCAATTGTGCATCTCAAAACCTAGACCCTAAGCCTTGAGGCTTGACGAGGCGCGCCTATGCCCTAAACCCTAAACCATAAACCATCATCTCTAAACCATAAACCATAAACCCTAAACCCTGAAGAGACCTACTGTACACATTCGTACG
>Ga0209713_10000844_pt1 | contig 17658 bp, 14 predicted proteins | sample ArcOceMetagenome_3_FD_187444 | JGI IMG/M metagenome (GOLD analysis project Ga0209713, IMG submission 187444) | Marine eukaryotic phytoplankton communities from Arctic Ocean - Arctic Ocean- Svalbard ARC20M Metagenome (SPAdes) (version 2) | ecosystem: Environmental > Aquatic > Marine > Oceanic... | reverse complement strand
GTGGCGGTGTCGGCGACGGTGGGGTCCGCGGAGGCAGTGGAGACGACGGAGGGAAGGGTGGGGGCACGGGTGGCGAGGCAGGTGGCCTGGGCGGAGACGGCGGAGGTGGTGGTGGAGGCGCGTGTGGACTTGGAGGAGGCAGAGGCGGCGGGGGGTTTGGCGGAGGTGGTCGAGGAGGCGAGGAGGGTGGCGGTGGAGGTGGCGGCGGGGACGGCGGTGGCGGAGGCGGAGGTGGAGGCGGAGGTGGGGCCTGCGGATGGTCAATCGGTGGAGCTGGCGGCGGTGGAGGAGGCGGCGGTGGCGGCGTGGGCGGCGGTGGTTCTGGTGGCGGAGGGCTCGGCGGGGGCGGCGGAGACGTGGGTGGTGGAGGGGGCGGCGGCGGCGGCGCTGGCGGCGGCGGCGGCGGGGGCGAGGGCGGCGGGCTGACCGTCGAGAGGACGAGCGCATCGGCCCACGAAAAGATCGGCGATCGGAGGAAGCTCGTGTATGCCTCGACGGCCGCGGCCGGCTTCGGGTGCGAGCCGCACTCGGGGCAGAGCGCGTCGGGCGCCGCGCGCAGCGCAGAGTGGCGCGCGTCATAGTACAGGAAGACCGCGAGGCGCGGCATGGCGTACCGCGCCGCCTCTGCCGCGTGGATCGGCGCCATGCCTCGCGCCTGCGCGGTTACACGCGGGTAACCTGAGCAGCAGATCATTGCAGGAGGAGGAGGTGGACTAATCTGCTGGCATGGCTGGTGGGCGACTAGCCTGCGCGGCGACGTTGTCGGCGACGCGGCGGAGCCCCTCGAAGCCGCGCAGCGTGTACTCCTCCCACGTGCGAAGCGAGTAGCCGGCGCCTATACTTTGGAAAGCCAGGCTCATTGGCCACGCGGTCACAGCCGGGCGCTCACGTGGCCGATTGGCCGGGGGTGACGCACCGAAGCCTGGTAGAAGCCTGGGGCTGCCCTGGGCGCGAGTCTGCCACTGCTTTCCACATGGCGCGGCGCCGACGGCGGCGAAGCTCTCCTTCCAGTCGTGGATGCCGAAGGCGCCGAGGCCGAGCGGCAGGTGGGCGTAGAGCGGGTTGGCCGCGTGGTAGTTGTACCCCTTGACGACCAGCTCGAGCAGAGGGTTGCTGCCCACCACCTCCTCATCATCCGCGCCATCGTCACCGCCGTCTCCTCTCAGCAGGTCGCCTCCTCCGTCGCCTCCAGCAGCGTCGCCGTCGTCGCCGTCCTCTCCGTCGTCGCGCACCGTGTGCACGCGGTAGGCCTGCAGGAATGCGTTGAAGAAGACAAAGTCGACGCGCGCCCCCTCGTACGCCGCGTTCGGGTAGCCGTCGCGGTGGACGGGCCACGTCGCCTCGACGCTCGCGTGGGTGTCGGCGCCGGCGTGCGTCGAGAAGTCGACGGCCCACACGGCGTTGGCCACGCCCGCCTCGTCGAAGATCCGCTGCACGCGGCCGTACAGGGCGCGCATGTTGGCACCGCTCGTGCAGTCGTCCCTGCCGGGCGCGGGGCACTTGCCAGTCCGCGCGTCGGGCGGCGCGTCGCCCAGGTGGTGATCCAACTCGTGCTGCACGCACACGATGATCATGGCGGGCGCCTGCTGCGCCACCGCCGCCGCCGCCGCGCGCAGCTCGGCGTCGTGATCACCGTCGACGCACGGCTGCACCTTGCGGCACTTGAGGTTGTACCACAGATAGCCGCCGCGCGCGACGTGGTCGAGCTCGGCCGCCGTCAGCTCCATCGACGGCATCACGTTGCCAGCGAGCGGCTGCTCCGTTTGCTGCTGCTGCTGGTTCTGCTGCTGGGAGAGGGAGGCGGCGGCGCCGGACTGTCCGGCGGACGCTGCGTCGTGCGTCGGCACCGCTCGGAAGGTGCGGTAGACGTGGGCGGTGTGGCCGTACTCGGCAAAGTAGCGCGCCGGCCCGCCGGCCAGCTGCGGGCCGAGCGTCGTGCCTCGCAGCGCCGCGCCCTGCGGCGGCCAGGACGACGAGGCGGAGGCGTCCTCGCCCTGACCTCCTCCTCCGCGCGGCATCTGGCTGTTGAGCAGCAACGGAGGCGGCGGAGTCGGAGGCGGCGGAGGCGGTGGGGCCGGCGGACCCGGAGGAGGCGACGGCGGCTGGCACTGCGCACACGACTTGCACTTGCCCCAGTCGCACTTGGCCGACCACTCTTGGGAGGCGGCCCAGCCGGTGACGCACGTGCCGGCGATGCAGCCGGGGTTGAGCGGAGGCGGCGGTGGCAGTGGACCCGGAGGAGGAGGCGGCGGTGGCGAAGGCGGCGGAGCGAGCTTCGGAGGTGCGGGCGGTGCAGGGGTTGGCGGTGATGGGGCGGGCGGGTTGGGCGGTGGCGACCACGGCGCGGGTGGCGGAGACGGCGGCGGCGGGGGTGGCGGCTGCGACATCCTGCGGAGGTCGCACGGCTCAGGCATGATCGGGTCTTGCCAGAATCGTCTAGGGATGACCGACCACGGCGGCGCGCTGAACTGCGTTAGGTCGTTCAGCTCGCAATCCAGTGGCGGCACCCAGTCGTCGGCCGCGGCGCAGCCGCTCTCGCTGCAGACCACCTCGGCGCTCTGGCAGATGTCGCCGTTGACTGAGCCGAAGACGACCTCGTAGCGGCCGTCCATCGGGCATGGCGCGGGGCGTGCGAGCATGGCAACAGGCTGCAGAGCAAACTCTAAACTTACGCCTGGGCGTCATGCACAGGCTCGCAAGGCTAGCGGTCGCAAGGCTAGCCATCGCGACAGCTCGGTGGGCACCGAGCTGTCGCTCCATCGTTGCGTCGAGGCGGACCTCGTGTGCTACCACTGCCGAGCAGCAGCTCGACGGTCGGCAGACGCTGAACGAGCGGCCGCTGCAGCCGATCCACGCCGGGCCCGCCGAGAGCACCTGGCTGCGCTGCTTCCACCAGGGCGGCACCATGCGGCGCGACGGCTGGCTGGTTCGCATGCATCGACCGGCCGTCACAGGAGCCGACGTGCTGGCGCAGCTTCAGCGCGAGGGTGTTGACCTCGCGCACCTCCAGCCCAGGGTGTACGACACTGTGCTCGGCGGCTGGGCGCCGCTGGAGGAAGCGACGACCTTCGAGCGCCCCGCCGACGCCGGCCACTCGCGCATCGACCTGCAGCTCTGCAGGCGCGAGGAGCCGGCCCCTAGCCCTGGCTGCACGCCGAGCGCAGGATACTTCTTGATGGGCGCCTACGGAGTCAAGAACAGCGAGAACGTGGGGACCCTGTGGAGGTCCAGCCGGCAGTTCGGAGCATCCGGCCTGTTCACGATAGGCCGGAGAAGCGAGAGGCAGCGGACCGACACCAATCACGCGAGCGCTAGCGTGCCACTGAGCGCCTACAACGACTGGAACTCGTTTGCCGCCGCAGCGCCGCGCGGCGCGATGCTGGTCGCGGTCGAGTTTGGCGGCACGCCGCTCGAGCAGTTCGAGCACCCGGCCCGCGCCTGCTACATCCTCGGGAGCGAGGACACGGGCCTGCCGCAGTCGGTCGTCCGCGCCTGCCACCGCCACCTGACGATCCCGTCGGTGCCGCACCTGCCGTCCTTCAACCTGGGCGTCGCCGGCTCGCTGGTCATGTACGATCGAGTCGCCAAGGCTCTGAGACAGCGGGAGTCGGTGTCGTGAGCGATTTTGCACCGCGTCCGCTGCGAATGCATAATCGAATAATCGCCCCCTCGGCGGTTCCGCTTGCCACGAAATCTGAGCTGAATTCACTGTCAGGTAACCGGTCCGGCCACTATCGTTACACTTCCACGGATCGGTCGCCGGCTCATCCCCGGTGACCCCGATGACCGTGCACAACACGCACGAGTCCATTGACTTCAACGACTTTTCGTTCTGGCGGCGCCGGCCGGTCGATCTCAATGAGCAGCCATCATCACGCGACACTTCACCGCCACAAACGACACCGCAGGACGACGCCGGGGATGACATGGAGTTGCACTATTGGCGGCGGCGCCCACACCAGTTGGTGGGAGCATTCAACGAGGGCACGCGCGAGGGCACGCCAGTGTCGATGGATGAGGCCTCGGTGTCGCCATCAGAGTCATCTAGTGCGCCGAGCCCGACGAACGAGGACGCGCCGCAGGAGACGCAGCAGGAGACGCGTGCAGAGCGCGGGTCGTCGATGGAGGAGGAGGAGATGGAGGGCCAAGGTGGCGACGACAGGACCGCGCAGCTGCTCGCGGGCGGCGCGGGCGCACGGCTGCTGGGCGTCCTTGGCCAGCTGACGCAGCACCTCGGGCGCGGCAACTCGCGCTTCGCGGCGGCGTCGAGCATGCTGCAGCGCGACCTGGAGGAGCTGCGCTCGCAGGCGCGCGACGCCGAGGCCGACCAGATGGACTCGCCCGCCGCGCGCCTCTTCCCGCCGCCGTCGTCGTACGAGACGCTGCAGCAGCCGCAGGTGATGTCGTCGATGTCGTCGATGCTGCAGCTGCTGGGCGACGACGTGAGCTTGGAGCCGATGTGGTCTCCGACGCGAGGTGCGCGACCGCCGCCCGACCGCCATCCCCGCCCAGCCGCCATGCCGCCTCCCACTGCCACGATGCAGCAAGCCAAGCCCACCTCGCGTGCCAACCCCACCGACCGCGCTCCCGTGTGTGCGCGCGCAGTATTGGCGGGGAGCACGGAGAACGTGCTCGAGTTCTCGCTGGCGGAGCTGGCGTCGCCGTCGAACCCCGCCTCGCCGCAGGCCGTGCGCCACCTGCTGGACAACTACCAACTCGACGTGACCGCGATGGAGGCCGAGTTCCACCTGGACGGCCACGGCCCGCCGCCGCCGGGTGTCCCCACCTCGACCCCCGCCGCCTCGTGCTGCCCGATCTGCCTCGAGGTGCTCGTCGACGAGGCGCGGAACGACGCCGTGCTGCAGATGCCGTGCGCCAAGCAGCACGTGTTCCACCGCGCGTGCCTGCTGCAGTGGCTGCACGACAACAACTCGTGCCCGGTGCGCCAAGCCAAGCCACCGCGCCCCGCCCCGCCCCTCCCTCACCCTCTCAACGCGCCCGCCTCTCGCGGCCAGACGCTCCGCTGCCTGCCCGGCGCCTGCGATGATCGGCTACACTCTCCCACCTGGGTGCGTCGCTGGCAGGTGTGCCGTCACTGCCTGCCGACGCAAGACGACGAGGCGCAGGTTCCGCCCTAACTCCCCGACGGAGGTGGCCACGGCGCGAGCGACTGAGGTGTTGAAAGGTGGCTGTGCGCATGAGATGTATTTGCGGCTGTGGCTTGCGTGCCGCGGTTGGACGTTCGCAGCAGGTTCGCGGAGATGATGTCGATGATGCTGATGTACGCGGTAGAGGTCAGTCGCGGATGTGCTGAGGGCCGCCGCTGTTGTATTCTTTTGAGCCCACGTTCTGAAATCTGATAGAGAAACTCGCCAAGTCCGCGCAACGCGATGGGGTGATCACCACCCAACGAGATCGCCACGAGCGCGCGTTGGAGGCTGAGAAAGCCGTGGCTGAGCCCAAGCTGCTCTTCAGCATGAGCGCGCGTACCATCGACACGGGGTTCCCGTCGAGGGGTAACGCGTTCTTCGACATGGGCCACTATCATGCCTTCACTCCCCCCACCCGGATGCCAAGCACGGCACAGCTGAGCAGCGCCGTACAGGGGAGCAGCGGGCACCAACTCGCGGGGTCGGACATTTTGTTTGTGCTCCTGGCATCATGTGCATTGCCAGAACGGCTACGGGTCGCTGACGAGACTTGGTGCGGGTCGCAGCACGACGGCGTGCAATGCTGGGCGTACATGGACTGCGACCAGATGCCGCCCGGCGAAATGCCCCTGAGGTCTGTCCGGACTGTGACGGCATCCGAGTACCTCATCCCGTGGCATGCACCAGGCCAGGACTGCTGCTCCCCTGCGGACCAGGCCGGTGGCCCCGACGGGCTTGGCCCATCCAGCCATTTCTGCGCAAATGCCTCCGAGTATGCCGCACATGTCGCACAAACGCTGCCCGCGCAGTACCGCTTCCTGCCTGCTCTCCATCACGCAAGCACGACTCACTTGGACGAGGGGAAGCGCTGGCTGGTCATGGTGGATGATGACTCGTGGGTGACGATACCGAGACTGCTGCACGTGTTGGCCCAGCACAACGATGGGGATCCCCTGCAGGTATCGACCTGGCGCCCCCAGCACGCCACGCCGCCTCGGGCCCGGCCTCCTCCCCGCCCACATGCTTGCGTTTGCATGCGGGCTCTGACACGCGCATGCGCCCTTCTTCTGTGGCAGCTGGGGGATTTCATTCCACCGCAGCTGGTCAACCACACTCACTGGAAGCGGCCCTTTGCCTGCTCCGGGGCTGGTACCGTGTTGTCGCGCGCGGCCGTTGAGCGCACCGACTGGATGACGTGCATGCGGATGTTTGCTGGCACGTGCCAGCAGAGTGACTGGATGATCGGGCGTTGCCTTGAGCGAGCCAACGTCACCGCCCTTGTTGGGCCTGGCTGCGGCACGTGCACTGCGGCCCCTGGATTCTCCGAGTCGTCGCACGCGAACACGCTGCGCATGAAGCTGAGCACGCACGCCTGCGCATTTGCTCAGTACCCCCGGCACGACACTGCATTAGCCACGCTCTTCGGCTTCGGAGCAGAGAGCGCCTTCGAGCTGTACGCGCTTGCTGTGCCTGCGATCGTGCATGGTTCGGACTCCCTGTTGCGCGAGATGCAAGTCTGCGCACGCCCAGCCACCGAGCAGCGCGCCGTGGGGGGCTCAGACGACGAAGCTTCCGAAGCGTCTTGGCCGCTCATGCTGATCGGAACGCCTCAGGCTGCCACCGACATGCTGCTCGCAAGGCTATCGGAGAGTCCCGGAACATGCTCGTCATCCGCGCAAACGGGATTCTTCACCAATGCTTCGCGCTGCGCGGAAGGCGTGCGATGGTATCAGTCGCAGTTCCCAGCTGCCGCCGGATGCTCCATCCATGTCGATGCCACACCGCTGTTGGCAGCTGCAGAAGCAGCGAGCTCAGCTGCTTCGCTCGTTGCACGACGTGTCTTCTACACGATACCGCGCGCTCGCATGTAATACGTCCGTGCATGTGCCGGAGCGAAGCCTCGTACCGCGTTCAACGAGCACGCGCACATTGCCTCCTCACAATGAGCCCAATTCCCGACTCTCCTTCTCATTCAGGCACCACCTTGCGACAAATGTGCGACTTGTGGCCGTTCTGCGCGAACCTGTCGCTCGGAGTCACAGCTGGTACAAGCACATGATCGCCGCAGGTGAATCCTCATGCTCGACTGCCTGTGAAGGCTGGTCGTGTGGCGGACTTTCACGCTGCGCGCCACGCTGCGCGCCGGACCCATTCACGGGCAACGCCCGATGCTTCAAGCGGCACCCGGCGCCGACTCTGCTCTTCCGGCAATGGGTCGCGCTGCGAGGCTCGCAGGAGCTGCCGGCCAGCGTGTACGCGCCACAGGTCTTCCTTTGGCGGCAGTACTTTGGCTCGGCGCTCTTGCTGATGCCCTTTGACCAGCTCATCTCCGAGCCCGAGGCAAGTTTGCAGGCGATCGCTGCACATGCCGGGTTGCCTGCTTTCTCCCTAGAGATGCTTCGCCCACTGCCTCTCAATAGCCAGTCCCCCGACGGCGAGGCTGGTGACAAGGTCGAGTGCGACCTTCAGCAGCAGCTGCTCCGCTACTATGCACCGCACATGAAGGCGTTGATGGAGGCCGAACCGGGTCTCGCACACTTTGCGCCAGCAGCTTGCGTTGCAAATGCATCCGCTGCTTCCCGCTTGGCAACTTTGCCTGAAGATGTGCCAAACGACGGCCAGCGGACGCAGCAGAGCCTTCCAAAGGACTCGCAGCTTGCCGAGGGCCGGCCGCTCGCCACGGTCGCCGTGCTGACATGCAATCGGCCCAAGTATGCGCTGCTCGCCTTGCAGCAAATCGCCGAGCAGGACTACAGGCCACTTGAGGCGATCGTCGTTGATGATGGCAGCGTACCCATCGAACCACTGCTGCGCATCAGCTATCCTGCTTTGGAAGTCATCCGAGCAGCAGACGGCGCGCCACTCGGCGCGGCCCCGCAAGCAGCAGTCTTCGAGAAGTCTGCCACGGCCACACCACTTGACGAGACGTCAGAGCTGCGCGTGCGATTGCTTGTGCTTCCTCGGCACGTCTCGATCGGCGAAAAGCGATCGATTGCCAGTCACGTGGCGCGCGGGGACGTGATCCTGCACTGGGACGACGACGACTTTTACGAGACCAGTCGCGTCAGCGCCCAGGTCGCGCCGATTGTGAAGGGCGTTGCCGACATGACGGCTCTTCCGGTGTCGTACCTTGCGGCGTTGCCTGAGCTCGAGATGTACTCGACGAATCCGGGCAACCTCATGATCTCCTTCAGTAGTCTCGCCTACAGGACTTCGCTGGCTCGCCTCCTCACGTTTGCCAACGTCTCACTCTCGGAGGACTTCGACTTTGCGGCTCGCGCCGTGCGTGACTGCCACCGGTTCTCCATCGTGCCGGGGGTGCGCTCCATCTACACCCGCCACCAGGGCGAGGGGCTGAGCAACACGTACCACTTCAGCCTGCTCGAGATGATGCGAGCCGACATCATTGGACGCGCGGCGTTGCCACGATGGCTATCACCCACGATGATATCCGATGCCATCGCGGCAGAGGCCGACGCATCGGGTCGCTCGTGCCCAGTCGTGGCAGAGCACAGGCCCGTGGGACTTGAGCCAGCCGAGAGCACCTTGCCCTTGATGCCCTCGAGGTGCTGCGACAGCGCTTCCGACGCGAGCTGCCACTGGCCAGACAGCGCCGGGGACATCGCCCAGAATCGTCGTCGGACATATCATGATGGATGGGCAACTGGTGGAATCACGTCGTACCTGTGCTCTGGATGTGCGCCACCTCCATCACCTCCACAGCAACCCCCTTTAGGCCCGCCACCGCCACCACACCCTCGGTCGCCGCCGCCGCCGTTTCCTCCCATCGTTCTCCAATTCTTTGCGAGCGGAAGTGTGAGCGACTACGCAAACACGACGTCGCTCGCGTCATCGATCGCGGGCATCGCCGGCGTTGACCCGTTGGACGTGACGATCACGGTGACGGGGGGCTCAGTAATCATCACCGCGACCATCGCGACGCCCGGCTACACCACCACCGCCGCCGTCGAGTCGTCACTCACATCGTCCCTCAGCACTGCGGCCGACGCCTCCACCGCGCTCAGCCTCACCGTCGAGTCCACCCCTTACTTCATCTTTGCCGACGGCAGCTGGCGTCCGCCACCTCCACCGTCACCGCCATTTGCACCGCCGCCCCCACCGCCACCTCCGCCGTCTCCATCGCCACCTCCATCCCCACCGTCTCCACCACCACCGTCGCCGTCGCCCCCTCCTCCTTTGCCCCCGCCCTTGGTGGAGGCTTACGTCGGGCCATCGTGTGACGCCTCGTATGAGGTGGATTTCATGTGCCCTTTCGGCCACTTCTTCACGAGCATCACGCTCTCGAAGTCTACATCCACCTCATACCCTCTCGAGGTCTACATAAATGGCGCCACTTGCAGCGATGGCACCACGACGGGACCGTACGGTTCTGGCAACTACGGTTGCATGGAACGCCAGGCGGACGGTGTGAATGGATACACAGTGCTGACGGAGCGTGATGGCAGCGGCCTTCTGTGGCTCAACTCGCCGCTGCTGCTCCGCAACTTCAGGTGGGGCTCAGGCTGGGTGAACACCAGCAACGTGCTGCCTGATGGTCCCCCGGCTACCACTGCCGACATGACCGACTACCACTGCCCCGGTGACACGAAGCTTGCGGGCTGGAGGTTGCAGATGGGATGTGCGCTCGATAACTTCTGCGGTGCCTGCACGCGCACTCTGTCTCCTCCGCGACCCCCCTGGCCACCAGTTCTCCCTCCCCCGTCGCCACCGCCGCCCCCTTCTCCTTCCCCGCCGCCTCCTTCCCCGGCTTATCCTCCAACGCCATCTCCACCTCCTCCATCTCCTCCACCATCGGTACCTCCGTTACATCCGAATGCTACAGCGAGCCCATCGGTACCTCCGTTACATCCGTTACCTCCGTCACCTCCTCCCCCACTTCCGCGGCTTCCCTGGGCCCGTTGTTGGCCACCATCGCTCCCATCGCAATGGAAGGGCGACGGCCGTCCGCACCAGTTTGGTCCGCATGCAACCCACATCCCACGCCCGGCCAACCACCCGACACCCAGGGAGGTCCATCACCCGCGATACGGATGGAAGGGACTGGCGATCAATCCCAAGTTGAGGGTTCACTCCACTTCTGGATGTGGCGATGGCCGCCTTGATTCGTCTCTGCACTGGTGCGCATCAGTCACCGATAACAGCCAGTGGACGGAAGTGTACCTGGGGAGGGAATACCGACTGGCCGGCGTGTATGTCCAGGCACGCGAGCGATGCGCAAGCACGGGGCCACTCAACGAAGAGTGCTCGTGCCCTTCGCCCCATGGGCCCTGGACTGGGCGAACCGTCACATGTGGCAATGTCGCCGTCTGCTGCGCTGCCTCCGTGAGTCATTACACTGTGTCAACCTCGACAGATCGGGTCACTTGGAACGCGATCGAGCCCGCGGACACCAGCCGTGGCTCGCCAGGCGCGGACAGCTACACAGACATTGACATGAGCGTCGCAAAGGACCGAGCTGGTGCCGTCACCTCTGGGGGTGACTGGTATTCGACCAGCCCGTATTGGACCTCCATGCATGGGCATCCAGCTTTCTACACCTACCCAACCTCAAGCGGCGACGGCGTCTATGAGTTCCACCTGGACAGCGTGGCCTCGGAATCAATGGAGTGTCGACGCTTCACAGGCTGGTACTGCCACACAGGAACCTCGGGTGACGGCTGCAACATCTCGCTCTCGCACGTGTACAGCCACAACGTCAGTGTGCTGATCTCATCGAGCGCCGTCAACTATCAGGATGGCGCTGAACGGACGTTTGGCGAAACGTATGCAGCCGCGGGCTTCGACCACGACATACCACCTGGGGTGCGTTCGCTGCGGTTTGAAGTCAGCGCAAGAGGGTCAGATGCATCTGATCAGTGCTATTTGAACCAGCCAATGTTTCGATCGTGTCTCCCATCGCGGTTGCGACGCACATTCGCGGGCCCAAACCACGAAGCGGTTAGCTCGCACGCAGTCTATGACAAGGTCGCACTACTCAACTACGGCGACGCCAGCTGCGAAGCTAGGCCCGGCTGCGTACCGCCCACCGACCAGGGCGTGTGCTTCTCGCTTGCACGGACCCACGGAATCGGCACTCTGGCCGACTATGCAGCTGCGAGTCAAGGACCTGCTCAAGGCTACTCGAGGGTAGACGTGAACAGCTCGATGCAGCCCGGCTGCTTGCTCTACGATGGCAAGGTCCAGTTCAACGACGACTTCACATCGACCGGCGTCTTCGCAAATGTTGCGCCCATCTGCCGCTGCAGTACGTCGTTTTCGATTGGGTTCGACAGCCCGGGGTCCTTGCTCGGCCTCTTTCAAACGCCGGTGACGACTCGCTACGTCCGGATTGAGCCAGTGCACTGGCACGGGATGATTGCCATGCGCTCGGGTCTCTTCGCGCTCGAGTACCAAGGGTTCACTCCGAAGCCACACGTGAGTGGCCCCGGGGATTGCGCGGTCGTGGGGTACCAAGCCGACGGTTCGGACGACTTTGCGATTCTTCTGCTCGCCGAGCTGAGGGTTGGCACGACCATCGTTGCCACTGACAACGCCTGGATAGCGGTCAACAATGCGCTCAACACCAATGAGAGAACCTTGTCCTATACGCAGTCGGGCAGCAACCTCGCGGCGGGCAATGTGCTCACCGCCAGCGACTTCACCGCCGGTCCTCACTCAGCCATGGCGTTTGCAGCCGCCGGCGACCAATTGATCGTCTACGAAGGCAGCGCGTTGGCGCCAAACCAGTTTCTTTGTGCTCTTTCCGCCGACAGTACTGGCTTCGCTTCTGCAGGCACCGCCGCCAGTACGGACTTGCCACCGGGCTTGACCGAGGGAATCGACGCCATCACCGTCTTGAGCTCTCCCGAACGGGACAACGGCGTCTACAGATACGACACGGCCACCGTTTCCGGCGACAAGGAGACGCTCCTCAAGGCGATCGCCAATGTCAACAACTGGGAAACGAGCGACTCATCTTTGACGCTCAGCATGCCGGGTGCGACTGCTCCCTGCGGATGTGAGGTTTCCACTTCGTCCTTTTGCAATCACGACAACGGGGCCGGCAGTGCATCCTGCGAGCCCTGCTCGGACCACAGCTCGCAAGACAGCTGCGCCAACGACGGCTTGCCGTCGCTTGGCGTTGCTGACTGCCTGTACTGGTGCTTTGGAGTCGCCCGGTCGGTATTTACCGTGACTGAGTGAGAAGGGGAGCGGCAACCCAATGCCCAATGCACCTCCTCGACTCGGTGTACAGTACCTACACATCTACCTTCTACGCACCCTTGACCTTAGTTCTATTTAGGGATCTTCGGTCTGAGAGAGCAATCATAAACCGAACAACCGAATCACAGCCACAACAAATCCTACCTCTCCCTCTCTAATTACACACCTCTGTGCGCGCATGCTCACGCGCATTCAACCCACAGCGATTCACGCCATCTCCATTGCTCATGCCGGGCGGCTGGAGCTCGCCACCTGCGCGCCCTGCGGCTTCTTGCCGGAGTCGAGGTTGGCGATGCGCGTGTGCACCCAGAGCAGCGACGCCGAGCTGAGCACGAGCGCGACGAGCAGCAGCAGCGCGGTGAGGTGGAGGTCGTTGAGCTGCGCGAGGCCGAACATCGCGCCGATGCCGAGCGACTGCCACAGCTTCAGGTTGGCCATCGCCGCCGGCTGCGCGCCCGAGCGCTCGTCGAAGAAGGTCTGCAGCACCGTTGGCACCTGCACGGACAGAGGGCAGGACATGAGGTGGGAGGGGGGGGGGATACAGTACGCACCTACACGGAGGGGCAGAAGCACCCGAAGGCACGATGAGGTGAGGGGGGGGTAGAAGCACCTGGCTCTCCCACACGGCGTCACCCGCCTGCACGCACACGTCGCGCATGCAGAGGGGGGTAGAAGCACGTGGAGGGCGTGAGGAGGGGGAGAAGCACGTGTGGCGCGCCGTGTGAGCGAGCGAGGGGTAAACGCACCTGAAAGACGACGAGCGCCACCAGCATGAACGCCACGTCGAGCGGCGCGGGCGGCTCGGCGTCGCCGTGCAGCCACTGGCACTGGTGCCAGCCGACGGCGCACTCCTGCCCGCCCTCGGCCGCGTACGGCACGCAGGTCGCGCACGGCACGCCGCCGGCGCCGCCGCAGCCGACTGGCAGCGTCGAGGCGTTGCCGCTGAAGCACGAGCGCGGCGGCGGCGGCTGAGCCTCGCCACCACCGTGACCGTGGTGACCGAGGTGGCGCCCTGGCTCGTCGGAGGACGGCGCAGTGCAGCCGGAGGCGAGGCACTCGACCGGCCTGACGGTGTAGATGAGGACCATTGCGTAGAAGAGCAGCTGCAGCGCCGTCGCGAGTGCCATCGTCGGCATCTGCACGGACAGAGGGTGGGAGGGGGCATACTTGTACGCACCTGCGCAAGGAGGGGCAGGAGCAAGGAGGGGCAAGAGCACCCGAAGGGAGGGAGGGGTAGAAGCACCTGGCCGAAGCGCGCCGACACGCGGCTCATCGCCTGCGTCGCGATCGCGTTGGCGAGGTAGCCCGCCGCGCCGCCGAAGCCGACGAACGACGTGCCGAGCGCCGTGTTGAAGACGAAGGTGTTGTACAGGTACCTGCAGCGGGGAGGAGGAGGGGGGAGGGGGGGCCATGAGCACCTGCAGGGAGGGGCATGACCACCCGGAAGGGCGCGCGGTAAAGTAGAAGCGTAGAAGCGCACCAGATGAAGCCGAGCGAGAGGCCGTTGTACGCGATGTTGGGCACCACCAGCAGCATGCGCGGGTCGGCGCACAGGTGGAGCGTCGCCAGGATCGTCACGTTCTTGCCCTCGGCCTTCGGCTTGGCGGGCGACGAGCCGTTGACCGCCACGGCGCCGCCCTCGGCGTCGTCGGCGGCGTCGTCGTCGACGGGCGGCAGCGCCGGCAGGCAGAGGACGACGCACAGCAGCCCAGCGCCGGTGAGGACGCTCAGCCCGATGAAGAGGTAGGTCGTCGCGCTCGACGACTTGACGAACGTGAGCAGCAGCGACGAGCCGACGAGGCCGGTCGCGCCTGACAGCTGGAAGACCGAGAAGAAGATGCCGTTGAACCGCTTGAGCGTCTGGCTGAGCTGCTCGGCGCGAACGGCCTCGGTGCCGCTGCTGCCGGCCGCAGCGCCGGTCGCAGCGCCGTCGTGCTGTCCCGAAGACGGCGCCACTGGCGCGCGCCGCGCCTCGTGCGCCGCGAGCCGCGCGAGGTAGACGCCCTGGCCCGTCCACAGGATCGGCGCTCCGAGCCCGAGAAGCACGCCGGTGCCGATGCGCAGCGCCCAGATGGTGGCGACGCTCCAGCAGGTGCCGTCGTCGTCGTCGGCGCCGTCGCCGGTGCAGTACGGCGGCGCGAGGAAGGAGAGCGTGAGGCCGACGTACGGCGACATGCCGAGGGCCATGCAGGGCTTGGCGCCGATGCACGAGATCAGCTTCGGCGCCGGGATGGCAAAGGCCGCGAAGACAATGTAGATCGACATGAACTGGATGGGCGCGAGGCCCGGTGGCGCGCGGATCGATCCGTTGAGCGACTGCGCCGCATTGAAGGCGGCAAAGGCGAGGAAGAAGGCGGACGACTGCACGGCGACCAGTACGTGGTAGCGGGAGAGCGAGGCGGGCGGTCCCCGGCCGGCGGGCGGCGCCTCCGGGAGCAGCGGCGCCGTGCGCTCGGCGGAGGAGCAGGAGGAGCGGGAGGAGCCGAACCAGCGCGACGCCGCGGCGGCGGCGCCGGCGTTGGCGACGTGGTCCACCATTTCCAGGCGCAGGGCAAGGCTGCAGTCGCCTGCGTTGCTCGGCCGCGCCGATGGCAACACCAGCGCAGCAGCCGTCTCAGCCGCCCTATTTTTTCTCTTTTTCTTCATCATTCACACTCAAGTTGAGTCAGCGCCCGCTGTGTGTGTACATTTTTCTTCATTCATTCACACTCAAGTTGACTCAACACCCACTGTGTGTGTACAGAGCAGCAGGCCGTTTCCTTTCTCTCTCTCGACTTCGTCGACGTCAGAGATCGCACCATCTGTCGCACGACCAGCGCGCGCGCGCGCCACTTCGCTGCAGCCGCGGAAGCGAAGCAGATCTCGGAGCGACCGGCGCAGCGCCCGATGCTGCTCTCAATCAGCCTAACGCTGTCCTTCGCGCCGCCGAACCCGCAGGTCACCCTCGCGCACGGCGGCCAGCTCAAGGGCTACGTCGGCTCCAACGGCGAGCGGGTCTTCCGAGGAGTGCCCTACGCCCAGCCGCCGACGGGCGAGCTGCGCTTCCGTCCGCCGAAGAACAAGACGGCGTGGACGGGCGTGCGCGACGCGCTCGACTTTGGCGCGCCGTGCCTGCAGCCCGTCTACCCGATGGGCGGGTGGAACAGCATCGAGGACACGAAGAACGCCTCCGAGGACTGCCTCTTCCTCAACGTCGTCGCGCCGTCGGGCGGCAAGGGCGGGTGGCCGGTCATCGTCTACATCCCGGCGGGCGAGTTCCACTACGGCGGCTCGGCCGATCGCGAGAGCGACTGGCCCACCTTTGCGCCCGACGCCGTCTACGTCTCGGTCAACAGCCGCCTCGGCGCGCTCGGCTACCTCGGCTCCAAGACGCTCGCCCGCCGCTCGTCCAACGGCGGCACGGGCAACTACGGCATCCTGGACCAGCGCCTCGCGCTGCAGTGGGTGCAGGCCAACATCGCGGCCTTCGGGGGCGACCGCTCCAACGTGATGCTGATGGGCGAGTCGTCGGGCGCGACGTCGGTCTCGGTGCACCTGGTCTCGCCGCCGTCGTGGGGTCTCTTCCACAAGGCGGTGATGCAGTCGCCCGGCCTGACGCAGGTGAAGCAGCCCGACGACGCCGAGCTCAACTACCAGTACCTGCTCTCGGCGCTGGCGTCGGTCAAGTCGCCGCGCTGCCTCTCGAAGGACGGCTACACCGCCTTCGACGGCGCCAACATGCGCGGCCGCACGCTCGGCCTCCGCAAGGGGCTCGACACGACCGAGGCCGCCGCGGCGTGCGACGCCTACCCCTCGTGCCTCGCGTTCACGATGCACCTGCGCGCCAACCAGTCGGCGGCCGACGTCGAGGTGACCTTCTTCTCGTCGATCGCGCCGATGTCCGACGTGCGCGTCTACCTCTCCGAGGAGGGCGGCACGATGACGACCTACGCCAGGGCGGCGGCCGACGGCCTCGCGGGCGAGCTCTGCATCGCGGCGGCCAGCGCGTCGCTCATCAACGAGCTGACGCCGTGGATGCCGCGCGGCGACACCTTCGAGACCGACGCCTTCGCGCCCGTCGTCGACGGCGTCGACATGCCGACGCCGATCCTCGACGCCTTCACCGCCGGCACGGTCGCGCCGGGCGTCGCGGTGCTGCTCGGCTCCAACCTCGACGAGGGCACCGAGTTCATGTACCTGACGCCGCCGATCAAGTGCGACGCGACCGCCGACGACTTCTCCGACTGGGCGCTCGCCTTCTACGGCAAGGCCCTCGGCGACGCCGTCGTCGACGCCTACCAGACCCTCGAGCAGCCGCTGCCGCCGTGCATCGACCCGCACCACGGCCGCCGCCGGCTCGCCACAGCCGCCGCGAAGGACGACCCGGTGGAGGCGGCGCGGGCGGAGGCGGAGGTGGAGGCGGACGTGCCAGCGACGAAGCAGCAGCAACATCAACAGCAGTCGGGCGGCGGCGGCGGCGGCGGCGGCGAGGTGGCGGCGGACGGGCAGCACTACATGGCGGCGATGCGCTCGGCGGGCGACTTTGCGATCACGTGCAAGGTGCGGCAGGTGGCGCAGCAGCTCGCAAGCAAGGCGGGCCACAAGGACAAGGACAAGGACACGGACGGCGCCGTGTACAACTACTTCTTCCGCCACGCACCCGCCTTCTCGGTCAACTGGGCCAACACGACGGGCGAGGGCGCCTTCCACGGCGCCGAGGTCCCCTTCGTCTTCGGCGACTCGTTCGAGCTGACCGGCGCGGACGAGCTGACGCTCTCGCAGCACATGGGCGCGTACTGGCGCAACTTCGCGCACACGGGCGACCCCAACTCGGGCCCCGCCGCGACGCCCGTCCGGTGGGAGCCCTTCGTCGGCGGCAGCCCCAAGAAGCAGGCGACCATCGAGTTCGACACGCCCACCATCACCTCGACGGTCGGCCTCAAGGCGCACAAGTGCCAGGCCTTCGCCGACGCGCAGAGCGGCCTCGTCGCGTCGCGGCCCAGCGCCCAGTGAAGCCGTCCCGCGAGCAACGCGAGGGCCCGGCTCCATTTGTACAGTGTGTATAGCCTTGAGAGGTATCTCAGTGTGTTATTGATCAAGAATGTACCACAATTTCCGAGTGAGACGCAGCATGTCACATCTCTGTCACATCTAACTTAATCAAGCGCACCGCAAGGTCACCGCCGGCGTTCCCGCGCTCAGCGCTTCCCCTTGCCCTTCTTTCCCTTGCTCTGCTTCGCCTTGCCGGCCTTGGTGCTGGCCTCCGCCTGCTTCTGCTCCTTCTCCTCCTCGGCGAGCAGCTCCT
>Ga0209713_10000842_pt1 | contig 17659 bp, 17 predicted proteins | sample ArcOceMetagenome_3_FD_187444 | JGI IMG/M metagenome (GOLD analysis project Ga0209713, IMG submission 187444) | Marine eukaryotic phytoplankton communities from Arctic Ocean - Arctic Ocean- Svalbard ARC20M Metagenome (SPAdes) (version 2) | ecosystem: Environmental > Aquatic > Marine > Oceanic... | reverse complement strand
ACATTATACATAATGAAGCTCATTAGTTAAATTAATGTAGACCCACAGATAGACCACCTGCGTGTCATTTGTCATTTTAGGCCAAATGTGCGGTATTTTTGTCGGAAAATTGTGCATTTTATCACCGCTTTTTTTCATTTTCACTCATTGCCAAATGACCCACCGAAGTTGGATTAAAAGATGTTTATAGATCGTGTCACCTCAAAATACATTTACTTTACGTTTAAAATATTCAAGTATAGAATTTATCATAATCAAGCCAAACGCAATGTTGAACCAGCGTATTTCAGGGATATGAGCTATGAAAAAAGTCCTAGTGATTGGGGGCGGCCCGGCCGGGTTGTACTTTGCAATCTCTGTAAAACTGCATGAACCACAGGCCAATATCACTGTAATTGAGCGTAACAAGGCAGACGACACCTTTGGTTGGGGGGTCGTTTTATCGGATGAAACGCTCGAGAACCTGACGCAAAACGATCCTGTCAGTGCCGCTGAAATCCGCAGCCATTTTGCCTATTGGGACGATATTGCGCTACATCATAAAGGCCAGAAATTGGTCTCAAGCGGACATGGGTTTTGTGGCATAGGACGAAAACGGTTGCTGAGTATCTTGCAAAACCGCGCCCGCGATCTGGGCGTTGATTTACAGTTTGGGTCTGATGTTGCTGCCGCCTCGAGCTATATGGCAGACTATGACGTGATTGTGGCGGCTGATGGTCTAAATTCTCGCACCAGAACCGAATTTTCTGAAAGCTTTAAGCCCGATACCGATCTGCGGGCCTGTCAATTTGTCTGGCTGGGGACACAGCAAAAATTTGACGATGCCTTTACCTTTATATTCGAACAAACCGAAAAGGGCTGGATCTGGGCGCATGCGTATCAGTTTGATGACGATACCGCGACCTTTATCGTTGAATGTTCACAGAGCACCTATGACGCTTATGGGTTTGCCAACCTCGATCAACACCAGAGCATCGCAATCTGCGAAGAGATCTTCGCCGACCATCTGGATGGTCATGCGCTGATGACCAATGCCAACCACATCCGCGGCTCGGCTTGGATCCAGTTCCCCAGGGTGCTGTGTGAAACATGGCATCATCAAAATGTCGTTCTGCTGGGCGATGCCTCGGCCACGGCACATTTCTCGATCGGGTCAGGAACCAAACTGGCGCTTGAAAGCGCAATATCTCTGGCCAAAAATATCACGCATGACCAACCAATGGACGTCGCGTTTGACAACTATCAAAAGGCCCGCAAGCTTGAGGTTTTGCGCTTGCAATCGGCAGCCCGAAATTCGGTTGAATGGTTCGAAGATGTCGAGCGCTATCTCGATTTGGATCCAATGCAATTGAACTATTCCCTGCTGACCCGGTCCCAGAGGATCAGCCATGAGAATCTGCGCGAACGCGATGCAGACTGGTTGGGTGCAGCCGAACAGTGGTTTCAGCAACAGGCAGGGCTGGATCAGAACGCTCCGGTCCGCGCGCCAATGTTTGCCCCCTATCAGCTGCGCGATATGCATCTTGAAAATCGGATCGTAGTCTCACCTATGGCCCAATATAAAGCCGTAGACGGCTGTCCAAACGACTGGCACTTCGTACACTATAGCGAACGGGCAAAGGGCGGCGCCGGTCTGGTTTATGCCGAGATGACCTGTGTCTCGGCCGAGGGCAGGATCACACCGGGATGCCCCGGGCTCTATACGCCGGAACATGAGGCAGCGTGGCGGCGCCTGACCAATTTTGTCCATGCCGAAACCCCGGCGAAAATTTGCTGCCAGATTGGTCATGCCGGGCGCAAAGGCTCGACCCAATTGGGGTGGGATGAAATGGACGCCCCCCTGAGCGAGGGTAATTGGCCCTTGGTCTCGGCCTCTGCAATCGCGTGGTCAAAAGACAATGCGGTGCCGCAAGAAATCACCCGGACCCAGATGGACGCCGTACGGGATCAATTCGTTGCATCCGCGCAAATGGCGGACCGTGCCGGGTTTGATATGATCGAGTTACACGCCGCACACGGGTATCTTATTTCATCGTTCATCTCCCCTTGCTCTAACACCCGCAGCGATGCCTATGGCGGGGATATCACCAATCGCATGCGCTATCCGCTTGAAGTTTTCAGCGCCATGCGCGCAGTTTGGCCCGCGCATAAACCGATGTCGGTGCGCGTCTCGGCCACCGACTGGATCGAAAAGGACGGCGTGACCCCGCAAGAGGCCTTAGAGATTGCACAGATGTTCACTGCGGTGGGTGCCGATATCATTGATGTCTCTGCGGGACAGACATCGACCAAGGCCAACCCGGTCTATGGGCGCATGTTCCAAACTCCGTTCTCAGACCGCATTCGAAACGATGCAGGGATCAAAACTATGGCTGTTGGCAATATTTATGAGGCCGATCACGTCAATTCCATCCTGATGGCGGGCCGTGCGGATCTGGTTTGCTTGGCCCGACCACATTTGTCCGATCCTTATTGGACATTGCACGCAGCCGCCCAGATCGGGGATCGACTGGCCGATTGGCCCCTGCCCTATGGCCCTGGAAAAGATCAACTCTGGCGCTTGGCAGACAAGGCTGCCGAGATGGCGAAACCATGACACTGTCTGACAAGCATTGCCTGGTCACCGGCGGTGGCAGCGGTGTCGGCGCGGCCATTGCTGTCAACCTGGCCGCGTGTGGCGCAAATGTGACGATCACGGGCCGCCGCAAAGCGCCATTAAAGGCGTTAAGCGACAGGATCGACACCATAGCCTATTGCGTCTGCGATGTAACCTCACCCTCCGAAATATCGACAAGTCTTGCATCTGCTCGCACCATGTTCGGGCCCATTGATATCGCCGTGGCCAATGCTGGTGCCGCCAGCAGCAAACCCTTTGGTAAACTGACCACCCAAGACCTGACAGCGATGCTGGATGTCAATCTACTGGGCGTATTCCACACCTATCAAGCGGTTCTACCAGACATGCTGGCGGCCCAATGGGGACGCTTGATCACCATAGCCTCGACCGCAGGCTTGAAAGGTTATGGCTATGTCTCGGCCTATAGCGCGGCAAAACACGCCGCTATCGGGTTGACCCGTTCGCTAGCACTTGAAGTCGCACGCAAAGGTATCACCGCGAATGCAATTTGCCCGTCCTATGTCGACACCCCAATGACCGATAGGACGATTGACAACATTATGGCCCAAACAGGCCGTGACAAACACGCCGCAACCCAAGCATTAATCGCCGGCAATCCGCAAGGCCGTTTGATCCAACCAGCCGAAATCGCCGATACAGTCGCGTTTCTATGTGGCGATCAAGCTGCGGCGATCAACGGCCAGGCCATAAGTCTGTCAGGGGGAGAAATATGACACTTTCAAATCCAGAAACCACACCCAACCTGTCAAAAGTCCGCCTCAGGGCGTGGTTGAAAATCCTAAAAACGTCGAACTTGATTGAAAAGACTTTGCGCGAGAAACTGCGTGATGACTGCGCAACAACGCTGCCGCGTTTCGATGTGTTGTCAGCCCTGTCGCGGGCACAAAAAGGCATGAAGATGAGCCAGCTGTCTGCGGCATTGAAAGTCTCAAACGGCAACGTCACCGGCATCGTCGACCGCTTAGTGACAGACGGATATGTGATGCGGATCGCCGTCGATGGCGACAGGCGCGCCCATCTGGTACGTCTGACAAAAAAGGGTCAGTCAAAATTTACTGCCTATGCGGCCGAGCATGAGCGCTGGATTGACAGTTTATTGGGAGATCTAAGCCCACAAGACGCCGAGGGTCTGATTGATCTTCTCGGCGCGATTGCAGATAAGGGAGAGGACAGTTGATGCCCACCAGCCCCCCCCCCAAGCATTTCAACCTGTCGGTCAGCAACGGTATTGCCGAGATTTCCCTGACCGGCGCAGATCGTAAAAACCCGCTGACGTTTGACAGCTATGCCGAACTGCGCGACTGGTTCCGCGATCTGGTGTATAATGATGACATAAACGCGGTTGTGTTCGGCTCGAACGGTGGCAATTTCTGCTCGGGCGGGGATGTGCATGATATCATCGGCCCCTTGGTCCAGATGTCGATGAAAGAGCTGTTGAACTTTACCCGCATGACCGGTGATTTGGTCAAAGCTATGGTGAATTGTGGCAAGCCGGTGATTGCCGCTATTGATGGCGTCTGTGTGGGCGCCGGCGCGATTATCGCCATGGCCTCAGACCTGCGGATTGCCACGCCCGAGGCCAAGACTGCGTTTTTGTTCACCCGCGTCGGACTGGCGGGATGCGACATGGGCGCCTGTGCAATCTTGCCGCGTATCATTGGCCAAGGCCGCGCTGCCGACCTGCTGTATACCGGGCGTTCAATGTCGGCCAAGGAAGGCGCAGACTGGGGGTTCTTCACCTCAATCGCCCCAGCAGGCGGGCTGCAAGAAGCGGCGATGGCACTGGCCAACCGGATCACATCGGGACCTAATTTTGGCCATATGATGACCAAGACAATGCTGTCGCAGGAATGGTCCATGTCGATAGAGCAGGCGATCGAGGCCGAAGCACAGGCACAGGCCCTCTGCATGCAAACCGGCGATTTCGAACGCGCTTATCAGGCTTTTGTTGCCAAACAAAAACCAAAGTTTGAGGGGAACTAATGGCCGATACCAGCTTTCTTGACTGGCCGTTTCTAGAGCCGAAACACACAATACTTCACGCCGCGTTAGAGGCTTGGGCCAGCGATAATTTGCAGGATGTTGACCACGACAACACAGACCAAACCTGTCAGGCTTTGGTGGCTGCACTTGGGGCCGCTGGGTTTTTGAAACATACTGGCGTGAACGCGACCTTCCCAAAGATCGATGTGCGCAGCCTGTGCCTGATCCGCGAGACGCTTGCCCGCCATGATGGTCTGGCCGATTTTGCCTTTGCCATGCAGGGCCTTGGGACGATGGCGATCTCTTTGTTTGGCAGTGACACTCAAAAGGCCGATTGGTTGCCCAAAGTGCAATCCGGCGCAGCGCTCTCGGCCTTTGCACTGAGCGAGCCCCAATCCGGCTCTGACGTTGCCAACCTGCAGCTCTCAGCCCAGCGCAACGGCAATGGCTATGTTCTCAATGGTGAAAAGACCTGGATTTCCAATGGCGGTATTGCGGACGTCTATACAGTGTTTGCACGCACCGGCGAAGCGCCGGGTGGCAAGGGCATCTCAGCCTTTATCGTGCCTGCAGATACCTGTGGCCTGCAGATCGCAGAGCGCCTTGAAACCATTTCGCCTCACCCGCTGGCGCGGTTGGTCTTTACAGACCTACATCTGAGTGCGGATGCAATGATAGGTGCCCCCGGCGCCGGGTTCAAAGTGGCGATGGCCACCTTGGACACAATGCGCACCACAGTCGGAGCCGCGGCCCTAGGCTTTGCCCGCCGCGCCTTTGATGAAAGCTTAAACCGCGTCAAAAATCGCGAATTATTCGGCGCACCTCTGAGTGAATTGCAAATGGTGCAAGGCCACCTTGCCGATATGGCGCTTGATATTGATGCCAGTGCCCTGTTGATATACCGCGCCGCCTGGGCCAAAGATGCCGGGGCCTCTCGGATCACCAAAGAGGCCGCAATGGCAAAATTATACGCCACCGATCAGGCCCAGTTGGTGATCGACAAGGCCGTGCAAATCCACGGCGGTGACGGCGTTCGCAAAGGCCATATCATCGAGCGGCTTTACCGCGAGATCAGGGCGCTTAGAATTTATGAGGGCGCCTCAGATGTTCAAAAGATTATTATTGCCCGAAATGCCTTACAATCAGGAGCCTGATCATGTTGGGACGGTCTGCCCATATCGACACCTTTGCCCGCGACAACCTGCCGGCTGTCGACGCACAACCCGATTTCTTGCTGGAGGGGTTCAACTATCCCGACCGCCTGAATATAGGGGTCGAATTGACCGATGCGATGGTGGCAAAGGGATTTGGTGATCACACAGCACTGATCGGCAACGGGCGGCGACGCACCTATAAAGAGTTAAGCGATTGGACAAACCGGCTGGCCCATGCGCTGGTTGAGGATTTCAATCTGCAACCGGGCAATCGAGTGTTGATCCGGTCGGCCAACAATCCGGCCATGGTGGCCTGCTGGCTGGCAGCCACAAAGGCCGGTGCCGTGGTAGTCAATACCATGCCAATGCTGCGGGCCGGCGAGCTGACAAAAATAGTCGATAAAGCCCAGATCAGCCACGCACTTTGCGACAGCCGCTTGACGGACGAATTAGACAGCTGTGCGGCAGACAGCCCAACCCTGCAATACGTCATCGCATTTGATGGCACTGCCAATCACACCAGTGCGCTGGACACTGCAGCGTTGGAAAAGCCTGTCAAGTTTGCCGCGGTCGAAACCAGCCGCGATGACGTTGCCCTGCTGGGCTTTACCTCGGGGACAACCGGCGCCCCGAAAGCAACCATGCATTTCCACCGTGATTTGTTGATTATTGCCGATGGGTACGGTGCTGAGGTGCTGGGCGTCACTGACACCGATGTATTTGTCGGCTCGCCGCCATTGGCCTTTACATTTGGCTTAGGAGGACTGGCAATATTTCCCTTGCGCTTTGGCGCGGCCGCCACACTGTTGGAAAACGCCTCCCCACCCAATATGATCAATATCATCGAAAAACATAAAGCAACCGTGTGTTTCACGGCCCCCACGGCTTATAATATGATGCTGTTAGCGATGGAAGACGGCGCCGATCTCTCCTCGCTTAGGGCGGCTGTTTCAGCTGGCGAGACATTGCCAAAACCGGTGTACGATATGTGGCTCGCAAAAACTGGGAAACCAATTTTAGACGGTATTGGCGCGACCGAAATGCTGCATATTTTCATCTCCAACCGTTTTGAAGACCACCGGGCAGCCTGCACTGGCAAGACCATTACCGGTTATCAAGCAAAAGTGATCGACGCGAATATGACCGAGATGCCGCGGGGCGAGGTGGGCCGGCTTGCCGTGCGTGGGCCGACCGGCTGCCGGTATCTTGCCGATGATCGCCAGACTGGATATGTCAAAGACGGCTGGAACATCACTGGCGACAGCTTTAGCCAAGACCGCGAGGGCGCATTTCATTTTGCGGCGCGCAATGACGACATGATCATTTCGGCGGGGTACAATATCGCAGGACCAGAGGTCGAAGCTGCGCTATTGACCCATAGCCACGTGGTCGAATGCGCCGTGATAGGGGTCCCTGATCTTCAGCGCGGATCGATTGTTCAGGCCCATGTGGTTTTAAGCGACGGCATAAAGGCCAGCGATACGGTGACAAAAACCCTGCAGGACTTTGTCAAAACCCAGATTGCCCCGTTTAAATATCCACGCTCAGTGGTGTTCACCAACAGCCTGCCTAAAACCCAAACCGGCAAGATACAAAGGTTTCGTCTGCGCAGCACCCCTTAGGATACCGACCAACGCCACCATCGAACTCTAGAAAAGAGCCCCTCGTGTTCCACTATCAGCAAAAAATCCTGTTTCAGCATTGCGACCCTGCGGGAATTGTCTTTTATCCACGCTATTACGAAATGCTGAACGCCTGTGTCGAGGCTTGGTTTGACGAGGTTCTTGGCTATAGCTTTGCAAAAATGCATGGGGCAGAAGACCGTGGCGTGCCCACAGTTTGGCAAAACGCCGAGTTCCATGCGCCCAGCCGTCACGGAGAACTCTTAGATTTTGCGCTGCGGGTCACACAGGTCGGAACCACTAGTCTTGATCTGGCAGTACAGGCCGCCTGTGAAAAATATCAGCGGGTGCACTTTGCCAGCCGCTTGGTATTCATCCGCAAAGACACCAGCCGCCCAGAACCTTGGCCATCCGGATTGCGAAAAAAATTGATTAATAGTTTAAAGGAAGACACGTGAGACATAAAACAATCTACCCAGAGGGCTGGAAACCGGCAAAAGGCTATGCCAACGGGGTCTTAGCAACTGGTGCCACCCTTCATATAGCGGGACAAATCGGCTGGAATGCCGAGAAGAAATTCACCTCGGATGAGTTTATCGGCCAGATGGAACAGGCGCTATTAAACATTCGCACCGTGCTCGAAGCTGCCGGCGGAACCGCTCAGGATCTGACCCGCCTAACATGGTATATCACCGACAAACGCGATTATACAGCCAAACAAAAACAAGTTGGTGCCGTTTATCGCAAAATCATGGGCACTACCTTTCCAGCGATGACAATGGTTGTGGTTGCGGGCCTAGTAGAAGATGAAGCATTGGTCGAAATTGAGGCCACCGCCATGATTGAAACCTAGTAAAGATTGCCGTACGACCGCATCTTGCACTTTACCTTCAGTCGGCTAGGATCACCTGCGAATAATCAAGTCGGAAATCGTTGCAGAAAGGAACCTCGACATGACAATGCTTGCCGGAGTGACCCAGGCAAACCAAGGGATGGACCATATCAGCTGGAACATCTTAGGGCAGACCTATGTGCCAAAACAGCTGTCCAAAAGTGCCTTCTCATGGCATGCCACATTGCCAGTGGGCACCTTTGTACCCCCCCATATTCACCCCAAACAAGATGAGTTTCTCTATATTCTGGACGGTCGCTTCGACTTGATCCTGGACGGGGCTGAAACCTATGCCGAGCCGGGTGACTTGGTGCATTTGCCCATGGGAGTCCCGCACGGAATTTTCAACAAGACCGACACGACCATAAAATGCCTTTTCTGGGTCTCTCCCAGCCGGAACTTGTTTGATCTGTTTTGGGCCCTGCACAATATGGGCCCCGAAGCGAATCCGGCAGAGGTTGTTGCCACCTCTGCAAAATTCGAAGTTGACTTCCTTCCACCTCCAGAAAGCGCCTAGATGAAAGTTCTGATCGCAGGTGCCGGCATCGGTGGATTGACAACGGCACTGATGCTGCACGCCAGAGGCATCCCGGTGCAAATATACGAGACCGCTACCGAAGTCCGCGAGGCAGGCGTTGGCATTAATATTTTGCCACATGCCATCCGCGAGCTTGAAACTCTGGGCCTGCTGCCAGAATTGGATATTGTCGGCCTGCGGACCAGACGGCTGACCTATTATACCCGCTCTGGCCAAGAAGTGTGGTCGGAATTGCGCGGCACATATGCCGGCCATGAAGTGCCACAGTTTTCAATTCACCGTGGACGACTGCAAAATCTGCTTTATAAGGCCGTGCTGGACCGTCTCGGGCCAGAGGCCGTGCAAACCGGCCGGCGCCTTGGCGGATTTGTTCAACAAGACAGGGGCGTCACCGCGCATTTCGCCAATAGCATTGACGGATCGACAGGCGTCACAGTACGCAGCGATGTACTGATCTGTTGTGATGGCATTCATTCGGCCGGTCGCAAAGTCTTTTATCCCAATGAAAAGTCCCCCTCTTGGAATGGTGTTATGATGTGGCGGGGGGCTGTTGACTGGCCCGCGTGGCAAGACAGTGAAAGCATGGCCATTGGCGGTGGTCTTGGCGGTAAATTTGTTCTCTACCCGATCACTCAGGCTAAAGACGGCCGGCAGTTGATGAACTGGGTGGTCAATGTGCGTGTCAAAGACCCTGCTATTTCGCCACCGCCAGCGAACAATTGGTCGCGCAAAGTATCACTGGCACTGGTTTTGCCGCATGCGCTGCGGTTCAATGTTCCAGATTTCGACATTGAGGGGTTGATCCGCGCCACGCCATCGATCTTTGAATACCCGATGGCGGACCGCGATCCCCTGCCACGCTGGACGTTTGGGCGTATCACCCTTCTGGGGGATGCCGCGCATCCGATGTATCCCGTGGGATCAAACGGCGCCAGTCAGGCCATTCTGGATGCCCGGTGCCTGGCCGACAATCTGGCGCACGGCGAACACCCCCGTGCCGCGCTCTGGGCCTATGAGAAAACCCGCCTTCCCATGACCGCAAAGGTGGTGATGAACAATCGCGACGGCGGACCCGAAGGCGTTATTGACGCAGTGGAAAAGCTGGCCCCAGCGGGGTTTTCAAATATCGACGATGTGATGAGCTATCACGAACGCGAAGCGCGCGTTAAAGGCTATGCGGCCACGGCAGGGTTTAAAGATGTGAGAATCGACCGCGCACCGTAAGAGCGCGAACCGAAAATTCGCCCTGCCCGGAACGCGCGTGCGCTAAAGATGCAAATGGCGATCAATGACATCTGGGTCGCCCTGCAGCTCAGCCGCTGATCCGGCCCAGACAACCCGGCCTTTCTCCAAAATTGTATGGTGATCGACAAGCTTAGAGAGCGCATCAATATTTTTATCAATCACAAGAATTGCCTCGCCTTCAGCTTTTAGTTCTGCCAATTTTGCCCAGATTTCCGCGCCGATCAACGGCGCAAGTCCCTCGGTGGCCTCATCAAGAATAAGCAGGCTGGGGTTGGTCATCAAAGCCCGACCAATCGCCAACATTTGCTGCTCTCCGCCGGACAATTGCGACCCAAGGTTGCCACTCCGCTCTGACAGACGGGGGAAAAAATTATAGACCAACTCAAGGTTCCATTTGCCCCGCGAAATGGCGATGGCACGCAAATTCTCTTCAACCGTCAAGGTGGGGAAGATCTGGCGGCCTTCTGGCACCAGACCAATCCCAGCCTGCGCAACCCGGTAGGGGGGCGCAGCAGTGACATCAACGCCCTTAAATGCAACCTTGCCCGCCTCCGGTTTCAGCAACCCCATGATGGCCTTTACCGTGGTGCTTTTTCCCATCCCGTTGCGTCCCATAAGGCTTGCAGCCTCACCCGCCTTGATCGAAAAGCCAACGTCAAACAGCACCTTGGCCGATCCATACCCTGCCTGTAATCCTTCAACATGCAGTAAGGTCATAGCGTCTCCTGACCCAGATAGGCGGCGCGGGCTTCGGCGTTTGCACGCACCTCTTGCGGGGTGCCGGTCGCAATAATTTTGCCATACACCAAAACCGACACGCGGTCCGCCAGCTTGAAAACTGCCTCCATATCATGCTCGACCAGCAACAGTGGTGTGGTGGTTTTAAGCCGGCTCAAAGTCTTGGTCAGAGCCACGCTTTCGCCCTTACCAATCCCAGCCATAGGTTCGTCAAGCAACAGGACTTTTGGCGCAGCCACTGTGGCCATCGCCAGTTCCAACTGGCGTTGTTCGCCGTGTGACAATTCCCCTGCGGTGCGCGCCGCGCAGCCCGCGAGATCAAACTGTTCCAAAGCAGACATCGCCTGTGCATTGAGATCGCTTTCACGCGCCACAGGTTTCAAAAACCGAAAGCTTGACCCCGATTTTGCCTGCGCACTTAACGCGACATTCTCCAGCACCGAAAACTGCGGAATCAACGTAGTGATTTGAAAGGTGCGTCCCAGCCCGGCGGCAGACCTTTGCGGCAGGGATAACTTGGTAATGTCACGACCGTCAAACAACAATTGCCCACTGTCAGATTTCAAACTGCCCGAAATTTGGTGGATCAAGGTGGTTTTTCCAGCGCCGTTCGGCCCAATCAGCGCATGACATTCCCCAGGATAAACCGCAAGCGATACGCCATCGGTAACGCGCAGCGCTCCATAACTTTTATGCAGATTCTCGAGCCGCAGGACCGGGGTCATTCTTCCACCCCCAATCGCCGCAGCAGCCCGGCCAATCCGCCATTGGCAAACAGTACGATCAGCACAAGAAGTGGCCCAAAAATAAGTCGCCATTCGTGCAAGACAAGCGACAGCGCTTCCTCGACCAGAACAAAAAACAACGCCCCCAAAAGCGGGCCGTTGCGGGTTGCCATCCCCCCCAGCACCACCATGATGATCAAATCGCCCGAACGCTGCCATGTCGAGATCGCCGGGCTGACAAACTCCGCCTGGCAGGCGAACAAAAAACCGGCAACACCAGCAATCATACCAGCAATGACATAAGCCAGAAGTTGATAATGAAAGGTGTTGAACCCCATGGTTTCAACACGCAGTTTATTTTGCTTGGCGGCGCGCAGCACCCGACCGAAACGCGCGCCTGATAACAACGACACAAATCCCCAGCACAGCGCAAGAATGATCAAAACCGCATAAAAAAGGCCGCCGTCATATTGGAAGAATGCCGTGCCAAAAAAGGTTGCGGCATCCCATAGGGTCAGACCGTCATCGCCCCCATAATGGGCCAGTGAGGACAGGGTGAAAAATAGCATCTGTCCAAAGGCGAGGGTAATCATAATAAAATATACCCCCGAAGTTCGTAGGCTAATCGCCCCGGTTACCAGCGCAAAAAGGCCCGAGACTGCCATGACCATCGGCAAAATAAAGATGACATCAGTCATCCCTTCAGTGATGGCAATTCCCGTCACATACGAGCCCAGTCCCAAAAATGCCGCATGACCAAAACTGACCAATCCGCCGTATCCAATCAGCAGGTTCAAAGACAGGCTGGCAATCGCAAAAATCATCGCCTTCATCACCAGTGAGACCACATAGCTGCCCCCAAAAGCCCCGGCCCAATAAGGCGTCAGAGCCAAGATAAGCAGGATCCCCACACCCAGCGCAATGGAGCGATTTTGCCGGTTTGAGAGGACGTGCGAACCTGTGGCCAGCATTACGCGGCACCCCGCGCCGGAAACAGCCCTTCGGGTTTGAAAAATAAGATGGCCGCCATCAAAATATAGATCAGCATTGAAGAGAGGGCAGGACCAATTTGATTGGCTGCAGATGGATCAAACACAAGCTTCAAAAGGTCGGTGGCAACCGCCCGTCCCAGAGTATCCAGAAAGCCCACCAGAACTGCGGCGATAAAGGCGCCACGGATAGACCCGATGCCGCCAATTATAATCACCACAAAGACAGTGATCAACAGATCATCGCCCATGTTCGGCTCCAGCGAGAACATCGGCGCCGCAATCGCGCCGGCGAAGCCCGCCAGCATCGCACCAAAGCCGAACACAATCATGAACAAGCGTTTGATATCGACGCCCAGTGCGCTGACCATTTCGGGGTGGGTAGCCCCAGCGCGGATCAACATGCCAACGCGGGTTTTAAATACGGCCAAATACAAGCCAATAGCCACCGCAATACCAACCGCAATTACCGCCAAACGATAGACGGGATACTGCAAACCGTCGATGATCTCGAACGACCAGGACAGAATATCAGGCGGCGGCAAAATAAGCGAAGACGGTCCCCAAATTACTTTTACTGCCTCATTTACAAACAAGATAATACCAAAGGTCGCAAGCACCTGATCGAGATGATCCCGCGCGTAGAGATGTCGGAAAATCAGGATTTCGCAGGCCAAACCAATGGCCAGTGCAACGATCAACCCGAGCAGCAGCGCGACAAAGAAGTTTGCAGTCCACTGAAAAAACATGAACGTCAGATACGCGCCGATCATATATTGCACGCCATGGGCCAGATTGATAAAGCCCATGACCCCAAAAACCAGCGTCAGGCCAGCCGCAATTAGGAACAGTAAAATGCCAAATTGCAGGCCGTTAAGGCTCTGGACAAGAAACAGGCTCATTGACATGGGGCGTATAGTTCTTTGCGAAAGATAAATAAAAAGATGCGCCGATCAGGTTGATGGCGCATCTTCGGTGTCTGGTGTAGCTTTACATCTTGCACTCTGCAGCAAAAGAATCGCCAGAATTTTCAAGAACCTTTTCCGCAATTTCTGTCTGATATTTTCCATCAGCCCGTTTTGCAATGTTCAACAAATAAAAGTCCTGAATCGGATATTGGTTGTTGTTGAACTTAAACGTGCCACGCATGCTGTCAAATTTGGCCGCCTTCAAGGCAGCTTTTAGACCCGCTTTATCTGACACATCGCCGCCAACTGCTGAAACCGCACTATCAATCAGCAAGGCAGCGTCATAGGCCTGCATGGCATAGCTTCCCGGAACATAGCCGTATTTGGCCTCAAAATTGGCAACGAAGGCTTTGGAACGGTCGAGGTCAAAATCAGGTGCCCACGTGCCCGCACCAAACAACCCAACGGCAGCGTCTTTCTGAGCTGGCAGAGTTGTCTCATCTACCGTAAAGGCTGACAGGAAGGTCATTTTATCCGACAAACCGGCCGCATCGAACTGTTTGACAAAACGCACGCCCATGCCACCCGGCATGAAGGTGAACACAGCATCTGCTTTCGAGGTGGCAATCTGAGCAATTTGTGCTGAGAAATCTTTGTGTCCAAGCGGCGTGAACACTTCGTCGGCGATTTCGCCTTGGAAGTGCTTTTTAAAGCCATTCATCGAATCCCGACCCGCTTGATAGTTTGGCGCCAGCATAAAGACCCGCTTGATGCCGTTGTCTTGGGCGTATTTGCCCAGCGCCTCAAAGTTCTGATTGTTTTGATAGGATGTTACAAAGAAATTAGGATGGCATTTTTTGCCGGCGAATGTTGAGGGCCCAGCGTTTGGACTGATAAGAATTTTGTCAGCCTTGATGACGGGTTTGTAAATTGCCGCCAACATGTTCGAGAAAATAGTCCCGACAACAATGTCGACCTCATCGCGCTCAAGAAGGCTTTTGACCCGCGTCAAGGCAACATCCGGTTTCAATTCATCATCGGCAACCACAACCGTTGTGTTGGCCCCACCCAGTGACCCACCAAGTGTTTCAACCGCAAGGTTAAATCCATCTTGTGCCTGCTTGCCCAAGGCCCCCGGAGGGCCGGAAAGCGTCAACACCAAGCCGACCTTCAGGTCAGCGGCTTGAACCAATGGCGCGGTCGCAAGCGACAACGCTAATACCGCCAGTGTATTGCCGAATATTTTTCGCATATATCTTCTCCTCTGTCTATTTTCCAGCGTAAACGCCGCAATGGCACTGTGTGCACCAGGATGGGTAAATTATTGTTTTACCTTCTATGCGGCGCAGTGCGTTGTGGTCAACGCTCTCAAAACTTTGTAACAGCAAGTCTGCACAAAGCTTGCAGGACTGCAAGGAAATTTCAAGCTTAAAGTATTCATACAGTGGTGGATAACACTCTGTCATTGTGTCAGTTTTGGCTGTTTTGGTGGTTTTGGTGGTTTACGTACTTAAGACCATGCACCAACTATCCAGCCACAGACGCTACCCGCATCCCGAACCTGATTGGCGACGAAATCAATAACATATGTTGCGCCTCACCATATTCAACGGAATACGCCGTCACCCATGCAAGGTAGTTTTAACAGCCCTTCAATCCGCGCAACATCTCTGCGAGATAGGGTTCATATTGTCGCCATTTCTGTGAACTGCCAGTGTACATTTTTTCCCGCACCTGCAGATTGGAAGCTGTCTTTACCGACCGTTTGTTTGTGTGAAAATCCAGACATTGATCTTCCCAGTCTAGATTGAGGTAGGAGATTAAATTTCGGGTCTCTTTTTCTTGATCCTCCGTCAATATTTCATAATTTAAATCGTAAATTTTTCTTGGATATTTAGAATGCCAAAACCCCATTAGGTCCTGATACATTTTATAGTATTCACATAGATCTTGCATATCATACGCATACTCATTTCCATCATCCCAGAAATATTGCTTAAATATTGACCAGCAGGTCGCCTTAGGATCACGTTTAACATGGATAATCTTTGCTTCGGGCAGCGCTGATAAAATGAATCCTATCCAACGAAAGTTTAACGGCATTTTATCCGAAACCAATGGCTTGGTTGTATCAAAGTCATGCAAAGCACGCAGGTAAGTTTGCCCAAGCTTTGCGAGACTATCCGCAGAAAAATATCCTTGGAAGGGATTAAACTGGCCAATGAGGCGATCCAGTGTCTCCAGCTCGCCCGCACCATGAATCATAGAGTGACTTGATACGATTTGTTCGACAAGGCTCGTTCCTGATCTGGGCATGCCAACAATGAAAATCGGCTGTTTGTGGTTTGAAGCAGTTGGTCGTTTTATCGGTTGCCTCGACTGGTTTTCAAACATGGTTTTGATATGAGAAAACAGCTTGCGGTCTTTATTGAGGTCATAGCTTAACTGTAGTTTTCGCAGATGGTTTCCCTGCTGCAAAAATTGAAACGACGTCTTAAAGTCAGACGCATCTTCAAGGGCTTTACCCAACGCAAATCCAAGATGAACCCGGTCGTCATCAGACGTTTTTGTATCGTGATAGAGCTCTTTCATCTGAAAAATGTGGGGTTCAGACCCATCATACTTTTGGACGTAGGCCAGAAAGCCATGGGCGGTCGCATCTGTCGGGTCAACCCGCAGAACCTGCTGATAACTCGCAATCGCGGCGTCAAAATTGCCATTTTCCAGTTGCGTGCTGCCAAAATTCAAATGCGCATCAATATAATCCGGTTTGAGTTCAAGAGCCGCCTTATAATTCTTGAGGGCCAAATCGGTCTGTTTGCTTTTTGAATACGCATTACCCAAGTTATTTAGCACCTCGGCATAGGTCGCATCGATTGCCAGCGCCGCCTGATAGCTATTAATTGCGCTCTCTAAATTGTCTTTTTTGAAAAAATAATTACCCAAATTGAAATGCCCAGCCGCAAAGTCTGGCTTGATTTCAACTGCCCGCTCAAAGTTTTTTCTTGCGAGATTAAGTTGACCCTTTTTCATCAAGACCAAGCCTAGATTATTATACACCTCAGCATAGTCAGGCCTGATTTGCAGCGCTTGGTTATAATTAGAGACCGCGGCGTCAAACGCGCCCTTTTCTGCCAGCTCAATGCCCCTTGAATTGTGAAAATCTGCCGTATTTACTTCAAGACCTGCACTATCCAATTCGTCATTTTCAACTTTTCCAGTGTTAACTTTTTGCGCCAGGGCTTCTGCCAAGCCTATCTGAGCATCAACAAGCGCTGGTTGAAGCTGTAATGCTCTTTTGTAAATCTCTATTGCTTTTTCAAACTGGTCGTAGCCGGATAGTGCATTGCCATAATTCAACAGGACTTCAGCGTCATCCGGTTGGATCAAAAGTGATTTTTGGTAATAGTGTGCCGCTTTTATCAGGTCACCTTTTCGTTTGAACGCATTTCCCAGATTGAAATAAGCGTCGGCAAAATCAGGTTCAATCATTATCGCTTTTTGATAGTTGGTAATTGCTTGATCCAGATTTCCCTGTTCATATAAAATAATACCCATATTGTTGTAAGCATCCGCAAAATCTGGCCTTATCTGCAATGCCTTATGATAATTCTTAAGGGTTTTTTCAGCATTTCCCAGACCCAGATAGGCAGCCCCCATAATGCTATAGATCTCAAAGTAATTTGGAAATTGGCGCGCCAGTTCTTCGCCATGAACAACCGCGTCCTCCAACCTGCCAGCATTATATAGCCCGATTACCGCCTGCACTGCAGACTGTGGCGGCACGCCTGTTGGTATCTTGTCTTTTTGCTGCTGAGATAAAAGGTTTTTGAGGCCCGCTAGCGCCGCTTGATCCTTTGGGAATTGGCTTAAAATCTGACGGAACAGATCCTCGGCGGCTCCAGTATCACCCTTTGCCAGATATTCTTTCGCCAATTTCAGCTGTTGATCAACACTCGGTAACATTGGGACCCCTTACACTAATATCTGCTTTTTACGAAAATTTCATAGATAATCTAGATGTAGAATTGTCAGTCACTTTTGTCGTGATCGCACAGCTCAAAGCTAAGGTCTATCAAGACCATACAATTTACAGCGAATTCACTTTACTGTCTGTCACCGGGTCATACCGTTTCAACGTCAAACTGCCAGTGGTAATCTTGGGTCAAAGGGCTTTGGATAGTTTAGGTAATATTGAATTTGATATCTTCAATAATTCAGTCCAAG
>Ga0209713_10000840_pt1 | contig 17673 bp, 10 predicted proteins | sample ArcOceMetagenome_3_FD_187444 | JGI IMG/M metagenome (GOLD analysis project Ga0209713, IMG submission 187444) | Marine eukaryotic phytoplankton communities from Arctic Ocean - Arctic Ocean- Svalbard ARC20M Metagenome (SPAdes) (version 2) | ecosystem: Environmental > Aquatic > Marine > Oceanic... | reverse complement strand
CGCGCCGCCGCACAGCGCTCGCTTTGCTACCATCGCAGCGAGCCGCTCATCGAGAAGCTCGCGCACGCTCTCGACGTCGTACGCGCCGCTCTCCTTGAAGACGGATAAGATCGTCGCTGCCGTGCAGCGCGCGCGCAGCTCGGGGTGCAGAGCTTATGCAGAGCTGCGAGCACGTCGTCCACCAGCTCGTCCATGCCGCGCAGCGAAGAGCTACGCAGCGCGAGCCACAATTGTCGGCGTCCCCGTGCGTGCGGTCTTTTGTCGCCAGCGTGGTTTCTGGGCGGGCGCCGAGACAGCCAGCCAGTTTCTAAGATCGGCTAAGAAACCAGCCCCGATTCCAGCGCTGAGTTTCTAAAGGCTGATTTCTAAGGCAAAGGACATGTAGATTGCGAGTCACAGGCCCGCGCGTTTCTCGACGAGGCGGGGGCGCCGCGCTTCGTGGCGGCATCGCGTGGCGTGTCGCGCTCGCGGCGGCCTTCGACGCGTGGCGGCGGCGCGCAGCCCGCCGCGCAGCAGACCGCCGGCAACCGCTTCGCCGCCCTGGACGCACAGCCCCTGCGTGGCGTGAAACCCACCGTCGGGCAGGCGCGGCGCGCCCGTTTGCGCCGGGCGGCGGCGATCGTCCGCATCCAGGCGTGCTGGCGGCGCGCGCTCGTGCGGTGGGCGCACCCCAGGGCGGCGGCCGCCACCCGCATCCAGGCGCACTGGCGCCGCGGGCTCGTGCGCCTTCGCCGTGCGGCCGACGGCGACAGCGAGTACGACAGCGAGTACGACAGCGACTGCGGCAGCGACTGCACCAGCTACCCCGTGTTCGAGGAGACCGACGAGATCCTTGAGATGACTGGGCTCGAGCTCGAGGCGGAGTCGCGCTTTGGTGGCGATTTTCGCTGTTGAGCCTCCCTACGGGGGCGGCGGGCAGAAACCGCCGCTCTTGGGATGCTGAGATCGGATGGACCGATCCTAGCATGGCATGTGCCTCGAGACTGCACTCGTGTGTCTAGCCTAGTCGCGTCCGCTTGGGTATTGAAGGGTGGTGTGAACCTCACCTGCCCGGTTTAGCTTAGCTTTGGCGGCGCGCGGACCTGGCCAGTGATTCCGCCGGCTAGCGCGCGCTGGCTGGCTCCCACAGGCTAACCGTCGAGCGCCGATGGACGGCAAGGAGCAGCCGATCAACACCAACGGGATCACGCGATGGGGCGAGCAGCCGCCGCCTCAGGAGGACGGGATGACCGAGGCTCTGCTCGACGACACGGCCGCCACCCCCTACACGATCAACGAGGAGCTCAACTTCAAGATTGCGCTGTGGCAGGGCGACATCACCAAGCTGCAGGTCGACGCCATCGTCAACTGCAACAATGAGGACCTCAACGAGCGGGCCGGCGTCTCGGGCCAGATCTTTGCGGGCGCCGGCCCGCAGATGGAGGAGGCCTGCGCCAAGCTGGGCGGCTGCCCTCCCGGAGACGCCAAGGCGACGCGCGGCTTCCGGCTGCCGGCGAAGCACGTCATCCACGCCGTCCCCCAGACCTGGGTCGACGGCGGCGAGGGCGACGCCTCGCTCGAGCAGCTGTACAGCAAGTCCCTCGACGTCGCGCGCCGGCTGAACTGCGCGACGCTCGCCTTCGTGCCGCTCAAGACGAAGGACGTGCCGCGCGAGCAGGCGGCGCACACGGCGATCCGCTCGATCCGGAAGCAGCTCGAGGAGCACGGCAAGGGGCTGCAGCTGCTCGTCGTCGCGATGCGGCCGCAGGACGTCTACGACAACATGATCTACGACAACTTGCTGCCGCTCTACTTCCCGCGCTCGGCCACCGAGGAGCTCGACGCCGCGCGGCTGCTGCCGCTGCACAACGACCGCGTCGCCGCGTCGGCCAAGGAGCAGCCCGTCGGCGGCCCGCCCTCCGCGATCCCCGCCGACCTGCCCTCGCAGCAGAACTCGGCGCTCGCGGCGCTCACGCAGCCGCCGACCGGCTCGGCGCCGATGTCGCGCGAGCAGATCAACGGCGCGGTCGACCGCGGCATGGTGGCGCAGAGCGGCGGGCCGCCGGCGGGCTCGGCGTACGCCTCCTTCCTGCAGCGCGCCGGCCTCGCCGACCTCTCCGACCTCGAGGCGCTGCAGCTCTTCTACCGCGCCGGCGTCGACGCGCGCGGCCGCGCCGTCTTCCTCTTCTGGGCGGGCCACCTGCCGTCGCGGCCGATCGACCTCGAGCGCGTGCTGATGCACATCCTGCGCACGCTCGACCCGTACGTGCACAACGAGTACATCATCGTCTACGTGCACACCGCGCTCGCGCCCGAGAACGAGCCGTCGTTCGCGTGGCTGCGCAAGGTGTACGAGCTCTTCGACAAGCGGCTCAAGGACAACCTCTACCTGATGTTCGTCGTGCACGCGTCGTGGTGGCTCAAGATGACGATGAACTTCGTGCGCACGTTCGTCTCGCAGCGCTTCTGGGACGACAAGCTCCTGATGCTCGACGCCTTCGCCGACCTCTTCAAGCGCAACTACTTTGCGCCCGGCGCGCTGCGCATGCCCGACTCGCCGCTCGTGCGCCGCTACCTCGAGACGTCGGGCGACGCGCACCTGTACGACCAGCTCGTGCCCTCGTCGACGACGCAGCGCGACGCGCGCAACGACGCGCTCGCCAAGGCCGTCGCGACGAGCGCCATCGCCGGCGGCGACCGGCTGCCGGCCGGCACGGCGCCGTCGGGCGCGGCGGCGCTCGCGCTAGCGGCGGCCGAGCGCGGCGGCGCGGGCGGCGCGGCGGAGCGGCAGCTCGAGCAGGCGCGCGCCTCCAAGGAGATTCTGCTCAAGCAGCTGATCGAGCTCTCCGACCAGCTCGCGCACGCGCAGACGGACAAGGCGGCCGCCGAGCGGCGGATGACGGCGGCGCTCTCCGCAAAGGACGGCGAGCTCAACCGCCTCGCGCAGTCGCTCGCCGACGCGCAGGAGAACGCCGAGCGCGCGGGCGCGCAGCTCGCGTCGGTCAAGGAGCACCGCGAGCAGATGGAGGAGACCAACCAGACGCGCAAGGACGTGCTGGCCGAGATGGCCGACCTCGAGGGGCAGCTGGCGCAGACGCAGCTGTACAACGACTTCCTGGCGCGCGAGCTGCAGGCGGTGATGCGCCAGCTCAAGCGCGAGAAGTGGGAGATGCTCCGCGAGATGTCGATGCTCGAGCGGCAGCTCGAGGCGGCGCGTCGCGGCGGCGGCGGCGGCGGCGGCGGCGGTGGGGGCGGCATGTCGGCGGCGGAGGCGGCCGAGCTCAAGAAGGTGACGGCGGCGTCGCGCGTCGACTGGGCCAAGGTGCCCGAGGCGGGGCGCGGCGCGATGCTCATCGAGCTCTCGCAGATGCAGGCGGCGCTGCGGGCGGAGCGCGGCGCCGTCGACGGCGCGCTGCAGTCGCTGCAGGAGCAGCACACCGACTTCGGGCGGCAGGTGAAGCAGGCGTCGGAGGAGCTGACGTCGATCAAGCAGGCGGAGGCGCAGCGCGCCGCCGAGAACGCCGCGCGCAAGGGCGAGATGGCGGCGGCGGTCAAGGAGCTCGAGGAGAAGATCGTGCACGTCAAGAGCGCCGCCAAGAAGGGCGCGTCGGCGCTGAGCGAGACGCGGCAGGCCGACGCCAAGGAGCTCGAGGAGATCGAGGCGATGCTCGCCGACGCTGAGGACGACATCGGCCGGATCGAGGGCGCCATCGGCGGGCCCGAGGCGGGCGGCTCGCTCTCGCTCGGCGAGATGAAGTCGCTGCGCGCGAGCCTCGAGGGGCAGCTGAGCAAGCTGGGCGCGATGGACGAGAAGGGGCTCGTCGCCGAGGCGGGCTCGCGCAAGGAGGCGTCGATGCAGGCGGTGGCGCAGCAGCTGGTGCCGCAGATGAACGAGGTGCAGCGGCAGCACGACGAGCAGGAGGCCGAGCTCGAGAGGCGCAAGGGCGCGGCGGCCGACGCGGCGAGCCGCGGCGCCGTCGAGCAGGAGCAGCGCGACAAGCAGAAGCTGCACGACCTCGCGCTCGAGCAGCTCGAGGCGAAGGCGTCGGCGGCGCTGCAGTCGCTCGAGGCGCAGCACGACGAGGAGGTGGCGCGCATCAAGCACGACCTCGCCCACCAGGGGCGCGAGCGCGAGCGGCTCAAGGCGCGGCTCCAGCAGCTGGTGCCGCAGATCCAGCGCGCCGAGGAGGCCGAGCTCGACGGCGACGACGACGAGCTGCCCGACCTGGCGGCCGCGCGCGCGGGGTCGGTCGACACGGTCGCGTGGGTGGCGGAGCGGCTGGCGTTCGTGCTCGACGAGGGGACCAAGTCGGCGCAGAAGGGCGCGCTCCGCCGCTGGCAGGCGGCAGCCAACTTCAAGGCCGGCGTGCAGACGGGCGGCGGCAGCGGGCTGGGCGGCGGCGCGGCGGGCAGCGGCGCTCTGCTGCAGGCGAAGGCCGACAAGGTGCGGATGCTGCAGCAGGCCGACGCGCAGGCGATGCAGCTCGAGCAGGCGTCGATGGCGCTCGCCGTCAAGTCGAAGCTCGAGGCGGGCAGCGACGCGGCGCGCGCGGCCGAGGCGGCGCGCGCGGCGATGGCGGAGGCCGCCGCGGACGAGGCGTCGGTGATGGCCCAGGTGACCGCCAACGCGGCGGCGAGCGCGGCGGACTACGCGGCGGCGCAGGTGGGGGCGCTGCAGCAGGAGCTCGCCGAGGCGCACGAGCGGCTGCGGCGCGAGCGGCAGGAGAGGGAGGCGATGGTCGAGCGGATGCAGGAGGCGCAGCAGTCGGCGCAGCACTACGCGCTCGCGGCGGCGGAGCGCGCGGCCGAGCACACGGAGAAGCGGATGGACGAGGAGAACTGGCTGCGCGAGAAGCGGCTGCGCGGCGACCTGAGCGCGGCGGAGGCGGCGGCGCGCGAGGCGCAGCTCAAGGCGGACGCCGCGACGCGCGCCGCGGCGGGCGAGGCCGACCAGGCGCGCGCGTCGGCCGAGGAGGCGGCCGCCTTCGCGTCCAAGTACGAGCAGGCGGTGCGCACGCTGCAGCTCGAGATGGGCGCCAAGGCGAAGCAGGAGCACGACACCGACCCGGCGGCGACGCGCGCCAAGGCCGAGGCGCTGCTCGCCGAGGCGGGCCTCGGCAGCGGCGGCGGCGGCGGCGGCGGCGCGGCGGAGGAGGACGACCCACAGCTGAGCGCGCGGCGCGCCGACATGGAGGCGCGGCTTTCGACGCAGCAGGCGGCGCTCGAGGCGGCGCTGACGGCGCAGGCCAACGCGGAGCGGCGGCTCAACCTGCACAAGCAGCAGGGGCTCGGCGGCGCGCCGCGGATCGCCGCGCAGCGCGAGGTCGACGAGGCGACGCAGCGGGTGCAGGAGGCGGAGGCGGCGGCGGCCGACGCGTCGGGCCGCCTCGCCGAGATGCAGCCGGCGATCGCCAGGAAGCGGCAGGCCAAGCAGGTGCTGCGCGCGCAGGCGGAGCAGCGGCTGCCCGCCGGCCACGAGAAGCTCTCCGAGGCGGCGGGCGTCGGCTCGCTGCCGCTGGCGCGCACGATGATCGAGCTGCTGCAGGAGCGCCTCACCGCCTCGGAGGCGCAGCTGCGGCTGCGCGCCGTGCACGAGCCGACGGCGCGGCAGCAGGAGCTCGCGCTCGCCGAGGAGGAGAAGGCCGCCGCCGCGCAGACGCGCGCGCAGCTGCAGAGTCGCGAGCGCGAGGTCGAGCTCTACCGCGAGGAGCTGCGCGGCGCGCGCGCGCAGCTGCAGGCGCTCGTCGGCGCGCCGGCGGGGCAGCCGAGCGACGAGGCGATCTCGAAGGCGCACGCCGACGAGGCGGCGCGGCTGCGCGAGATGCTCGCCGACGCCGTCGTCTCTCGCAACGACGCGCAGCGCCAGCTCAAGAGCGCGCAGAACGTGGCGGCGGCGAGCGCGGGCGCGGCGGCCGCGCCGCCGACGCCGAAGGCGGCGCCGGTGGTGCCGAGGGCGGCGGCCAGCGGCGCGGGCGACGCGCAGCTGGCGCGCGAGCTGCAGGATCTGCAGGCGAGCTTCGAGGAGCGCGGCGCCGAGCTGGGGCTCGTGCAGGCGGAGAAGGTGCGGCTGCAGCGCGCCGTCGATGAGCTGCGCCGCGGCGACCTGGCCGCCGTCTACGAGCAGGCGAGGCAGGACGCCGAGAAGGCGGTGCTCGAGCGGATGGTCTCGAATGGCTTCCACTTTGACCAGCAATGACGAGCAACAGGGGCACGGGGATAAAGCTTTATGCCGGAGATAACGGCGGCTTCCTTCAAAGGGGCTGTGTGCGTCTGAAGGCGCGGGGGCGGGGGGGGGCGCGCAGTGTGGGAGCATCGCGTTGGTGTGTTGTGTGTGCGGCACGATTCTTGTATTCTTGTGTCGATCCCTCTACAAAATCTTTCATTTGTCAGCACTAAGACGACCCAGACCCCCCGGCTCGAAGGCGTCGGGCGTGGTGTCGCTGAAGCTCACCGAGTGTGCTCCATCCGTCACGGGCGGTGGGGGTCGGGCACTGCTGCGGCTCACAGGTACCTCCTCGATCTCCTCGCTCGAGGCAGCTGCTGGCCTCGCCGTCTCCGAGCCATCCTGCGATTGCCGCGGCGAGGTGGCAGCAGCAGAAGGCCCCGGTGTAGCCGTCTTCGCCAAGGTCTCCAGCTCCGATATCAGGCTAAACAGGTCGTGCTTCTTGGACGGCGTCGCGTCGTGTGGCGGTGTGGCCGGTTCGTCGAGCGCGCCGCCCCGCCTGAATGCCTCCGTCTCTGCGGCCTCACGCTCGTGCCGTGCCGTCCTCAGTTCCATCATCTTGGCGTGGAGCGCCTTGGCCTCGCTTGCGGCGCTCGAGTTGGACGGGCCGCCGTAGCGGCTAGTAACCGGCTCGCGACGTTTACCCTTGTAAGGCAAGCCATCCCTGCCTGCATTCGTGGAGAAGCGCAGCATCATATAATGTATCCAGAATCTTCTGAACCAGATAGAAAACTCTTGAAAACAACTTTACTCTCGAGCCTGAAAAAACTGCCTCATGCTACGGAGAAGGACTACACTAGTACCGAGTAGGATCAAGGGTGCACGAAGGGCTACAGTTAGTATCGGGCATTAAGAAACCTCGCCATTAAGAAATAAGCTGCGGAATTTTGTCGATTTCAGATAAGAAACGAGCTTCACCCTCGGCCGCGCAGCGAAGAAATTGGCGCGCTGGACGCTCTCGGATGCGATTTCCAAGGGGAAATCGACGTGTCAACGTTGGACCGGCCGAGATCGGGACCCTTATGTCTCGTGGTTGACGCAAATCCACCCTCGCCTGATTTGACCCTCAGTTTGGGGCCGACCACGGACTAAGAAATGAGCTACGACAGCGCCAGCGCCCGTACGAAACCCTAAGAAATGAGCTACGGCCGCGTGATCCCCGCCTTCTTAATGCCCGATACTAACTGTAGTTGAGAGGCCGCAGTGAACGTGAAACCAGACAGGCTACACCAAACAAATATCCGTGTCCCTACGGGATGGACGGCTTCTTAGTCGCAACCTCGGGCTTTTCAAATATTTTGCCTCGCCAGCGGTGTGGGTGGTTCTCAGCGTTTCAAGCGTTTCAAGCTGTTAGCTTCCCTCAACTACACACTTCGGACCCCAAGCCAGAATTGGACCCCAACTGCTCATAGCCGGACCCGGTCTTCCTGCATGTTCCTGGCAACCTTTCATGCAGGGTTACTCGTCGCTCAGCGCGGCGTTCGTCCCTGGTGGGTAAGCCACATGGCCGACCTTGAGGACGACGCCAACCGCCGAGAGGACGAGCTCGCCGCGCTGCGTGCCATCTACGGCGACGACGAGGTCGATGCGCTCGGCGAGAGCTGGACCGTCAGGCTGGACGGCGGCGTGAGCCTGGAGGTGCTGCTGCCTCTGGACTATCCGTCGACGTCCGCACCGACACCCGTGCTCTTCGCTCCCGGCCTCGGCGAGGATGAGGTCAGTCGGCTGTCAACCGAGCTGCTCTCCATGTACGACGGCGGCGAGGTGGTATTCGCGTGGATTGAGCACCTGCGGGAGCAGATCTCGGCGCTGTCCCTGGTGAGTGCGCTCGAGACGGCGGCGCTCTCCGAGGCGGCCGAGGCGGCCGCAGAGGCCAGTGCAGTGGCGGAGGCCGCGGATGTGGCGGAGGCAGCCGAGGCGGCCGAGGCCAGCAGCAGAGGCTACACCTACCAGCCGGAGACGACACGCTACGGCCAGCGCACGCGCCACTTCGACGCGAGCGTGTGCGACCCGACCAACGCGGTCGACATCGTGACCGGCGCGCCGTTCCACCCGCCCAACAGCGGCGCTTCGGAAAACTTCCAGGCGCACGTGGCGCGCGTGAGCTCGATGGCGGCCGTCGAGTGGGTGCTGTACACGCTGCTGCAGGACAAGCGCATCGCGCGCGCCACGCACAACATGGTGGCGTACCGCTTCTGGGACGAGGACCGCGGCGTGCTCGTGCACGACTGCGACGACGACGGCGAGAGCACGTCGGGCAAGAAGCTGGCCGAGCTGCTCGACAACATGAAGGCGAGCAACGTCATCGTCGTGGTCTCGCGCTGGTTTGGCGGGCAGCTGCTCGGCCCGGCCCGGTTCAAGCACATTGCCAACACGGCGAGGCAGCTGCTTGACGAGTGCGGCGTCGGAGAGCGCGAGCGAGGAGGGAAGCAGACAAAGGGAGGTGGCAAGAGTAGTTCGAAGCGGTGATGTTATTGTTATTAGATCTCAAAAATAGTGGCGTCTCAGATACACACGTGGCTCATGCTCATGGTCATGCACTGCTGCACTGGATACATCGTGCCAAAGGCGTGGAGGTGTCACCGCGGAAGAACCAGGCCGATACGGTCCGCCTCAGCGGTCCTCTGCTTATCATATGCGATGGCACGGAACTGAGAGACGGCGAAGCAGGCTATCCAGAGCGTGATGAAGATGACGGCGCCGACGGCGAGCGCAGAGAACGGCTCTTGTTGCGTCGGTGGGCTGATGACCTCGCCAGCGCCGTCAGTACCGAAGGCCAGAGAGTGTGTGCGGTAGCCTCGTGCCCTGTGGTGCTTGGGCTGTGACGCTTTGGCTTGAGTGGGAGTCGCTGCCTCCTTGACTGCGGGCGCTTCAGAGGAGGCGGAGGCCGCGATCAGCACCAGGAGTGCCAAGCTAATGCATGGCGCGAGCCACCTCGAGCTAGATGTCTGAGCCATGGTTGAAGAATCAAACAACTTTTCTAATTTTCGAAAAGCCCGCCGTCGGCCGCCGTGCACTTTCCAACGAGATGGCATCGTGGGGCGGTTTGCACGCGACTGGCACCAAGAACGCCGGCCAGCTCGTGCAGCTGACGGGCACCGAGTTCACCATCGGCCGCAAGGAGGCGTGCGACCTGAGGTGCACGGGCGACAACCTCATCTCGTCGGTGCACGCCAAGCTATTCGTGCGCAGCGGCGAGGTGTGGCTCGAGGACTGCAGCGCAAACGGCACCTACCACAACGACACGCGCGTCGGCAAGGGCAACCGCGTACCGCTCGAGCCCGAGGACCGCATCGGCCTCCTCCAGCCGGCGCAGGGGCGCGAGCCGGCTGCGATTAGCTTCATCTTCCGAGCCGCCAAGCCGGCCCAGGAGGCGCGTTCGGCCAAGGCGGCGGCGCCGCCATCGGTCAGCAAGGCGCCCCCTGCTGCTGCTCCGCCGTCGGTCGAGGACGCGGGCGTGGTGGAGCAGGATCAGCGGCGCACTACGTCCGCGGCGGTCGAGGCGGCGGCCAACTCTGTCGGCGAGCACTGGTCAAAGGTGCACGCCGATGGCCTCGCCGCGGCCGAGCGTCGCGCGACGGCGGTACAGCAGGCGGCGGTCGAGGCGGCGTTGTGGGAGGAGCGGCAGGCGAGCGAGCGAGCGGCCAAGAAGGAGCTGCAGCGCCAGTTGGCCAAGCAGTACGAGGATACGAGGCGGGCGCAGCAGGGCGCGGCGGAGGCGGCGCGGCGCGACACCACCGACGAGCTGGGTGCGGCGGCGCGCGCCGAGCGCGAGAGTGCGCTCGCGGCGCTCGGGGAGCAGAAGGAGCGCGAGAAGGAGGCGGCGCTCGAGTCGGCGCGCGAGCAGGCGAGGGAGGAGCTCGAGGCGGCGCGTGCGGCGTGGGATCGCGAGAGCGGCGCCGCGGCGCAGACGGGCCGCGCGCAGATGCAGGTGCGTCACCTCGAGGAGACGGCGGCGGCGCTCGAGGAGGCGAGAGAGCGCGCGGCCGAGGAGCGGCGCCGCGCCGTCACCGCGGCGCGTGACGAGGTGCGAGCGGACGACGTCAGGCAGGCGGAGGCGGCCAAGGATGCCGCGGAGCGTGCGACGGCGGCGGCGGTGGCGACGGCCGAGGAGGCGGCGGCGGCGGCGGCGGAGGCGGCGGCGGTGGCGGCACGCGAGGAGGCGCGCGTGGCGGTGGCGGCCGAGGCGGACCGTGCGGCGCGCACGAGCCACGAGGCGGCGACCAAGGCGGCGCACGCGGCGCGCGACGACGAGCGCGCGGCGGCGGCGACGCGCGAGGCGGAGGCGGCGGCGGCGCACGACACGGCGGTGCGGCTGTGTGTGGCGGAGGCGGTGGCGGAGGCCGAGAAGAAGTGGGCGAAGCAGCGCGAGGAGGAGCTCTCGGCGGGCGGCGGCGGCGCGGGGCCGGAGGCGCAGCGGATGGCGGTGGTGGCGGCGATCGCGGCGGCGGAGGCGCGCGTGCAGCGTGGCGCGGAGGCAGTGCGCCAACGCGCTGTCGCCGAGGCCGAGGCGCGCGCGCGCGCGGCGGCGGCGGGCGAGGTGGAGGCGCGGCTGGCAAAGGAGCACTCCAAGCAGCTGCGCGCGGCGGCCGAGGGGGCGGCGACCGAGGCGCGCCTGGCGGCGGACGAGCGCGCGGCGGAGGTACGCGAGCAGATGCTGCGCGCGACCGTCGAGGAATGCGCGCGCCGCGCCGCCGCGAGCGGCCGCGAGGCGCTTGCGTCGGCGGCGCGGCTGGCGGAGAAGGATCGCGACGCGGCGGTGGCGGCGGCGACGGCGGCGGCGGTCGCGTCGGAGGCGGCGCGGGCGGAGGCGGCGGGCGCGGCGTGGCGCGCGCAGGTGGAGGCGGAGGCGGAGGCGCGGCGGGCGGCGGCGCTCGGCGCCCTGCGCGATCGGCTCGAGGCGGAGCATCAGCTGCAGCAGTCGGCGGCGCAGCACGCGGCGGCGGCGGGGCGCGCGGCGAGTGCGACCGAGGCGCGGCGCGTCACCGAGGCGCGCCTCAAGGCGGAGCACGCCAAGGCGCTCGAGGCGGCGGCGCAGCAGGCGGCGCGGCAGGCGGGCGCCGCGGCGGAGGCGCGCCACGCGGAGGAGGTGGCGCGGATCATGGCGCGCGCGCGGGAGGAGCGCGCGGCGGCGGTGGAGGCGGCGCGCGCCGACGCCGTCCGTCTCGCCGTCGCCGAGCTCAAGGCGGCCGCCGACGACAACGAGGAGGCGGAGGCGGCGGCGGCGGCGGCGGGTGGCAGCTGGCTGGGCGGGATGCTCGGCGGTGGCGGCGGCGGCACCGGCACCGGCAGGGCGGGCGGCGGCGCGGCGGCGGTGGCGGCGGCGGTCGACGCGGCGTTGCGTCAGGCGGAGGAGCACCATGCGGCGGCGCTGGCGGGCGCGGTGCAGCGCGCGCGCGGCGAGGAGGGGCGGCGCGCCAAGGCGCAGCACGCCGAGCTGCGCGCGACCATCGGCCGTCTGCAGGGCGACGTGCGGCAGGCCCAGGCCGACGCCGCCAGGAAGGCGCAGCAGGTGCGCGAGTGGAAGCTCCACCTCGGCATGGACGCCGACGAGGCCGACGCGGGCGCCGAGGCGGCGGCCATCGAGGCGGGCCAGGTGGCCGAGGCGGCGGCGGCGGGCGCGGTCGCGGCTGAGGAGCTCGCGGCGGAGCGGCGCGCCAAGGCGGCTGTCGAGCAGCGACTCGCAGCTGCAAAGGCTCGCATCGCCGCGCTCGAGAGCAGCCAGCTCAGCGGCGGAGGCGGCGGTGGTGGTGGTGGCGGCGGCGGCGGCGGCGGCGGCACGGGCGACGGCGCTGACCTTCAGGTGGTTCTCCTCAAGAGCGGTGCCGGCAGCGCCACCGTCGAATGGCAGCCGGTAGGGAGCGAAGCAGCGGAGGCGGAGCAATACAGCGTGTATGAGCTTCAGTGGCGAGAGGAGGACGAGGACGAGGGCGACGGCTGCGCGCCCGGGCCGTGGTGCTCGACGGCGGGGAGCCGCGCGCTGCAAGCAACCTCGGCGACGAAGCGCAACCTGACCCCGCTTGGCCTGTACCGCTTCCGCGTGCGCGGCCTCACAGCCGACGGCCCGCCAGGTCCCTTCTCTGCGCCGAGCTCGCTGGTGCGCTGCGCTGCCGAGGACGAACCGGCGCCAGTCGCGTCGTCCGAGCTGGTGGGAGCGGCGGTGCGCGAGGCCCTCAGGGGGGCGGCCGTCGCGGCCGAAGCCGACAAGGCGGAGGCGGTGAAGAGTGCGGTGGCGCTCACGGTGATGCAGCAGCGGCAGGAGCATGCAAAGCAGCAGGTGCTCGCGGCGCAGGAGAAGCGAGCACGAAAGGAGGATGCCGAGGTGGAGGGCGAGGAGGAGGACGAGGAGGAGGACGAGGAGGATGAGGGCGAGGAGGAGGAGGAGGAGGAGGGCGAGGAGGAGGACGAAGAGGACGAAGAGGACGAGGAGGAAGAAGGCGAGGAGGACGAGGACGAGGAAGAAGGTGAGGAGGAGGACGACAAAGATGAAGACGAAGAGGACGACGACGACGAGTATTATGATGACGAAGAGAGCGAGGTGTCTGCGCCACCCAAGAATCGCGCGCCGGCCGCGAAGGCTCAGCCGGCGGGCAAGCCCAAGCGGCGGTAACTCACCCCGCGTCGACGCAGTACAAACGTAAAAATGCCATGAATATCGAATCAAAAATGCTCCGCTTGACGGACAACGGAACCTATAGTACACACACGCCCCCCAACTCAGCACTCAGGCTGCTGCGCCCGCACGTAAAAGAGGAGGAAGGCCTGCGCAGCCAGCACCTGGGCCTCGCTGGCCGGCGAGCAGTGCGTGTCGGAGAAGTGCATCCACGTGTCGTCGTCGCCGCGGACATATGCAGTGTAGTGGCCGCCATTGAACGACCCCGCATGCTCCACCACGCCGTAGAGCTGATAGCGCTGCGGGCCGTCGCGCGGCTCGCTCAGATCGGCGACGCTCTTGGGCACGTCGGCGCTGCCACAGAACGGCAGCAGGTCGATCTCGAGGTCGTGTGACACCCTCCGGCCAATCTTCTGCGTCGAGCGTCCCTCCCGAGCAAACCGCTTTAGGTGGAGCGTCAGCACCGCCGGAGCACGTGCCAGCTGCAGGAGCTTGACCGCTGGCTGCAGCTCAGTCGGCGGCTTCTCATCCTCGTCGGTCGGCTTGAAAGCAGCGGCGGCTCGCTTGGCGCACGCCTCGCACACGTAGGCATCGTCGCCTTTCAGCACCTCGGCTGCCGTGTGGGCACGCAGGCACGCCTCCACGCTCAGCGAAGCCGGCGCCGTCGTCGCTGCTGCCTCGCATGGAAGCCTCGCGATGAGCTGCTCGGCGCACTTGTCCACCCCGAGGTCTCGCCACCGCGTCCAGCTGGGCGCAGCCGCGTCGTCGCCATCGCCCTCGGCTGCTGCCGGAGCGAGCTCAAGCGTCAGGTTGAGCGTCTCGCGACTGAGCAGGTTCAGCCGCAAGGTGACGGACGGCGTGCTTGCAGTAGCCAGGTCCGGTACCAAGGCCGTTCCGTCGGTGGTTTCTTCCGACGCCGCATTGGCAGGCGCCTCCGCCGCAACATCGATCGGCGCCTCTGCGTCGGCCGCATCAGCTGGCGGCGCGTCTGCCTCGAGTTTCTCGGTGCTGGTGGACTCGACAGGCTCACTCGGGGTGTCCTCCTCCGTTTGGCTCTCAGTGTTGCCCGCACGTTTGTTGGCTAGCCGCCTCGCCTCCTTGCGCTCCTTCTTGCTCATGCCCTTGGCTCCGCCGGCCAACCCGTCGCTCTGCTTGCTCAGGGCGGACGCAGGAGCCTCCTCTACCGGAGCTGCCGAGTCGGTGCTGCTCGGCAGCTCGAGAGACAAGTCCAAGAAAGGCTCGTGCACGCAGCTGACGCGGCCACAGCTGAGGCAGACGACCGTCGAACGGTACTCGCCAGCAAAAAGCTCGTCCACGACCGTCGAAGGGTCCTTGGCTGGCTTTTCAGGCAGCTGCTTGCGAAGCCGCGCCACCTCCTCGTCGCGGATGGTGTCGAGCATGAGCCGCAGCACCTCCTGCGAGTCCTGCTGCGAGCGTCCAGCAAAGCGGCGGTGCTGCGCGGAGACCGCCTTGAGGAGCCCTGACGGCGCCACCGAAGTGCTGCCGCCGGACTGCATCTGGCCCAGGAAGTGCCGCAACGATTTCGTGATCGTGCCCTCTCCCTCGTGAGCTGGCCGTAGGAAGTGGGCTCGCAGCGCCTGCGTGCCCACCAGATTCTGCAGCACCGAGTTCAGGAAGCACGTGTTGCCAAGGTTCTTCAGGCCGCGAACCGGCTGCATCGGCTCGTCCTCGCCGCCGCCCTCGACCTCTAGCTTGGAGAGGCCATTCGTCACGTCCGATAGCGCGGCCGCGCTCGACTGCGCCTGCGCCGCACGTTCCTTCTTGCCCATGGCGGTGCGCGACAAGCTGAAAGCCGACCGTCGTCAACGCGAGGACGCACCGACCGAAGTATCGTGCATAGCGCATGCATGCAGTGCCACGACAGATTCCATCGAGTTATGGGCACGGCGGTGCGCGCACTCGGCTCGCGCAGCTGGCACGCGGTGCTCGCCGGCCGCGGCGTGCTCGCGCTCGGCGGCCGTGATGCGCGCAAGCTGCTGCAGGGCCTTGTGACCAGCGACGTGACCAGGATCAACGAGACGGGACCGCAGCACACCGCCTTCCTCGGCGGCAATGGCCGCGTGCTGCACGACGCCTTCCTCGTGCCCACAGCAGACGGTGGCGTGCTCGTCGAGGCCGAGGCGGCCGCGATCCCGGATATCTCGGCGCACCTGAAGCGCTACAAGCTGCGCTCCAAGGTGACGTTCACCGACCGTACCGACGAGCTGGCCGTGCTGGCCGTGTGCGGCGAAGACGCGGGCAGTGCAGTGGCCAGCTCGCAGCAAGCCGACGGTGCCATCACGTGGGCCGACCCGAGGCTGGAGCTGCTTGGCTACCGCCAGCTGCAGCCGCGCAGCTCCCTGGCCGATGTCGCGGCGGCGCTGCCTCCCGAGGCGCCTGCCGAGCTGTACGCCCTGCTGACGACGGTGCTGGGCGTGCCCGACGGGCTGCGCGACATGCCAGTCGGCGAGGCGCTGCCGCACGAGAGCAACCTCGAGAACCTCGGCAGCATCGCCTTCGACAAGGGCTGCTATCTCGGGCAGGAGCTCACTGCGCGCACGCAGTTCCGCGGCGCAGTGCGCAAGCGGCTGCTGCCCGTCGTGCGCGCAGACCAGGTGCGTGCAGCCGATGACGCGGCCTGCGTGCCCGCGCTGTCGTGGCTGCCGCCCGCCGAGCGCGGGCTCATCGCGCAGCTGCTGCCTCCCGATGCCGCCGAGCTGCCAGCGGGCGGCGCGGCCGAGACGCCAGGCGTCTCGCTGAGCAGCGGCAAAGGCAAGGACCTCGCCAAGCTGCGCAGCTTCGCGCCAGGCTGGGGGCTCGGCCTCGCCCTCTGCAGGCTCTCGGCACTCGAGGCCGGCGAGCCGCTCCTCGACACGCGCGACGGCGCACAGGAGCTGGTGCTGCACCGCCCGAGCTGGTGGCCCGACAGCGTAGAAGCCAAGGCCAGAGGAGCGTGAGGGTCCTGTTGTCGATTGATACAAGAATTATAGACCGAGAAACGCCGAAGCACTACCCTGCCATGCAGACTCGCGGCAAGGCGCGCACCACGGGGAGCTCGGCAGTCAGATTGTGCGCCGCCATCAGAGTCTTCCATCCAATCCGATCGTAATAGTGGTACACGTTGGCGCACGCCCCTCGGTGCAGCTTGCGCCGGCCTCGGTGGAAGCTGAACCCGTAGAGCACGACCCTCCGGCAGAGCAACGCCGCGATGGCGATGGCCTTCAGCCCAGTCGACGGGTAGTCGATGCGGAGGCGCGGTTGGCCGTGCAGGGCATGGACGAGCCGAAGGATGCTATGGTCGATCAAGCGCAGCTTGTACTTGCCCGGAACCTCGAGATGCTTCTGGCGGAAGAAGAGGCGTGCGTGCACCTCGCTGGTGGCGTCGACCAACACGGTGATACCCTCGCCTCGTGGAGGCGAGCCCCAGCTGGGCCGTGGCAGCTTGCGCGGATCGTCCGGCAGCGCCGACGGGCTGTTTAGCACGCGGAACGTCTCACGCGAGCCCACCCATCGCTCGTAGCCCTTGACGCGCGCGTCGTTCATCCTTATGACGGCGTCGTGGGCGTCGATGGCAGCGCCACCTGTGTGGTGAGGTAGGTTGAGTGGCGGTGGAGGTGGAGGTTGCGAAGCCCAGTCATGCCAACCGCGGTCATTGCCAACTGCTAATCTGACAGCGCGGCGCGACATGTGTGGGCCAGTAGCGAGCCGCTGCTACCGACGACCGCGCACGACGAGAAGCGCTTCTCACCGCTCAGCAGGTCGGACGGTGGCACCATGTCAGCAGCGACATTCACGCTCCACTCGCGCTTGTCGGTGGGAGCACGCATCCACTTCTTCCAGGTTTTTTGACCGACTTCGATGAGACCGTTCCGCCCATGCGGCCGCGCATACGAGAGGCCGTTGCTGGCACGGCTCAGCGTGACGTGCACAGCCTCACTGTCGCCGTCGGGCGTGCGCACGTGCTGAGTCTGCTCCATTAGCCTCACCGCAGCTGCCGCACGGCGGCGGCGACCACCCTGGGCCTCGACGCCCAGGTTGCAGCGCACCCTGCACTGGCCCGGGCCACTCGCGTTGCAGCTGCCGACGGCCGGCGCGTGCACGAGCCAGCTGCGTGGCATTCGAGCTGACAGAGATTGCGTTACAAACGCGCGCGCCGCGTTCGGATTTTAGTGGTAGATGAAAATAATTTGGAAGTGATGAACCGATAAAGGCAAGCAAAGCAGACCGTAGCGCAACCAAAATGTTGCCGACGTTCATCGCCCTCGTGGCGGTGCCACGGCCGCTCGTGCCACGGCCGCTCAACTTGATGATGCCAGGTCAGGGCGGCAAGGTCTGCGAGGCGTGCGTGGTGCGCCGAGGACGCCGACATCACCGCCGCGTGGCTCGAGAGGTGTTCATGGGACAAATGCAGTGGCTGCCAGCAGTGTGTGGAGGAGGAGGAGCACGCGCGCGAGGCCGCCAAGCAGGAGCACGAGGCGGAGGAGCGCAAGGAGGAGCACCAGGAGGAGCACGAGACGGAGGAGCGCAAGGCCGAGCATCAGGCGGAGGAGCAGCGCGAGGAGAAGGACAGGGAGGCGCAGCGCGCCCAGCACGACGCCGACGAGGAGGCGGCGCAGAAGCGATGGAAGCAGGCGCAGGAGCAGAAGCGCGCCGAGGCCGAGGCGCGCAAGACCATCGACCCCTCGGACAGCTGGCTGTCGTACGCGATCTTCGAGGCCGGCGCGGGCCGCGCGATCACCATGATGAACGCGACGGTGGTCGTGCCGCCGCGCCCCACCGCCGTGGGCGCCGACCCGTCGTTCTGGTACGGCATCCAGACGAGCAAGGGCGACGGCGCGCTCGTGCAGCCGATCCTCGC
>Ga0209713_10000839_pt1 | contig 17681 bp, 7 predicted proteins | sample ArcOceMetagenome_3_FD_187444 | JGI IMG/M metagenome (GOLD analysis project Ga0209713, IMG submission 187444) | Marine eukaryotic phytoplankton communities from Arctic Ocean - Arctic Ocean- Svalbard ARC20M Metagenome (SPAdes) (version 2) | ecosystem: Environmental > Aquatic > Marine > Oceanic... | reverse complement strand
TCTTCCTCCACCACCACTCCCAGTCCTACATCATCGTCAAGCACGAGCAGTGCCGCGCCCAGCTCTTCCTCCACCACCACTCCAAGTCCTACATCATCGTCAAGCACGAGCGTAAATCCAGTCAATGCCACCCCGTCGCCGAGCGTAATGCCCGCCATGTGCATAGTGGATGTGGAACTGAGAGAAGACTGCATATCATGCCCTGGAGATGTGGTAGGCTGCCAATTTGGAGCTGCTATTCCCACATTCATCACACAGATCCTCGCTTCGGAGCATGATGCAGCAGATGAGCGTGCCCAGCTCCTCTCCTTCGTGCTGAAGAAGGAGATCAGTAGTAATGATCAATTGTTTGACGCTGGACCAGATGTCTCGACTAGCGGCGACCTTTCCTTGTGTCTCGCCATGGGCGAGAACGGAGTATCTTTGTACAACGTGACCTTGCGCGACAATGGTGGTACTCTCAACAACGGGGTGGATGTCAGCAGTGCCTTCCAGCTACGTTTAAGCGTCTCGGAAATCAATCAAAAGCCGTCTTTTGAGATGTGTTCTCCGGCCAATGACTCCGCGTGCTCGTGCGTTGAGGCTGTTGGCAATGGGGGAAGGGCCACATGCTGTGAAGAAAGGATAATTGTGCGAAAAGGAAGTGGGAACACACGTGTGCCCGCGTTTGCCTACAACATTTTCAAGGGCAGAATGAATCCTAGTGGTCAAGACTCTGAGAAAGGGCAGAGCGCAACGTTTCTCATCGACGCGGTCGCAGTTGTCACAGAATCAGAATCTGCGTCGGAGTTTGAGGCTGTACATAGCAACCGTTCGTCTGATTTATTTGCGGTGGCACCGCGTATCAATGAGACTGGGTTTCTCGAATTTTCTGTGCTAGATGCCAAGTACGGGCAAGCGCAGTTCGAAGTTACGATGGCTGATGACGGAGGCCAGGCTAATGGCGGCGTGAATGTCTCTGATGTGACCATAATGCGTATTGTTGTGATACAGGGGTACGTCGCTATCGAAATTTCCATGGAAACTTCGCTACTGTTGACGCACGAGTCCGTCCAAGAACATATTCGCCGCATCATTGCGCAAGTAACGTCGACGGAACTATTTCTGGTGTTGACCTCAGAGTGCTCCGCTACGGGCAGACGCCGGCTGCTGGCATCCTCGTCGTTCAGCGTGCAGGTACTGTCTTCTTCGACAGCGGAATTGCTCAGAACACTTGCCGCCATGTCCAACGTAACAGCAGCCTTACGCGCAGTGGTGGGTGAGAACGCCACCATCAGTTCCGAGGCATTCCTGTCTGACGCGCAGGCGAACGCATTTCCGCGATTCAACATCTCGACGGATGAGGTGACTGTGGTCCAAACGCAACATGTTCGAGGAAATCCATATGTGCAGGGGAACTTCATCACAGATCTTGTGCCGCCGGCGGATATCCCCCTCAGCAACGAGGGTGAGCCTCTGATAGAGGTGCTTGTCAAGCCACTGCGATATCTTGCGGATGGTGGTCAGTGGATCCATGGGACTGATGGCGGAATATTTGCTTCGGGTCCCAATGTGACCGTACATTTCCCGCTCTCGTGCTGGCTTCTCAGCCAGGAGTGGGTGATGGACCAGACAAGTGTGCCGTGCAAAGGAAACGGCACGCTTTCACTGGAGACCAGGGATGAATATTCGGGATTGGTTGAGTTCGAGCTGAGTCTGAAAGGCAGCAATTTTTCCCGCTCCTTCCAGATCCGTGTACTTGCTGTGAACAGACCGCCCCAGTTTTCGATCCCGGCTCTGGTGGATCTGGACGAGGATTTTCCTTGCAGCAACTCGTCCCGGCTTACCTTGCGGCATGCGGTCTTTGTAATGCCCCCCGACATAGTGACCATTCCTCATTTTGTCACGGACATTACCGCCGGATCGCAAGAGAGCGATCGTAATACCCAAAATGTGTCATTTAGCGTGGTGCTCTTAGCCGGCGATGTGACAGCCTTCAGGATCCTTCCATCCATTCCAGGACAAACGATCGGCGCGGCGATCAACCATTCGAAGCTCGAATTCGCCCTAAACCCCAACTGGAATGGAAACTTTACGTTTAATGTATCCGCTCGTGACGACGGCCCCACTGCAAATGGCGGAGTGGCAATTTCCAGCGCAATCTTCACTCTCGTCGTCCGGGCTGTCAATGATGAACCCCACTTTCAAATTGTGCCAAATGTTACAATACACGAAGATGAGGGAGGCAAAAACCTTTCCGTAGTTTCAGATGTCGTCGCAGGTATGCACGGCTCCATGGAAGATTCTCAGACTCTACATTTTGAAGTGTCTGCTGGGGCGTTGGGCTTATCGACCACGCCTACTCTGTTCATGTCCCATGCTGAATTTGTAAACGCGAGCTCATGGACCATGTTTGTTAAGACAGCTGCGGACTATTATGGACTAATCGCGCTGAATGTGACTCTTGTGGACAACGGAGGCACTGAAAATGGTGGTGATTGTCGTGGCGTCGATCGCGTGACTAGATCTTTCCAGCTCATCGTGCTGGGTGTGAATGACGCACCATCCTTTGATTTGCTGTCAGATGACGTAAGAGTACTGGAAGACGGGCCGCTCTATTCAAATGTGCTGGCAGTCAACATATCCGCAGGCCCGCATGAGCAAGCCCAAGCGCTGACCTTCATTCTGACTGCAATAACCGAGAACAGCACACAGCATTTTGATATCCAACCTCATGTGTTGGCCAACGGAACGCTTATTTTCAAACCAGCTCGAGATGAGTATGCCTCCGTCAAGTACAACGTCACTCTAGTAGATGACGGAGGGGTTGAGCGAGGCGGGAAGAATACATCGCTACCGAAGCAACTCTCTATTAAGATAGCACCAGTGAATGATGCCCCATCGTTTGACCTGCTCCAAGACGTTGTTCAAGTGCTGGAAGACAGTGCCAACTTTTCGCGTCTCCTTGCTGTTAATGTCTCTCCAGGCTCTGCCAATGAAAATCAGCAGTGTTTGACGTTTAGTTTATGCCCAGTGGCTGCGACGCGCGTGCGCTCGCTGGCAACCCCGTTGACGTGTGTTTGTGAAAATGCCTCGGAGTGGATCACGTTTGAGAGCTGCGAGAGTGGCACTTCGTCAGTCGCAGCTTCTTTTGACGTGTCACCGCATATAGATGAGAATGGAACACTCGTCTTCACTCCGACTCACGACTACTTCGGGGCTGTAAGGTACAACGTCACCCTTGTAGACTGTGAAGGTAACACAAGCGGGGGAATCGACACATCTAGAGTGCAACTGCTTACCCTGGAGGTTGTTCCCGTGAATGACGCGCCGTCCTTTGACCTCAATTCTGACACTGTGTCAGTACTTGAGGATTCCCCCCTCTACGCAAAGCAGTTTGCTGTCAACGTTTCAGCAGGCGCTGCGAACGAAGCATTTCAGTGTTTGACATTCGTTGTGAGCAATTGCAGTGATGACCTAGCACTCTACTTCGATATTTCACCTCACGTGCATCGTAATGGAACACTTGTTTTCAAGACCGCACCTGACGCGGCCGGAATCGTTGCGTGCAATGTCAGTCTGGTCGACTGCTGGGGGGCAAGTGCCAACGGATCGTTTGTGTCCGCACACCGAGCCGTCAACTTTCAGATCACCGCAGTCAACGACGCTCCGACCTTTAAATTCACAAACATAACTGTACTGGAGGATCAGTACATCAATGCCTCCTACGAGTCGTCTGCACACATCTTTTCCATTTCTCAAGGCTCCAGCCATTCCCACGAGCAAATTCAGACTCTCACGTTTGTCATTGCGCACATCGAGATTGACCCACCGGAGATGACGTTGTTCCAAGAGCTGCCCCAAATTCGGTGGCTGAACAACAGCAATGCTTCTATATCTTTCCGCACTGCTCCGTACCAATTTGGAGTGGCGTACGTACACTTCTATCTGCAGGTCTTTTATTTTTGTATGATTGCCACTTATCAACAAAACATACTCACGCGCTTGTGGTCTCTATGCCTGCTTGTGTGTGCAGGATGATGGCGGGAGCACGGATGGTGGAAAATTCAACTCGAGCAAGCATGTCATGCAAATCCACATCGCGAGTGTAAATACAGCTCCTTCGTTCGCGGCGCTGGTCTCGGAAGCGCTTGTGTGTTTTGACTTCCCCCGTTTCAACGATACTGTCGCAATCAACATGTCTGCGGGTCCCTTTGAGCAGCAAAACATCACATTTCACGTGCAGTTGGTCGCTGGGGAGGCGGCTCTGTTCAAGGAGTTGCCAACACTAGATAGAAGTGGCAGGTTGGTTTTTGAAATTTCCACGCATCAGCCCCCACCCCCAATTAGCTATGAGACGCTTGACGCCATTTTCATGCAAAGCACGTGTAATGGAACGTGGTGCAGAGCATGCGCAGAGAGATGCAGTGCAATAGGGGACACGCTCTGCATGTACCAGTGCCAATTTCCAAACGCAAGCTCGGGCAAGGCGATCTTCAATCTCACCCTCTTTGACAATGGTGGCGGAGCACGTGGGGGAATCAATCGATCTTCCTCCGTCATCTTTTCAGTCACTGTGGAAGACTTCTTGGCGCACAGTCTCTCCACTGTTGTATATGCATTGGATGAAGACGACACTAGCAGCCACGTGCAGCTCCTGGTATGTGTCCGATCGAATGTTTTTGTTGCACATATGTTTGCATCCATGTTGTGGGCATATGCGTGTTATCATGGTTGCGTGGCCTGGAATAGATGAAAGAATCACTGAAAAGGTAAGATAGATGCAGGCCTAGTTTCGAGATAACCTTGGTATCTCGTGCTACTATGCCACTGGAAAGAATCTCGCAGTCATCACGTGAATGCAGATTTACCCCTTTTGCTTGAACTGACTTGCAGTGGACAAAAACAGGGCAATCTGCCAGAAACGGCGACTGGGTGGACATCTGGACTACGGGTGCCGGGATTAAAGCTCCTCTTGCACGCCAAAGCGTCGCAAATACCTCGGGATCCCCAAGACGTACGAATTCTCAACCAGACAGAAGTGGCGGACTCGACGGATGTGATAGCTTTCAGTCGCAATGTATCTTGGACAAGGCAAGATGCTGATGGAGTTTTGGGTCTTTTTACAGAGGATGGTCCCAATCAGCTGTTTGCCAATGCCGGGCCAGCAAATTTCACCGTATCTGTGAACGGATCTTGGCACTTCCAATTGGCATCACACAGACATGGAATCGTGCTGTTGAGCACGCATTTGCAAGGACCCGGGGACAGGTATTTCAGTTGCCGCACCGCGCCAAATAACAGCACGCAGGCGCAGAACTTTCTGTTCTTAGTGAGGCCCGTCAATGACCAACCGTCATTTCGGCTGACCTCCGTCGCCTCTGCTGAGATCGAAACAACTGAGGACGCGGGGCTGTTCATCGAGCAATTTGCCCTGAACGTGAGTAAGGGTGGATGGTCTGAGGAAGACCAGAAAGTTACCTTCACTTTAGTCCGCACAGGAGGAGACTCAAACTTGTTTGACCGAGCTTTTGTCGAGTGCGTTGATGGCTCGAACGGAGAGTGCACCTCTGGTATTGCACGCCTGCGTTTGGTTCCAACTCCTGACATGTGGGGGTCAGTCACATACTCTTTGAAAATTACGGATAGTGGCGGGACAGATCGCGGGGGCATCGACACATTTCCTAGTGCCATTGAAGCTCCCATTACCTTTTCCGTGAAAATTTGGCCGAAGAATGATGTCCCGAGCTTCACGTTGTCTGCTGCACAGGTTATAGTGGGCCAGGATACGACATGCGAAGCAAGCTCTTTGGCCTCTTGGACGTCTCCACTGTCTCAGCCGAGCTGCCGACATCTTGCAAATCCAACCCAGAATCTGACGCACGAACATAATGGTTTTGCTACGGCCATCAGCATGGGCGCTTATGAGGACGGACCCCTTCCCGGTGGAGGACCCGGTCAACTAAGCGTGCAGGGCGTGTGCTCATCAGGCCCCTGCGAGCATCAGAGTGGAATATTTACGGTCGAGCCTCTAGACCCAGTCCAAGCTGGCGTACTTTTCAAGACTTTACCGAGAGTCACAGCTACAGGGACATTGCAATTTGAAGCTAGGTGGCTGATGAACGGGGAATCCACTTTCCGCATCTCGCTACGGGACTCAGGTACAATCGACATGACTGTAGTCCCAGGCGTAAAAATGGATCCGTCGATGACCTTTTACCTACCGGAAACTGAGCGATGCACATTGCTGCACAGTGCAAGCTTCTGCCAAGCAGCACGAGACCACGATCAAGCAAGACTTGATCTGATTGCCACTTTACAAGGCGACGATGCCTTGACATCCCCTCAAGCACTATTCACGATCCAAATCGTGCCAGTAAACCGGGCACCATCTTTTACTCTCCCCGACCGTATTGAAGTGCTGGAGGATTCCGGAATGTTTTCACATCAGGTGGTTAGCAACATTACATCCGACAACACCACATTCAACACAGAGCCCGGTCAGAACGTTACCTTTTCTGTGGCGACCAACTACTCTCAACTCTTCGCCGATGGCGGGGAACCAACGATATCTCGGAATGGCGTTCTAGAATTTACCACTGCTGCTGATGCATTCGGGCCTGTGGAGTTGCACGTGACACTGACAGACGATGGCGACAGCGAAAACGGGGGTCGAAACTACAGTGATACGTTGATTTTGCTCCTGGTAGTCAATGCTTTGAATGATGCGCCTTTGTTCGCGTCCGATGTTCGGAACGTGGAAGTATCTGAGAATACTGCAACCCAGTCTATCTCGATGTTCACGACATATTTGCTTGCAGGACCGGCCAATGAAATGTGCCAGAATCCGGGGCCGTACTGCATGAAACAAAAAATGGTGTTCCGGGTGCTGGACATTGATAACCCCACTCTCTTCGCGGTCCAGCCGCAGGTGTCTGTGGATGACAACTACCTCACCAGACTGATTTTCGACGTGACGCCTGGTGCGACAGGCACTGCAAAGATCACATACCTCTTTGAGGATGATGGCCGGAGTGCAGAATCGTTGCCTTTGAATGTGCTGAGTACGGTGACATCTACGTTCCGTGTCAAAGTCTTTGCGACGAATGATCCGCCGAGCTTCCAGCTCCCTTTCTCCGTCTCGTCCCTGACGTGCGCTGCTGACATGCCGTCATCGTCTTTGTGCCCGAGGCACCAGCACGCAGACAGCCAATGTTATTGTTCGCAGATAGCGCCATCAACAAAATGCCAAGCCGTAGAAGATGTCATTGAGGACGATTCGAATCTTTGCCGAGGCGCTCGGGTAGAGCTGGCTCAGAGCTACACAGGGCAGCGGTCTTATGTTGTCCGTGGCTTTGCTGCTGACGTCACTCCAGCATACGGCTACCAACCCTCTGCGCTCACGCTCTTTATGCCCGAGCGGACGCATGTTGACGCGACAGCCTACCACGACGCATTTACCGTCCGTCCACATCAAGATGCGCAATATGCCAACGTGCATGCTCAAGGGCATGCGCCAGATCCTCTGGCGCCTGTTGATAGTCTGCAGCTTGCTGTTGACACTGCTGTCAGTCCAGACGGCAAACATCTGTACGCTGTCGAGGCCGAAACCAATTCGGTGTCCCTGTATTTGCTGTCGGCAGATGGCCCTCCCTGCTTCATTGACAGGCGGTCGCATGGCGAAAGACGCCTGCGTTTCCAACGTCCGGTAAACGCTGTAGAGACTACTGTTACCGTGCCAACGACGACGGCTCAAGTTACAAACGCTTCGTGCTTATTTTCTGATGTGCTAAGCAACATATCCAACCTGACCAACTCGTCGCATCATCAAGTGCCGTGGAATGTGACAGTTGGGCCCTTCGGCGTACGATTTGTCAATGGGTCATGGTTCAATTGCACCAACGCCTCTCATAGCCTTCATGCACCTGCGATCCAACTCAAGACCACATTCGCATGCGGAATCGAGGCGTTTCAGTCGCACAGCGGGTTGGACACGTTTGTTGCCGTTGCCAGCGGGTGCCAGTCCCTGGCAGATCTTTCGTCCAAGCATCGACCGCCGAAGCCGTGTGCATCAGAAATGCTTACGGCGGAGTGCGGATATGATTGCTGCATGTCAATTGAAAGCAGCACGGTAGGCCTGTGGGACTTCACCGAACATTCCATCTCGGGCAAGAGCCGCAGGCTGAATACATTTCAAGGACAACACACTTTCAAGTGCTACGAAACTAACTGTTCTTATTCCCGGCCGCGCAATGGACATCCATGCAGCGAAGTGCACGATACCTGGTACAGTTGGGCGCATGCAAGTGCATTTGCACACTCACATTCACACACTGTAGTAAGACATCGGGCGTGGAGTGCACACTAGAGTACACACAAGCCACTTCATCGTACAACCCCTATCAATTCACCTCCACTCTGGCGCACACTATATCTGATGCCCTGCAGTAATGAACAGCAACACGGAAATGACAGAATGCACACCTTTTGGCAGGATTGAGCTGGCGTCAGTGGCCGATTCCTCTGGCTTCCTCGGAGACGCCGTACTCATGGGACCTGTCTGCAAGTCTGACCAGGCTCGGGATTGGGATAGACCCCGGGGCACATCTTCCCTCACTTTAAGTAAGCTCTCCTCAGTACCCAACTCATGAGCGCTTGCAACGAAAATCTATTGTTGTCAGAGTTTTACGGCCTCGTAGTTGAATGCCTGCCTGTGTACAACCCATGCGGCAGCCTGCAGTGTGGACACGCTCTGACCTTCTCTTTCTTCTTCTCTTTCTTCTTCTCTTTCTTCTCTCTATCGGGACGTGCAGAAACGTTTCTCGCAAACAACGGCGAGGTTGAGGCTATGCAATTCGATACCGCGCTCAACACAGGACTCTACGTCACAAATGACATCAACGCCGCCAGCAGTGACGGAGGCCCAACAGTGGCTCAAAGGCTACCGAAAACTGCAGTGTCTGTGGAGGCCTGGTTCACTGCCGAGGAAGAGAAAATATCAACGGCAGGGCTCGTTGGGGTGCTGCAAGATGCCCCAGGCTGTGCCCTGGGCTGGAGTTTGACCTTTGACAGGAAGAAGGCCGTTCCCGTCACGGACAAGGGAGAGCGGTACGTGTCTACATATGTGTTCAAAGTCGCCCTGCAAAAACCTGGGCGCAGCAATGAGAGTACCGCAACGGTTGCACCGCCATCGTTTGTCGAGTTGAGACATTCAGCAAGCCTGGACCTGTTTGTGTGGACGCACGTGATTGCCGTGTACAACAGCTCGCATCTTCTCTTGTTTGTCAACGGTCTCGAGGCAGCGGTGCAAGAGGCGTGCGACGACCATCCGTGCGGAGACATCGTGTACTCATACAGCCAGCACGTGCAACCCCACACCTGTGTTCCTGGAGAAACGGCGCTGACAATCGGCACGGTCCACGGAACCTTGCAGGAGGTACTGAAGGGTTACAAATTTCCTCATCAAGGGTTGCTCAAGCATGTACGCATCCTATCAGCTGCCGTCTCAGCGCCTGGCGCTGCACTGCTGCATGGAATTTACGCTCCTCAGATGAAACTCGTTGCCCCCTCAAAGTTTGAATATTGGGTCAAGGCTAGCTCTTTGCCAGGCCCGCACAGATCGTCGCCGAGCATCGATGCAGTGCACGCAGAGACTCAGGATTGGGTGACATCTCGAGGCAACTTCAGCACCGAGCAGCAGTATAGATGCAAATTCACGTCTGGAGATCACACTCTGTGGAGTCCTGCCAACACTAGCTGCTCGTCAGACCATACTGGAATGGGTGAATGCTATGGCCAATTTGCGGATCAGTTGACCTGCCAGACACCCAGATGGCGAGTGGGTTTCAGAGCTGCCACATTTTCAATTGTCAAGAAGCAAGAACGTCTTCCTCTTATGAGTTTTGAGGCGTTTTATGCCAACCTGGTCTCAACCGATCGTTATCGCGCATGCAATGATACATGGTGCGGAAGTATGTGCGCTGCCGGCTGCGTGGCTGTAAACGATACCCGCTGCATGTATCGATGCTTTTTGAGATCTCAAAATTCGTCTGATACAGCAACGACTGGGTGGAGGTCCCTTTGGCAACGAGTTTGTGTGAGAAAGGACTGCGGCTTCTTGCCATCCTTGGAACGGACCCAGGGCAGAGGCACTCCTTCCTGGTACACAGCAGGCGACCGCAATCTGCTGAGTCCCGCGCTCGGAGGGGGTATCACGCGCATCAGAATGCTGACTCCAGGCGCCATATACAAAGTGTCAAAAGGTGATCAAAGGCTCACACAGGTTTCGACCTTTATGACGGGCAGGTTTGATGCATGGGGAACGCTTTTACGGAACAGATATGCAGCAGCGGGCGTCTCTCAATACACACACACCACTGTGCGCGACGAGCACTACCTCATTGGTGCCACGGCCTGGGATGGAAGCTCGCCGAACTCCACCTCGAGTCTCTATCACTTCAATGAGAGCAGCGGGCACCTCAAGTTGATACAGGAAATTGACACTTTTGGGGCAAGACGCTGGCTCTTTTTCTCTGTAGATGATACCCTCTTGGCGGCGGTTGCTAACCACAACGGGCCAAGTGCTATCTATAAATGCTCAGTACGTCCTCGTGACGCGTCAGATCCCAGCAGTACCGAGATGCTGTCTCTGCAGACTGCAGACGCACTTCGCCTGCCGATCCTTGCTGCCTCTTCAGTGACTGCATTTGCGGTCGAAGATGCCCAATATCTTCTGTTCTCCACATTGTATGACAGTATGGTGCCAGAGCAATCTTCGCTCAGTGTCTTGTACCGAGTCAGGAAGGAGATTGACGGGTCTGTCACAGCCACAGTGATCCAAGAACTGTCAGTCGCGCACGCCTCGGATGTCACCCACTTCACTCATGCTGGGTTCATTCACATCATATTTGCTGTCAATCATGCAACGTCTCCCTCCGAGCTTTTTTCTGCCAATATCTCTCAGCTGTCCTCTGCCGCAGAGACACCAACTTCGAGGACCGGACGTATGGAGATATTCGGGCAACACGCGCCCTATGCGGCAACTCTCGCTACCAAACGTGCCACATCCGTGCGGATTTTCGAATACATTGACGAGATTTGGCTTACGGTGACGGTGGAGACCGACACTCCAATCACGAGTCTGTTCGACGACGCTCAGGTCAGTCCAAAGACAATGCGCTTTAACGGCACACACTTCATAGGAAAGACTAAATCTGGCACCTCGGCGCGAGACTCAGCTGGGGGGCAGCTCTTGAACATCACCGTAGACAACGTGGAGCTCGTTCATGTGCGAACAGGCGAGTCGGCCGTGCTCCTAGCTGGCAACTTCCGAAATGGCGACGATGGAGTCGATGCTCTGCAGGTGCTGCCAGCCAGTGTCACGACCGTTGAGGGGCTTCTGCGTCCGACATCAATAGCCATCAGTCCCGTGGACGGCAAATTCGTGTACGTCGCCTCTGCAGGCTCGCAAAACATCGTCGTCTTCGCGAGAGACGATGATGGGGGATTGCTCGCGCAGACGAGCATCATCTCTCGACCACCAGATGCGCCGGCATCTGCCCTGGGGGGCATGCCTTCTTTCCGAAGCATTCAAAGCATAGCCATAAGTCCCGATCAGCGTCACTTGTACGCGACATTGATGGCACAAGACGAGATTGCTGTCCTCAACATTTCAGCATCATCTGGTGCACTGAACATGCTCAGTCACGCCTCCATTCAGTATCTTTCTGTGGCTACGGACCAGAAGTGGCTGCATGGTGCATATGGGATCCATGTCAGCGCCGGCGGTACAAATGTGTACGTCTCCGCATACTTTGACGGTGCCCTCGTCGCCTTTGCACGCAATGCGAGTGATGGAAGTCTCTCGTATTTGGATGCTGTTCGCGACGGGCAGCGGCTTTTTGAAGATTACGAAGATCTGCCGCTTCCAATGACATCCTCTCCCAACGCCGAACCAGCAGGTTCTAGCCCACAGCCGACGTACCCGTCTACACTGCAGTTTCGCAACTTGTCTGCACCACCACGAAAAATCCGGCACTTTACCATTGAGGGCAAATCTTTGATGGCTGTAACGTCTTCCTCGCTGCGTTGGGACCTCGCTGATGGAGCGCTGACGATCTTTGAGTGGCAAGGAGAAGGCACAGGTCACCCCACTTCAACTTCTGTTGCTGGTCAAGTCTGTTTTAAGCTATATAGCTGTATATGCACATACTAAATGCCAAGCTTGTAACATGCGGCGTTTCTACGCGTGTTCTTCTTAATTGTCTTCAGGCACATTTGAAGTATTGCAGCAAGAGCGCCGTGAGCTCGGCGCCGCTGGGCTAGTCTATTTCAAAGCGCCGGATGCCAGCTGCGATTCCATTGTCTTCAGCGCAGATTGTGAGCCACGTGGTCATCACTATCTGGTGCGTATAATCAAAAGATGATGCCACATGCCTGCTCTTCTATGCTGCCCTGCGACATACAGCCCCTGCCCCTGGATGATTCACACTGCCTGTAGTACGCTTGTACGGCTGATGTAGGTCTGCATGTGCATGTGCATCATGGCAGGTCGTTGGAAATGCATACAAGGAGGGTGGAGAGAAACTGTCGGGATTCAGGTGCCGTCAAGCGCGTTGTTTCTTTTGTGCAGCTCTGCTGCAAACGCTGGAAGAACACGCGGAGGTTGATGGAGTGGGCGTCACTCTCTATAGCACGCATTTCTGTTATCACACCGACAAATTTCTATTATCACACTGACAAAGATTTCTGCGGGCAGTGTATATCGGTGGGAAAGAGCTCAAGCACGGTTCCAACTACACCACACTCGATCGCCGACAAGTGAGCACGACGCATCCAAACAACTGCACCCCAGCAGCCTTTCAGCGTTCAACGCGGGTGGAGAAACGTTTCTTGTCGTTGGATTCAGCGGTGATGGCGAGCAACACGACATTGCAACGCACCTCTACAAACTCGACACCAAGAACTCACTGGAGCTCCCACTCACGGGGCAGTCTGTAGCAGGCAGCGGCTTTGAAGCGCTCTTGTCAATTCCGTCCGTGGGTGTTGTTGACGTCGAGCTTACGTCGATCAAAACGGGCACGAGTGCCAACGGCGAAGCACAGTACCGCCACTTACTGCTCATCGCTAACGGTAGCTAGTTTGTCTGGCTGTGTGCTCATTGACTCATATCTCCTCTTTCCTGCACGCCCGCGCAACCCACTGAATATTCTTGGTTTTGAATAGCCGTTGCTAGGTGTGCTGATGCGTTGACTACATGGCAGGTCTGAATGCGCGCCCGGTGGTGTCTATGGACGTATATCAGGGCAATATCGGTGTGTTTGAGGTGCTTTGCACGCCTTTGCTGCAGCCGGATGGAGTTTACGGTTGCAAGGAAATGGAGGCATGGTCTGTCACCGAACTTCAACGGATTGCAGCCGTCGGTTTGTCTGACTTGGCAGCAATCTCCCTTGTTGACGACGCTGGTGTCACAAGCATTCTCGCGGTGGCGTGCCGCAAGTCGCACGCATCTATTTCGAGCTATGATCAGTCTGTCTACAATGTCCCGTCATTCACCTATCGGTGGAACCAAGCTACCTCGAACTACGACCCTATGCAGGTGTGCCTTTGTCTCTCTGCCTTGTCCGTACTCCTGTTTAAGCTCGCTGCGCATATATTGAACCTGTGGCTGCGTCAGGTCCTGGGCAAGGACTTCCGTAGTATCCCCAGCCGCACGGGCATGGCCGACCGAAACACAATGCTGCGGCGCGCCTTTTGCCTACCCGAGTGCACGCTGGCCCCCGACAACAGTACAGTCTCTGTCAAGTTCTTGCGAGGCGCAACTGGTAAGCGCATACACGCATCCTCTATCTCGAGGGTTGGTGGCTTGCTGTGTGAAGAGCTGTGAGTAGATTCAATGATCATCGAATACACCACTTCTGTATTTGCGCATGGATTGTTGGTGACAAGCTCCCGTCCCTCAACACACGCAGGCGTGAAGCTGTTCATTTCGGATGGCGAGCTCTATCTAGCAGTGGCGCAGTCTGTGTGCGAAGACTACCATACAGTTGAAGAGTGTCAAGCTAATGCTGCTCAGCCGAGGTCTGCCATCCTCCAGTACAACCGCGTCTCGCGGATCTTCACGGAAATGCTGTCCATGACAGACTCTACCAACATGCGGCTGCGCGGCTTCATGATCCCAGATTCTCTTCTGAGCCATCGTCCATACGCGCTGCGGCTCGATGCGGGCCGCGCAGTGTCGTGGGAGTATTTTGAAAGTTTCGGGCAGGCTTTCCTTGTAGCTGCCAGTCTTTCAGAAGGGGCTATCATTTACAAATTCTCCTTCCAGACCATAGACAGCCTTCGGGGAGCCGTTGACGTAACCTCCGATGCCTCGAACCGCCGCATTTTTGCGTTGAATGGTCCATCAGGCTCAGTGACCTCTATGTATCTAGGGGCCTCCTTTGACAAGACCGGAGCCAAGCGCTCTGACTGTTCACTAGCATGTCTAAGCTACAGCAGGAAGATAGAGTCTCCGCTTGGCGCGGCCAGAAGCATCTCCTGGCGCAGTCCAGTCGGCCAAGCTCCAGAACGATTGGGGGTGCGCGGCACAGGAGAGTGGGGAGAGTGGGGCTTGGATTCGCTGGCGGTGACAAGTGGTACTTTCCGCGACGAGGTGATGTGCTTGTATCTGTATCAAATGCGTGCCGATCTGTCAACAAAAGATCTTCTGTGCGATGATGTACCCTCTGTGATACTGATGAACATGGTCTGTGCAATATCTGCGGTGTGCGCAGATGATTTGCAGCAAAAGCTTGTCCTCTGGAGAAAATTTGCCGGTCTTGCAAGATGCGCTGTGGGGTCAGAGATGCCAGTCTCTAACATTTACGGTTGAAGAGACCGGAAGCACTAACAGTCAGCTTCTGGCATCTCCTCCGCGTCTTGACGCGTATGGGACTCTCTTCCTTGAAATCGGCAACGCACAAAAGGGCCAGGCTCGCTTTCGAGTCACTGTCGATGATGATGGTTCCTCGCCAGGGCCTTATGCAGGCACAGTGACACGCGGTATGCCCTATGTCGGCCGCCCCGGATTTTCTGAGGCGTTTGCGCCTCCCATCACCCGGGAGTTTGCAGTGTGCGTCCAGCAGGTGAATCAGGCCCCGGACTTCAGCATTATCCCGGAAATTTCTGCACCTTCGGGCACAGCAGAGCGGCAACATCTGCTAGTCTTTGCCGTCAATGTTACTGCCGGGCCTGGGGATGTTGGCCAGACGCTGTCGTGGCAATTTTTGTTCGACAACGCTCTTCTTTTTGCCAAAGAGCCGATTCTGACAGTAGAAGATCATTGGGTGCACGATTCTAAGATGCTGGTGGCGGGTGTGCTCAACGTGACGCTGAGATCCTTCGCTTCCGGCAGCTCGGATTTCACCATTGGTCTCGTCGACGATGGCGGGGACGCACAGGCTGGTGACATCAACTTTTCAAGGACTCAAAAATTCCGACTGACGGTCACGACCCCAAATGCTGAGCCCAGCTTTGAGCTTTCCATCTCCAGACTGGACATTGTGGAAGACTCAGGCGAACATACAATCAACAGAGGTATTGTCGATGCTCGCGCAGGGCCCGAATCAGAGGCTTGGCAAGAGCTTACTTTCAAGTTGCACAGTGTCAGGGCTGTCCACAGTATGTGGCCGGCCGACAGCCTCTTCTCTTCGTTCCAGATCTTGCATCTCCAACTGCCAGCCACCGGTACTCAAAAGTGAATACGTTATGACGAAAATACCATGGAACAAGAAGATTGTCTGTGATCGCAAACATGTACTAACTGGACCGGTGTGGATTTTTGTAGCAGGTGGCCGACGATTGCACATGCACAACGCTGCCGATGTCTCAGTGCCAACAGAGATCGATGCTTGCGCCAATGACGAATGCAGGGACATATCGCTGGAGGTAAGCCCAGACTACACGGGAGAATTTGTGGTGACACTTTCGGCGCAGGACAACGGCGGGTTGGCGCAGTCGGGCATAGACATAACGCTTCGCGAGTTTGTCATTGACATTGCGAGCGTGAATGATGCGCCAGCTTTCGTATTGCCGACGTGCTGCATCATTTCTGTGCGCCAAGTGCGCCCTCCGGCAGCGGCCTTGGACGAGATTGTTCTTGCCCAGGTGCTCCCCGCCCCTCTAGATGAGCAAGGCGAGCACGTGACCTTTTCACTGCGCTTCTTCGACGATAAATGCCCCCTGTCTGCCTTCGCCACGCCTCCAGCTGTCGACTCCAATGGTATCCTGAGCTTCCGCGCCAAGGAGGGCGACGGATGGTCGTGTTCGATTGGGGTATGGCTCACAGATGAAGGTGGAAGCGAATCGGCGATTCAGACGTTCACGCTGGAGACCTTCTATTTCGTAATTAACACCGCACCGACGTTCGTTCTGGCGTCTAGCACTCTTACGGTGCTGGAGAGTAGGCTGCCTGATTCCGCTTTTGTCTTCGCACAATTTTTGTCCCACATTTCACCGGGTACACAGCCTGAGGAAGCAGCCCAGGAGATTTTCTTTACCGTCAGAGTCGCAGCGCGCGACGGGGGGCTTTTTCGATATCTTCCTCATGTCAGCAGCGATGGCGATCTGCGTTTTGAGCCCTTTTACGGTGAGCACGGTAGGGCGCAACTCTACATTGCTGCCTCTGATGACGGGGGCACGGCGCATGGTGGGGTAGATGTGAGCGAGCAGATGGTGTCGATCGTGGTGTTGCCCTTACCTCGAATCGCTTCCATCATGCCTGCGCTGGGCGCAGCACACGGTCGGCAGCAAATCACGATCCGGGGGGCTTTCTTAAGTCGATTTTCTCTTCCAACAGCTTCGCGATCAGCCCACATACCACAGCGGGAAACGACAAGTGACTGCACGCACACTGGCAATTCATCACACGGCATGCCAGAAGCCCACTACTTCTACTACCATGACTCTCGACAGCCACACACCAACGCGCCGACAGTGACCTTGGGAGGACAAGAGTGCGACAACGTGACCGTTGTACATGAAGGCGAACTCGTATGCTGGACCCCGCCCCTGCCTGCGGGAGCAAAGGCAACGGTGTCAGTCCATCTACACGTGCGTGAGCACGTGATAGACTCTTCTTCGGGACAGATCATGGAGCGATACTGCCATCCTGCCGTTTCAGCAACCTCCTTTACGTACGTCTCGCTGTTCTATGGCGCCAAATCTGCAGTGGCCTATGGTCTCAGCTCATCTTCTGCGCCCATCCCGTCGCCTGCGTCAGAGCCTGCGGCAGATGGAGACTCAAACGCGCACAGCGCTTTCTCGGGGGCTGCTAGCGCCACTGACTCCTCTTCCCAGTGCGGCAATCACCAGGGCGCCGACGAGGCACCACTTGCCCATGACACCGAAGGACTAGCTCGCGTTCAAACCCTGCAGCGTGCGGCGATGCCTCTCGAGGGTGCAGTGCTGGCCCTGTGCGAATACGACGGGCTGCTGTTTGTGGGCGGCTCTTTTGGAGCGACGGGCAGCGACAGCTACTCGAAATTCGTTGCGTCATGGGACGGCCATGCACGGCGAGCGTTAGGCTTCGGTGTCGACGGCACTGTGCGCGTTTTGCTGCCGCTAGGGCCTTTCTTGTTAGTCGCAGGCACCTTCACCCGGGCATATCAGCCTGACAGCGCTGGCGCTGGCGTTTTGCACACTGGTCAGTTGCTTGTCCATCC
>Ga0209713_10000837_pt1 | contig 17688 bp, 8 predicted proteins | sample ArcOceMetagenome_3_FD_187444 | JGI IMG/M metagenome (GOLD analysis project Ga0209713, IMG submission 187444) | Marine eukaryotic phytoplankton communities from Arctic Ocean - Arctic Ocean- Svalbard ARC20M Metagenome (SPAdes) (version 2) | ecosystem: Environmental > Aquatic > Marine > Oceanic... | reverse complement strand
GGTGATGGGCATCGAGAAGAGCTTCATCAAGAAGTACAACCTCGGCACGTGCTGCTAGGGGGCGGCGCATCCGTCGCGCGGACGGCATGGCCGCTCTTGACGCTCGGACAACGACGAACGGCGTCATTATACACCCCGAACTGGAGTTCGTCATACACCTGAATTGGAGTTCGTTGTACGGCGGTAAAGCATCTTTGTCTCCATCCTTTTTGACGTTTAATAGGGCGATGTGCTACCGGCGATGTGCTACCGAATGTAACTTACACAGTACTTTTGCGGCCTTGATTGAGCATCAGAGCCGGACCAGAGCGGTGTTGGCGCCCTTGCTCAGCCTCACCGGGCTCATCGACGAGGGCACGCCGCCGGCGGCCGCGAACGTCTTCGGCGAGCGCCGGACCGAGAGGCGCCCCTGCCCCAGCAGCGGCGACCTCGCCGCCGGCGCGCCGCCGCCGCCCGACCTCCTCTCCGATCCGGAGACGGAGACGGAGACGTCGCTGGAGACGGAGACGGAGACTGAGACGGAGACGTCGCTGGAGACGGAGACGTCGCTGGAGGGCCGTCTCGGCGAGGAGACGACCAGCGGCGGCGAGCCGGAGGTGGCGGCGCTCGCGGAGAGCGGGTGGCCGCCGGCGGCCTCGCCGGAGGTGAGCGGGTCGAGCTCGGAGCAATTCTCGTGGTCGGATGACTCGGAGGCGGGCGGCGGCGGCGACGCGCCGACGCCGACGGTCGGCAGCAGCGACACCAGCGGCCGACGGAGGAAGGGGCTCACCGGCGGCGCCACGCCGCCGGCGCCGTCGCCGGCAAAGGAGACGTCGCCGACAAAGGAGACCTCGTCGGAGCAGAGGTCGCGCCAGCTGTCGGTGAGGCCGGCTGAGAGCTTGCGGCCCATGCTCACGCGCGACAACGTGAAAGTTGCGCCGCCGTCGCCGTCGCCGCCGCCTCCATCGGGGTCGTGGCAGCGGTGCGAGGCCAGAGGCCCAGCTCCACCTGCCGCGGCGGCCACAGCGGCGGCAAGAGGCCAGCCGGAGGGTGGTGGCGCGCCGCCCTTGGTTGCCGCAATCTCCTCCTCAGCCCCCTCAGCCTCCTCCGAGGCGGCCAGTAGCGCCGCCACCTCGCGTGCCAGCGCCGCGTCCTCCGCCGCCAGCGCCGCGACGCGAACACCGCCCACGTTGCCCTCGAGGTAGTGCGCCCCACGCTGCTGCTGCCGGCCAACTGCCGCCGACGACACAACCGCCGCCGCCGCCGCCGCAGCAACCGTCCTCGCTGTCACGATCGCCGTCGGCGGCTTGCGAAGGTGCGCCTGCAGCGTCGCCGCCCAGCGCCGCCGCGCGGCGCCGCTCGGGGCGCAGAAGACATGCGACGATGCGACCGCGCCACCGCCGCCGCCGTTGTTGGTGTTGCTGTTGGCGACGCGAAGCAGCAGCAGCGTCGTCCCACGCGGCCCCGGCACCTGCGCGACGGTGGAGGAGCCGGCGCCAGCGCTGCCGCTGCCGCTGCCGCTGCCACCGGCGCGCATGCTGCCGCTGCCGCTGCCGCTGCCGCTGCCGCTGCCTCCGCCGCCGGTGGAGCTGCCTCCGCTGCCGCCGCGCAGCTCGATGGCGATGGTGAGTGCGGGCGGCTGCTGAGCAAGGTAGTCCTCGAAGCGACGGTAGCAGCGCAGCCGACCCTCGGCCAGGACGCACCAGTGCCACGTCGCCGCCGCCGGCAGCAGACCCGCCCGCCGCGCAATCGTGGCGGCGCCACGACCGCCGCTGTGGCCGCCAACGCGGCGGGACCGCGAGGGCACCGCGGCGGCGGCGGCGGCAGCTGCGGGAGTGGCGGGCACCGCGCGCGTCGCGCGCTTGTTGCCTCCGAGCAGCCGCCTGCGCTTGGGGGCGACGACGGCGCCAAAGTCCTCGTGCTGCCATCGCATCGAGTCGTCCTCCTCCTCCTTCTCCTCATCGCCATCGACGTCGACGGCAATACCATCGTCGTCATCGTCGTCCGTGGCAAAGGCGGCGGCGGTCGCGGCAGCAGAGGCGGAGGCAGCGGCGGCCCTCGCGGCGGCAGCGGTGGCGGCATCGGCAGCGGAGGCGGCGGCGGGCGTGCCACGCGCGGGGCTGCGCAGCCGCAGCCAGCCCTGCATCGCCACGGGCTGCGCGCCGAGCGGCGACGGAGTGAGGACCGTCCGAGGCGGCGGCGTCGGCGGCGGCGGCATCGGCGTGGCGGCGGCGGGCGTCGCGCCTCCACCGCCACGCGCGAGGGTGTGGTCGTCGGTTGCTCCGTAGCGGGCGGCGTCGGCGGCGGTGTACGGCGCCATGGCGTGGCGGTAGAGGAGGAGCTCGGCGGGCACGTAGCCCCACACGAGCTGCGGGTTGGAGTGGCGCCACGGGCGCGGCGGCGGCGTCACGAATTGGAGGAGCGACAGCGACAGCGAGAGCGAATCGTCGTCGATGGTGACGGCGGCGGCGGCGGCGGCGGCGGCACCGCCACCCGCCATGTGCGCCATGCCGACCATGCCCGCCGCGAGCACCGACGCCGACGCCGGCGACACCGACGCGGCGGTGGCGGTGGCGGTGGCGGTGGCGGTGGCGGTGGCGGTGGTGGGCAGCACGCGGCTGCGGCGCTTCACGCGTGCGAGGTCAAACTCGGGCCCGCCGCTCCCGCCGCCACCACCACTCGCGCCACCCCCGCCGCTTCCACCACCACTGCCACCACCACCGATGCCGCGTTTGACGGGAGTCCGAGGCGGCTGCTTCTCCGGTGCTGCCGCTACCACGCCGCCGCCCGCCTCCTCCTCCTCGAGGAGCGTCACCAGGCTGCGATCGACCTTGCCCACGCGGCCGTCGATGGCCACCCACACCGACCTTTTGCCGACGCCCGTCACCACCGCCAGCGAGGCGACGCCGGCGACACGAACCGTCGAGCCGCGCGCGCGGTTGGTGATTGCGCAGGCGGCTCCGTTGGCACTGCTGGCGCTGCTGGCGTTGGCGAGGCGGGACGGCGGAGGCGGCGGCGACGCCGGCAGCGACGGCGGCGGCGGCGACGGCGACGGCGGGGACGAGGCCGGGAGCGACGGCGGCGACGGTGGCGACGGTGGCGGCGACGGATAGCCGCCGGGCGGCGCGGGCGGCGGCGGCTTCCGCAGCTTCAGCGGCTTCTTCTTCTTGGCGTTCGGCGGCTTGTCGGGCTGGAACGTGGTGTCGATGCGGCCCTGAGCGTCCTTGACGGACGCGGCGAGCCGCTGCCGGCGCTGCTCAGCCGCGGAGAGGGTCCGTTCGGGCTCCTCCGGCGGTGGCGGCAGCAGAGGCTCTGAAGGCTCGTCGTCGGGGGGCGGTGGCGGCAGCGGCGGCAGCGACGCCGCTGATGGCGACGTCTCCTCTGCGGTGGCCTCGAAGCGGCCCATCCGCTGCTGCATCTGCTGCGACGAGCTGCGCGTGCGCCCATCACCAAAGCCGCCGCCACCACCACCAGAGCCGCCGCCCGCCGGGTGCGCCGAGGCGTACGGCGACGGCGGCAGACCGACGCAGGCGCCGGAGGCCTCGTCGAGCACCGGCACGTCCAGCATGGCGATGGCGGCGAGCGAGGCGGCGGGGTCGTCGAAGGTCTCGCGGCGCGAGAGCGAGAGCGAGAGCGAGCAGGAGCAGGAGGTGCCTCCTCCGAGCTCCGGGGCGGAGGGGGTCGTGGAGAGGGTGCTGCGGCACGGGGAGCGCTCGACCAGCAGCGGCGTGGCGGTGGCGGTGGCGGTGGCGGTGGCGGTGGGGGGTTGGCGGCAGGGGGAGGTCTCGACGCGCGATACCGCAGGCGGCGTGGTGGGCGGCGTGGCGGTGACGGGGGAGGAGGCGAAGGAGGACTTGTCCCACTTGGGACGGCGGCTCGCGGGTGTCGACATCTTGGCACACTCGAGTGCAGTCGGAGCCGCGGGCGCGGGCGCGGGGGTGCGCGGTGGAGGCTCGCCGGGAGGCGGCGCGGCGGAGGTGAGGAGGTACGCGGCGCGCGGCGCCGGCGTCGCCAGATGCAGGATCTGACTCGCGATTCGCCAGTGCTTATTGGCGTGGGCACTGGCGCTGGCGCTGGCGCTGGCGCTGGCGCTGGCGGGCTGCGGCAGCTGCGGCTGAGGTGAGGAAGTCGTAGTGAGCTGGAGCTGGCACCGGCGAGCTGGCACCGGCGAATCGTAGTGAGCTGCCGCCGGCGAGCTGGCGCTGGCACTGGCGTCGGCGGCGCCCGAGGGTCCGAGGCGGGTCGCTGCGAGCATCGCTGCAGGATCGGGCCCGCGCGCCGTCGAGCGCGGGCTGTGCAGGTTTGCCGCCCGGGGCGACATGGCTACTGGGACTGACGTTGCCACGGTCAGCGGAGGCGGTGGCTGCGGCTTTGGCTGCGGCTGTCGCGGAGGCGGCTGCGGCGGTGCTTGCGGAGGAGCAGGCTGCTGCGTTGCTTGCGGTGGTGGAGGCAGTCGCGGAGGCAGAGGCGGAGGCGGCACCTCCACAGTCACGTCGCTCGTACGTTCGGTCGGCACCACCTCAGTGGCGGTGGGTGCGGCGGCGGGTGCCACGGTGGGTGCGGCCGTGGGTGCCGCGGCGGGTGCGGCGGTGGGTGCGGCGGCGATGCGTGCAGCAGCGGTCAGTTCGGCGGCGACGGGTGCGGCGGCCATGGCGGCGATGGCGGCGGCGACGGTCGCGTTCGCGGTGCCGGGCGGGTCGGCCATCGGGGCCTTCTTGCGGTGCCGCCGGCGCGGCGGCGGCTGCGGCGGCGGGCCTGCGGGCGGCGACATCAGACCTTCGCCATCGCCGCCGTCGTCACCGCCACCGAAGCCACCGCCACCGAGCCCGCCGCCGCCGAGCCAACCGCCGAAGGCCGCTGCGAAGTCTGCCGCGGAGACCTCCGTCCCAGCGTCGGTCCACTCGCTGAGACTCACCGTGTCTGCAACCGCCGCCGCGGCCGCGTCCGCCGCCGCCTGTCGCTGCTGCCCCTGCGACTGACTCTGCGATGGCGCCGCCGGTTGCTGCGGTGCTGGTGGCGTCGCCTGCTGCTTCGGCTGCCAAAACGGCACCGACGCGTCGTCGGGCTTGCGTGGTGAAGACGGCGCGTGCCTCTCCACGTTGAAGATGCCCGTCAGCAGCGCGAACGCCGACGACGCCGCGACGAGCAACGGCTGCAACGGCTGCTGCGAGGGCGGCAGCGGCGGCGTCGGCGGCCGCTGCAGCGGCGGCAGCTCGCCTGGCATCGGCTGATGCGGAGGCGGCTGCGGCGGAGGCGGCTTCGGTGCGGGCGAGGGGCGCGCCTTGCGGGGCGGCGGCGGCGGCGGAGGCGGTGGCGGCTGGCCGTCGCTGCCGTCGTCATTCGACGGCGACGGCTGCCGCTCCAATTGTTCAGGAGGAGGCGGCGGCGGAGGCTGCTGCGCGAGTGATGGCGACGGAGAAGAGGCGTTCTTTCGCGGTGGCGGTGGCGGCGGTGGCGGTGGCGGCGGCGTCACCGCCTCTGCTGCCGCCGCCTCCTCCAGCTCCTCGGCGATGCTCGAGGCGTGGAGGCGCCCCAAGCTGGTCGAGACTGCGGAGGCGAAGGCGCGGGGGGAGCGCTGCTTCCCTTTTTCTTGCCGTGCCGACGACATCGACGACGACGAAGGCGATCGTCCTTCGAAGGACGACGGCGGCGATCGTCCTTCGAAGGACGACGGCGGCGTCCGAGGCGTGTCGGGGTCGTCGATCACGGCGGCCGACGACGGCAGGCGCAGCTGCCCGACGGCAGGGACGGCGGAGGAGGGAGCCGGAGTCTGCGGCGTGGGTGGCGGCTTGGGCGTGGTGGGCGGTAGCAGGCTGCGCGAGGGGGGCGTCTCCGGCGGCGGCGGCGGCGGCGGCGGCGGCGGCGGCGGCCCGCCACCACGTGGGTAGCTTCGTCGCGGCGGCGGCGACGTCGGCGGAGGAGTGGGACGTTCGCTCGTGTAGCAGCTGCCATGACAGCTGCTGCCATGCACGATGACTGCTGCCATCGGCATCGGCGGCGGCTGTGGGCGCGAGCGCGGAAACGACGCGGCCGACGACGACGGCGCGCGCGGCGGCGGTGGAGGAGGCGGCGGCGGAGCCTTGTCCCTGTCCTTGCCGCCTCCTCTCCCGCGGCGGCTCGGCGGCTCCGGCGGTGCATAGTCGCCCGGCATCGACCCCGGGAACCCCCCGGGGAACCCCGGCAGCGGCGCCTGTATCGGCCGCAGCCACGCGTCCACGAGCCGCGCCTCCACCGACAGCCGTACCGCCTCCGCCTGCAACGCCTCCGCCTCCGCCTCCGCCGCGGCCGCCTCCAGCTCCAGACGAACCGCCTCCGCCTTGAGCCGCACCGCCGCCGCCTCGGCCGCCGCCGCCTCGGCGTCCGGCCGTCGCAACGTCCAGCTCCGCTGCCAGCTCCAGTTCCTCTGCAGCTGCTCCTGCGACGCCGAAGCCTGCTGCTGCCGCGGCTGCGACTGCTGCCGCGGCTGCGGTGCCGTCTGCGGCGGCCGCGGCGGCGAGACCAGCGGCGGCGACTCACGCGACGCCGCGTGCCGTCCGCCCGAGGCGATTCCGGCAAAGTCGGTCGCACCACCGAGCAGCGCGGCCGCGGCGGCCGTCGCCGCGCTCGCCGCCGCCAGCGCGTCGTCGCGCAGCGCGCGCAGCGCGCGCGCCCTCCGCCGCGCGCGTCGGCCGCGGTGGGCCGTCGCCAGCCGCGTCGCCGCCGCGCGCTCGGAAGTCGCGCGTCGCCGCGCCAAGATGCCTCGCTGTCGCGCCGCGAGCAGCGTCGCCGCGCGAGTCTCGGCCTTGGCGTGCGCCGCGGCCTGCGCCAGCGCGAGCGCCGGCGCCGCGGCCTGCGCGGCGCGCGCCTGGCGAGCGCGCCTCCGACCGAGCCACCCGCGCCAGCACGACTGCAGCTGCGTCGCCGCCCACACCCCGGACCATTCGCGCGGCGAGGCCGCCGACGTGGCGCGAGCGCACAGGCCCTGCAGCGTCGCGACCCAGTAGTGCAGGGCGCCAGGTCGAGAAGGCGCGCGGAACGTGTGCGAGCCGTCCACAAAAGTGTCCACGCGGAACTGCAGCCGGCGTGCCCGCGTCACGTAGACTCGCCGCACGCACGCCAACGGCACGCGAAGGCCGGCAGCACCAAAGAGGCACCATACCTGGTCTAGATCGGCCGAGACGACGCAGTCCGCGAGCTCAAAGTGCCAGCCGGTCCACTGCCGCAGCTCGCCGGCGGCCAGCGGCTTGGCGGGCGGCTCCCGCTTCTTGCGCGCTGTGCTAAGGCCAACACGGTCGTGCTCGTGGCCAAGTGTGAGCGTCCACGGGTCCTTTCTGAGGTCGGCGAAGGGTAGCTCGTTCTTGAGGCTGCTGTCAGTCATGGTGGCGTGCGTTGCTGATTGACGCCTAACAAGCGGCGTGCTTTGGCGTGCTATTGGCGTCTGTGCGCTGGTTTGCAGCCCATGCGAATTAGCGCGAGAAAAACGAACGAGCGAGCCGCGTGCTTCGAGGCTGCTGGAACGACCCTCACAACGTTGAGCGGAAGGGTATTGGCGCTATTGAGCTGCGTACGCGTGTTAAGCAGCGCTATCGGCGTTCCTCTTTTGGCGTTTCAAGCGTTTCAAGCTGTTAGCTTCCCTCAACTACACACCTCGGAACCCGTAACCAGAAAAGAATGTCGTGTGCATGCGCGCATGCATGGACATCTCGAGGAAGTGCGTCGCGCGTCCGACCAACCCCACAGAGGCTAACCATCGCGACTCAGGACGCCAGCGAGCAGCGCCCCTTCCTAACAACCGCCGAGATGCCGTCGAAACGCAGCAGCCCAGCACCACAGCTCACCGGCGTCCCGTGGGCGGCCCACGCCCTCGTGCTGCTCGGCTCCAACATCATGGCGACGGGCCTGACGGCGCTGGGCGCGGTCTGCTGCTTTGATCCGGCCGGCGCGGCCGAGCTGTACGGCATCCCGCTGCCAGTGGGCGAGGCTGGTCCGGCTGCCATCGCGTGGGTCCGCGTCTCCGGGCTACGTGACGCCGGGCTCGGCCTCGCGACGTTTGCGCTCTTCGCCTTCCACCGACCGGCGCTGCGAGTCTTCGTGCCCGCGCTCCTGCCCATCCCGCTGGGCGACGCCGCGCTCACGTGGAGCGCGGGCGGCAGCGGCATGGGCGTCGCGACGCACCTGCTCGGCACCGTGGCGATCGGCGTGCTGGCGGTGCTGACGTGGATCGATCCGACGCTGGGCGCGGGCTGGGGCAGGGTGGGTGCCAAGCCGTGAGTTGCGCGGTCGTTTTACGATGAATAAATGTAATCGAGCAGCAGGCGAACAAAGAACACTACTACGCACGCTCTCATATTGCGGCCACCGTATGGTCACATAGTGGCCTAGGCATGTCTGGCAGAGTCCACCAGCGGTCCCGTTGCGGGTCGTACGCCTCGACAGTGGGCACGGTGGTGGCATTGTGAATGTCGCCGGAATCTATCACGCCGCCGATTGCGTAGAGCCTGTCCCGTGTCGCGGTGAGAGTCAACTGGGCGAGTCGCCTGCGCATCGGTGCGACGGTCGCCCAGCTATCGGTCTGCGGGTCGAAAGCTTCCACAGAGTCGAGGAATACACTGGTCAAGCCCTCACCCTTGTAGCCGCCCGCTGCGTATATCTTGCCGCCGAGCGCCGCCACGCCATGGCACCTCCGCGAGGTGTGCATCGGCGGTGCCGTCGTCCAGGTGTCAGTCTGCGAGTCATACACCTCGACCGTGTTGCTGGTGCCGCCGACTACGTAGATCTTGCCGTCCAACACCGCGGCGTTGTGGAGTCTAGATCGTGATGGCATGGATGCCATCTCCGTCCATACGCCCGTCTGCGGATCATAGGCCTCCATGCTGCTCGGACGGGTGCCATTGCTGGATCCGCCGATCACGTAGATCTTGCCGCCAACAACTGCCGCCGCATGACTTGATCGTGACTCAATCATCGGCGCTTTCGCCGCCCATGTGCCAGCCTCTGGGTCGAAAGCCACGACAGTGTTGATTCTGCTGTCGCCGACAATCCCGCCAAGGAGATAGATCGTGCCCGCGAGCACCGCCGCCGCGGCATCTTCGCGAGCCTCGGGCAAGGCAACGCCCGATTTCCAGGCGCCTGCTAGCATGTCGTAGACCTCGACGCAGCTGAGGGCAACCCCATCAGCGTCTTCGCCATCTTCCAAGTTGCCGCCCATCACGTGCAGGAAGCGCGCACCGAAGCCTACCCGAGGCTCCTGCGAGGATCCGCTGACGAGTGGCGCGAGCATCTGGACGAGCAGGTCCTTGCCAGCCATCGTTTGCAGGAGTGGCGAGACAAGCACCGTCTCGTGCAGGTACGACCGCCCCATCAGCGGGAACCGCACGTTGAGCAGCAGCCCGAGCAGGTCCGCCTCGGCCGGCTGCTTTGCCTCGGCAAACCGCGCCACCGCCGAGAAGACCGCCTCCTCGCTCTTGGCGGTCAGCCGGTCGTCGGCGACGAGCGCCTGCACCTGAGCCATCGTCGCCGCCTCGATCGACTCCAGCTCGTCGAAGCCCTTGAGCGCCGTCACCTTGGCCGCCTCCGACAGCTCGGGCAGGGAGAGCTGGTCCGCCAGCGACCAAGCGGCGAGGGCGTTGGAGGGTGAGAGGCGCTCCTTGAGCGCGGCGACGGCGGCCTGCTCGAGCGGCGTGACCGTCAGGTAGTTCGCGGCCTGAAGGACCTGCGTGAGCCACGTCTCGTCGAAGCTGCACTCGCCCTCGTACAGGAAGGCCAGCAGAGGCTCGAAGGCGGCGGCCGAGACATGTTCCTGCAGCGTCGGGTTGGCTGCGCCACGCGCCATCTGCTCGTTGAGGAAGTGGCTGCGGAAGTATTCGGAGCCGCCCGCAAGTACGAGCTTGCTAGTGGCGAAGCTGCGGCCCTCGACAGTGACGACAGTGTCGGTGAGCAGGCCCGAGCGCCAGAGGGACACCTGGCCTGGCGGCAGCGCCCAACCCCCCGAAAGCTTGATGGTGGCCACGGTGCTGTCCGAGGAGGTGGTGCCGCTGGTCGCAGAGGTGCGAGCGCGCTTGCGGGTGGCCATCGGACGTCGAGATGTGCCGCTGTCGCGCGTGTAGGTTCGGAAGCCGAGCCGGAGCAAGCAGCGCGCGGCCCGGGCCCGCGCGCGCGCGCGCGCGCGCGCACAGCGCTCGCGGCAGCTCGTCCCGCGGCATACCCCTCTCGCCTCCGCACAATGCCTAGACTAGCCACCACCGCGCTCCTCCTCCTAGCCACCGGCGTCGCCGGCGCACGCCTAACTCACCGCTCTGGCGCCACACCGCTGATCGCGCTGCGTGGCGGCGGCAAAAAGGTGGCGAAGCCGTCCGAGCCTAGCCCAGAGCCGCCCGCCCTCAAGGTCGACCATGGCAACGAGCTGCAGCAGTACCTTGTCTGCGCCGGCATCGTCGGCTCATGGATCCTGCTCGCCACCATCGTCTTCGCCATCAACGAGAAGTGGCCGCTGGCGCAGAGCCTGTTCTACGCGGTCGACACCGGCATGAGCATCGGCTTCGGTGCGGTCGCCGAGCAGAAGCTGTCGACCAAGCTGTTCACGATCGCCCACGTGCTGATGGGTGCCTCGGCCGTCGGCGGCGCGATCGCGCTCTTCGCCGACAACGCGATCTCCGAGTCGAGCCAGATCGCAGCTGCCGAGTACACGCAGGCGTCGCTCCAGGCGGCCTTCGACCGCGCGGACGCCGACAGCTCGGGCGTGCTCTCGGCCGACGAGTTCGCCTCTGCGCTCGAGCAGCACTCGCTCGCGCTGACGCCGGAGGAGGTGCGTAGCCGCCACCAAGGCCGCATGCACCTCCATGCCCGCAGCAACACCTAAAGCAGCTGCTGCCGTGAGTGCGCGCGCGCGCCTCTCTCGCCTCACGCCCGCCCGTCCGCCCGTCCGTGTGCTCTCCTCTCGCAGCTCGCGCAGGCGCGCGTGCTCTTCGATCCGGACGGCGACGGCGCGATCACCGTCACCGAGTTCATGGACGCCGTCGGGCCGTACGTCTCGGCCGAGCGCACCGTCTCGGCGTCGATCCGCGTCGGAATAGTCGCCCAGCTCCACGCATGGCCTTCCCCTCAGGCCAAAGGCGCGCTTCACGCGCTGAAGAGCTACACCCTTCCCTGGGGCCCCAGGGCCGCTCCTCCTCCTATGCGTGGCTGCTCACTCCTGTCGTCCAGGCGTCGATCCGCCTCGCGATGGCGCGGCGCGCCGAGCCGCTGGCCAAGCGGCTGCTGCGCTCGGCGCTCGAGTTTGCAATCGCGCAGCGCACGCTGCTGCTGTGGGCGGCGTGGATCCTCGCGGGGGCCGTGTGGGGCGTGATCGCCGAGGGGTGGGACCCGATCACCGCGCTCTACTTTGCGGTGGGCGGCCTCGCGACCGGCGGGCTGCAGGCACCGTCGCTCACCGACGCGGGTGTGCTCCGGCCGTCGTCGGCGACGTTTGTCGCGCTGTGGTGCCTGACGGGCATCCCGATCTTCGGCATGGCGCTCGGCCAGTTCGCGTCGGTCTTCGTGGCGCGCTTCATCGCCGCCAAGGAGCGCGCCGCCATCGACCGCGCCATCTCCGACGAGGAGTTCGACTTCGCGACCGGCCTCTTCAAGAAGGACGGCAAGATCGACCAGGCCGAGTTCATGGCGCTCGAGCTGCTGCGCCTCGGCAAGGTCGAGATGGGCACGCTCGAGCTGATCAAGCGCGAGTTCGAGCGGCTCGACGCCGACAACGACGGCGCGCTCTCGGCGGAGGAGGTCAAGATGAGCAAGGGCGTCGTGCCCGCGAGGAAGGAGGCTTGACGGGCTGACGGCATGAGGTGACACCGAGGAGAACCATCCTCAGCATGTTCCGAGTTCTTCGCTCATGTCGGTAGCTTGAGGCGTGGCTGCGAAGTTCTGCAGCTAAAATGCAGCCTCTAGACTCTACTTTATATAGTGACACAGGAATGCTATTAGAAATGCGAATTAAAAATATCTGGCCCTCAACCATCGCAACCGACAGACCCGCGCTGTGCGCGATCTGTTGCTCATGCCATGCAGCTCGCGGCAGCTCCGTAACGTGCGATGGCCAAGGGCGCCACGGCCTCCCAGCGGTCCTGCTGCGGGTCGTATGCCTCGACGGTCGCGAGGATGCCGCCCGAGTAGTCTTTGCCACCCACTGCGTAGAGCTTGCCACGCGCGGCGGTAAGCGAGAAGCTGTGACGCGCAGTGCTCATCGGCGCGACGTCCGCCCAGCTGTTGGTCTGCGGGTCGAAGGCCTCCACCGAGCTGAAGTGCTCGTTATTGCTGCCGTAGCCACCCGCCGCGTAGATCTTGCCGCCAAGCGTAGCCACACCGTGGCTCCTCCGTGCCGTGCGCATCAGCGGCCCGGTCGCCCAGGTGTTGGTCTGCGGGTCGTACACCTCGACCACGTTGGTCGACTTACCGACGGATGGTGAGCCAGCAACCACGTAGATCTTCCCGTCCAGCACCGCCGTGCCCATGAAGGCTCGAGTAGTTGGCATGGGGGCCACCGCCGTCCACGTGTTGGTCTGCGGGTCGAAGGCCTCCGGGTGTCTCGGGCGGCCGCCGCGCCCGTCGCTGCCGCCGAACACATAGAACTTGCCACCCACGACCCCAACGGCATGCGCGTACCGGCCGATCATCATTGGCGAAACGTTGGTCCAGTCGCCCGCTCGCGGGTCGAAAACGTGGGCGGCATCGGACGCCCCACTCGCAGCAGTAATGCCACCGGTGACGAACATCTTGCCGCCCAAACCCAAAGCCTCCGACGACCGACTCGCCGCGGGAAGGGGCAGGCCTGCTGCCCACGAATTGGTCTGAGTGTCGTATATTTCGACCGACGAGACGCTGGTGGTGCCGCCTTCGCTGCGACCGCCCATCACATACAGGAAGCGCCCGCCGATGCCTTGGCGCGGCTGCTGCGCCAGGCCGCTCGCCACGGGCACCATCATCTCCCAAAGTAGCTCTTGCCCAGCTGGAGCCTGAAGCAGCGGCGAGCGGCGCACCGTCTGGTGTAGGAACGAGGGGCTCATAAGCGGGAACCGCACGTAGCGCAGCAGCCCGAGCAGGTCCGCCTCGGCCGGCTGCTTGGCCTCGGCAAACCGCGCCACCGCCGAGAAGACCGCCTCCTCGCTCTTGGCGGTCAGGCGGTCGTCGGCGACGAGCGCCTGCACCTGTGCGAGCGTCGCCTCCTCGATCATCTCCACCTCGTCGAAGCCCTGAAGCGCCGTCACCTTGGCCGCCTCCGCCAGCTCCGGCAGCTCCAGCTCCTCGCCCCACGTCCAGGCGGTCAGGGCGTTCGACGGCGAGAGGCGCTCGGTGAACGCGGCGACGGCGGCGCGCTCGAGCGGCGCGACGCCGAGGAAGTGCGCCGCCTGCAGCACCGGCGCCAGCAGCGACTCGTCGAAGGTGCACGCGCCCTCGTACAGGAAGGCCAGCAGCGGCTCGAAGGCGGCGGCGGTGACGTGCTCGAGGAGCTTGGGGTGGTCGGCGTCGCGCATGTGCTCGTGGTCGTAGTGGCGCTCGAAGTAGTCGGTGCCGCCTGCGAGCACGCTCTTGTGGGCTACGAAGCTGCGTCCCTCAACAGTGACGACGGTGTCGGTGAAGCGGCCCGAGCGCCAGAGCGCCACAAACTTGGCGGGGAACGGCTCGCCTCCGGAGAGCGTGATGGTTGGTGCGGTGGCGCTGCTAGACGGCGAGCCGCCGGTCGAGGAGGTGCGGGCGCGCTTGCGGGGCGCCATCGCGGCCGTCGAGCTGGCTGGCTGCGCGTGTATACTCTATAGCCGTGGCGCGCGCGCGGGCTAAGGGCAGGTAGACTTCCTACTACTACCCCTTACGCGGGCGCCACGGGAGCGCGCCGACTCGGGCTCGCGCGTCGCGGGACGCCTCAACCACAAGCTACTGCCGCAGCACCAGCATGGCCATGTCCGGCGTGGCACTCACGACGGGTGGGCAGTCGACCCTACCCCGGGAAAATATCTCGCTCTCGCTGAGGATCGGCACGGAGCTCAGAAACCAAGGCGTGGCACCGGATGCTAAGCACGGCTGCTCCATCTGTAGGAAAGGCTTTGGGAAGTGGAAGGAGGCCAGAGGGCACGACTGCATCCGCTACCCCGGCCACCGCTGCAGTACAGCAGCAGCAGCAGCAACAACAGCAGCAGCGGTGCAGCCGCTGCAGCAAACGCCGATGCCGCCGCCGCCGCAGCAGCAGTGGCAGCGACCGCCAGCGCCCATGCCACAACCTCAGCCCGGAGCCGTAGGCCCACACGGCGGTACCGCCCGCACGGCGGCCCGGGCGGACGCCCGCACGGCCGCCCGCGCGGCGGAGCCGCAGCACGGGTACCGGCCCCAGCAGCACCAGCAGATGATGGCGTACCACCAGCAGCAGATGCACATGCAGCAGCAGGCGCGTCAGATGCAGATGCCCGCAGCGCCGCAGCAGCAGCAGATGATGATGATGATGCAGGCGGCCCAGGCGCACTGTCCGCCGGGCATGACGCCGCTATGGTACGCCCCGCCCATGACGCCGCAGCCGATGCAGCCGCCGCATGCGCTCCCGGTGCCAACGCCTCCACAAAGCGGCTTCGCCGCCGCCGTCAGAAAGGCGGGCGGCCAGCTGTTCCCATACAGCGAGCTGCCGGGTGGCAACGACGACGACGCCGAGGCCGACGCAGTGGCCCAGGCGCCGAAGCTGGATACCAGGGCCGCTGCATCTACGCCCGCGCCAGAGGGTCGTGGCGGGCCGCAGACGCAGATGGGTCCGGCGCCGCCGACGCAGCCGACGCCGCCGTTGGCCCCCGAGGACGACGACGAGCCGAGCGGGCCGGACTTTTTCCTCGCTGCAGTTGTCTTGGAGCGTCACCAGATGGGGCTGGCGACCTGGGCATCGCATCAGAAACAGAATGTTTCCGTGAATGGTGGTCCTGCGTGAGATGACCGATCATCGGACCGTAGTGACCCGTGAGTCCTCGGGGCCCGCGTGGCACCGCCTAGAGTAGCAAGGAGAGAAATAGAACATGGCGACACCACGCCGAGCAAGAGGCGAGTGCGCGGCTACCGAACGACAAATCTAGGGGTGCCAGCAACCACCGCTTCACGCGCCAGCGTTGGCCTCCAGCGACTCGAGCTGGCGCTCGTCGAGGCCGGTCAGCGCGACGGCCCAGAGCATCGCGTCGGCGGGCAGCGCGATCGCGCGCGTCGCCTCGCCGGGCGATTCGGCGGCCGCCTGCTCGAGCTCCGCTTGCGCCGCGACGAGCTCCTCGAGCGTGGACACGGTGCGCAGCGCCGTGGGCACCGCGTCGTCCTGCCCGGAGAGCGTCGCGTTGTTCACCACGCCGCTGCCGGCGACCCGCTCGACGAATATGGGCAGGTCCTGCCCGAGCGTGTCGGCGCGGTCGTACCTCGCGCCGTCGAAGAGCAGGCCCTGCACGCCGGCGCCCTTGGGAAGCGCTTTTCCAGCCTCGTCGACCACACGCCGGACCGCATAGAAGAGCTTGTAGACCACCATCTGCGCGAATGTGATCTCCGAGGTCCTCAGGTCGAGCCAGTACGAGTACGGCCGCTCGATCTCGCGAGGTATGCCCATCGCCTGACCCAGCGGGTCGACGTTCGTGGGTCTCCAGTCGTCCATCCGTAACACCGGCGCGCGCCCGACGCTTCGGACGGCGGGTGGTGCGGCGAGGAGCGCGTGCGCTGGGGCGACGGTCGCGAGGAGGAGGAGCCTGGTGCCTTGCATTAGGATTCGCTCCGCGTCACGCACGGGTGTCCACGGTGCGCGCGCGCGCGCGCGCGGCGCGCGCTGACTTACGTGCGGTGGATTGCTCCCGTACGGGTTTGCGGCTGAGAGAAGTGCGAGAAGTCGTCCGCTGGTCGTCCACCGTGAGCCGCAGCCGAGCTCGTTCGTTCGTCGCAATCAATCATCAAAGTACTCTTGGATCGCGCCGGCTTCAGTTCAGTTCACTATGAGTTCACTGTGAAGAGACTTGCACGAGCGTCACGACGGCGTCATGTCATGAGCTGTAGCGCGTTGGCATCGCGCTGCGAGGCTTTCAACCTCTCTAGTGAGAATCATCTTCCAACGAACGCGTGGTGAAGAGCTACACCTCGACAAGCGCGTCAATTGGCACCGCCACGCACCATGCGGGAGCACCTCCTTCCCGCACACTTGCACCACCGTCACGACGGTGTGCTAAACCCTCATGTCATGAGCTGCGGCGTGCCGCCACCGAGCGACGAGGCTCTCAACCTCTCCAGTGAGGGTCATCTTCCAACGAACGCGTACTGAAGAGCTACACCTCGATGAGCACGTCAACTGCAGCACCTTCGGGTAGAGGCCGTACAAAGCAAGATGACAGGCGCAAAACCGGCGCTGCTCGGGCCCATGAGCTCGGATTGAGGTGATACTTTGACCCACGCGCTCGTGGCTGAGCCGTTCAGCTCGGTACAGGTGCAAGCGGGGGCTCTGCATGCCGTCTCCTGCTCCGGAAACAGCATGCCGTGCGTTATGGCTCGCCCGGGCGGCACGTTGACGTCAAGAAGAGGCCGTGAGACGCATCGGCACGACCACACGCGGCTACCTGCAGCTTTGAGCGATGAACTGGGCGGGTTGAGCACCACGCTGGGGTTCTCTGCAAGTCCCCCACTGATACTCTCGACCGAATCAGTCGTGGTGATAGAGTGGAAGGGCATGAGCATGTCGATTGCAACGCAGTACCGGTTCGGGGCAAGATGCAAGGCGCAAGCGCGAAACCGGCACTGCTCGGGCCCATGAGCTCGGATTGAGGTGATACTTTGACCCATTCACTCGTGTCTGAGACGTACAGCTCGGTACAGGTGCGTATGGGAGCTCTACAGGCCGTCTTCTACTCCAGGAACCGCCTTATGTGTTCTCTGGCGTCTTGCCGGACGGCACGTCTCATGACACGTCAGAAGAGGCCGTGAGACGCATGCGCACTGCTATTGACCTGGCTATTGACTGCGCACTACGTGTATAGGCCATGCGGTGGGCTGTTTGAGCATGCCACTCAGGCTCTCCGCAAGTCTACCAACAGTGGTTTGACCAAAAGGCCTTGGGAGGGAGTGGCGTGGGGCAGCCGCACGTCAATTGCAGCATCGGTACAGTACCGGGTGTCTGTGGGGCCGCCCGCGGGTTGCAATTGCCGTGCTCATGCCCTTCCACTCCATCACCACGACTGATTCGGTCGTAAGTATCCACGGTGGACTTGCGGAGAGCCCCAGCGAGGTGCTCAATCCGCTCAGTCCATCGCTCAAAGCTACAGATAGCCGTGTCTAGTCGCGCCGATGCGTCTCACGGCCTCTTCTTGACGTCAACGTGCCGCCCGGGCGAGCCATAACGCACGGCATGCAGTTTACGGAGCAGGAGACGGCCTGCAGAGCTCCCATACGCACCTGTACCGAGCTGTACGGCTCAGCAACGAGCGTGTGGGTCAAAGTATCACCTCAATCCGAGCTCATGGGCCCGAGCAGCGCCGGTTTCGCACTTGCGCCTTGCTCCGGACTCCGGACGGCGCGCCTATCCCGAAGGTGCTGCAGTTGACGTGCTCATCGAGGTGTAGCTCTTCAGTACGCGTTCGTTGGAAGATGACCCTCACTGGAGAGGTTGAGAGCCTCGTCGCTCGGTGCCGGCACGCCGCAGCTCATGACATGAGGGTTTAGCACACCGTCGTGACGGTGGTGCAAGTGTGCGGGAAGGAG
>Ga0209713_10000835_pt1 | contig 17698 bp, 11 predicted proteins | sample ArcOceMetagenome_3_FD_187444 | JGI IMG/M metagenome (GOLD analysis project Ga0209713, IMG submission 187444) | Marine eukaryotic phytoplankton communities from Arctic Ocean - Arctic Ocean- Svalbard ARC20M Metagenome (SPAdes) (version 2) | ecosystem: Environmental > Aquatic > Marine > Oceanic... | reverse complement strand
GCTGCCGCGGGCACGGCGAGAGCGCAAGCACGTGCATTGGCACACAGGTTATGTCGAGCTGCAGTTGCGCGCCGCGGAGGGTGCACACGCGCAAGAGCGGCTCCAAGACCAAGAAGACCTCCGCCCCGCCGTCGGTGCACTTTCACTTCTGAATGAATCTAGATCCGAGTAATCTCGCGTGTCGTGTTGCTTTTCTCCGTAGGTCTTCTCGATGACTAATGATGAACAGAGGCTAGACTACCTGGCCGGCGCGGACCGGAACGGCGGAAGACTATCGGTGCGAATACGACTCTTCGACGTACTCCGCGGCGTAGGCGGCGCCCGCGCCCGCACTGAAGGCGAGGGTGTACCCGATGACCTGGGCGGGTATGTGAGTGTGCGGCGGCGCGAGCTCGAAGAGCCCCATGTACACGAAGAGGCCCGCGATGCAGCAGCGCACCGAGTCCCACGCCGCCGAGTGGTGCAGCTCGGCCTCGGCCGCGAGCGCGATGGCGGCGCCTGCCGGGAAGGCGGCGGCGAAGGCGACGATGGCGACGGCGACGCCGCGCGGCGAGGTGCGCCGCTGCTGCAGGAAGACGCCGAAGGCGGCGACGTCCTGCACGGCGCACACTGAGATGGCGAAGGCGAGCGGCAGCAGGCTCTGCACCGACGAGGCGCCGCCCAGGATGGCGCCGTCGAGCATCCCGTGCGTCAGCCACGCGCAGAGCCGGAAGACGGCGCCCGCCGTCCGCGCCATCCGCAGCAGCGTCGAGGCCGGCGACGCGTCGTCGGTCCCCTCCTCCTCCACGTCCGTGCCTCCCAGCTCCGCGTCGGTCAGCTCCGTGCCGACGACCCGGCCGTCGGCGAGCGACGTGCGCGACGCGCGACGATCCTGGCCGAGGCTGAGCCCTTGGCAGCAGTCGTCCGTACACGTCTGGCCGATGCCCCAGAACGCGTCCCACCCGGCGGGCGTCTGCCGTCGCCGCCGGGGCTCCGGCATGCTCTTCACGCGTCGCACCGGCACGTCCGAGGCCCGCAAGCCGCTGCTGCCGCCGCTGCTGCTGCCGCATGTGCAGCTGGGCGGCACCTCCGGCGCAACCTGCTCCGAGCGGTCGGCCTCTGGCAGCAAGCGCGTCGCGTCCGCTCTCTTGCGGTCAGATCGAGAGATGACCGCTGGTACCGGCACATCCACCAGCGCATCCTCGCCCGGAGGCTCCTCGTCGCACGCCATGCACATCATATCGAGGTCGAGAGCCTTGTCGGGCGACGGTGGCGGCGGCGAGGCGGGCGGCGAGGCGGGCAGCGAGGCGGAAGGCGAGGCGGAAGGTGAGGCGGGTGGCGAGGCGGGCGGCGAGGCGGGGGGAGCGTGCTGTCGCAGCTGCTCAGCGACGCGAGCGGGCGCCTCCGGCTCGACCGCGGGCGCCACCCGCGCGGCTGGGCTCAGCGGTGCGACCTGCGGCGGCCCATGCTGGTGGCCGATGACTGCGTGCTCGATCACGTACATGCAGATGGGCGCAACGAGGAAGAGTGTGAAGGCGCGAGACGGTGGGACACGCTCGTCCGCCAAGACGTCGGGCAGGACCACGAGCATGGCGATGCCAACGAGCAGGCCGCATGCGGCCGCCAGCACCAGGGGGGAACGGCTGAGCTGGTTGATGACAAAGCGGCCGGCGATCAGGCAGACGGCGCTCACCGAGCACGCGACGAGCATAGTGTGCCACGCGAGCGGCACCGACCCATGGGAGTCGAGAACGAGAGTGGGCGGTGGGCCGTCGGCCATAGCGCTGCGCGAAAAGCAGCCAATCCGTGTAGCGCTGCGCGAAAAGCAGCCAATCCGACGTCGCCGGCTCGCCCGACAAGTTTGCTAGAGAGGGCAAACCACTCATTGGTATGCAGGTGGGGGGGCGACTGGGGGTGGGTATGGGGGGTGGTTGGCGGCGGCCGTCGCGTGTGGCGGCGCCGACGCTAACTCGGGGTTTGGTTGGTGCGTTCATGGGTGCGTTGGGGCGCCATTGCGCGTTGGTTGGGTCGCTTGCTTGCGTTGGATGTAGGCTTTGCTCTGGGGTTGAGTGCGGCGTTTAGCGTCTGCCAAATTGGGTCATGGTCATCTTGCCTATGTGTACCGTAGCGTGCGTTGGTAATGCCCCCCCAATCGCAAAGTTAGCCCGAAGTTGCATGGTGGATTTACTTGAGAGTTACCGTGATTTGCTGCCTGTTGTAGACCGACACTGCCGCCGATGCCAGCCGCCACCCTCACGCCGCCGGCGTCCTGCGGGATCACCGGCCACGAGACGCTCTTCGCGTTTCTGATCAGCGAGATCATCGTCTCGGGCATGCTCTCGCCGGGCAGCATCGTCGACTGCGGCGCCCACCAGGGCGGCGAGGCGTGCCTGTACGCGAGCCTGGCGCCGGCTCGTACGGTCCACGCGATCGAGCCCTGGGGCATGCACATCAGCACGATGAAGCGCCAGTACGGCAGCTATCTGCCCAACCTCAAGCCGCTGCAGGGCGCGCTGGGCAGCCGCGATCGCACCGCCTCGATTCATGGCCCGCACACGCCGTCGATGCTCGTCAACGTGCACGCGAGACCGGACGTCAACGCCAGCACCAAGCACATCAACATCCACAAGCTCGACACGCTCTACCTGGACGGCGGGCGCTTCTCCTCCGAGAGGCTCGGCTTCGCCCACTTTGACGTCGAGGGCAGCGAGGAGGACCTGCTTCTCGGAGCGCAGCGCGTCCTGCAGCGCGACAGGCCGGTCTTCACACTCGAGCTCATGCTGCGCGCGCGGCACGCGAGCGCGACTGGCGAGTTCACTGCGGCGCGGCTGATCCGCGAGGTCGATCGCCTCGGCTACCAGGCGCTTTTCGTGCCCGAGCAGTGCGGCAAGCCGCCCGACTGCCGCAACATAATCGCCGTTCCCAAGGAGCGCGTCGCGCGGGTGCCGGCGCTCGTCACGCAGCACACCGTGCCCGTCGATGCCAGCGCCACGTACAGCCCGGGCACCCTGTTCACGATCCCCTTGCAGCTCGGGCCGCCCGGCAACGAGACGGCGTGGAAGTTCAGGAAGGAGGGCGGCGTCGCGGCGATTACGACCACCGCCATGGGGCAGCTCGGGGCGCCGGCCTTCTCGTGAGGTTTTGGCTACTATCTATCTGTCATGAGTCATGCACTATTCGATTGTCTGTAGGCCGGTGGTTTGTTTGTATTTTATTTTCTAATTGCTCGGAGGTTTCCTAAACTCTTCGGGTAGACGCCCCTCGTGGCTGATGCTTGCTTGCTTGCTTTACCACACTCCTACCAGGGAGCACGTGGCCCGCACAGACACACTCGATCTTACATGAGTGCCGGCAGGGATCTCTGGACCAGAAGCTGATGTTTTTGCTCTAAAAAATGAGCACATAAACGAACAGAAAAACGTCTATGCACCCCCCCCCCTCCGCGATTGCCACCGTCTACGAGTCTACCAGTCTACCAGTCTATGCAGAACTTGTCCAAGCACTGCATAGCCGTTAGGTTCTGCTGGGTTCAAGATGTCAAGGCCCTCCAGCCGCTGCTCGAGCCAGTGCTCGGCCTCGGACGCGCTCGAGGCGTACCTGCAGCAGCAGGAGTCTCGCTCTGCTCGCAACAGTGCGGCCCCGTCACCTCGTCAAGCGCCTCCTCCACAGCCAATCCAAGTCGTGGCGATGCCACCGGAACTGGCTATGCTGGCAGTGCCCGCGGTGGAGCCAGCGATGTCTGCTCCGCCACCCGTGACGGCGCTCCTGGGCACGGCCGATGCGCTTGAGCAGTACGATCTAATCCTCGCCGAGTGCGCCGCGCAGCTCGCCAACGACGGCCTCCTCAATCCCGCCAACGTGCCAGAGAGGCTTCGCCTCGTGCCGCTGGACTGTGCTCCCAGCCCACCGCTGCCTCATGCCTGCACACTAGCTTCGAAGCCAGTGCCCGATTCTGGTCGACCCGATGCCCAGGCTGCTCAGCCCGAGGCTGGCGTACTCGCCCAGCCGCTTCAGCAGGTTGCGCCTGCGCCTGATGTAAGCCTTCCAGCCGAGCCTCAGCCTGAAGACGAGGCGGCAGGATGCACATCGTGCAGCCCGTCGCAGGAGGCCGATGAGGCAGCGCAGCACGAGCCTGTGGCCGTCGCAGACGCCGACACAGACTCGGAGGCGCTCTTGCGCGACCTGCCCACGCCTGACGCGAAGCACGTGCGTGCGGCGAACCGCGCCCTCCGTGATCGCCTGCGCACGTTGGTGCCCGCCAACGTCAACGCACCAAAGGAAGCGGACTAGTTGCGTACATGAGAATAGCTCGTAGACGAATAAACGATCATAGCGAATAAACGAGCATAGCGAATACGCGAATAAACGAGCATAACGAAATTGCAAAACACGGCCAGGAAATGATCATAGCGCAGCGGCACGCGCGAGCGATGGGTACATTTTCATGATGGTATCATGCTGCACCAGCTGCAGTGTGAGGTTGCGCACCGTCTCGGGCCGCAGCGCGGCGACATGCGCGCCTGGCCAGGCGTGCATCCCATGTGTTCCCTCTGCCCGAGCAAGGCGCTCGACCTTGAGGCGAAAGGAGGCGCGCCTCCATGTGAGCGCCTCGCTACGCAGGGCATACAGCCCTCTCTTGTGGAGGCCTAGGAAGGCAGAAAGCACGCGCGACCATTCCACAGGGTCTTGCATCATCAGCTCATACTTGGTGCGCATTATGCGGCACCGGCACCTGGCGCGGCCCGTCAGCTTCGACTCATAGGTCAGCATCGACTGCACCAGCTCGGGCAGTGCTTCAATGGCATAGCGGTCAATCCCGGCCGAACGTCGAGCAAGCCCTGGCCTGTCCGAGTGAAAGGCGCTGACGAGCGCGTCGAGCGGATGGCGCACCTGCACGACGACCGAGCACCACCGCACCGGATTCTTGTGCTTCTGAGGCTGAGCGTACATGGCCTCGTTCATCGCGTCCGCCCAAGTCGTGCGCCGGTGAGGCGTATCACGACCCACAAACAGCGCCCCATGGGGGATGGTGCGGCAGAGGGGGGCGGCGGTTTGGTTGGCCTCGTCTTTTGCCTCTGCAACGCTGGTGTCATCGGCCCACAATCGGCATCGAGTGATCTCGTCGGACGGCGGCAAAGCTGCAAAGTAGCTCTGCATCACCCTGGGCCCCGCGTGCGGTAGAGCGACGACAGCAACCAGCTCGGAATGCAAGGCGCGCTCTCGTTCGGTTTTGGCAACGGGTGTCCGAGACACCAGTTTGTGCCAGAGCACAGTGCAAGGCGCGCTGCTGTCACGGTCGCCGTCGTTGTTGATCCAATCACTGAAGACGAAGCGATGGATCACACGATTGCGATAGTGCGGGTCAGCGGAGGAAAGGAGGTGCCGAGAGATGGCGACGTCGTAAGCAACGGCCTCGCACCGCTGGTCCTCATTGAAGCCGTGCTGCTCGATCGCGGCCTCGACAAAGTCGGCAAATTCAGTATCATTCGCCGCGTAAAGAGCGTTTCCGTTGATGTGCAGCCCATTGAACCCGCTCGCACTTCGTGGTGCACTGCCCTTGGACCAAAAGTGCGGTGCGTTGGGCGGAAGCAGGGCAGCGATGCTTTCCAGCCAGTACGGCCGAATGGGCGTCACATCCAGCTCGTGGAAGGCAAAGTAGTCGTAGCGACCATGCTTGACCAGCGCGGCAAGCAGCACAAACATCATGTTCGGACCTTCCGGGTAGCTGGCGTCTGTGACGTTTGCACTGGCAAACAGCAGCTGCTCGAAGCATGCCTTGGCCCTGCACACGCCCCATGCTTGACGGAGACCGTCCTGATGGGCTTTGGACAATGGCTGATCGGTGTAGATCATTGCATGCACGCCGATGCTCAGCTGGATGGGCCTTGGACCGCACACGTGGCTGTTCCATCTGGCCGCCTTGGCAGCGCGTCCTGGCATTTGGACGGGAGCAGCGGCGGCGCAGGCCAGGCTGCTGGGCTGCGACCACGTCTCAAAGATCTGCACGACCTGGTCAACGCTCGACGCCAGGGAGGGACACGAGTGGCACGTGCCGACCGGAAGCACAATCAAGAGCTGGATTCTGGGTGTGCCCGTAGAAGGAGCCTGGGCAGCCTCGAGGTGAGACAGCAGTTCGCCGATGCTGCTTGGATGCCGGGTCTGCGACAGCTCTGATGTGTTTGGGGAAGGCCACGCAGAATCGATGTCACGAGCACTTCCGGGTTCTCGCATGGCTTCGGCGCAGCCAAGCAACGGTCGTAGCTTAGTGCCGTCAACGACGCAGCAGCAGAAGAAGCCGAGTGTGTCATTCTGCGCTCGGCCACGTAGGCCTGGAAACGACCGTCTGCGGGCCCACCCACAACCAACGCTCTCACGATAGCGCAAGCACTGCCCACGGAAGTACGAGTCGACCCTCGCCCAATGTGCTCACGGGAGCGCTGTCCTGCGCCAACGACGGCGTTGGAAAGGCGGCAAGCCACATGCGCCGACACGCCGCGACCTGTGGGATTGTACATCACCTTCAGTTCGTGTTACCCGCAGTTTGATGGTGCCGTGCTTTTGAGTAATATTAGCGAACCCCTGTGTAGTTGGGCTGCCCGCAGTGCCAGCTCGGAGCCCGGAAGTGCGATGACGGGCGCCATCGCAGGGTGGTTCACCCCCTCCACAGACGAACTTGCGCCGATGCGATGTACGCGCCGACGCGTGGCGAAAGAACTGCCTCGTTCAACCAACTCTCACAGTCGAACAGGCCTCTCGCTCCGGCAATGCAAGCACGCAGCCCGTACGGTCGTGGGCGCGCTCATAACCAGACGCGCACGGTCGCGCGGCCTGCGAACGTGGCAGCCACACGCATCACGAGGCAGGCAGTAAAGCAGGCTCCCAAACTCCCGCTTCCATACTGGAGCATCGATGAGGGCGCCCCCGCAGCCCCAACGCCTTCGGCACAGCCACCGAAGCTATTCACATACGTTACGCACAGCGGCTTTGGGCACCAGCTGCAGGCACTTCTGCGTGGGCTGGTGCTCTCGCGCCTGACTGGCGTACCGTTGCTGGTACCTCCGATGATGACGCACAAGGGCAACCTCGAGATCAATGGCATGAAAGGCTGCGCGCCTGGGGGCGGCTACGGAATCAACAATCACAGGTCGCTTGCCACACGGTCCAACAAGCAGATTGCGGACCTGTGCAAAGTGCATGGCGACAGCTTCATGACTCTCTTCAACTTCAGCGGCTTCGATGTCAAGGACGGCGGCTGCGGCAGTCCGCAGGCACGCGCGAGCTTTGACCCGCCGCTGGGGCAACGCTGCAATAAGGTGACGCCGCTCTTCCAGAGCGTGCGTGGGAATGGCTGGTGGGGCTGCGACCAGCCGGCAGCTTGCGACACAATGATTGGCCGCCTGGCGGGCTCGTCCGATGGCGTCGCGTGCGTCGGTACAACGAACGAGTACTTCCTGCGTGGGATGCTCCGGCAATGCAAGCAGCACCCGGTTGCCAAGGAGATGGCCAGCATGGGCCTGCCGCTCGATGGGGACCTCGTGACGAAGCTATCGCTCATGATGCCACCCGCCGGCCAGTGCAACTGTTTCTATGCGCGGCTGAACGACGAGTACAAGACGCCGTACGAGCTGATGCGGCAGCTCGAACGCTCGTTCGGCTCGCAGCTCTCCGCAACTGGCGCAGAGCGCATCGAGATCGTGAGCAGTTGCGAGCCGTTTGAAGAGTGCCAGAAGCGCCTGCACAAAAAGTACGGCGACAGGCTGATCCTACACTCGCGGCGCGACGAAGTCGTGAATGTCCTCGACATGACACCCTCCAACGCCTACATGGTCTACGACCTGTTTCGCTGCGCGCGCTGCCCGTTGCAGACTTATGCGAGCAAAGTGACGAGCTGCCCGCAGTGTTCGCATGAGGTGATCCACACGCACGGTACGCCGAAAAAGGAGTGGGAGCACCGTTTGCGCCCCGGTGCGGTGCCTGGGACCGCAGCGGCGACACCAAAGGACACGTGCGGTTTCTGCATCAAGCAAAACGACTACTCCAGCAGCTTCTTTCACGCTGCCGATATGATGCATTCCAGGATGCACGGCGTGCCTGGCAACGCAGATGTGGTCCGGGAGATCTGACTCTCTATATACTGCGCAGCAATTCACACACATTCGTTAGATCTCCATTCTCCAATTGACAGTGTGATTTGCTTTTTATTATTCTTTCGTTCGTAAACCCGCCTTCCCCGATCGCGTGCATCACCCAACTCTCCATCCACGGTCTCATTTCAGCGCAGGCCGCCCATGAGGTCGTTTGGCAGGGAGAGCTCGCCAGAGAAGGTGCACGGCACGCCCATGTCCGCGAGGAAGGTGTCGAAGAGCGCCAGCTGCTGCGGCGTGTACGTGACGGCGGCATCGCCCGTGTTCGACTTGCTGATGACCGAGTTCTCCTGGCTGTCCACCGACATGGCCGCCACCGCCGCAGCGACTGCCGTGCCGCCGGCTGGCAGGCCGCAGAGCTGGAGCAGCCGCCGACACGCCTCGGTCTTGTGGCCGCCGACGAGCGCCGCGTAGTTGAGCGTATTGAGGCCGGGCGTCGCGCCGCCAGGGCCGCCCTGCATGCAGCGCAGCGCGGCGCGCACGTTGGACGCCCACATGAGGACGAACAGCGCGCCGTCCTCGCGCGACCAGACCGCGAAGTCGCGCGCCCACGCCACCTCGTCGTCCATCATGTTGGTCTGGAAGAAGAGGAGCCGGTCCATCCCGCGGAAGACGAGCGGCATCAACCACCGGAAGACGAGCCGGCGGCCGCACTGCAGCGTCTGCACCGCCTTCACCCACCCGGGGAGCAGCGCCTTCGAGAAGCGCACGAACGACGACACGTTGGGCTTCGGGTCGCGGTACAGGTAGACATGGCGATGCTTCGGGAAGAGCGAGGCGAGCTGCGGCACCGCCGATGCGCCCTGCGAGTGGAGCTTCACGCAGACGAATTGCGAGGCGGCGAAGTCCTTGAGCTGCACGAGCACGCACGCACGCAGGACAGCCTCGACCTTCTCGCGACGCCACGCGCCGAGGTCCTTGATCTGGGCGTCGGGCCGCGCGAGCATCGAGGCGCAGTGCACCCATGCCAGAGGCTCCGAGATGGACGTGACGCCAGACTGCGTCTCGAGGACCTGTGAAAGCAGCGTTGAGCCGCAGCGTCCCGTGGACGACACCACAATGCAGCCGCAGGCCGGTCGCCTTGCCAACTCGTCTGCATACTCGTACATCATCTTGATCGGCACGGAGTAGACGACCTCGACGTGGATCAGCTGCGCGTTGTAGAAGAACGAGGCCGTCGTCGAGCTGTACACGTCGATCGCCTCGGGGACCTCGAAGAAGAGCGCCTTGCCCTCGCGCAGCCCATGCAGCGTCACCGTCGGCTTGGCAAGCACTGCGCGCCAGTCGGCCACCGGCTGCGCGTCCTCCAGCTTGAGCTGACCAAAGTGCGCGATCTTGAGCTGGGCAGCCGACCCGCCCTCGAGCTGGGCGACGCGCTGCGACTCCATCTATGAGTGTAGAAGTCGGTAGACGGTCACCTTGCGTCCGCGGGTCGCGGACGAGGGCTTTGACCTCGCTCGGTGCGCCCGACAAGTCTGAAGCATGGTCTGAAGGTGGGGGTTACAACACCTACGTAGGACGCGGTTTACTTGCTTGCGTCGTACGGACTGGCGCGCGCGCACATGCAGCGCGCGACGAGGTAGAACGACGCCAGCCCGCCCGCGAGGACGACCAGCGACGGCACGTACTCGGCGGGAACCCCAGCCCAGACGGCCGTGCGGAACCAGATGCCCTCGGCCTTGGCCAGCATCGGGTAGCTGTCGTCCCGCGACGCGGCGGCGGCAACCGCCTGCTTCTCGACCTCGCGCTCTCCGGCGGCGCCGCCGCGCTTGCGTCGCCCGTGCCGGCCCTTTCGCTTGGCGCGTCGGGCCGCCTTCCGCTCTGCCGGTGTTGGCTCCGCGGGCGGCGCGATCGGGCGAGTCAGATTGGGCGCGGCCACGGGCGCGGCGGGCACGGCGGTGGTGTTGGCGGTGGTGTTCACGGCAGCAGGCGTCCACGCGTGCGCCGCCGCTGCCGCTCCGGCGATGAAAGCCGTGGCGTTGCTGATGGCCTGCAGCACCGACGGCGCCGCCGCGGCTGGCGGCGGCGGGCTCGCTTCCATGCCCCTGCCCTTGCCCTTGCCCTTGCCCTTGCCTTTGCCCTTGCCCTTGCGGCGCTTCTTGCCCCGGCCCTTCCCTCGACGCTTGGCCGGCCCCTCCTCCTCCTCCTCACCCGCCTCCTCCGCCTCGCCACGAGCACCACTCGCGTCCGTCTTGGCGAGTGGCGAGGGCGGTGGCGGAGGCGGCGACGATGTGGCCGCCGCGCTGTCCGAAGCGGATGCTCCCTTCCGCCCCTTCCGCCCCTTCCGCCCCTTGCGCCCCTTTCGCCCCTTGCCCTGCTTCCTTGGCGCCTTCTCCTCCTCGGCCTTCTCGTCGTCCTGCTCCTTGCTCGCCGCCTTCTCCTTCTCGCCGTCCTCGCTCTCCCGCTCCTTCTTCTGCGCCTCCTTCTTCTGGTCCACATCCTTATCCGCCTCGTCGCCGCCCTTCTCCTTCTTCCCGCGCTTATTCTTGCCCTTGCCCTTCCCTTTGCCCTTCCCCTTGCGCTTGCGCTTGCGAGGCGCGTCCTCGGTGCCCCCGTCCTTTTCCTCCGTGGCCTCCGTCTCCTTGCGCGGCTTCGCTGGCGCAGCAACCTTTTTCTCTTTGCTCTTCGCAGCCGCCGTCTCCTCCTTGTCGGCGCCCTTGTCCTCCGTGTCCTTGTCCTCGTCGCCCGTGTCCTTCTTCCCCCGCTTCTTCTTGCCCTTGCCCTTGCCACGCCGCTTGCCGCGCCGCTTGCGAGGCGTCTCGTTGGCGTCCCCATCTTCCCCCTCCTTGTCATCAGCCTCCTTGGCCGCCGGCACATCCTTGGCTGGCGCAGCGCCCTTCGGCTCCTCGCTCTTCGCGGCCGCCGTCTCCTCCTTGTCGCCCTCCTCGCCAACGCTCGCCTTGGCCTTGCGTTTCTTTTGCCGGAGCCGCCGCGGCCAGGGTCTGCGTGGTGCCGAGGCCGTCGGTGCGCTGACCACCGCCGAGAGCGCGGAGATGGTAGGCGGCTGCACATGCAGCAGCAGAAAAGCCAGCGCCAGCCACTGGTGCCGCATCTTCAAGGAAGCGCGTACCTGCCAAGCCAGGCCCGCTGCGCAGGACTTGATGTTTGCGGGCTGCATGCGAGCTGCTGCCTCCTAGCTCAGCCATGGCTCGGAGCCTGCCTACTCTCCAGCAGCTCTCGCTCCTGAGTGAGATTGAGAGCTTGCAGCAGCGCCTCCTGCAGGGCCACGCCGAGCTTGTGCGCCAGTTCGAGGCGCTGCGTCGTCGTGGCAGCGGCACGGCGCAGGAGCAGCAGCAGCGCCGACGAGGCTGGGAGCATAGAAGGCAGGCGGAGGAGTTCACCTGGCCGCTGCCGCGCATCAGGAGGCTTGAGCGTCGCGCCGTGGCTAGGGCGGGCCAGTCGGAAGGCGGCAACATGTCGAGCTGGCTCACCAGTGAGCTGCGAGACATCGGGAGGCGCGCCATCCCACCAGCAAGGCCGGGAGCGGCGCTGCCCCGCCAGCTCGGGCTGCTCATGCTCATCGGCGTGCAGAAGTCTGGCAGCACGTCGCTGCTGGCGACGCTCGAGCAGCACGCATGCGTTCAGAGCGTGCGCCGGACCCAGATCGAGGTGCAGTACTGGGACAAGTGCCTCTTCATGGGCAGCGGCGTCGCGCAGCGCTGCACGGCGCGTCACTACCTCGAGACGATGGCCGACGGGCTGCAGGAGATGGCCGAGCTCGAGCGTTACCGACGTCACGGGGCGGCGGCGGCGGCAGCGGGGCGGCGCGGCGCGAGCGGCGCCGCGCTGCTCCTCGGAGCGCTGGGCCAGCGGAGCGAGCGGTGCGGCCGCGCCCTGCTGATCGACAAGACGCCGAGCTACCTGCCGTGCCCCGGCGTGCCGGCGCTGCTGCGGCTGCGCGTGCCGCACGCCGTCGAGCTACGGCTGCTGCTCGTGCTGCGCCACCCCGCCGAGCGCACCTACTCCAACTTCCTGATGTTCGAAAACCAGACGTTCCACGCCGCCGACAACTTCAGCGCGGCCGTCGACAATCGGCTGCACCTCATCGAGACGTGGCTGCGCCGCCGCGGTGTTGGTGGCGGTGGTGGCGTCGGCAGCGGCAGTGGCGGTGGCGGTAGCAGCGGTGGAGGTGGCGGCAGTGGCGGTGGTGGCGGCGGCAGTGGCGGCGGCGGCGGCGGCAGTGACGAGGCTGCGCGCCTCGAGCTCAACAGCACCGAGTACGCGCGGGTGTGGCGCGACGTCGGCCGCGCGCTGTGGGAGCGGGCGCCGCGCAACGGGCGGTGGCGCACCGTGGCGGGGCGGACGCGCGAGATGTGGCTGCACCGCGGCGCAGTCGTGCTCAAGTCGATCTACCTGTGGCAGCTGCAGCAGTGGCTGCCGCACTTTGGGTGCGAGCCGCTCTTCATCGCCGACGCCGCCGCGACGTGGGCGAAGCCGCACGAGCACCTCCGCGCGCTGCACGCGTGGGCTGGGCTGCCGGCCGCACTGCCCGTCAGCGGCGCCATCAGCATGCAGCGGCGCGGCACCAACCTGCACGCGCAGCACGGTGAGATGCCCGCCGACGTGCGCGGCCGCCTCGGCGCCTTTTTCGCGCCGTTCAACCGCGCCCTGCAGCAGCTGCTGCGCAGCGGCTGCGTCGACCATCTCGGCACCGAGTTTGCGTGGATCGACGGCTGGCGGTGACTGGAAGAGCAGCCGTGAAGTATTCGAGTAGAGTATGACGTACTAGCTACTACCTATTTCAATATGAGGCTGATAAAAGCCTAGTCATCTAGCGACGCTTCCAGCTCGCTTATCGACGTCCGAATCGGCGCCAGCGTGTCGGCATCGGCGCCGTCCGCCTCGAGCCGTGCCACCAGCTTCTGCAGCCCCGCCAAGCGCTCGCGCCGCTCTCGCAGCGCCGCAGTCTCCTCCCCCGCCGCCGACGCCGCCGCGGCCACCACCTTTGCCTCGCTGCTCCGCGGCCCTGCCGCCGACGCCGCCCCGTCGGGCGCAGCGAGGCGCTTGGCGGCCGCCGCGGCGAAGGCGGCCGGCGAGAGCGGGTCCGCTCCTGCGGCGCCGCGTGCGGGCGTCGCCGCCGTCGCCGCCTTGGCGCGCGCCGCCGCCGCCGCCGCGCCCGCCTCCTGCGCCGCGGCTGCCGCCTGCTCGGCACTCGCCGTCGCCGACGCCAGCACCTCCTCGATGAGCGCATCCGTCTCGTCCGACCACGACGAGGAGCCGCCGCCCCGCCGCGCGGCGCTGGCCTCCTCGGCACGCAGCTGCGCGCGCAGCCTCTCAACCTCCTCCACCTCCTCCGCCGCCTTCTTGCGCGCGTCCGCCGCGCGCGCCGCCGCCGACGCCGCCAGCACCTCCTGCGCCGCCGCCGTCTCCACCAGCGGCGCCACACGCCGCTCGGCGCTCAGCACCGCCGGCGCCAGCGCCTCCGCCTCGCGCGCCGCCGCCTTGGCCTGCGCGAGACCCGACCAGAGCGCCTGGAGCTGCTCCTGAAGCTGCGCCGCTACCGCGCCGTCGCCCGCCGTCCGAGCCGCCTTGAGGTCCACCTCGATCGCACCGATGCGCTCATCCCACGCCGCCTTCCACCGAGGCTCGCCGCCACCGCCGCCGGCCCCGGAGTCCCGCCCGAGGCTGCCCTCCATGGCCGCGTCCAGCACCCCGAGCAAGCCTCGTGGCTTCGGCCCCTGCGCCGACGCCTCCGACGGCGGCGCAGCCGACGGCGTCTCCGACGCGTCGAGCATCAGCGCATTGAGCCGCTGCCGGTCGGCCTCCGCCCTGCGCGCCTCCTCCGCCTCCGCCGCCTCCTCCTCCTCGTCCTGCCGCATCACGTTCAGGAGGCTCCGCTGCATCGCCTGCTGCTCCCTCAGAGAGCGCACCGCCTCCTCCGCCTCCGCCACGCGCTGCCGTGCCCGCCGCGCCTTGGCCGCCGCCTCGCGCGCCGCGTCCTCCGCGCGCGCCGCCGCCTTGTCCGCGTTGCGCGCGTCGCCCGCGAGCGCCTCGACCTGCATCCGCCACGCCGCGCGCGCGTCCTCGAGCGCCTCCATCTCCGTCGACACGTCGCCGGCGTCGCGCGCCCGCCGCGCGCGCTGCGCCGCCTCGCGAGCCGCCGCGCCCGTCTCGGCTGCTAGCCGGTCGCCGCCGCGCCCGCCGCCCGGCCCGAACTTCGCCGCCCAGTTGGCCTTTGCGAAGATTGCCTGCTGACGCAGCGCCGCCTGGCGTGCCGCCTCCTTCTCCGCTGCCGCCGCGCCGAGCGCCTCGGCCGAGGGCGGCGGCGTGTTCGTCGCCTCGGCGAAGAGATCGCGCAACGCAGTGCCCGACGCTGTGTTCGACGCCGTGTTCGAGCGCGCCACGTTGGCCGCCGCCTCGGCCGCCTCCTCGGCCGCATCGAGAGCCGCGAGCGCACGCAGAGCATAGGCCGCGTGCTCGGAGGCGTCCACCTGGTTGCTGATGACGCTGCACACGGTGCCGTTGGAGGCGACGCAGAACGTGGTGCGACCCTTGGGTCCGAGTCCAGCCACGCCACGCAGCGCGCCGCCGGCATCGTCATGGAACTCGAGCCCCGGGAAGCGCTGCTGCCGATATTCAGCCGGTGCGGCGGCCTCGGGTGGACGCACGGCTGTGACTGTGCAGCCTCGGCTGGCGAACGCGTCGGTTCGGTCGGCAAAGACGCGCAGCGACTTGGCGCACGCGAAGCCCGCGTCGCGCTCGATGAAGGTGACAACAGCGCGCTGGTCCGGCGGCAGACCAAGCTGCTCGGTTGGGAAGCGGTCGCCCACGCCGAGCGCTAGCACGGATGGCGTGCGGTAAGCTGCCGGTCGCGCGACGACGCGAGGCACGCGCGCGGCGAGGAGCGCTGAGCAGGCCGCTGGAAGACAGAGCAGCAGCCGCATAATCCTGATCGAGACTCCCACGCATGCAAGACTTCCCCGAGGAGGGGTGATAACACGAGGCGGGGCCGGGGCCTACACACACGGGCCACACACGCACACACACAGCCGCCGCCCCAACGCAAACACGACACACACGGCTGAGACACAAAGACTCATGCGGAAAGAAGAGCAGCGACACCACTTACGTGTGCGAGCCAGTGTGAGTGCACCTGCACCACAGGTTGCCCGCCCTGTCCTTCGGCGCCTTCCGTGGCGGTCCTGCGCACTCCTCGGCTGTCACCAGCCGCTCGCCGCATTGAAAGGTTCTGACGGGGCATGCTGGGCTGCGCCAGAGCATCAGCTCGTCTCCCTGACCTCGCCCGCCTCGCTGGCAGCCAAACGTGACGTTGTGCAGGCACGGCAGGTCCTTCGGACGGCTCATCGACCGCGTCTCGTTGATGGCGGCGCACGCCAGGCTGCGCACGTATGGCGTCGGCGTTGGGGCCTGCAGCTGGCGCCAGGTCTGCACCAGCGCCTGCGTGGCGCACCCCTCCGCGGCTTGCGGGTGTGTCATGACGAGCCACGGCTGCGCTGCGCTCATCGCCGCCAGCTTGGCCGCCACCAGCGCGTGAGGCAGCGCCAGCAGGCGGGAGGGCAGCTCCTCGGGCCGTTTGAGGAACGTCGCCTCGTCGACGATCACGGCGATCTCGTCGAGCTTCAGCCGCCCGGCCGCGTAGTGCTCGCGTGCAAACGGCAGCCCGAAGCGCTCGAAGCCGTCCGAGATGACCACCGGCACGCAGCCGCTCGCCACCGCGTGGTAGAAGGCGTGCGACGTCGGCGTGTCGCCGCGCAGCACGAGGCAGAACCGGCTGCTGCTCCAGCCCCTGACCCATGCCGACTGGTTGGTCGCAAACCCCACGTCGCACCGCGAGGAGCCGCCACCCCCACCATCACCATCCGTGGCACTGCGGCACGCCGCCGCCCACGCACCGCCCGGCGTCGCCATGCGCACGGGCAGCTGGCGCAGCCACGTCGCGTGGTGTGCAAACCGCGTGTCGCGCGTGTGGTAGTAGAGCAGCAGCGGCCGCGCCGCCCACTCGGCGGGCGACGGCGCGACGACGGGCAGCTCCGGCGGGATGGCCTTGGGCATCACCACGCTGCGCATCGTCAGCTCGTGCTCGTCGGCGTACAGCAGCGGCGCGGTCTGCCGGACCGCCTCGAAGCCGTCGCGATCCTCCCACGAGTTGCGCCAGCGGCTCATCGCGTAATACTCGTTGCGCGTCTGCGTCACGTTCTCGAGCAGCGCCCACGTCTCGGCCGGCAGCCCCACGCCGCTGCCGCGCTTCTTGTTGGCCCACACCGTGAAGCGCCACGAGTGCGCGGGCAGCAGGTGGTCGTGGCCGCCCGACCGAGCAAACCACTCGCCCGCGATCACCGTGCGCAGCGCACTGTTGACCACGCCCATGGCCGAGCCTCCATGGCACGCCCAGACGCGCAGTATAGGCGTCGGGATGACAAACAGCTGCGCCGCTTCAGGCGCGCGCGTGCGGGCCGGGTGGCGCCAGAGCAGCTCGAGCAGCTGTTCGTCCTCTGTCAGACTGCATTCGGGCGCGCAGGCCTTGCCCCGGCACTTCTTGAAGCGGCTGGCCAGGGTGATGTGCGGGTCGTCGTAGATGAAGAAGGTGGGTGTGGTCGTCGTCATCATGCCGGGTGTGGTCGTCATTGATGGTGTACCGCGTAGTGTGCCATCAGCGTTTCTAAAATGAAAGTTTCAGCCTGAAGCTAAGATCACTAAATCTAGGTTCGCCTTCACAAAGACAGCCTCGTGGGCCCGCGTCGCGGAGGCACCTGTCTACTACGACGACTACTCCCAATCGGGTCCTCCTCGTCCAGGTCCCCGTCGTCGACGTCATCCACATCCACCTCGTCCTCCTCCTGAGGCAGCCGAGTAGGACGATGGCGAACGACGAGATCTTTGGCGCGGACAATCGCAAGCAGCACTCCCAAGCCGGCCAAGGCGATCACCTCAAAGTTGCCCCCGGGAAGACCTGCCAGACTTCCTGATGCCTCGGGAGCGATGGACGCGGCGAGAGCTGCACTCGGCGTGGTAGTGGCGGGATGCTCGTCCGAAGGTGGCCTGCTGGTGAGCGCCGAAGACGATGCGATGAGAGGATCAAACAGAATCGGAGGCGGAGGGCGTGGAGGCGGAGAGGCGAGCTCCGGTTCCTCGAGTGGCGGTGGCGGAGGCGGCGACGGATGGCACGTGAAGCTGATAGGCGAGGGCTTGCAGCGCAGCTTGCCGTTGAAGTCGACCATTGCGCAGAGGCTGAACGAGCCATCTGCGTTGACCGTATATGCGCTCTCGCAGTCGGTCGCGATGAGGAGGCGAGCACAAAACGGCGCGTTCGCATCAAGGTGCACATTTAGACGGCCCGCTAGTCGAGGGCAGAGCGAGGGCGTGCGTGGTGGGGAAGGCGGGGGTGACGGCTTCGGTGGCGGTGGTGGGGGAGCAGGCAGAGGTGGAGGTGGTAGTGGCGGCGGTGGCGGCCGAGGTGGCAAAGGTGGTGGTGGGCATGGAAATGGTGACGGTGGAAGAAGCGGTGGCGAGGGCGGTGGCGAGGGGCGTCTGGAGAGGAGAGCAGAGGTCTGCAGGAAGCTGTGCGTGTGCTGCTCGGGCACGATCAGCACACGAGGGTCGTTTGCAACCTGATC
>Ga0209713_10000834_pt1 | contig 17699 bp, 2 predicted proteins | sample ArcOceMetagenome_3_FD_187444 | JGI IMG/M metagenome (GOLD analysis project Ga0209713, IMG submission 187444) | Marine eukaryotic phytoplankton communities from Arctic Ocean - Arctic Ocean- Svalbard ARC20M Metagenome (SPAdes) (version 2) | ecosystem: Environmental > Aquatic > Marine > Oceanic... | reverse complement strand
ATTGAAATAAAAATTAATATAGTGAATGATTATTATTATAGTGTTGAAATATATTTAAACGGTATTATATTTAATATTAATCAATTATGTATAAATTATATAAACACTATAATATCCAGTAATATAATTTATAGAGATTCGCTAAAAAAAAAAAAAAATGATATATATTTTTCTAAAATATTTATAAATAATATATATTTTGATATAAGTTATAAACCAATTGAAGTAAATATTACTAAATTATTAAAAGGAGCGAAGGAAGAATTATCTAATATTAAAGTAATACATAATTTGAAATTACATTTTAATAAAATAAATATATTTCACACATTATGCATAAACAATATATTAAATAATTTATGTGATATATATTTAGAAGATTTATATAAAAATAATTGGAAATCGTTATTAAAAATCGCTCCAACTAAATATATTTATAATATAATTGAACCAATTTATAAATTACTTGATATTAATTTGTTAACAAATAAAATATTTCTATTAATCTTAAAAGATATGGGATACTCCATAGTATTTAATTTATCTAATGATATTTTGGAATCAACTACAAGAGGTATAGTATCTTTACAAACTATAATTGAAAATGTAAATAAAAAAAAGGATAAATTAAGTAAATTTTCAGATGCTCCCCATTCATTAAATTCCGGTTTAAAATCGGCATATAAAAGTATAAAAAATGGTATACGAAAATTTAATAATAATAATATATCTATTTCTGAAAAAATAATACAACCGGTAATTATAATTACCGAAGTAACATCCAAAACTCTTATGGGTATTCATTCTTCAATAAATAAAGATAAAAAAAATATTAATAAAAATAGATATAAATAATTTTATTTATTATCTTTCTATTATTTAATTTTTTTTTATAAATTCTCAACTTTTTCATAATTTTATTAAAAGTATTAATAATATTATTGGAGTATTTACATTTAACATAGTATTATGTAAAGCATAATTACTGTATATATTATTTATTATTATAAGGCTTAATAATTCATATAAATACACTTAGATTAATAATTACAATTAAATTTATAATAGATAAATATAAATAATTCAGAATAAAAAAATATATATATAATTATTATAAATGGTAAACAAAGGGAAAATATGTAAAATTCACGGACCTTCGTGTAATGGAGATTGTATAAATCCAAATGTAGATAGTGGAATGATTACTAAAGTATGGGGTCCAGCAGGTTGGTTATTTCTACATTGTATCACTTTTGGATACCCATATAAAATTGATCATAAAAATCCAGAACATGTATCAAAAAAAAATAATTTTAAAGATTTTTTTTATAATTTAGGTTATGTTATGCCTTGTAAATATTGTAGACAATCATATATTGAATTTATGGAAGAATCTCCTATTGAAAACCATTTACAATCAAGAGAATCATTAACTAAATGGTTTTATAATATACATAATAAAGTTAATTATAAATTAGGAATACCGAAATGTCAAATACCTTTATTTAAAGATGTTAAGAAAATATATGAAGAAATGCGGGCAAAGTGTACAAAAACAACAGATGAAGAAAGAAATGTTAATAAAGCAAAAGGTTGTACTAACCCAGCAAACGGTACATCGAGAAGAAGCATATTAAAAATTATTAAATGTGATAGATATGATAAGTCATTCAATCAAAATATAAATGACGATTTTATACTGATTGATAAAAAAAAGGCATATATATTTTTTGTAATATTAATATTTTTAATATTTTTAGTTGTTTATTTATTTTATAATTTTAATTAATTTTCGATACCTCTTGATTTCATATAATCTTTAATATTATAAAAGGATGAATGACTGTGTTTATTAATTATTAAAATTTCTCCAATATTTAATGATTTTTGTTTTAAAATAATACATCTACAAATTGGACAAGTTTGATTCATATTAGACCATTTTATAATACAATCTGTATGAAATTTATGCCCACATTTTAATATTCTGGTTTCGTGAAACCAACGTTTACTTTGTAAACAAATAGGACAAACCATTACCCGAATAATATTATTTAAACTTTATTTTTTAAGTAATTTATGTGAAAACATATATTTTTAACCTTATTTCTATAAAAAATCCAATTGTTTCAGATAGTTACACTATATCGCATAGTTTCTAAATAATTTATATATTAAAAAATAAAATTATTATATATTTTTATTTCTCAATATATAATTTTAACTTATCGTAAATTTAAAATTCTCGTTTTTTACTAATTATTATTTGAATAATAATATTAATAATTATTATTCAAATGATTGGTTCTAATGATTCTTATATATATGAAGTTACTCTAAGAAAACCAATAGGATTAGAAATAACAGGTAGTAACAAAGGGAATGATGCAAGAAATCCAAAAAATTACTTAAAAATAAATCAATTTCAATTTAACGATTATCAAGTAAGTGGAAATTACACTTCCGTATATGATGTATATGGTAATTTATGTACATCGTCATCAACCTCTGCTAATCCGATTCAATATACGCATAAAAATGAATATTATAATTTAGAATTTACAACATCTGTTGGCTGTAATTCTATTCCTAATATATTTATTATAAATGCTCTGAACAGTTATGCAACAGGAATGCTATCTACTTCAGATGAATTACTAGATGATAAAAATTTTGATGCATATTTAAAAATAAGTAACAGATTACCAGATAATATTACAAAAATAGGTATAAAATTAGCAACTGATGATACATTAGATACATTAAAATATGCAATAGTGGATGTAAAAAGAGACGGCATTCCATTTTTTTCATATACAATAACTGCGGAAGATTATGTTAATGCCAAAAATGAAACAGGAGATAATTTAAATTGGATTAATATTCAGTTACCCAAAAATATGCCAGTTATGAGTAATTTAGTAAATAATCCAAATAATCTATCAGTTATGAAAATGAATAATAATAATTTCAATTCAAAAGTTAATGATATGCAAAATTACATGTATCCAAACATGTATCCAAATTCAACATTTACTGTGGTTGATATGCATACTCATCTTGATAAAACAGATATCTATAAAAAAGATAAAATATTATTAGATAATACAAATAGGAATGCATTTACATTTGAATTCGACATGCATTTATCAGAGCATAATATAACAAATGATGAAACTACACAATATTTATTTAATAATAAATATCTGCCAAAACTTGTAGCAAATGGAGAAAATAAATGGGATCTAAAAATATCAAAAAGAGAGGATACAAATGATAAAATTATTTTTGAATCACTGGATGCTAATAAAAAATATAATGTTGTTGTAGAATATTCAAAAGATTGGCATATAAAATGTTCAGTAAAAAGTACTGATAATGATTTATATGAAACTAAAAATGATTTGTTTGACATTTTTTTAACCGAGTTTTATTCTGATAGTTTTGAAATATCTATGTATAATTTATTACAATTTGGAAAATTAGACACCGAATTAGTAAATGCTTCAAATTTATGTGGATTAGGTAACTATAAATTATATATGGGTGAAAAACATGACGATATTGTAGGTGAATTTGAAAATAAAGGCATATATGAAGTTATGATTTTTAATAAAGATCTCGAAGCCGCAAAACAGATAAATCTTCAATGTATGGAACTATATAATTCGGAAGGTTTGTTATTAAACACTCAATCCGATGGTACATCCACTCAATACGATGATATACCAATGTATAATGGATTTAGATTAGCAAATAATGATAAATTGTTTGCGGAAATAGCTAGTTCTTCCGATGGTGAATCTGAAAGTGTTAGGAATTTATTATTTGTTCCAAACAATTCTAATAAATCAAGATCCATTTCCACCAAGTCGTATATACATATATACATCAAACTAACCACAAAGAATCCCGAAATTATTTCAAGAGTAGAAATTATTAATATAACTACAGGTATGTCTGAAAATGATTATCCAGGTAAAAGAGATTTTTTGATAAATTGTATGTTACAAGTTAAAAAAGATCAACAAATTATATTTACTCACACATTTGATGGTACTGAAGAGGGATTTGGTACCGATAGTAAACAACCTGACGGGGATGGTGTAGATATATGGCCAAGAATGAAATTCCATATACCAAGAGTATGTGAAAAAAATATTCCAACAATTCCGAAACCTTTAGTAAGTATACCATTTGATAAATCTCATAATATATATTATGATTCAGATTATCGTGCCAGTTTTGGAATTTATAAATTGAAATTAACCTCAAATAACATTATTTCAATGCGAGGTATACATTTTTATAATAGTGACATGTTATTAAATAGTGATAATCCAACTGAAATGGATGCTAAAGAATATTTAGGTGAACATTTGAAAGCAACTTCTTCACTTAGTCCATATGGCGAAAAATACAAATTAGATAAATTGATAGATACTGTTAGTATCTATCAAGATACTACACTACAATATCATTCAATATACCCAGTCGGACAGACCAACCATTATGTCCAAGTTGAAACTATTAATAAAGAAGAAATAACCCATTTTATATTATACAATACTTCTAGTGACATAAGTTTTTATAGAAGATTAAAGGAAGCAAAATTAGAAATATTTAAAAACGATATATTAATCCATTCACATGTTTTTGCAGAAAATGATAAATTAATAACTTTAGGAGAAGAAAGGTTTGATTTAAATGATATTTATAATAACGAATTCAAAATTGATAATAGAGATTATTCATACGGAATGGGAAAACAATTAATTGATTTCAATCAAAGACATAATTCGACTGGTGATTTATTTACTACTTCCGTAGTTCCATTTGCACCATATAAAAGTTTTACATCAGGATCTTATACATCAGATAATTATTTAGACGAATATCCAAATGATTTATTTAATTCATATATGTTAATACCGGAACAACTTGACGTGAACTATATAATTAATTCTAGTTTAACTTTAGATTTTAAGAGTAATGGTAAATTATATTTTTATAATTTCAATAACTCGGATGATGTAAGTATAAATAATGCGTCCTATACATCATATGTAATTGATAAAAGCATTAATAGTACTTTAATATTAGATACTCGATTCAGCGGAACGCATGAACATGATTTCGGATTTCAATTGTATATACCTAGGTATGCTTTAGATAATCTCGAGAATAATGTGCTATTTTATAAACAAGGAAGTATCCAGTTATTTATATGTAAAGCTGAAGAATCAAACAAATATTCTATTATATATCAAGGTTCCGCAGTTGGAACTTTTGATTCAGACGAGTGGAAATATTTTATATTTAGTTGGAATAATGTAAATAGTATGGAAATTACATCTATAACATATGACCCGCATATGTCGGATGGTAAAAATATAATTACATGGCTAGTGTATAATGACGATTATCCTAATGATAACTCAAGTAATGTTAAAATACACATAGGTAGTGATAAATTTATAGGTAAAATTAGAGATTTTTTCAGGGGAAGAAACCAAATCTCCGATTTGGGGTCGTCTATAATTGATATAAAAGATGGAAAATTATTCTTCAATATAAGTAGTTTTCATGTATTAATGGGCAGTACGAAATATGTATATGTACCTTCAATAACAAGCAAATATGATTGTATTAGTATTGATTCAACACAAACATCTACTCTAACTTTAGAACCCAAGAAAGAATTATATGGTTTAGTATGGAAACCAGATGGTCAAACTTTATATCAAAGAGATAATTCCTTAACTTTAGCAGAAATTGATCCTACATCTGAAGATTTTTTCAATAATCAATATATAATTAATAGTACATTAAATAGTAATGAATATTATTTGAAATATGTTAATAAATCTTATAATTATAGTGAAACAGCTGTTAATATAAGTAACATGGATACATCTTCAATTAATCTTGATAGTTTTAGTTTTAGGTTTGATGAATATTTTGAAATACCCGCAGATAAAGCACCTCAATTAGCAAGTTCTGATTTTACTATAGAATTTTGGGCAGTACTGGGAGCGAATAATGGTACGATCTTTTCACAAGGTATAGTAGCCGACCATCAACTTTTAAAAATAAATTATATCTCAACCACTAAGATAATATATTTAGATTTTAATTATGGTCAAGTAGGATTTGATATAAATACAATAACATTAAGTGATTTTAATCATTTTGCATTTGTTTATAATAGTTCTGGAAGTTCAAATGAAGGTACTTTATTGCTTTATTTAAATGGTGTTACCCAATCTCCAATTGGATATTATTCGGGCACCAACATGCGTGGACAAACAAACGCATCAGGTATAATTACAATAGGTGAATATTTTAAGGGTGAATTAAGAGATTTACGTGTATATAACAGTCAAAAATATACTAGTAATTTCACTATAGATTCAAGTAATTATTCTATAAGTGATAACCCTTACTTTAATAATCAAGATAGTAATGAATTATTATATATTCCAATGAAATTAAATAATATTAATTTATATACTCTTGGACCAGTACCAAGTAATATAAATTTAAAAGATGATATTATACAACAAGTTATAAATTTATATAGAAATCCAACTCAAGAGGTATTGGATGAGATTACTTCTGATGAAGTGATTAATTTATCAGAAGATATGGATACAATTATATATTCATTTTCAATTACAATGAATTCTCCACCTCCTTCGGGACATGCTATCATCATGGAAACCGAATCAAACTTACCACATATTGATTTTTATAATACCGGAGGTGACCAAAAAGTTTTGATTGAATATAATTTAGGTAGCGATACCTCTAAAACTTTTACAAACTGGGAATTAGGTAAACAATTAGATATTTTAATAATAAGAAAAAGAGGATATAAAGGTGTGGCAACCTGGGTAAATGGTGAAATACAAAGTGATTATAATTGTGCACTAGATAATACCACTCCAGACCTGGGTGATCATATGGGAGAAGCAACTTTAACATTTAAAGTTGATGATATTTATACATTAAAAAACATAAGATGTTGGTCAATAAATTCTAATGAATTATTCTATCCGAAAGAAAATAATAATTATTCAAATAAAACTATATTTCAGTTTGAAAAACCTAATAAATATTATTTTTCATCTTTTAACGAAATATCTGGTGATTGGTATAATTCAGAAAAATCAGAAATTAATTTGTCAAATGTAAGTGGAACAATTAGTTTAAAGAGGAAAGTTGATTACGGATTGCTATTAAATATTCCTATGAATAAAAACACCATATATAGTAGACAGAGTGGTATAGCCGATTTTAGTGAATATAATATCACTGGAAACTACACAAATTATAAAGATTCATTTTATTTTGATGGTAATGCAAGTGCTGTGGTGCCTTTTAGTTCAACTGATGGATATATAGCACCACAATTAAAAAATAATGATTTTACTATTGAATTTGATATCAATATAGAAGAATATAAAGAGGGAGGTACTATAATTACTAATATGAACACTTCTATGAGTGGTGGTTCGTTTCATATCTATAATGGACATACCGGTTATGAAAGAAAAATATCAATTGGATTGAATTATGATGAAGATAATACTAATTCATATGATAGTATAAACTCAATCAAAATAAAAGGAGATACTAATACTAGCGACGGTTCATTAAATGGTAATACTGCGTTAACCGAAGGTGTATACTACCATGTAGTAATAGTGAGGCAATGCAGAGATATTAAAATATATTTAGATGGATTATTAGATGGTCATTTCATATTATTAGAGGATTCATCATTATATATTGGAAATAATATAATGACAATCGGTTCCCAAAACGATGGTGGGAATAAATTCAAGGGTCAATTAAGACAACTTAAAATATACAATACTGCTAAATCAATTGAACAATTGCATAAATCATATTCAAATAACTTAAGTAAAATTACAGTTGAAAAACACTATAAATCCCTAGCAAATAATGAAAAAGTAAATTATAATTCTGAAAATAATACTTATAATTTTAGTAATTTACCAGTTAATATAAGAAATAATTGGCAATTAGCAAAAAGAAGTAATATAGATAATTATTCTTATAAAAATAATCTAGATTTTTCAGAAAGTATTGGCGAAATAGGAAAAAGTAATAATAATGATAATGTATTTGAAAATAATAGTAGTAATGTTTTTACAAATAAAATAGAAGGTATAAATAAAAACGATGAAATATTATTTATGCGTGATGATAAATGGGCAGTAATGAATTATGGGCAAGCATTAAAAAGTTCTGAAAATGCCCAAATATTAATGTCCTCTGAAAAAGAATATGAACATTATGAAAACCCAGACACAGTATTGCAAAACTCTGACCAAAAAATAATTATTATAGACCCAGTAGATCGTTATTATTACCGACATATATTATATCTTGGGTCTACTAATTTAAGTCATATTAAAGGGCATTTATATGAACCTATAACAGGCACTAATAAAACTAATATTTCCTTTATAAATGTTTCAAGTACCGCAGGGTATGGTGGTGAATCTACATCCGATACAGATAAAACTTTTATGGAAATTGACTTATACAAAAATTACATATTAAAAGAGATACATACTACAGGTAGATTACGTGACTATACTCATCAATATGTTGAACAATATGAAATAACTACAAGTTTAGATAGTATAAGTTGGAAATATTTAGGTAAATTTGATGGTAATGATGAATATACAAGAAAGCAAATTATAACTAGAGAAATTAACTCATTTGAAATAGCTAGGTATGTTAGATTTTATCCAATTCAATCACCCTCCCACATGTTCTGCCGAGTTGCTGTGGGGTGTCAAGAAATTGAGAATGATATAGAAAAAGGAATATATGAAGTAAAGATTTCTGCATCATCAACCCAGTCAGGTGAAGATTCTATTATAAATATTTATGGATTTGAATTATATGATGAGCAAGGGGATTTATTAAATTCTGTGGGCAATATTACTTTAATAGATGGCAGTACATTTGTCAACACTGCAACTAATGCTCAAAATGATAAATTAATAGCTAGTGCGGGAAGTATTCATTCGGACGATAACCAAGATATATCTAATTTGTTAGAAACTAATGTAATAGGCTTATCTAGTATGGTCCATACCCAACAAAACAATGCCGAAGGGGTGGAAGACTACCTCACATATGACAAACATTGGTTAAGTTTAATAACAAGAAATCCAGAATTTATTTCAAAAATAAGGATAGTTAATAGATATGATAATGAATCATCTAAAGATAGATTAATAGGCAAATTATTAGAAGTAAAGAAAGATGGTGTAACCATATTCCAACATGAATTTGATGGTACCGAAACAGGTTTTGATGATGTACAAGGTATTCGCTTTGAATTACCAGTAAATTTAACTCCTCATGAATTCAAATGCAATTATTATTCAGAAAAAGCACATAATTCTGCAAAATTGAAATTAAATATTAATTCGCCATTTCAACTGAATATAAATAATCAAATTATTAATTCCAATACTTCAATTGAAAAAGTTATTACAGGTAATTTAAATTATACATCAGGTGTTTATCTTGAATCATATAACGAACTCAATGCATATAAAAATACAGCATATAAATATGATGATAACACATATATATTTGCGGCAGTTTTTATGGATTCTGCTACCAGTTTAATCCATACAAGATTATATGCTGTTGACAAAAATGGTTTAGATATTACGAATGGTAAAGCATATAACTCAACTTCAACTTTAACTATAAGAGAAAGTTGGGATCAGAAAACAACAACTGAAGTGCCTGAAAATTACACATTATTTGATATTAATGTTCAATCAAAATCAAATGACTACAATATATCATTGAATAAAGGTAATAATATGATATCAATTATAAAAAGTGGACAAGAATTAATATCATCATTTGATGCAAAAGTATATGGAGATGATAGTGAATTATTATTAGACGGAGGAAAATTCATATCAGTTTCGGATTCTACAACACATGTAAATGAAGTAAAAGATTTAACTTTTATTAGAAAGAATGAGTTATTAATAAATGATACATCAACAATTAATGTACCTGATATAGATTTTGTGAAATATTCTGGTTCAAAAACAAAAATGGAAGCAGATGGTTGGGAATTTACAGGTAATTATAGTGTTGATAGTTCAAAATTCTTTAAACAAGAAGATTCAGAGTTTATTCAATATATAGGAAATAATAATTATAATAGAGAAGAAATATTTAGTACAAATTCAACAGATTCTATTTCATTTAGTAGTATACATTCTTATCTAAACACGCCATTATTAGATGGGGATAATTCATGGACTATGAGTAAACACGCGAGAGATAATAACTTAGGTGGTGAATGGTTACAATTTGATGTTGGTTATATATCGGAAATTAAAGGAATAATAACTCAAAGAAGGACTGATTCTCAACAATCGGTAACTGAATATATTATAAAATATAGTATCGATAATTCTACTTGGGTAGATTACCCTGAAACATTTGTAGGTAATAAGTGGGATTTTTTGCCTAATCATAAATCTTATTCTTATTTGAAAGAACCAGTATATGCAAGATACGTCAGAATATATCCAACAGCTTATGAAAGTCATCCGTCAATACGTGCAGGATTAATATTAGGACTCCAAGATATAATAAGATACAATCTCAGTCAACCTAGTGGGAAAGTAAGAATAGAATGGGGTACAAAACATTGGAAACATGAAGATTATCCTTTAGAAAGTGTAGAAGATAGTTTAGTTAATTTATCTTTGAATGAAGGAATTATATCAAGTTCTACTGGAGAAAATATGAATATTGTTGAAGTAGATTATAATACTGGCGATTATTTGGAATTTAAAGAGGATTTGAATGGAAATAAAAAATCAGTAATTGTTATTAAGTCAATAACGTTCGTTGAATTTTATACAAATAATATTTCTCAAAATATAATTAAATGGCCAGAAACTTATTCAAATACCTCTTACGAAAAAGGAATATATGAAGTTTTACCTAAACCTTACGCACCAAATATTACCGGACAATATTTAAATTATAAATCAAATTATGGACCAGCAATTTATGAATTTAAATGTATTAAAATATCGGGTAAATCTATTGCTATATCTGAAATTGAATTTTGGAATAATGATAGACTTTTAAATGGTAGTTTTGAAGATATGCCGGATTATGTAAAATATGATGGTGCACAACAAGTAGAATGGAAAGACTTAAAAGCAACTACTAATAATAAAGGTTATTTAGACAGAAGTTTAACAACGGTTATAGATGATAAACTGGGTGATATCAATACTTGGATTGCAGATTATTTTGTGGACAAATTAGAAGATTTTGTAAAAGTAGAAACTATTAAACCCGAGAATATTACGAAAATGGTAATTAAACTTAGACCAAACCAACGAGATATTTATACGGGAACAGGGTTCACATTTGAAATAAGAAGAGACGGTAAACTTATATATACTTCGGAAGGAGTGAAGAATGTTAATTGGACTTCAATTTCACATAATACACGAATTTTAGAAATTATTATACCCCAGGTCCCAACAATTAGTATAAGTTCAGTTAATTTATTTGATAATTATAATTATGAAAAGGGTGTTAACACAAGCAGTAGTATTTATGAAAGTGATGTTTCAGCATCACTCATAATCATACCAGATATCGCAAGGAACTATTCTAATATTAATATTCCTGACATGGAAAATGCTGATCTTTATATAATGGAAGAATCTCGGGAAACTAAAAGTAAATTAAGTGATACTAATAGTACAGATGCATGGAATAGTGGTGACATTAATTTAAATACTTCTCCTTGGATGGAAATAGATTTAGGAGAAAAATATTTGGTTAATAGTATTGTAACACAAAGAAGTAATCATGCAAACAGTAGCGGTACTATAACTGAATATACCGCTGGATATTATAATGAATTTAATGATATAATAATGATTATGGATAAAGACGGAATTAATATAGTTTTCACTGACCTTGAACGTGATATCGATGTAGATTCAACATCCAATACACACCCATTATATAAAAATTACAATAATTTACCAGAACCAATTATAACATCTAAAATGCGTTTATATCCTATAACTTGTACAAATACGACTTCTTGTAACATGTTATGGCGAGTAGGTTTATATGGTTCAAAAACCAATATGCATAAATCTATTATACATAATAATATAACTAATGATGTGGCATATTTCAATTTCCAAAATTTAGAAGGGAAGATAAAATGTTTAGAATCTCAATGTTTTAATACTAAGAAAGCGAAATGGACAGTTAAAATATATGAAGTGACAGAAGGTAATACAATAAATGATATAGATTTTGTAAATACTTCACAAAATCCAGAAGAAAGATTACATAAAAGTCTTCTTTCACTTAGACAAAAAGGAAATGATTTATCCTTAGATATACAAAATATGAATATTGCTGAAGTAGATTATGATGGTAAAGAAACATATTTTTATACCGACGTTAATGCAGAAGTTGATAGAATTGATATCAATGCAACTAAACCCCAGGGGGATATCTTATGTGACATTTATAAAAATGATAAATTAGTATCATCAAATAATCAACTCGACGCTGGTGTCAATCAAATTACAGTAGCAGGTTTTACCGGTATTCCAAGTTTTGAGGATTTCTTACCTTATAAATATTACAGCAGTATCGCTAGTAATATAAGTGACTTAGTATTGAATATTGAAGATAATGTAGAGATAAATAGTAAAAGTTTAGTAAAAGAAAGTGTTTATAAAGTAAAGTTGGAGTTAATTGAAGGACATACGCTCAGTTGGAAGTTTATGGCAATATTTGATCAATATGATCGTATGTTGAATCAACCACCTGAAAAATTTACAAATACTGAAACATCCACTTATGAACACCATGTTAATGGTAATCAAATTACTAGTATATCTGGAGGTTATACAGATAATTTAAAAATCTTTACTAGTTTTGTTGATGTTGATACTTATAATATAGGTGGTTTTATTAATTATTATTTTGGGGGAAGCTCACCGTTTAGGGGATATTCCTACACACACGATTCTACTAAACATGGTGAATTTCCGTATATTGAAATAGAGACAAAAAAATCTATAATTATTAAAAAAATACAAATATTTTCAAAATCTATTAATCTAGATAATAGATATAAATTAACTATAAGTAAAGATAATACTATTCTTAATGAATATGAATTTAATGATGAACAGTTATCGACTCGCAATGGATATTCAGTTGTGTCAACTTCTTCAACATTATTGGCAAATGATGAAGTTTTTAAAAATAATGAATGGACAGTTACACCATACAATCCACGCAGAGGTTTTGCTACTTATGGTGATAGAACAGCTAGCGTTGGGAGTAGAATATCGGGTTTTACCGTCGTTGAATTTTCAAATGAAACACACGCAGCTGTATTCGGACCAATTAACAATGAGTTAGCACATGGTCAAAAAATAGCATTCGATAAATCAAGTAAAAAATTCAGTTTTGTAGATTTCCCAGAAGAATTTAAAAATGATTGGCAATTAGTAAGAAGATTAAGTGCTGGTGCAACTAACTGGTATCCATATGATGACAATGCAACAATCACTGCAGAAGGAGATGAACATTCGTATTTGGCAAATACAAATATTTTTGCCGATAATAACTTATTAACAACTTTTACAAAGAAAATAAAAGCATTAGATAATGAAGACGAAATGTTATTTATGGCTGGTAATAAATGGGTGATAATGACTTATGAAGAAGCAGTAGGTGAAGCGTATAATTATGAAGATAGACAGATACTTATATCAAGTAATCAATTAACTTCATATTATGCAAAAATGCACAATAGAGATGGTGTTCTAGAAGACCCATGGATATCAGTACAAGATCATAGTGCAGATATTGTTTATGGTGAAAATAGCTACAACCCACACGCGGAATTTGATGTCATAAACGGTGCATCAGTATTTATAAGAAGAAAACCGACAGTATATGAAATTGAAATTGAAAAACCGAATATTAATATAAATAATGTTGCATTTTATGGTAAAAATCAAATTCAAACACAAAGTATATTACCCTCTTCAAATAAACCTTATATATACGGTTTTAACGGTTCCGGTACACCCCACTCTGCTATAGATATTAGTAATATATTGATTGATAATAATTATATGGTTATGGATGGAAGTAATTCTAGAATATTGGAAATACCTTTTGCTAATTTAAAAGAAAATGTATATAATGGTAGCATATCAATTTCAATTGATGTATATATAAAATCTATTGTCACAACTACTAATATCGTATATGTTGATTTATTTTCATTAGGTGATGGTGAAATAAAGTTATTTATACAAATTGGAACTAATGGTGATTTTTTATTTCATACAGAAGTTGGAGGTAGTGGTTTACAACATTTATACGATACTTCATTAATATTTGATAAATGGACAAATATACATTTACAAATCCCTACAAACGGTGATGGCAATCATAAACTTTTTGTAAATGGAAATAATATTGTACACGGCGAAGGTGCTGCAATAACTAAGACACCAATAATCAACTCAATCCAATTAGGGGGTAGTAGAACTTCTGAATATAATTATTTTAATGGGTTTATAAGAAACTTTAAAATATATAATAGGTCTCTATCTGATAATGAAATTAAAGTAACAACTGGAAATCTTGATTCTCTTCACAGATCGGATATACCTAATACTAATTTTATTCAGTATAGTCTTTCATTTAATAATAATCATAATGATTTAAATGAATATTCGTTTAGAAGGACTGATAGTAAATATATTGAAATACCTAAAGATCAATCACCCGATTTATCAAATAAATCATTGACTATAGAGTTTATGATTAAATTCAATATCGGAACTGATGTTCAAACCCATGGAATATTCAAGTATGGAGACTCGGATGATAATTCGATAATAATTGGTTATGTCGGAAATAATGGTCTTGCTAGAGCTGATGGGGCAATTAATATTTACTTTGGTTCAAACTCTGGATTTGAAGAATCTCTCGGTCAATGGAAGCATGATTATATTCTTTCAGATTCTGAACACATATTTGACGATAATTATCATCATGTTGCATTAGTTTTTGATAAAAACGCTAGTAAATTAGAATCATATTTAGACGGTTCACTTTATTCATTTAAGTATAATTCGGATTATTCATTTAATATATCCAGTAACTCGTCGATGGTTTTTGGGAAGTTATCTGAATCATGGTATGGCGATTTCAATTTAAGAGATTTTAATATATGGAGTACTAATTTTAGTCCACATGAAATAAGAAGTAAATCATTTAAAAGTCAAACAAATAAACTATTGTTCAGTTTACAAAGAAATAAACATGAATTAATAAACTCAGTTATCAATTCAAATGAATTAGCAAATAATGATAATGTTGAGATAGAAAAAAGTCAAGATAAAATAAAAATAACTACATTAAATAAGATTGATTTGAAAAAACTTCGAATTGATTGTGAACAGGGATATGATTTTGAAAATAATTCAAATTATTCGATGGATAATTTATTTGTTAATATTAAGAGAAATTCTAAAAATATATTAAGTAAAACTGTAAATACTTATGGAAGAAAAAATGTATTAATTGATATAGATAATTGCTTAGAAAATAATTTTGAATTCGATAGTAGTATTGAAACTGCACATAACCAGCAAGTAGTATTTAATAGTTATAATAAAACTTTTAGTTTTTTAAACTTCGGCGAAGAAAATAGAAATGGTTGGAAACTTATAAGGAGATTAGGAAATAATTTCAAAACTTGGTATAATTATAATGAACAACAAAGTTTTAATGCAGAAAGTAGTTATTTCTCTTATCTTGCAGATACAAATATCTTTGCTGAAACTGCGAAAGATTCCGAATTGAAAGATTTTACTACAAAAGTTGATGGCATAAGTTCAAATTATGAATTATTGATAATGCAATCGAATAAATGGCAAATTGTAAAATATGCTGACCTGCATGAATACATAGACAAAGAAAATAATCTTGTATCTGGTTCAGATACTTCGAGAGAATATGGAGCATCCATATTTTTAAGAAGAAAAGAACCATTCATAAGTAATTTACAATCTATATATAATGATGTTATTTCATTTAATGTTAATCCTGTAGATAAGAATATGGATTCATTAACATATACATACACAGATTCTAATGAAAATTCAGTAAGTAACACCGTTCATAAAGTATTTTATCAACAATATTCTGATATTTATATCAGTAATTATAAAACACAATTACCATCGAATTATGACTTATCATACATTGAATATGAAGCAAATATATCAAAGGACAGTGCATCATTATTAACTGCAAATGTTATTAATCCATGCAATCCATATGATGTAATATTCTACTCAACTTCGAATGCTTCAGAAACTGAAATTATAAATACAGTATTTAAAGTTAATAGTGATAATGAAATAATTTTAGATAAATTAGACAAAAAGGTTTGTGATTTAAGAGGCTATGAATTGAATTGGGATAGTTTACATTATACTGGAGATTATGGAAATTATGATTTTATTTCATTAGTTAACTTGAAAATAAAAGTACCATACTTTCAAAAAGTTGAAATAAGTAGTTTAAGTAATGGTAGATATCATTTATCAGTAAAACATTCATCAAGCATTGTGGAAAATATTCCAATATATCAATTTAAAAAGGAAGATAATGCTGTTAAAGCACACGGTGAGATTGTTGAATTTAATTATACAAATAAAACTTTCAAATTCCCAAATATGTCTGGACCATTTAACGAAGGTTGGGAAATGGTAAGAAGATTGGGTAAAAATGAAAAAGAATGGTTTAAATATAATGATAATGCAACTATGTCAATTGAAAATAGCAATAATGCTTATTTGGCAGAGACTAATGTATTCGCTCATGTTGACAATAAATATGAAACATTTACTAAGAAGATAGCACCACTTAATCCAAATGATGAATTATTATTTATGACAGATGATAAATGGATGATAATGAATAATGATAACGTTCCAAGATATGAAATATCTAAACTTTTATCTATTGATAAATCAACTACACATATTATAGTACCCAGAGAAGAAACTTTAGTTACTTTTGATATAAATGTTTCGGGTACATTATCAAATGGATCATTAACCGTCGATGATATAGATATATATACTTTTAATATTGATTCTAGTTATTCAAATAAAACTTGGGTAAAACATTTTAGGAGAGAAGTGTTAAATCCACCAGAGAGTTCCAGAACATATTCAACCATATGGCCTCGTTTTATTATTCAGTCTAGGTTAGATTCCGACAGATCATGGAGTGCTATTTCAAGTCAGCATGACGGTGAATATATGACAATTGATATAGGTTATAAAATTAATATAACTGGTGTAGTTACACAAGGGCGGAATGACTACAATCAATGGGTTACAAAATATAAGATTCAATATAGTATTGACAATTCGGTTTGGGTAAATGTTTACAATAGTGGTGGTACTCAAACATTCACAGGAAACTCTGATAGAGATACGAAAGTTACAAATTCATTCTCCCCAGTATATGCAAGATATATCCGTATACTCCCTACAGAAGTAATCGGTTGGCCA
>Ga0209713_10000833_pt1 | contig 17713 bp, 7 predicted proteins | sample ArcOceMetagenome_3_FD_187444 | JGI IMG/M metagenome (GOLD analysis project Ga0209713, IMG submission 187444) | Marine eukaryotic phytoplankton communities from Arctic Ocean - Arctic Ocean- Svalbard ARC20M Metagenome (SPAdes) (version 2) | ecosystem: Environmental > Aquatic > Marine > Oceanic... | reverse complement strand
TTGTGGAGGCTAACGGGGACCCGGCGCCCGTCGTGGAGGAGACGGGGGCTGCCGAGCCCGCCCCCCCCGAGGAGCCCGCCCCCGTCGCGGCCGCGGTCACCGCTGCCCCCGCCGTGGCCGCTTCTGCGCCCGCGGAGGACGCCGGGGCCGCGGCGGCGCGGAAGTTCGTGGTCGCGGAGAAGGTGGAGCGTTCGTGCGCCATGTGTGGCACCGAGACCGCCTCGCTCCAGTCGTGCGGCGCGTGCAAGCGCGTGTGGTACTGCGGAAAAGAATGCCAAGCGTCGCACTGGCCGGAGCATTACCCCCAGTGCGCTGCATTCGCCCAGCAGGCGGAGAGGGAGGCCGGCGGCGCTGTGGGGGCGAAGTCGATCGCGTCCCCGGCCGCGGCGATCCTGATGGGCGGGACGGAGGAGGAGAAGAAGCTCGAGGTCGAGGCGGTGATTGCCCAGGCGCATGCGGCAACCGCCAACGCCGTCCTGCAGCAGGTCGCGCCGGCGATGGTCTCGATGGCGAGCGGCGGACAGGAGCCGCAGCAGCAGTACGTGGCGTACTACGTCGACCCGGAGTCCGGGCAGCAGCAGCCGTACATCTTCCAGCAGCCGCACCAGGCGGCGCAGGCGTCCTCGTCGTCTGGGAATGCCGTGGTGGCCTACAACCCCACCGATCAGCAGCAGCAGCAGCCGGCCATCCTGCTGCCGCCGGGCGGCCTCGAGCCCAAGGCGCCGCAGAAGCCCGTCTACGTGTCGTGCCGCGGCTGCGGCCAGGTGCGGCAGGACGTGGAGGGGCGGCGGTGGGTGCACAACCACCGACAGGGCGGCAGCAACAAGCAGTTTGTCTGCAACCGCGTCCTCTGCGCCTGCGTGCCGCCGATGATCTGCCCGACCAAGGGGCAGCCGCACGATCCGGCGATGGTCGCCGCGCCCAACAGCGGGGAGGACTGCCCCGTCGCCGACCCGCCGACAGCGGTCGCCGTCGCGGTGGAAATGGCCGATGCGATGGACGCGGACGTGGAGTCGCCGCCTGCTGCCGCCTTCTCCACCGATGACCCGAGCGAGCCCACGGTCGCAACCGCAACCATCCCGACGGCACAAGCGACTGTCCCGGCGGCGGCCTACTACTCGCAGGCGGTCGCGCTGCCCGGCTACGGGGCCGTCCCCGCCACGCAGCAGTTCGTCCAGTTCAACCCGGTGCCGGCCGCCGCCGACCCCAAGCAGGTGCCCGTGCTCGTGTGCTGCCGCGGCTGCGGCCTCGTGCGCGCCGACTACATCGGCCGGCGGTGGGTGCACAACCACCGGCAGGGCAAGGGCAACAAGCAGTACGCGTGCAACCAGCTCCTCTGCGGCTGCCAGAAGGGCCAGATCTGCCCGAACAAGGGCAAGCCGCACGACCCGAACATGGTCGCCGACCCCGCCTCCTTCCCCGCCAACATGGCCTCCGCCGCCCCGCTCGATGCGGACACGGTGGCGGCCGCCGCCGCCGGACCGGTGGTCGCGCAGGCGGAGGCTATCGCGGGCGGCTTGGAGGCGGGCGAGCTCGGGGGTGTGGCGGTGGCGCAGGCGACGGTGCAGTCGGTGTCGCAGCCAGGGATGCAGATGATGCAGATGCCGGGGGGCATGATGATGCCGATGGGGTACGGCATGATGCCGCAGCCGCCGCCGAAGAAGAAGCGGAAGAAGAAGGAGCCCATCGCGCTGCCCGCAGACGCGATCGCGGCGGCGACCGCCGCCGCTGCCGCCGCCGCCGCCGCCGCCGCATCCGCCGCGCAAGTGCAGCTGCTGCCGCTGGCGACCGCAGCCGAGTATTCGCAGGCGCTGCCGATAGCGAGCGCAGCCGACTATTCGCAGGTGCTGCCGGAGGCACAGGCGGCGGGCCCTATGGAGCTGGCGCCTCAGTCAGCAGCGACGTCACAGCCACAGGTTGCTTCGTTCACCATCGGCGGCTCAATGGCCATCGGCGGTGGTTCCGAGCAATCTGTCTACGACACTCTGACGCGCCTGGGCGTCTCGTGACGGGCCGGCAGCCGTCTCGAGTGACGTAGGGGCAGATGGGAGAGTATGATCAGCGCGCACGGGGGCAGGCGCGGATGCCAGAGGAACAGGGTGGAGCGCAGTGAGGCCGCAGCATGCTCTCGGAAGGCAAGCCTTGACAGGGGCTCTTGGGCAGCCGCCGAGGAGGGTGACAATCGGGCAGGGGTGGATGGAGTGACGCGCTGGGACGGAACCACCAAGCATGCAAGATGTGTCGTCTGTGTCTGTGTGTGTGCTTCCGGGCTTGGGGCTGTATTGTGGTCGCAATCGGGAGGGGCGGGCGAGGGTTTTTCACACGCTGGGTCAAGAGCGTGTAAAGTTTCGTCGCAATTGTAAAAGGTTTCTTGGACATATAATACCTGCGACACGCGATCTCGATCACCGGACTACACATCAACGTAAACTCGTTCAGAGTTCAGGTCAGTACGTCACGGTCATCTTCGTCCCGGCGTAAGCGACGCTCACGAGCGGTCGGTTCGTTGGACCGACCCCTTCCGCAGGCTCCTCTTCCTTCTTGGCGCGCGCGCGGGCTGCAGCTATTTCGTTTGCGGCGCGGGGGCCAATGACGCGCACGCCTGGCGGCGGGCGGGTGACCATCTGACGGCGCGCGAGCTTGATCGCAGGGCTGGAGGCGCTGCCCCTCATGCCAGCGGCCGATCCAGGCCGGCCCGCGATGGGCTTGGCGGCACGCGCGTCTGCCGACCATGACTTTGGCGCCGCGGGCTTGGTCGCGCCGCGCGCAGCAGCGGTCGGCAGCGCAGCCGCGCTCGTGACGGTGGCCGTGGCCGCGCCGACCATCTCCGCGGGAGTGAAGCCAGCGTGCACCGAGAAGTGGTGCGGCGTCGGCATGGCGGCGAAGGCCGACGGGAGCTGCGACGCCGACTGCACCGAAGCCGCACCGCCGCGGAGAGCCGGGCTGGCGCTCTTGGGCCTGGCACGCTGCGGCCGGTACAGCGCGGTGGGGTCAAACGCCGCTGTCGACGCCGACGGAGCGGGCACGCCGCCGCCCGGCTGCGCGATGGCGGTGAGCGCCTCCCACGCGGCGTCCGGTGCGTTCCTGACGTCGTGCCGGGCGAGGATGGCGTCGATGTGCCGCTGCATGGTGCGGTACGACGCGGGCGGCAGCGGCCGCGCGGCCGGCAGGCTCGCCTCCTCGTGGCGCACCACCTCGCGCGTGCGCTGCTCGTCGGCGAGCGTCTTCTCGAGCGAAGTGCCGCCGAGCAGCCGCTCGTCGAGCCGCCCGTGCTGCACCGCCTCGTTGGTCGCGAGCCAGCCGATGAAGGACGGCGAGCAGAAGGAGCGGAAGGTCTCGGCGGGGCACACGTAGAAGGTGGCGGCGGTGTGGCACGCCACCTCGTACGGCCACACCAGCTCGAGCTGCGGCGGCGCGCCCGCCGCGCCGAGCCGCGTCACGAGGCACTTCTCATTGAGCACGCACAGCTCCGCCTGCCGCCGCCACCCCGCGAGCGGCTCGACCAAGTTGGCGGCGCGCCTCAGCCGGACCTCGCCGCTCTCGATCAGGAAGACGCGGTCGGCGGGCTCGCCCTGCGCGGCGAGCAGCGCGTGCTTGGGGCGGCTGTACGGCCCCTGCATCGAGATGGCGAGCTTGGCGAGCTGCGGCGTCTTCCACCGGTCGAAGAGCTGCGTCGCCTGCAGCGTGCGCAGCTTGCGCTGCAGCCCCTCGCGGTTGTGCAGCCGGAACTCCTCATCGAGCAGCCCCTTACTCACCACCACCAGCTCGGTGCTCTCCGTCGTGACCGCCGTCGTCGCGCGCGCCGCGCCGTACGCGAGGCCCTCGTAGCCGACGCTGTGCCCGGCGCCACTCGCGCGGTGCAGCTTGAAGGCGGGCTTGCCCTCGACGATGCCGGCCGCCTTCATGAACGGGTCGGGCGCCTCTCGCACCACCTCGGCGACGCCGCCCGAGAGCAGCAGGAAGCACTGCGCGTCGCGCTCGCCGACGCGGTGAAGCAGCTGGCCATACTTGACGCGAACGACGGGCGCGCGCGCCGCGATCGCCGCGAGCATCGGCTCCGTCATCTCGTTGAGCATCGGCACGCCGCGCAGCCAGTGTACGAGGATCGCCTTCTCCTCGGCCGAGCGGTTCTCCGGCGCGTTGAGCCACGCCGATCGCGGCACGCGGCACCCGGGAAGCACCACCATCGGCAGCGCGGTGGGCGGCGCCGGGGTCGCCGCCGCTGCCGCCGACGGAGCCGTCGGCTTCTTCGCATCACTCGAGTCGCCCTCGCCTTTGCTGGACTTGCCGCCCGCACCATCGGCTGCCGCGCTCTCGCCGACGCTCGCCGGGGCCGCGGTGGCGGTGGCTGGGGTGGGCGCGGCTTGCTTGGTGGGTCCCCACCCCTGCTCGACTGGCTCGGGCCTCTGCATGAGCGTCCGGGCGGCGAGGATGGCGGCGCTGTCCTCGAGCCCCGTCCGCGTGGAGCGTGCGGGCTTCTGCCACAGCGTCTCCGCCTCGGCGGCGTTGCACAGCGTCCACGACGTCTGGAACGACGTCATCGCCAGCGCCGCCATCTGGCCCTTCTTCATCAGCGAGCGAAGCTGATCGCGCGAGTAGGCGCCCATCGTGCCGCGCCGCATCATCGACGTCGGCGCCGACGAGCTCTCTGCCTCGCCGCCGCCCTCGCCTCCGCCTTCGTCGCCACCGTCGCCCTCGCCGCCGCCCTCGTCCTCGTCCTCGTCCTCGTCCTCGTCGCTGCCGCCGCCGCTCTTCCCGTCGTCCTCCTCACGGATCGAGCTCTGCTCTGCGCCCAGCGGCGCCGCCGACGTCGCGTCGCCTTCGCCGTCGCCGCCCACACCGACAAAGCGCGCGCGGCGGCCGCTCCGCCCAAACGCCGCCGAGTCGCGGAACGAGTCTCCCGCACGGAACGACTCGCCGCCCGAGGCGGCCGCCGCCTCGTCGAGGAGAGCGAACGCCGCGTCGTCCTGCTCCTCCTGCTGGAGCTTCTTGGCCGTCGCCGCGTCGATGAGCGTCGCCGCCGACACCGACCTCGAGCGGCTGCGGCGCAGCGCGATGGGCGTCGTCGGCGCCGACCCCTTTGCGCTCGAGTCGGGCGTCGACTCGAGGGGGCGGCGCAGCGCACTTGGCGTGCCCGCCTTGGAGCCCGGCTTCGAGTCGCCGCCCTCGCGGCCCGGACCGAGCTCCGACGGCTGCTGGAATTGGAAGCGGTTGATCTCGGGGTCTGGTGCGCGCGGCCCCTTGCTCAACGCGCGCAGCTTGGCACCGAACGAGGCGGCCTTGGCAGCCGCGCCGAAGGAGATCGAGGGCTGGGTGGGTTCGCTCAAGGAGAGCGAGGGCTGGGAGGGCTTTCTCGAGGGCTCGGCGGCGTAGTCATCGTGCGCGTCGGAGCCCGTCAGGTCGGCCGTCTCTCGCCTCGAGACGAGCGCACCGCCTCGCGGCGTGCGGCCGTCGCGCGGCGTCTTGGAGTTGGGGCTGTGGCCGCGATCGCCGCGCACCGAGCGCTGCGCGAGGCCGTCTCCCAGGCTCGAGTGCACCGAGCGCGCCGAGCGGTGCCCCGATCTCAGCGGCGACGTTGGTGACGTCTGCGACGTCGGCTCCTCCTCGTCGCCAACGCTCACCGTCGCCGGCCGCGTGAACGAGTTGCCGCTCTCATGCCGCTCGCGCTGCTCGAGCCGCAGGAGAGCGGGCGACGCCACGCGCGAGATGACGACGGCCGAGCCGCCGACGCCCTGGTGCACCACCGCACCGATCGTGCGCGGCACCTGCATCGGCGTCGAGAGGCACGACGCGTTCTTGGAGCTGCGCTGGTTGAACGACGGCGAGTGCGAGACCGGCCCGGAGACGACGCACGACTGGTCCGCCGATCCGTAGCCGCTGCCAATCATGCGTGGCGTCGCCTCGCCCGTGGGCAGCTGGCTCTTCGACCGGCCGCCGCGCGGCGTCTTGGCCGAGGGAGAAGGCGCCATGGCCCAACTCGGCATCGGCGCGTCCTCCTCGAGGCTCGCGTCGTGCCTGCTCATGGCGGCCGCCGCAGGACGCTCGTCGTCGACGTGGTCGCCACGAGCCGAGGGCACGCTGCGCGAGCGCGGAGTCTTGCCCGGGTCGGGCGACGGGGGCGGCTTCTTGGCGGCGCCGGGCGACTTGGAATCGTCGGCCGACGGCATGCCGCCCCACTTCGTCCCGCCGTCACGACGCTGGTGGGGGGCGGTGGCTGGCATGGGGTAGGGGTTAGCGCGTAGAAGAACCTGAAACGCGTTAGCTCTCCGCCGCAATCGCATCGGCATCAGCTATAATAAGTTTCGGATCTGCGGTGGTTTGCGTGAGCGAGAAATCGCGAAGCTCATCGAGCCTCGGGTGGCCTCGCTGAGCCGCGACGGCGGCGACGCCGTCATCACCGGGACGCGTGGCCGTGGATTTTGCACGAAGCTCAGCTCATGTTCTCGACTTCTCGTCTCTCGCCCAAATCCCGCCGCTCACGGGTCTTGTCGGAGCAGCCGCTGGCGAGCGCAGGTACTAGCCGTGGCTAATGGGCGCCACGTCGAGCACCGAGTACACGGCGCCGCTCTTGGCCGACACCGCGCCACTCACCGCCGCCGCCTCTTCAGCCACTCCTGTGGACGGAGGCCTCACGACGGCCGACGCGGAGCGTCGCAGAATTAGATTCGGCTTCAACGAGGTCACCACACGCAGGAAGCATCCTTTGAGGCGGCTGGCGGCCAATTTCTGGGGTCCGATGCCGTGGCTGATTGAGCTGGCGGCCGTCGTCTCCGGCGCGCTGGAGGACTGGAAGGACTTTGCCTTTCTTACCGCGCTGCTCGTCATCAACGGGCTCGTCGCCTTCTTCGAGGAGTTCAAGGCGGGCACCGCGATCGATGCGCTCAAAAAGTCGCTCGCGCCCACCGCGCGCGTCCTGCGCGACGGCAGCTGGACCGTGCTGCCTGCGCGCGAGCTCGTGCCAGACGACGTGATCATCCTCCGCCCCGGCGACGTCGTGCCGGCCGACGCGGTGCTCGGCTCGGGCGAGGGGATGGAGGTGGACCAGGCGGCGCTGACGGGCGAGTCGCTGCCCGTCACCAAGTTTGAGGGCGAGCTCGTCTACCAGGGCTCGGTCATCAAGCGCGGCGAGCTGCGGGCGGTCGTCTCGGCGACGGGCAAGAACAGCTTCTTTGGCAAGGCGGCGTCGCTGGTCGACTCGGTCGATCGGCCCGGCAACTTCCAGAAGGTGCTGTTCAACATCGCCAAGGTCATCGTGGCGCTGGCGCTGGTGCTGGTGACCGTCATCTTCTTCGTGCTCATCTTCTCCGAGGGCAGCTCCTTCGGGCAGGCGATCAAGCTCTGCCTGGTGCTGATGGTGGCGTCGATCCCGATTGCGATGCAGGTCGTGTGCACCGCCACGATGGCGGTCGGCTCGCGCGCGCTCGCCGCCAAGGACGCCGTGGTCGCGCGGCTCTCGGCGATCGAGGAGCTCGCGGGGATGACGATCCTGTGCTGCGACAAGACGGGCACGCTCACCAAGAATGAGCTGACGCTCGGCGAGTCGCACGTGCTCACCGGCGACGTCGAGGCGCTCCACTTCACCGCCGCGCTGGCGTGCCGGCACGAGGGCGAGCTCGAGCCGATCGACCGCGCGATCACCGCCTCGCCGCTGCTCGCGTCGGCGCCGCACCCGATCTCGTCCTTCGAGGTGATGAAGTTTGTGCCGTTTGACCCGACGCGCAAGCGCACCGAGGCGACGGTGCGCGGCCCCGACGGCGCCGTGTGCTCCGTCTCCAAGGGGTCGCCGCAGGTCATCTGCCGGCTCGTCGGCGACGAGGACGTGACGCAGCGGGTGGGCGAGGTGGTCGACGGCCTCGCGGCGCGCGGCTTCCGCACGCTCGGCGTCGCGCGCACGCGCAAGGGGCGCGACGAGACCTCGTGGGAGTTTGTGGGCGTGCTGTCGCTCTTCGACCCGCCGCGCGACGACACGGCCGACACGGTCGCCAACGCGGCGCGGCTCGGCAACGAGGTCAAGATGATCACGGCCGACCACGTCGCCATCGCCAGGGAGACGGCGCGGCAGCTCGGGCTCGGCACCAACATCGTCAAGCCCGAGGTCTTCGCGTCGCTCGCCGAGGTGGGCGGCGCCCTCCCGCCGCACTTCCTGACGCAGCACGGCGGCTTCATCGCCAACGCCGACGGCTTCGCCGAGGTGATGCCCGAGCACAAGCTTGCGATCGTCGACGTGCTGCAGCAGCGCCAACACATGGTCGGCATGACGGGCGACGGCGTCAACGACGCGCCCGCGCTCAAGCGCGCCAACGTCGGCATCGCCGTGCAGGGCGCCACCGACGCGGCGCGCGCGGCGGCGGACATCGTGCTGATGTCGCCGGGGCTCTCGGTGATCATCGACGCGATCGTCCTCTCGCGCATGATCTTCCAGCGGGTGAAGAACTACTGCACCTACCGGATCGCGTGCACGATCCAGATCCTGCTCTTCTTCTTCCTCGCCATCTGCTGGCAGGGCTTCCAGATCCCCGTCTTCGTCATCTGCATCATCTCCATCCTCAACGACGGCACGATCATGTCGATCGCGTACGACTCGGTCGTGCCGTCGATCCACCCCGAGGCGTGGGACCTGCCGCGCACGTGCTCGATCGCGTGCACCATCGGCCTCGTCGGCGTCGTCTCGACCTTCTTCCTGCTTTACCTCGCCAACACGTGCACCATCTGCATGGACTACGCCGTGCCGGGCGACCACGACTCGGGCTGCCTCCGCGCCGACGGCTTCTTTTCGTGGGCCTTTGGGCTGCACCCGCTCTCGTACGCGCAGACGCAGGCGCTCATCTACCTGCAGCTCTCCATAAGCGGGCAGGCGACCATCTTCGTGGCGCGCGCGCGCTCCTTCTTCTTCACGCAGCCGCCCGGCGCGCCGCTCGCGTGCGCCTTCGTCGTCGCGCAGACGATCTCGACGCTCCTCACCGTCTACGTCTCGGCGGGGCTCGAGCCGATGGAGGGGCTCGGCGTCATCGTGCCCGGCGACGAGCCCGGCCGCACCACCGTCTGCTGGGACAGCGACGTCCGCTGCACGACCGACTACGCGTCGGGCTGGAAGTACGCCGGCCTCTGCTGGGCCTACTGCGCGATCTGGCTCCTCGTGCAGGACGTGATGAAGCTCGGCGCGTACCGCCTGCTCGACTACGCCGACCCGGCGACGGAGGAGCGGCGCGGGCTGCTCGACCGCAAGCAGCTGCTCGCGCGCCACTCGCGCGCCTCGGGCCCGTCGCGCCCCGGCACCAACGCCACGCGCAGCACGCAGGGCACCTTCGACGGCGAGGCCGGGCCGAGCGGCGCGTACCGGCGCTCGCTGCACGCCTCGCAGACGTCGCAGTCGGCCCTCGAGGCGATGCTCGACCCGCAGGTCAGGCACGGCGGCGTGCCCAGCGACCTGCGCTCGCTCGTCGAGTCGCTCGAGAGCCGCGTGAAAGAGCTCGAGGCGCAGCTCGGAGAGCGCGAGGCGCTCCCGAGCAAGAAGACCAAGTGAATCCGCAAATTCACAGGTCGTATATTCATGTCACATAGCATTTTTGAATGTGGATAATCTAACAAAACCCCGCCGCGACTTTTTCACCGGCCTCTCCTCTCGCCCCGCGCGGCACCACGGCAAAAATCGCTAAACCACCGACGCCTTTAGCGGCTGGGCGTCCTCGACCACCGGGGCCTTCTGGACAGCCACCGCGTGGCCCAGCATCATGCCGGGCCCGACGAGGGCGCAGATGCCGAGGAAGACAAACAGCAGCACGCGCCCCAGCCCCTCGACGTTCTCGACCTTTGTCAGGTCGGGGTCGTCCTCAGATGAGTCGTACTTGGGCAGCAGCACGAGGAAGAGCACGATGATGATGTACCAGAAGCCGAGGCAGCAGATGATCAGCGACTTCTTGGCCGGCGTCGACGCGCGCGCAAAGATGCAGATGAACAGGAAGGCGGAGCCGATCGCGATCAGCGCGACGAGACCGTCGCCGAGCTGGGGGTCGCTCTCCGTCAGTCTGCGCCCCTCGGCCTCTCCCGAGGCGTTGTACGCTCCTGGCGACGGCGACGGCGGTGGCGGCGAGCTGTGCCCGCCGATTTCCGGCTGGATCCACTTGAGGTAGACGATCAGGAGGATGGCCATCAGCAGCGAGAACGCAAAGCAGTAGAGCCCCATCTTGATGGTGAAGGCGCGGGTGAGCATCGTGCGGATTAGTCGGCTAGCCCGCTGATTGTTGCTCTCGATCTCCTGATTCCGCTCGATCGCGTCCTCTATCTGATGCCGCTGCTCGCCCAGCTGGCCCAGAATGCCCGCCCCGAGCTGCTCCGAGTCGTTCACCATGCGCTGCGTGTCCTTGAGCGTGTTCAGACCGCGCTGGTAGCGCTGGGTGGGGTCGGCCACCGGGTTGATCAGCGGCTCGTTCCTCGTGTTGCTCGGGCCGCCGCGGTTCATGGCTCCGGAGTGAAGGAGCTCGGGATTAGCTGTGTGCGTTGAGCAGCCGACACCGGCAAGGCCGCGCGCGCGCGCGCGCCGCCCGGGAGGGGTGCACACCACCTAGACATCACAGGCAGCCGAGCTCTATCTTTCGCTTTCTTCGGCCGCAAACACTCACTACTTCGGCGGTGGGTCGGGAAAGTCAAATTTCCGCGCCATGTCCACCTGGCGCACCGTGAAGCGCCTGCCCTCCGCACGCTGCTGCAGGTTTGCCGGGCCGGCGCCGTGGACCTCGCGCAGGTGCGCGACCAGCCGGTCCGCGCCCTCGGCGATCGGCGTCTCCACTAGCGTCGCCTCGTACTCGCCGTCCTCGTCCGTTTGACACACGGCGTAGCGTGGCGGCTGCTTGCCGTCGGCAGGCGGCGGCGTGCCCACCAGCGCGAGCACCAGCTCGGGCGGCCGGCCCACCACAGCCGACTCGCCGTTGAGAAAGATCGGCCGCTCGAGCAAGGCGGGCGTGTCCGCGATGGCCCGAAGGTAGACTAGGTCCTTCCTCGCCTTGCTCGAGTATTCCAGTGGGTCGTCTGCTGCGATTCCTTCAGCGGCGGCGTCTGAGGCAAAGCGCTCGACCCACGCTGGCTCCGCTGTGCGTGCCCACTCCAGCGGCGGTCGCTTGAGGCGTGTGGCTAGCACTAGGAGCTCGTCGACGCTGAGCGGGTCCTGCAGGTACTCGCGCACGTCGAACGCGGCGCCGGCCGCCCGCAGGAGCTCGAAGGCGCCTCGGCTCTTGGAGCACTTGGGATTGTGGAGGAGCAGCGCGCCGCCACGGCGGAGGAGCGAGGTCATGCTCTCAGCTGCTGACCTACAAGTGGGTAAACGTCAGGTAGAAAAGTGCGTAATGCAAGCTACGCTATGCAGGAATTCTCAACTTTGAAGTTGGTCATCGAGCTGCGCACCTCGTTGGCAAGCCGTCGGCCGGTCCGAGCGGCGCTAATGCTCATGGAGCTCAAGCCGCGCAACTCGGGCTGCGGCGACAGCCTCAGGCTGCCCAAGTATATCCTCTTCTGCCTCGCCTTCACTGGAGCGCTGATCGTGCTGCGCCCCAGCAACTCAGGATACGCCGCAGCATTCACCGTCGCGCTCTGGACCTCTGCCGTTGCCAACACGAGCCTCGGGCCGATCGCCGGCACGAGTGCCACCGCGTCCGACGGCTCGACCGTCAACCTCTACCTTGGCGTGCCGTTTGCTGCGCCACCGGTTGGCGAGCTCCGCTTCGCCGCGCCGGCGCCTCATGCGCCATGGACCAAGACGCGACCGGCGGTGAGCCACGGGGGCTGCTGCGTGCAGCTCAGCGCCAACACGTTCTCTGGCATTCTCGGTACCGAGGACTGCCTCGTGCTGGACGTCTACGCCCCTGCGGGCGCCACCCAGGCGGCTCGGCCCGTGATGGTCTGGTTCTATGGCGGCTCGTTCCAAGAGGGCTGCATCAGCTGGTACGACGCCACCAACCTCGCCGCCTCGACTGGCGCCGTCGTCGTCGCGGTCAACTACCGGCTCGCTGCGCTCGGCTTCCTGGGCCTGCCTGAGCAGCTCGAGCACGGCGGCTCGGCCAACGCCGGGCTCCTCGACATGCAGGCCGGGATGAGGTGGGTGCGCGCCAACGCCGCCGCGTTTGGCGGCGACCCGAATCGTGTCACCATCTTCGGCCAGTCTGCGGGTGGCGCGGGCGTGCTCTTCCAGCTGGTGATGCCGTCGTCGAGCGGGCTCTTCCAGGCTGCGATCCTGCAGAGCCCGGGCGGGCGCAAGGGGTGGGAGCAGGACCTCAAGTGTGAGGACAACGACGCGCTCTCGAAGCAGGAGCTGCTCAACCACTCGGTCGCACTCGCCACGTCGCACGGCTGCGGCGTCGCTGGGCAGCGGCTCGGCTGCATGCGCCGGCTCAGCGTGCGCGCGCTTATGGCCGAGCCGTTTGGGCGCTTCGCCGCCTCCGCGGACGGGCGGCTTGTCGCCGACAACCCACGGGCTCTGGTGGCGCGTGGCCGCTGGCACAGGGTTCCGTTGATCATCGGCGGCACGTCGTGTGAGAGCTGCGCGGGGCAGGGCATGTACGTGCAGCCGGGGCTGCCGCACAACGTGAGCGAGGCCGACTACGACGACGCGCTCACACGCACCTTCTCGCCGGCGCGCTTCGCGCCAAACCGCGTCAACCTGACGGTTGCCAGCGTGAAGAGCTGCTACGCGTCGTATGCGGCGGCGCGAGGACGGTGGAAGGCGCTCACCCGCATCGCCTCCGACAGCGGCCACGCATGCAACGCCCTCCTGCTCACCGCCGCCTTCAGCGCCACCGCCGGCCCGGGCGTGCCCGTCTACCGGTACGAGTTCCGCGCCGCGGGCGGCCACCCTGGCCAGCGCTACCCCGGCGCGGTCCACGCTTCAGACCTGCAGTACGTCTTCCGCACCAAGGTGCCGTACGAGCCGTCGACGCTCAGCCCGACGCAGGACGCGCTCGCGCGTCAGATGCAGCGCCTCTGGGGCGAGCTCGCGACGCGCGGCCGGCTCGACCCGCACGAGTGGCCGCCGTGCACTCCGGGTACGCACCCGTGCGACCGCGTGATGATCTTCGACACGCCCAACGCGACGCTCCAAAGCGAGCGCGAGGTGGACGATGGTAGCGCGGCACGCCAGTGCGGGAACTGGGCTCAGTTCATGTAAGATTCTTTCTCTCAATTGAATGTCCTACCCTACGCTATTTTGGAATCGCAAACGGGTCGCCCTCGATCTCCGTGTAGTAGTCGAGGTCGTCCTTCGCCTGCGCGCTGCCCGGCGCGTTCCAGAACGCAAAGTCCGCTGCCGCGCCCTCCGGCGCGTCCCGCAGCGACTGCGCGGGGAAGTTGTGGGCGTCGGTGGCGCCGCCGGTCGAGACCACCACGTACGCGACGGCTCGCTCGCGCTCGCCCTCATTGGGGAGGCCGCGGTGGATGGCGCGGTAGTCGAAGACGATGGCGCCGCCCGCGCGGCACGCCGGCGCGTCGAGCGTGTCCGGGTCGAGCGGCGACTCGTCGGGGTCGGAGATGATGTGCCGCGCGAGGGCGCGCGTGCTCGAGTGCAGGTCGCCCGTCGGCCAGAACTCGGTGCCGTCGCCGTCGCGCTCGATATCGACGAGCGGCACGAAGACCGAGTAGAGCCGGTGCGACGCCGACGCTTTGGCCGCCTCGAAGTGGCTGTGCGTCGCGTCCACGTGCAGCCGCTGCACGCGCGCGCCCGGACGGCTGATGACCACGCCCCGCTGCACCACCTCGAGCCGAGGCGGCTCGTCGCCACCGTCGCCGCCGCCATCGCCGCCGTCGCCACCGCCGGCGCGCTGCTCCTGCGCCTGCGCCTCGGCGATGATCGGCGCCGCCGCAGCGACCGCAGCGTCGGCGAGGCGCGTCCACGTCGCCTCCGCCTGCTGCTCGGCATCGGCATCGGCACCATCGGCGTCGCCTCCGAGGCACAGGTCCCACCGGCCGCGCTGCCGGTGGCAGATCTCGGAGAAGAGGTACTGCTGCTCGAGCGGGTCGCACCCCGACGCCTCGACGCGGTCGAGCAGCCGCCGCAGCGTCGCGCCGCTCAGCGCCGCCGCCTCCTCGACCAGATCGGGCGCGACGACCGGCTCGGCGAGCACCGCGTAGCCGCGACGGCGCAAACCCGACGCGGCGGTGCCGTCGTCGCCCGCATCGTCGCCGGCGGCGTCGTCGGCGTCGTTGGGCGTGGCGTCGGACCGAGGCGATGCGAGAGGCGGCCGCGGCTCCTCGCGTCGGGCGGCGCTCCGCTCCGCCGCCTCGCGCGCCTCGGCAGCTACCCTCGCGCGGTGCACCTCCAGCCCGCGCAGCCGCAGCAGCTCCGAGTCGCTCGGGCCGTCGGCCGGCCACGGGCAGGCGGCCGTCTCCGGCGAGCGCATCGCGTACGCGGACGACGCCTTGTACTTGCAGTGGCACGGCTGCCAGTGCTGGTCGCACCGCTGCGGGCATCTCCTCGCGAGGCCCTCCCAGAACTCGCACACCACGATGTTGCGCCGGCCGGCCGTGACGGGCGCGACGCCGTGGTGCTTGTGCGAGAGGAAGAGGAGCGCGTCGCCCTTCTCGAAGCAGTGGTCGATCAGCTCGCCCTCGGCCGTCTCCGTCTGGAAGGTGCCGCCCTCGAACTCCGACGAGTCGGACAGCATGAGGTCGACAGTGACGAGCGAGCCGTGGTCCCCGTGCAGATGCATCGGGAGCGCGCCCTCCGAGACGCCACGCACGTCGTGGTACTCGGCGCTCCGGAGCTCGACCATCGCGCGGTCCTGCAGGACGCCGAGTTCGGGCCTGCTCACGTCGGCGCCACACCACAGCTCGGCATCGGCCGCTCGGGCGGCGCTCAGCATGCGGTCGTGCAGCTCGGGCATCAGCAGCCTCAGGTGGTGATTCATGTGCACCGTCCGCCCGCCCTCGCGAAGCTGGCGGTCACGCGTCGCCACGGACGCGTGGGTGCCCTTGAGGTCCCTCACCGTCCGGGCGGTCTGTCGCAGCTGCTCGATGTCGGCTTGCGTGAGGAAGCCGGGCAGGCGCTTGACGGGGCTTTTGCGGGCGACGTCGAAGTCGACTAGTGACGGCGTCAACAAAAGGCCCAACGCCGCGGTCGGCCACAGCAGCATTAGCATGGCTTGGGCTGTGTTAGGCTCAGCCCGGCCCACGAGGGGCGAAGGCGATGCGTGTTGATTAAAAGCTACGCGTGCATGCAGACCGGCCGCATACCAAGTTTGAAGTCTTCGGCTCGCCTTGACATTGCAGCCACGTCGCCGAGCTCGTGGCGCGACACACTATCCATGCTCTCCGAGTACTCACAAGGCCTCGCAGAGGACTCGCACGGCCCGCTAGTGATCGCCTCTGTCTCAGACGACGACGACGACGAGAAGGCGCCCACGATGGCTCTCTGGAAGGATGGGCCGCGCCAAATCCAGACCTCAATCACCGTCACGCGCGTTGGCAACATCGACACCATGAACGAGACCGTCGAGGCTCGGCTGCTGATCGACGTCTACTGGCTGCCGAGCGCGGCGGAGCTCGAGTCCAAGGAGAGCGCCTGGGACGCGGCTGCCAACTTCCAGCTGGTCAACGCGACAGAGGTCAAGCTGCAGGAGATGGTCAAGGAGCCATACCTCAAGAAAACCCCCGACGGCACGGTCTGGCACGCGCGGCTCGATCTCGACGCCGTGTACAAGCAGCAGTTTGAGCTGCACGCCTTCCCATTCGATTGCCAGGACCTGATGCTCAGAGTCGAGATGGGAAACGTGAACGATATGATCTATACCGCACCCGATCAGGACGTGGTGCTCTCCGTGGAGCTCGACCTGTGCCCTCTGACTGGCTGGGCGTGGGTCGGCGCTGCACTCAACTTCACTAGCACCGATCCGAAGCTGTCGAAGCAAAACAACGCGTACGCGCAGTTCGTCATCTCCTTGAAGCTCGCCAGAGTGTGGAGGCCATACCTCTGGCGTGTCGGCTTCTTTGTCTTCATGACGATGTTCTCTTCCGTCTTCGTCTACGCGATGGACGCCGTCGAGGAGGCCGCCGATCGGCTCGCCTTCGCCTTCACGCTGCTGCTGACCAGCGTGGCCTTCCAGTTCACCGTGCACGGCACGCTGCCGCAGGTGTCCTACCTCACTCTGCTCGAGATGTACATCCTCGCGTCGGTGCTGCAGATCTTCCTGGTCGCACTGTGGTGCGCCGTCGTCAAGGGCTTGTACATCTCGCCCATCGGGAGCAACGAGGCCGAAGATTACTTGCTCGCCGACGGCGTCATCTTCCTCATCCACCTCGCGCTGCTCATCGGCTTCCACGCCGCCTTTGTCGTCTATTGCCGCCACGAGCGCGGCCGACAGCTCAAGAAGCTCTTTGTCACAGATCACAACAAGGCGCCGAAGGCGAATCTGAGAGTGAAGCGGCAGTCGCGCGTAGCCGGCGGTGGCACCGACGTGACGTACAGCACCAACGAGATGTCGGAGGCCGCCACGGTGAGCCGCTCGTCGCTCGGCTACGTGCAGCTGCTCGAGGCGTCCCAGGGCGTCACTGTCGCGCCGCATCGCAACAGCGTCCCGATCGCCTATTAGGGCGCTCGTTTCTTTTTTTGATCTGACTGGTTTTTGGTTGTGTATACATGTGTCTGGTTGACAATTTTGTAATACTAACTCTCGTATGCATACAAGTACCGCAAGATGGACGAGAGCGCCGGGTACCGCGACGCGGCGACGCGGAGGCCGCCCCACCTCACTTGCTCTTCTTGACCTCGTCGCACGCGAAGACGAGCGCGCGCTCCTCGTAGCCGAAGCGCGCCTTGTTCGCCTCGTACAGCCGGCGCAGCTCCTGCTTGTACTCAGCGTGCACGCGCCTCACCTCCGCCTCAAACGCCATGGGATCCGCCTCAAACGCGAGGGCAGCGGCTGGATCGACGGCGACCGGCTTGCCGATGCACATGTTGAAGGGCACTCGTGAGGGAATGAAGGTGTAGTAGCGGCCGAGGAAGATGTTGGACGAGATTCGCATGGTGCGCTGCAGCCACGCCGCGAGCGGCTTTGGCAGCAGCGGCACCGCCGAGACGGCGTCGAGCTCGCCGAAGACGAAGACGGGCAGGACCGCGGCACCGTGCTTCACGGCCAGCCGGACAAAGCCGGATCGCGTTCGCAGCGTGACCTGCGACGAGGTGGCGTCGTCCGAGGTGTTGGCCTCGTCAAGGCCACCGGGCCACAGCACGATGTTGCAGCCGTTGCGCAGCAGCCGCTCGCAGTTGGGACGGCTGGCGTCGACGGCGCCGAAGAACAGGGTGAGCTCTCTGACCAGCGGGATGCGGAAGAGCGCCGAGGCACCGATCATACGCCACGGCCGATCGAAGAGGCCCTCCAGGCTCGGCGTGCGCCAGAACGCGCGCTGGAAGATGACGCACCCGTGCGGGTGGCATGCCACGAAATACTGCTGCTTCCGATCGACGTTTGCGCCTCCGTGCACGCCAAACGAACCAAAGTACGACGGGCAGGTCGTCTTGTAGTCGAAGAGGCGCCATATCCACTCGGCACCCTTCCACCCGGGGTACCTCAGCTGCGCTGGGTACAGGTAGAACGGTGCGTAGGCAAAGGCAAAGGCCCAGGCCCACGGGGAGAGCCGCAGGAGCGAGTAGATCAGGAACGGCATCGACAGGACGCCGAGCAGCACGTGCGCGGGGAAGAGCACGCCGACGACCCACCAGGCGCGCCAGGTCTCA
>Ga0209713_10000832_pt1 | contig 17713 bp, 4 predicted proteins | sample ArcOceMetagenome_3_FD_187444 | JGI IMG/M metagenome (GOLD analysis project Ga0209713, IMG submission 187444) | Marine eukaryotic phytoplankton communities from Arctic Ocean - Arctic Ocean- Svalbard ARC20M Metagenome (SPAdes) (version 2) | ecosystem: Environmental > Aquatic > Marine > Oceanic... | reverse complement strand
CGGCGTGCCGGGGAAGCAGCGGTAGAAGCCGCCCACGCGCGACATCAGCACGCGCCCGCGCAGCGCCTGACGGAAGTCGCCCTTCGCGGCCGCCGGCAGCGCCTCGTACGCCGCCCTGCACAGGGTCTCGTAGCCGGCGTCGTACGGCTCGAGCTCGCGCCGCTCGCCCGTCTCCTCGTTGACCTCCTTCTCGAGCGCGACGTACCGCGGCCCCACGATCGGCGTCTGCGCCGTCTTGGCGCACTTGTGGCCCACGTGCACCTCGCCGTGGTCGGCGCACACGTCGATGTCGAGCCAGTGGCCCGAGAGGTCGCGCCAGACCGAGTTGGACGGCGTCCCGTCGGACGAGGCGACCGAGCGCGAGTCGAGGTGCAGCACGCACGTGCCCAGCTGGAGGGTCTCGTCGGAGCGCGCCGCGGCGGGCGCCGGCATGCCGCAGATCTCGCCGCCCGCCTCGGTGACCCAGTCGGCGTACAGGACCGCCGACGGGCGGTGCTGCGGCTGGCCGCTCTCCTTGGCGAGCGACTTCTGCATCTCCTTGGTCACCTCGCGCAGGTCGTCGGGGCGCAGCCCCTGCAGGCGGTAGGCGAGGATGGTCAGCCCGATCATGATGTCGGGCTGCGCGAACTCGGACGCCGGCGACGGCACGTCCTTGCCGACGAAGGGGATCGCGAGCTTGAGGCGCGACTTGGTGGTGAGCGGGTCGTTGCTCAGGCAGACGTCGACCTCGCGCTGCGTCATCAGCCCGAACGTGACGCGCAGCACCTTCTTCATCGAGAACGGCAGGAAGATGTGCAGCCAGTCGTGCGTCAGGTTGAGGATCTGCCACTCGACGCCCGTCAGCTTGAGCCCCTCCGACGCCGCCTTGTCGCCGCGGCTGCCGAGGTAGGCGCGCACCTTCTTGCGGTGCTCGTCGCCGTACGCTGTGCCCAGCTGCTGCGCGTTGAAGTAGAGCATCATCCAGTCGGCAAAGATCGGCAGCATCTCGTTGCGGTAGAAGTTGGCGTCGAGAAGGACCGTGTGCGGCCGCCGCTGCAAGGCGCAAAGAGGCCAAACGCAGGGTCGTGCGTGGGGCGGTTGGGCTGAAAAGGGGGGCGCGAGGTGGGGTCTTATGCGTGGGGCGTGCCTGCAGCGCGTTGCGGTCGTAGCCCTTCTTCATCGTGATGTTGAGCTGGCAGAGCAGCTCGTACGCCTCCTTGTTGTGGCGGAGCTCCTTGGGCGGCGTCTGCGCCGGCGCCGAGAAGAGCGCGTCCCACAGGTGGATCGGGATCTCCCAGCGGCGCCCCTGCGCGTTGTCGCGCGTCGTGAAGTCGAGCGCCTTGCGCAGCCCGATCGGGAAGTTGAGCTCCGACTTCATCGGGTGGCACACCCAGTCGAGCTCGTCCATGATCAGCACCTGCCACGGCGTGGAAGGGTGGGCCGCGCAATGGGACTACAGGCATCACGCAGAGCAAACGGCTGACGGCTTCGTCAGGTAAGCGAGGGCGGGGGCACGCACCGCCTCCTCAAAGTGCTTGAGCAGCTTGCCCCACACGCCGGTGCGCTCGAGCAGCGCCTGTCGCTGGCGCGTCGAGAGCTCGCGCTCATTGTTGCCGCCTTCCTTGATCGGCTTGGCGCGGTGGCGCTTCTCGGCGCGCGTGCACGCGGCGAGCTCGTCGTTGTCGCGCAGCAGGATCAGGTTCTCGAGGAACTTGAGCAGCACCGACTTGACCGACGCCGGCGCCGTCATCACGACGCCGTGGTGCTTCTTGGCGTTCTGCGCCGTTGCGCGGCGGACGGGAAGACGCGTGGAGTCGGCAGTGAGAGGAGAGCGGAGCGAGGAGGGAGGTGGTGACATGTGGGGAATGGTGTCGGGCTCTCGTGGTGGTGAAAGGGTGGAGTCACGGGTGAAGCGTCACCTGCATCATCTGGAGGTAGCGCTGCTCGGCGGCGGAGGCGCGCGAGCAGGTCAGCGTGTAGACGCGCTTCAGGATGACCATCGAGAAGGTCGAGCGGACGATGTCGCGCCCCGCGGGCAGCAGCGAGTCGGGCAGCAGCACGAGCGGCAGCTGCTCGCCGTTGGCGAGGAGCAGGCAGAGCAGCGGCGTGATCACGGCCGTCTTGCCCTGCCCCATCAGCATCTGCTGCGCCAGCGGCCGGACGTCGAACGTCTCGAGCTGCTCCATCGCGTAGGCTTGCGGCGGCAGGTCCGGCGGCAGCCCGGCCGCGGCGGCCGCCGACGGGTCGGGCTGCACGAGGTGCTTGCCAGAAGAGGTCTCGTACTTCTGCACGATCCCTAACGTGCCGTCGAGCTGCTCGGAGACGCCCTTGAACCGGACGGCCGTCCCCTCGGCCATCTCGGGGCCGAGGTCGGTGTCGTCGCTGTTCTTGGCGCCGCGCTCGATCAGCTTGAGGTTGGCGGGCTGCAGCCCGTCCAGGTACTTTCGCACGATGTCGACCTGCGCGTTGCGCAGCAGCAGCGAGCGCACGAACTCGAAGACGAGGAAGCGCGGGTCGTACTTCTTGACGCCCTCGACCTCGTCGACGTAGTGGCGCTCGGCGTGCAGCGCCGCCGCGATCTGGTCGGCGAGGTTGACGACGCCCTTCGACTCGACGTGCACCGCGTCGGACGCCCTCTTGGCCTGCTGCGTACCAAGGGACATCGTCGCGAGGTCGTTGAGGTGCTTCTTGACCTTCTCGAGCTGCCGGTCGAGCTTGGCGGTGTCGAGCATCAGCAGGTTGACGTGCGAGATCGCCGAGGCGTGCAGCAGCGTCAGCGACATCAGCTGCATCATCTCCGCCTGCTGCTCTTCGATCAGGAACGGGTTGATCTGCGACCACGCCTTGAAGTCGCCCTTGGAGAGCATCGAGACCGCCAGGAACGAGAAGTCGATCTTCGCCTCCTGCTTGGCGCCACGCAGCAGCTCGAACGTGTAGCGTTTCATCTGCTTGTCGCACTCCTGCTGCTGCTTCTTCTGCTTCTCGGCGTCGCCGGACTTCGGCGGCTCCGCCGGTGTCGGCAAGTCGACCTCGTTGGACATCTTGATCAGCAGCTCGACGGCGGAGCCCACCGTCTCGAGCTCCGCCGATTGCAGACCCGAGAGCGACGTGGAGAGTTCCGCCAGCTGTGTCCGCGCCGCGTCGACCTTCGCCACTGCCGCCTTTGTCCAGTCGGCTGGCTCCTTGCCGGCGTTGGCGCGATCCTCTCCGACGGCCTCGCGCATCTTGCGCGCCAGCCCTAGGTCGGGCTCCTGCAGCCTGCCATCCTCGCTGGTCGTCACGGGAATGCCCTGCAAGAAGTTGTAGAAGGCCGCGTCGAGCTTCGTAATCCGCTCGGTCTCCTTCTTGCCCGCGGTGTCCGAGTAGGTCTTGAGCGACGTCTGCATGCGGTCGATGACGCCCTTGGACACCGGGTGGCTCATGCGCGGGTGCGCGCGCGGCCGCAGGTACGCGCCGCCCGCCTCGATCCACGTGCCGGGCGTGAACTCCTTCTCAGCGTCTCCGCCGATCCGCGCGCCGAGCAGCGCCCGCCTCACCTCGGGCTGCTCGAGCTCGGCCGCCTCGAGCCTGACGACGTGGCCGCCGAGCTTGGACGGCTCGAGCACCTCGTCTCGTGCCTTCGCCTCCTCCTGCAGCCGCTTCACACTCGCCTCCGCGCGCTCCTTGGCAGCCGCCAGCACCTTGGAGAGCGGCGGGCTCTCGGTCCTGGCGCCCGCCTCGGGCGGCGCCGTGCGCGGGGCGCCGGTGGCGTGGTCGAGCATCACCTCCCACGTCTGCCCGGACGGCTGGAATCGGAAGCCAAACTTGCCGCGCGTCTGCGCCGCCAGTCGCTCGTCCTTGGTGAAGGCCTTCAGCCTTATGCCACCATTTTCGGTCTGCATGTTCTCGAGGACCTTCGAGCTGTTGCCAATACCCGGCAGCTTGGAGAGGTCGATGCGGGCCTGCAACTCGTCGTCCGGCGGCAGGCACTTCTTGAGCGTCCTTATGTCGGGCATCCGCAACTCGCGCTGCTCGCACTTCATGTCGACGATCGCTGTGCCGGTCGCGCATCGCTTGAAGAGCCCGTAGTCGGCAAGCACGGTGTACTTGTGGACAGGGTAGCCCGGCTTCGCCTTGGAGCCGGCGGGCGTCGACGGCTGCGCGGCGGAGAGCAGCTTGCCGCCACCCTCGTTCTCCTGGTCGCGCAGCCACTTGAGCAGGCCGTCGAGCATGTCGCCGAGCGGCTTCGAGTCGCGCCCTTCCGAGCCCTCCGCCTCCGCGCCGCCGCCCGCCGCGGCCGGCTCGCGCGCCAGCCACGTCGGGTCCGACTTGTCGTAGCTCGACTTGGCCTGCGCCGTCAGCGCGGGCGGGTGGCGCCCCTTGTAGCCGGTGCCGCTCGTCGTACAGGGATCGGTGCGCTGCCGCTCGTCGTCGTTGCACAGCGCCTCCTTGTTCTGCGGCCGCGCCATCACCGCGACGAGCTGCGCGAGGATGCCCACGCCGCGGTCGCGGCCGCGGCCGCTGCCGCCGCTCTTCTTCTTCTTCTGCGGGCGGATGTCGCCGTAGAAGCCGGCGAGGATCGACGCGAACTCGTACTGGTCGAACGGCGTCGCGTCGTCGAGCATCCGCAGGTTGACCTTGAGCTGCTGCGTGAAGAGCAGGTACAGGAAGAGGAAGCCGAGCGCGTTCGACGACCCCTCGAGCGTCTCGGGCCTGACCCGGCGGAAATCATCTTGCGTTGGATCGTACCCGATACCGCTCACCTCTTTCGCGATCTTCGAGATGGTCAGCGGCGAGAGCTCGGGCTCGTACTGGTACACGATGCGCACGTCGTCGAAGGCCTCGGTGACGTTCTCAATGGTGTCGCTCGTGAGCCCGCCCTCGATCGGCAGCGCGTACATCTGCCCGGCGGTCTGCTCGGCGCCGCGCGGCACCGCGAACGTGTCCTCGTCGCCGTCGTCGTCGTCGTCGTCGTCGCCCGCGCCGATTCTCTTGTCAGCGTCCTTTGACTTGCCATTCTTGCCGAGCCTGGCCGCCTCCTTCTCGTCGTCGCTCTTGATCCGCCAGTGCAGCTGCCGCCGCCGGTTGTCCACCTGCACCTGCGTGTACCTTGCCTTGGCCTTGTCGCGCTCCCGAGTATACCCGTTGGCGTTTTCTTTGGCGCTCTCCTGCCGCTTCTCGAGGTAGGCCTGGATCAGCCCCGGCGTCTCCGAGCTCTGCAGCTTGATCCCCGCCTCGGCGCACATCTGCATTACGGAGCGGTCGAGGTCGTCGATCAGCGCCTTCATCTTCTTCGCCTCGTCGGAGGTGCGCATCTTCGGCGTCGCCATCTTGACCAGCGACGGGTCCTGGTTCTCGAGCGCGCGCTTGGTGGCGTTGCGCTTGATGCGGTCGTTGTGGATGATCTGCAGCAGCCGCAGCTCCTGCTCCTCGGTGAGGCGGCACCGCACCGAGACCTGCTGCAGCCGCGTCACGTAGAGCGCCGCGTACTTCTCTACGGCGATAGGCAGCGCGATATTCGCATCCTCGACAGTGAGCGCGATCTTGCACAGGCACGCCGCCGCGTCGGGCGAGGACTTCATCGGCGAGGTGGTGTGCAGCGAGAGCAGCCGGAATATCTGGTTCTCGTCGGGCGTGAAGGCGCGGTCGGTGCCGATGGCGTCGGCGAGCGTGAAGCACTCCTCGTACGCCGCCGAGAGGAAGCGGATCACGCACAGGTAGAGCGCCGAAGCGAGCGTTGTCGTGATCAGGAACTGCTTCGAGACGTGCACCTCGTACGTGAAGTAGCGCACCTGTGGGACGTCGGCGGAGTGATGGGCAGACAGCGTATGTAGAGAGTGAAAGTGCAGGTAGGTAGGAGTGGGGTGGAGTTGCGAGAGTGAGTGGGAGGCGGTTGAATCAAGCAGCGCACTGTCGCGTTCTGCTCCCACTCGTAGTCGTCGCGCACCGGGAAGACTTCGACGTCGTCGGATTGTCCGGGAAGACTATCGTCGTAGGTGTGCAGCCGCACGTTGGGGACGAGCAGCAGCATCTGCTGCGTCGCCGACTTCATCAGCAGCCCGTGCGGCACACCCTCGACGAGCTGCAGGGAGGGGGGTGGGGGCACACCGATGTGAGGGGAGGAGTCAAGAAGATGGGTGGCAAGGGGGTATAGTCACCTTCAGCACGTCCTCGTGCGCGCGCCACACCTCGCGCCCCGTCAGCCGGACGGCTGTCGTCTTGTCGCCGAGCGTCGCGACGGCGTCGGGCGAGAAGATGTGCAGGTGCGGCAGCTCGACCGAGCGCAGGACCGTCTTGGTCTTCTTCGTCGTGCCGTCCTCGCGCGACTGCGCCTCGAACGACAGCTGCATGCGCGGCAGCTCCACCATGTCGATCGTGTACTCCTCGGCCGGCTCGGGCGCGCCGCCCTGCAGCGGCTTGCCGTCGGAGGCGGATGGGCCCGGCTTGTCGGCGGCGTTGGCTGGGCGGGCGCTGCCCGTCAGCTTGGACCACACGAGGATGTGTGAGAGGTTCTCGAGGCGTAGCAGCACGTCGGACAGCGTGTACAGCTCGTCGCCCTCGCGCGCGTTGAGCAGGTTGAGCAGCCGGCAGTGCTGCTTGCCGCTGGTCGTCTCGTCAAGGTAGTAGCGCACCACCTGCAGGCCCAGCGTGCCGTCGCCCGCGGTGCCACGGTGCAGCGCCTGGCGCGACACGTAGGCGAGCTCGTAGTCGGGCCCGGTGCCGAAGAGCTCGTAGAGCTCGTGCGCGCCGCTGCTCTCCTCGACGAGCAGCACGTTGGCCTCGGGCTCCTTCTTCAGGTCGTCCTCGTACGACACGCGCACGTCCTTCTTGATCGGGTAGCCGCGGATGATCAACTTGCCGGCGGCCGCCGCGGCAGCTGTGGCAGCGGCGGACGTGGCCGCGGAAGCGCCATCGCCGACGAGTCCACCCTCGCCGTCGGCGGCGGCGGCGGCGCCATCGCCACCGACGAGGCCGCCCTCGAGGTCGGCAGCAAGGCCGCTCTCGTCGCGGTAGAAGTCGTATTTCTCGAGCAGCGCGTCCGGCAGCAGGCCGTGCAGCACCTCGCGCGTCATGTAGCGCTCCCACGGGCGGTTGGCCGGGTCGATCCCCGGCAGGCCGAGGTCGGGCGCGCGGCGGCGCATGACCACCGACTCGCGGTGTATCGGGTCTATCTCGAGGCCGATGCTCACCCCCTGCGACTGCACGACGGCGCGGCGGCGCCGCGACTTCGCCTTGAAGGCATTCGTCTCCCAGCTCGTCCCCTGCGCCTCACGCAGGTCCTCGTTCATGTCCTTCATCTCAACGTCGATCTTGGGAAAGTGGTGCAGCGACAGGTGGTTGGCGGTGCAGTAGCACATGCGGCGGTAGTACTGGCGGCCGTCGGAGCGCAGCTGGAAGATCTGCACCATGTTGCGGTCCTTGAAGCAGTAGGCCTCGTACATGATCGCGCAGTAGCGGTCGCGGACGGTCTCCTGCACCGTCTTCTCGCCATAGCGGCGGCGCCCCTTCGACCTGTCGACCTCCTCGCCCTCCTCGGTCAACTCGAGCACCGTCATCGACTGCAGCACGCCCTGCAGCTTGACGACCCTCGCGTCGAGCGGCACCTGCTCCGTCACGTAGAAGCGCAGCATCCGCTTCTTCGCGTCCTTCTCTCCCTCTCCTCCCGCCCGCCTCTTCCTCTCCTCCTCTTCGCTCGACGCCTCAGTGATCTGCACCTTCTGCAGGAGCGCGCGCGGCACCAGCTCCATCAGGTCGGAGATCCACTTCTCGTGCGGCAGCAGCTTCGAGTCCTCCTCGCGCATCACCGTCTCCACCAGCCGGTTGAAGCGGATGCCGCGCCCCTGCTCGTCGCGCACGAGGCTCGCCTGCTTGGTCAGGTCGTCGCCGTCGTCGGCGCCCGCGTCGGCGGCATCGCTCACGGCGACTCCCTTCACCTTCGACTTGAACGCGCGCAGCTGCCGCGCCTTCTCCTTCTCGTTGAGCTCGGTCAGCCGCTGCAGCACCGTGTCGTGGCTCCACACGTTGAGGTAGATGTCCTGCCCCACCAGCTTGTACCGCGAGCAATTCTTGCGCGAGTCCTCGAGCGACGCGTGCAGCTCGCCCTGCATCTTGAGCGGCAGCGCCAGCCCGTTCTTGACCGACTCGTAGTCGAGGAGGCGCGACGGCAGCGGCTTGATCACGCCGCCCGCCGCCGCCACCTGCATCACCTGTAGGTTGAGCTCGGTCGTCTCGCCCTTCTCGCTCGTCGCGTTGAAGCGCCCCTTGTTCTGCGGGTCGCTCGCGTTCATCTTCGTCCACAGGTAGCTCTTGGTGTCGTCGTCGGTCGCCGCGCGGTACGCCGCGTTCAGCGCGAACGAGATCGCGCTCTGCGGCCGCTTCTCGAACGTGAGCCACTCGACGAACATCACGCGCAGCCGCGCCATGATCGCGAACAGGTACGGCAGCGCCACGAGCAGCCGGCGGCCGCCCTTGTGGCCCTCGGAGTCGCGCGCCACGACGTTGCCGTGCTTGGCGGCGGCGTACATGAAGGACGAGAGCACCGACGCGATGATCTCGGCATGGATCTCGCGGTCCTGCAGGTTGGCGCGCAGCACGACCAGGTGGCCGTGGATGATGGTCCGGTTGAGGTCGCGCCGGCCGCGCCGCGCGATCCGCTCCTGCGACGAGACGACGGCGCCCTTCTCGCGCTCCTCCGCCTCGGTGGCCTCGGCCTTGCGCTCCATCGTGACGAACCACTCCTCGAGCACCGACGGCATCGTCTGCCGCAGCAGCGCGCGCAGCTCGATCAGGTCGGGCATCATCTGGTGCGCCGAGCGCGGGTTGAGGAACTTGTCGTCCTCCGACGCGAGCGAGAGCACCATCTGGTTGTCCTCGCGCGCCATCAGCATCGACGCCGCCATCTCGACGTCAACCGCGATGCGCGACAGGAAGAGGATCACCGCCGCCATCGAGCCGTCGATGTCGTACGTGTCGAAGGTGAGCGCGACCTCGAGCAGCCGCGTGATGCTCGCGAGCAGCCGCGGCCCCGACTGTGCGATCTCGTTGATGAGCACGCCGTAGCGCGTCGCCGTCGTCGCGTCGTCGGCGTCGCGCGACGGCACCTCGTCCGCCGCCTTGGTCGACGCGTCGACGGCGGGGAGGTACGTCGACGGCTCGAAGATGGCCGCCTCGACCAGCGCGCGCAGCTTGGTGTCCTTGAGCGCCGAAATATGGTCCTGCGACGAGAAGAAGTCGATGATCAGCGGCACGCGCAGGTACGGCACCGTCAGGTACTGCAGCAGCCGCTCGACCGAGGAGAGCTGGAGGCCCTCGAACTCGGGCAGCCGGCGGATGTGGAGGATGTCGTCCTCCGCGTCGCCCGACCGCACCTTTGTCGTGTGGAACTGCACGTCGGACGCCGTCTTGCGCGGCTTGCGGATCAACCGAAAGTTAGGCGGGATCTCGATGCCCTGCCTGGCCATCGTCGCGAGATCCATCTGGTCGAGCTCGGGGTTGATGTGCACGAACATCGGGTGGCCGCCGCGCTTGTTGGTGATAAATACGCAGTAGGCCATCGAGCGTAGGACGAGCTTCGCGGACGCCGTGGGCAGCTGCTTCTCGATGTAGTCGCCCTCGAAGAACTGCAGCTTGTAGTCGACGCGCTCCTTGCAGTTGGGCAGGTGGAAGGGCTTGCCCGCGTCGGCGGTCAGCACGAAGATCTTGAAGTAGACCATCACGTCGCGGAAGGCGATGTTCTCGGGGCCCATCGCCGCCAGGTCGCCGTTCGGATCGTGGATCGCCTTGGTGACGCGCGAGTAGATGCCCTGGCCGAGCTTCTTGAAGAGGCGCCACGTCGCGCAGAACTGGTCGACGCCGTGCTTCGGGTTGTAGACGCCCTGCTGGTCCTGGTCGGCCGACGGGCGCTCGAACTCGAAGAGGTAGTTGCACGTCGGCAGCTTGAGGCCGCGGAAGTAGTCGACGATCGCCGTGCGCGCGAGGTAGTGGTGGTAGAAGAGGAAGCGCACGTTGGCGGTGCGCGCCTCGAACGAGCGGATCGAGATGCCGTACGTGTTGCGGCCGGCGCGGCGCACCTCCTCGGGGTCCTCGCCGTTGAGCTCGCCGACGGCGCCGCACAGCAGCCGCGTCAGCAGCGTCGCCTTGATCGCGTCGGTCATGCCCGCCTGGTCGTTCTGGTCGCGGCGGCACACGGCGTCGGTGATCGCGGCGATCGTGCCGCTGATCAGCAGCAGCTCGGGGTGGAAGGCCTCGGCGCCTCCGTGGTCGGTGGCGGGGCCCTCCCCGGGGCGCGACTGGCCGGAGCGCGACGGCGCCGCCATGTTCGACGCCGCCTGCGCGAGCACCTCCATCAGCCGCGCGAGCGTCGTCGTGATGTAGCTCACGGTGCACTCGGGCACTGCGTTCTCCTTGTCGACGCGCCGCTGCCACACGCAGTTGCCGCCGCCGCCGCCCGGCCGCGGCATCGGCAGCACCTTCAGGAAGACGTTCGAGAGCAGCGCCGCCGTCATGTGGGCGCCCCACTTGGCGTCGGAGAGGTTGGAGAGCTGCAGCGCCACCTCGAGCGTCTGCTTGAGCACCTGCGTACACAGCGCCGGCGTGAAGTCCTTCTTGACTTGGTAGAGCTCCTTTTCGAAGACGCGTAGCCCGAGCAGGCCCGACATGTCCTTGTCAAGCGTCGACTCGCCCATCGTCTCGTTGGACGTCGTGTCGACGCCGGCGAGGCGTGCGGCGTCCCAGAAGACGTGCTGGCACGTGGCCTGCTTGGTGCCGGTGGAGAGGGTCAGCAGCTTTGGCGGCGCGGGGCGCTGCAGCTGCTCGACGTCGTTGAGCATGTCGCGCAGATCCATCGTCGCCTTGAGCACGACGTGCAGCACCTGCGGCGTCATGCGCCGCTTGGCGAGCCGCGCGCCCTCCTCGGTGAGGGTGCAGTGCCACTGGCGCCACTTCTGCGCCGGCAGATGCGTGCCGGGCGCGGCCATCGCCGCCTGCGCCGAGTCGGCCGCCTCGAGCGAGATCTGCGCCACCACCGCCTGCACCGAGCGCATCATCGTCCCCGTCACCATCCCCTCGTGCTTCTTGAGCACCGCCAGGTCGGAGCTCGTCTTGGTGAGGAGGAAGTACCGGAAGCAGAAGAAGAACCAGTCGACGTCCTGGCGCGTGTGGCCCCACACGAGCAAGATGTACTGAATGAGGCCCATGTGCGTGTAGCTAAAGTTCGGCGCAGCGTTGTTCGCCCAGCATGCAAACTCGGGGTGGACAAGCAGCGCGTCCTCCTGGTTGGCCTGGTGCACTTCGGTCAGCGGCTTCTGCACGAGCCACGGTAGCAGCTGCTTGTACAGCGTGAAGACCTCGCCGGACCTGTCGAGCAGCACCATGCACATGTTCCACCACATTTCGCTCTCCATCCGCTCCTTGGGCACGCCCTTCAGCTCGAGGTACGCGTTGTACAGGATGTCCTGCCCGGTCGGCAGCTTGGCGTGGTAGTCACGCTCGGCCGACAAGTTAATTGTGACGCAGCGGTAGCTGCGCACCTTGGCGTCGACGTGCTTGCGGACCTCGAGCGGCTTGCCGGTGCTCCCGCCTCCCTGGAACTCGAGAATCTGCTTAGGCTCCTTTTCCTTCTTGTACGCATCCTCGAGTGGCTTGCGAAGCGCCTCGAGGTCGGCAAGCGTCATCGGCTCCTCGTCACTGCCACCACCGCCCTCGTCGTTTTGCATCTTAAGAAACTTCTCCGCCTTGATCCATTGGAACTCGTCTCCCTTCTTGTCGCGCTTGCCGTCGGCTTCCGCCGCCCCCTCCGCGGCGGCGCCCACCTCGTCCGCGCGGACAGAGGGCGAGGGCGACTTGCCGACACCGCCGACGCCCGCGGCGTCCGCCGCGGATTGCTCGTCCTTCTTCTTGTCCGCGTTGATCCTCTCGTCCTCGATCTTGTTGAGGGTGTCGACGACGCGCCTCACCCGCTCCACCTGCGGCCTCCGCAGGTTGTACGCGAGCTGCGCCGCGCTCTCGGTCATGATGACCACGTGCACGACGTTCGGGATCGCGAAGAACGGGTTGAAGTGCACGTCGGTCGGGTCGGCCTCGTGCAGCGCCTTGACGCGGTTCAGCTGCTCGCCGACGAGCCGCTGCTTGCGCTCCCACAGGCTCACGTCCTCCTGCTTCTGGCCGCCGCCCGCGCCGCTGCTCGCCTTGCCCTTGTCGTCCTTGTCGCCCTCGGCCTCCGCCTTGAAGTTCCGCTGGAGCGCCTTGTGGTTCTTGGCGAACATCTGGCAGATGTCCTTGCACGAGTCGCCGATGTCAAAGAGCTCCTCCGACCGCATGAAGCTCGGCAGCTCGCCAAGCATGCGCTCGCCAGTCGTTTGATCCGGGACGCCGAGCATGCGGTCGATGAACGTCACAAAATCCTTCAGGTACTCCTTGACGCCGATGATGAACGTCGCTTTCGCTGCGTCGTGCGCGCGCTCCTCGATCGAGAAAGCGCGGCAGCAAATCTCGTGGGTCCAGATGGCGGGCGCCGACTTGTCGAGCGCGAGGAGCCTGCGCGAGCGCTTGTTCGCGGCGGGCGTGTTCTGCTCGGCGAGCATCGTCGGGAGGTAGAGGTTCTCGCGCAGCTCCTTCTCGCGCAGCAGCGTCTGCAGCATCGCCTCGTTGAGGTCGGTGTTGCGCTTGTCGAAGTCGAGCTTCGCCTCGTCCGCCGCCATGCACGACTTCTGGCCCTTGTTGCCGTACAGCGTCACCAGCCGCACGTCGACCCCCTCCTGCAGCCGGTACTTGGGGTCGCTCGAGTAAAAGAGCGAGAACCCCCCGTCGACGACGTACGCGCCGTGGTAGACCTCGATGCTCTCCTGCTGGCCGTCGCGGTAGCCGGTCGAGCGCTGCCCATCCTGCAAGGTGAAGGCGAGGTGGATGCGGTGCCACTCCTGCGAGCCGACGCGCGCGTCCTCGAGATGCGCCTTGTGGGCCTCCTCCTGCAGCTCAGCGACACGCTTCTCCTGCTCGGGGGTGAGCTTGCCGTTGCCGGAGCCCTCCGCGAGCGCCGCCTCGGCCTCCTTCTTCATCTCCTCCACCTGGTGCAGCTTGTTGCGCTTCGGGTCGGGCTTGATGTTGTCGGGCGTCGCCGGCGGCCGGTTGTTCGACAGCTTGCCGTCAAAGTTGCGCACGTACGATGGGAACGCGTACCGCTCGCGCTGGCTGCCGGTCATGCCGGTCATGAGCGGGAAGCCGCCGCCCTCGCCGGTGTAGGTGTACCGGATGTCTATGGCGATCGTGTAATAATCCTGGTCGCCGTAGCCGTAGCGGCTGCGCATGTGCTGGTTCACCTCGAGGAAGTGGCCGGCGGGCACGTGCAGGTGATAGTACGACGAGCCCGCGCCCTGCTTGACAAGCTTCGCCAGCTCGTCGGGCTTCACCGGGTCCCACACGAGCTGTTCTTTGTCGTCCTTCTCCTGCTCCTTGGTCGTTGGGTTGATCCGCGGCCCGAACATCTTGACCTGCTCGGGCGAGCTGCCCATCCGGAAGTCGAGGCTCTCGGACGTCGCCTGCTCGAGCTTCTTCCTCTCGGCCTCGCTCATCCCCTGCCGCTCCTGCTCCGCCTCCTCGCCGCCGTCGCCGCCGTCGTCGTCGTCATCGTCGTCGAACTCGATAGCGTCCGCCATGGCATCCATCACGTCCTGTGTCCACGGACCCATGACCACGACATTGTACTTGCCGCCTCCGTCGCCCTCGCCCATGTCGCCGATGTCGTTGCTGCTCTTCTTGGCCGTCCTCTTGGGCCGCCGCGCCTTGCCATCCCCGGCGGGCACCATCGCTGTCGACGGTGGCGTCGGCTTGAGCGTCTCGGGCTCGTCGCCGACCAGGTTGAGCGTGTGGTCGTGGACGGTGCGCGCCGAGCCGCTCGGCTTGAGCCCGAGCGCCCAGCCGGCCACCCACGTCGGCACGAAGACCTCGCCGTCGACGGTCCACTCGCGCGCGACGAGGCAGCGCACCTTGTCGAGGTTGGCGGCGTCGCCTCCGACGGCGACGCGCAGCATCGTGTCGAGCCACGTCGCCGTCGCCTGGTTGGGCGCCGAGCCCGAGCCCGACGCCGACGACGGGCCGAACCGCTTCTGCACCGCGGCGCGGACGGCTGCGTCGTCGAGCTTCTTGGCGACGCCCGTGAGGGCCGCGTACTGCGGCTTCGGCTGGTCCTTCTCGACGACCTTGGCGGCGACGGCGACCGCGTGGAACGGCTTGCCCGAGACGACCACGCGCACGGGGCGGTTGGTGCGCGACGGCAGCTTTAAGAGCTCCGCCTGCATGGCGAGGGCGGCGCCGCCACCGCTCTCTGCGAAGGCCTTGGCGAGCGCCGCCTTCCACTGCGCGCCGCTCACGTCGTGGTTGGAGCCGCCGCGCTTGCACAGGTTGACGCCGTGGTCGACGTTGGTCTCGATGGCCGCCACGCCGCCGCCACTCTCCGCCGCCGCACACGCCGCCGATGTGAGGAAGACCAGGTCGTCCCCGGTGGCGCTCAGCACGGCGTCGCACTTGCTTGAGCCGTTCTTGAGCAGCGCAAAGTGCACCGCCGCCTCCTCGAGCCGCGCCGCGTCTTCGAGCGAGAAGTCGGCCGCGTCCGCCGCCAGGAAGTGGTCACTGCCGGGTGGGCGGCGCGGCATGACTTGCCGCCCCCTCTTCAGCCCGCCGACCATCCCGTTGACCTTCTTGCGCAGCTTGAGCAGGAACTCGCCCGCCATCGCGAGGTCCTCCTTGACGAGCGTCGCGTCGAGCTTCATCTCGGCGATCTCCGACGCCGAGAGGCTCGCGCGGCGCTCGAGCCAGCTCAGGAACTCGGCCTTGCGGAAGACGCCCGGCTGGAAGCTGATCAGCGGCACCCCCTTCGCCTCGGCGAGCGCCGCCGCCTTCTCGAGCCCGTCGGCAACCGGCTGCAGCAGCTGCGCGTGCACCATCGCCCACGCCTCCGTCTGGGCGACGCGCATGCACCGCGCCATCATGTCGGGCTCGACTTTGGTCGACGCCACCTCGTGCACCTCGAGGCTCGCGTCGGCCCGCAGCAGCACGCAGCTCATCGTCAGCCGCTTCGGCAGCACATCGATCGCCAGCGCGCCAAACGGCGCGACGGCGCGCCGCTTCTCACCGCCGTCCTGCTTGCCGTCGCCGTCCTTGAACTTGGAGCGCACCATCGACTCGAGGAACCAGCCCGCCGCCCACGTCGTGCGGAACTTGATGCCGTCGAGCACCCAGTCGCGCGCGAACAGGTACTCGACGTTGTCGGCGTGACCCTCGAAGAGGCCGTCGAGGACCGCCAGCAGCCGCGCCGCGTTGGCGGCGTTCTTGTTGGCGTCGGCGTCGTCGGCCGTCGGCGGCGCGTCGCGCAGCCGCGCGAGCTTCGCGTTGCACTCGAGCGCGGACTGGTACCCGTACGGCGCGGGCGGCTTGGTGGCGATCTTGGCGGCGGCGGCCACGTAGTACGCGCCCGAGATCATCACGAGGCGCACCTTGCTCGCGCGCTCCCTCTGCTGCGCCGCCTCCATGATCAGCGACGTCAGCGAGTTGGACGACTCGTTGAACGAGTCCCGCACCGTCTTCCTCCACTGCTCGAGCGCCCTTGCCCGCTGCGCCGCGTCGCCGCCCGCCTTCGCGAGCATCGCCTCTCCGTCCCTGGCGACGGCGCTGAAGGAGATCTTGGTGTCGAAGCCGACGAGCTGCACCGAGCCGCTGCCCATCCCCATCATCGCGATCTGCTTCGAGAGGCCGCTCCGCTTGACCGCGTACTCGACGGCGCGGTACTCGTACTGCGCCTCGTTCTCCGCCGAGATCCTCTCGACGCGGACGCGCTGCATGATGCTCTCCCTGTTGAGCTTGTCCGTCAGCCACGCCGCCAGGTCGTCGAGGAACGCCGTCGCCTTGGCGCCGCGCTCGGAGCCGTCCTTTTCCGAGTCGTCGATCAGCTTGCGGTACCACTCGGTCGCGCCGATGAACGCGTCCGTCCACTCGACCTGCTCGAACCAGTCGAAGGCCTGCAGCTCGTCGATGCCGCCGCCAAACGTCTTGGTGATCGTGCGGAAGCCGGCCGTCATCGTCGACGGATCCTTGGCCTCCTGCGACCACCCCGAGCCCGCCACCGCCACCTCCGCCGTGGTGTTCTTCTTGATCTTCTTGTCGGCCGCCTCGATCTTCTCCATCTTGACGGCGCTGCCCAGCTCGTGCAGCTGCACGCCGCTCTTGCCGAGCGAGACCACCGCCATCAGCTTCATCTCGCCGGTGCCGCTGTCGACGATCAGGGCGCCGGTGCCCTTGCCCGAGTCGGCCTCCTTGTCGGCGCCTGTCGCGCCACCCTCCTTGTCGCCACCCTCCTTCTTCTCGCCGCCCTCGCCCTCGGCGGGTGGCGGCGCGTCGAGAGCCGCGTCCATGAACGCATCGAAGACCTTCTCGACCTCGGCGTCGCCCGACGTCGTCGCGAGCATCGCCGCCGTCCGCCCGTCCGGGTCCTTGATCGTCTTGTCGGCGCCCGCCTCGAGCAGCCGGCGGATGGCCGCGGCGTGCGGCGGCTTCTTGGTCGCGTGCAGCAGCGCCGTGTGGCCCGTCGAGTCGCGCACGTCGAGGATCTTGGCGCCCGAGCCGACGCCGACGACGTGCGTCGCCCACGCGAGCTCCTTGAAGTCGCGCACCTCCTTGGCGCTCGCCAGCACCTGCTGCACGAGACCGTCGATCAGCGCGCTCATCGCGCCGTCTCCGACTGAGGCCGCCGCACCCACTGGCGGCGCGGCGCCCGCGCCGCCGCCGCCGTTCTCCTTTTGCTTCGGCGTCTCTGTCTTGGGTGCCGGCGCGGGTGCCGGCGCGGAGCTGCTGCTCTTCGTCTTCTGCTGCTCGGCCTCGCGTGCCGTCAGCTTCTCCTCCGCTTGCTTGCGGAGGAGCTTCTCCTCCGCGAGCTGCGCCTGCAGCTGCTGCAGCTGCGCGGCGTCGGCATCGGCCTTCAGCGACGCTCCGTTGGCGGCGGCGGCAGCAGCAGCGCCGCTGCCGTTGGACGGCGCGCCGCTCCCGTTGCTCTTCTTCGTCTCTGGCTTCCGCGGTGCGAGCGCGTTCGCGAGCTTCTGCAGCACGTCGGGCGGCGGCGAGTCGGAGCGCAGACCCGACGCGTCCATGGCGGCGGCAAGTTTCGTATCGAGCTCGGTCTTCTGGACGTACTCCTCCGGGCTCGCACCCAGGAGCTCCTCCATGCGCGCCTCGCCGGCATCCACCGCCGCCGTCGCGAGGTGTGCCATGAGCTCGACCGGCTCCGCCACGCGCAGGAAGATGGCGTGCGCCATCGCCGCCTCGAGCTGCTTGCGCGAAGAGGCGGAGGTCGCCTTGCCACTCAGCAGCGGTGCGAGGCGAGCCGCTGCGGGGCTCTGCGCGTCCTCCAGCACCTGCGCCAGCTGCGCGTTGAGGCCGGTGAGCTCGACGTAAGCCTTCTCGTCCTCGGCGTCGACGCGTGGGCCCTGGCGCAGCAGCAGCGCGACCACGCCCGCCGCGTCGGGCGACCGCAGGTACACGGCGTCACTCACTGCCTGATGGAGATCAGCACTGGCCGACATGCTTTACCGCGGAGCTGGAATTGCTAGGCAAACTTGTTGCGAACGAGTCTGCAGGTGCTGGACGGTTACAATCTGATCTCATGTTGCGAGAATTAATACAATGTATTAATTTCCAAAGCTTTAGGGCGACGCCGAGAAGCTCAGCGCGACCGCCCGCGCGCTACGCAGACCCGTAGGGTATCCCCCCC
>Ga0209713_10000831_pt1 | contig 17722 bp, 14 predicted proteins | sample ArcOceMetagenome_3_FD_187444 | JGI IMG/M metagenome (GOLD analysis project Ga0209713, IMG submission 187444) | Marine eukaryotic phytoplankton communities from Arctic Ocean - Arctic Ocean- Svalbard ARC20M Metagenome (SPAdes) (version 2) | ecosystem: Environmental > Aquatic > Marine > Oceanic... | reverse complement strand
GCGATGGACGTCGTCTTCGCGCTCAAGAAGAATGGCCGCACTCTGTACGGCTTTGGCGGGCCGACTGGATCATGGGGTGGGCACAAGCGAACGGAGGAGGAAAAGGAGAACGAGAGAGTGGAAAAGGCGGCGCGGAAGATGGCGTTACAGGCGGCAAAGGGAAGGGGGCAGCGTGTGCCTCCTAATTCTCAGTTCCGACTGCAGGCGCAACAGCAGAGGCCGGTCAGTCCGAGCGCGTACAAGGTCGTCCTTGTCTGCAACTCTGGAGCGTCGGGGCTGACGCGGCGGATGGTGCAAGCGCTAGGGTCGCAAAACGTCTTCCTGGATTCGGCAGTGTACCCTGCGACTCTGTACGGCTATCTGAAGAGCGGGTTCAAGCTCGTTTCCACGCCGAACGTTGGCCAGCGCACGAAGGCTTCCTTTCTGGGTGCGAGGACGTTTACAGTCGATCAGGCGCTCGCGCTGGTCGGCTACAACCCAGCGACCGACTTTGACGACGATTTCAGCGAGGACGACAAGAAAATGCTGCTGAGCGCGCTGATCACGAAGGCGTATTTCAAATCGAACGGGCAGAGTGAGGCGCAGGCTCTGGCGAAAGTGAGGCAGTGGCCGCAGGACCCTCGCCGTGCGGCGGCGAGGACGGCCTACTTGGACATCGTGTCTCGGAACAATGGCAGCTGGAGAGGGCAGTTTCTTCACGACGCTCAGCGAGCGCTCCAGTCGAACGGAGTCCTGGCGGCGGACCCTACGGACGCAGACGAGGACACAATCAACAATCAGGACAGTTACGAGTACTATTTCAACGCCACGATCACGATGCGATACGATTCCGCGGCCACGCCCTTCACCGCGTCCGAATCGACGGGGACGAATGCGGGAGGTCTGCCAGCGCCGATCACGCTCGTGTCTCTTCGTGACTGTCAGGGCTCGATGTGGGAGGAGGTGGAGGCGGACAACGCTGACAGTGAGACTGGTGTGCGGACAGAGCTCCGGACGATCGGGCAGTACGCCGCTCGGCGAGGGACACGTGTGTACACGGAACAGGTGCACAACGGCTTTTGGGTGGCGGTGGGGTTGTAGAACAACGTGCAAATCCGGACTGTACTTTTATAGTAATGCGAGCGTAATGAGAGGCATGCGAGTGGTAGACCTCTTCTGCGGGATCGGAGGCTTCTCGGAGGGAGCGCGCCAGGCGGGACACACCATAGTGATGGCGATTGATTCCGATGAGAGGGCGCTTGCCACGCACAGGGCGAACCACCCTGACTGCAATCACGTTCTCGCAACGCTGCCGGGTGGGTTGCCGCCTCTGCCGCGTGATGCGCACTGGCATGCGTCGCCTCCGGAGGGTTTTTTCATTCGACGTAAACAGCGTAAATAACAACCACCTAGCCCACCTAGCCCACAGCAGAGTGGGTGCTTTATGCTTTTTTCCTAACCCTAACACACATTCGACACGCACACCGCCGCTGTACTGGGCTGACCCTGCCCGTCGCCTCAGTCCTTCGGCATCAGCAGCGAGCGGAGGCTCGTGAGAGCCTCGAAGCACGCGAGAACTTCACCCTTCTCAGCATCCTCGTACTCCTTGATGACTTCGACGGGCTGTACATCGTCAGCTCTCATCACAAACTTGGCGGTGACGAGTCCGCCCCCCTCGAAGCGACGCCGCACCATTGCCGCGTAGTTCTCAACATGCAGTATGTGGCAGGCAACCACGATCGGGTCGCGGTGAGACCCCTTGGCAATCACGCCCGCCACTGCCTCGCGCAGCATCGCCTTCTCCGAGAGCCTCGCAGACTGCATCATGTCAGGTGGTATGATGCTGCTTGTCTGTTGTGCAATCTGATGCTGCTACAATGCCCCTTTTTTTACTTCAATCGTCCTCGAAGTCGCTGTCCCACAGGATCTGTTCGCCGCGCGGCGACGTGGGGGCAGGTGGGGGCAGGAAGGTGGCGAGGGCTTTTGTGTAGAGGCTCTTGACACCGGGGGTCGCACCGGATGCTAGGACCTGGGCGACCGTCTCCTCCATCAGCCGTTTCAGCCACGGGGTTGGCGCGCCGACGACCTTCGACCATTGCTGTCGTAGCACCGTCGCGCGCGCGCCGCTGTCATGATCGGGCGTCACCTTCTCCGACCGGACACTTTGGAGCTCGCCCAACAGCTTGGCGAGGGCGCCGATCGACGCGATGGCGTCTCGCAACTCACGAGTGGTGCGGGCGCCCTTCACGCCATCGCGCGCCCGCAACCGGGCTTCGAGCGCGCGTGCGTAGTGCACCGCGTCGGTCAGTTCGGCGCTGGTCTCTGTGGCTGCGAACTCGCGTTTCAGAGCGTGGCACACGAAGTCTCCCAGTTTAGCCCACGAGACGGGTCCCCTAATCTCTGCGAAACGAGCGTTGGCGATACTGTTGACATCTACGGACGCCATGAGTTCCAGCGCCCGTTCCAGCGCGCGGTCGTCCTCACGAGGACGCTTGGCGCCCCGATACGTTTTTGGTGTGCGTTGCGGTGCAGACTGTTCGGCTCCCATATACCCCTTTCCCCATCCCGCACCGATTTTTTCAATATCCAGTGCACACGAGGATTTTGGAACGTGCACGCTCAGCCGACGACGGCCATCGTGCGCTTGTCCACGGTCGGGCGAGGCGGCTCGACGACCAGCACATTCGACTTCTGGCCGTCCTGCGGCCGCTTGGCGTCGAGCTTCCAGAAGACGGGCTTGCACAGCTTGAAGGGCGGTGGTTCCACGCGGGCCTTCCAGTGGAAGATGGACGTCTGGATCGTGGCGGAGGGGTTGGTGGTGTCGATGACGAGGCACGAGTGGTTGTGCGTGCAGGACGTGAAGATCGCGTCCCACTCGCGGTACGTGGGCACGACGCCGCCGAACTGCTCCCAGATGCGGCGGCGGTTCTTTTGGTTGTTCTCGGCGCAGACGATCACGACCTGGAACTGAGATCGGCAGTCTACGGGCACGTCCATGCAGTACTGCAGACACAGCGCCCAGCCGCATTTCGCGTGCCGCCCGTTCATCATCGCATCGCGCATCACAGGCGACGCCAGCAGCTTCTTATCCATCGCCGCCACATCGTCCGCCACGATGAAGAGCTCTCGCTGCTTGTTCTTCTCGGCGAGGCTTCTGTTCATCCTGAGCGCCTCTTCCACGACTTCGAGCTTCAATCCGCCCGGATGAATACAGCCGGCCGGCGCGTGCTGCTGAAACTTCAGGAGGGAGTCCGTCGTGGGCGAAAAGAAGAGGCACAGGTCGATCTGGCTCGCGAGGTGCGATAGGACGTCGAGCAGGGCAACGCTCTTCCCAGATCCAGAGCGGCCGACGATGAGGATGCGTGGGTGGGGCGGCAGATGCGACGGGTCCCACCTTTCAATCTTGAACACCATATCTACCTCGCTGGGACAGAGAATCCTTGACGACACGTTCGCGCGTTCGCACACACCCTCAATACACCGACGGGTGCGCGCCTCGGAACACCCCCGCCCCCCCTGCCCCCCAGTTCAGTACCGCCGTCGGCCGTAGCTCGGCCCATAGTCCCACGTCAACTCCTCCCCTGCCGGCACGTCGCGCGTCGTTTGCAGGTAGAAGGCGCCACGGCGGGACGACGGCGCGCCCCAGTATTGCGATGCGAGGCGGCGGCAGTTTGGCGCCTCGCCCTGATTCGGCTCGTTCAGCAGCGCACCCACGTTGGCGATGGCACCGGTGGGTGGGGAGAAGGTGCGGGCGTCGATCTTCCCGACGCGGTTGGCATCGACGCCCACGCGGTAATCGCCGGGAGACGCGTGCGCCTTCCGAACGACTTTGAACTCATAGCGGGCCACGAGGGTGCCCGCGGGGATGGGGCGGCGCGCGACGACGCCCAACCCTTTGAACGGCACCTCCGTCACTTCCACTTCCAGGTCTCAGCGCGCGTTGATGCGCCGCAGGACGACGAGGCTTGGGATGAACTCGTCGAACGACCCTCTGAGGCGCAGCGGCGGGCGTGGCGTCCTCGCGGGTCGCGGCATCCTGTCGACAAACGTGGAGCTTTGGCCCAACTTCTTCCCTGGTGCTCGCCTTTGGACCTAGGCACGACAAACCTGCACGTGGCGAGCACCGCCAGGAACACACGCGCTTCTACCCATCGGAACTCCATGCCGCTGGAGGTGTCTCGCCACGCCGTTGGATCGCGCACGCTGATCCGCGTGCGTCTGCTCGATCGGCGCCTCGCACACCCTGTGGAGGACGAATTTCTGTTCCAACACGACGTGGAGCAGTGCCTGTACGGCGGCAACAACGGAGCGTTGCACCAGCTCTACGCTCGGTGCGTGCACCGCCGTCTCTGCGCGCCTGGGCGTTCCGATGCCAACAGTGGGCTCACCGACCCGCACCCAGTCGTTCACGCGTCCCCCGCGCCGCTCCCTCTGTCCACAGGTGCTCTCTCCAGGCGGCGCCGCTCCCCCTCAAGAAGTCTTCAGTCCCCACCCTCGTGACGGCGCAAGAGTACGCCGAGCTGGTGCGCCTCTTCTCGGAAGGGCTGCCGCTCGAGTCGCAGGGGCGCGTCCGCAACGTCACGCTGATCGGCGTCAACCACATCGCCGCCCTCTGCGCCAAGAAGGGGCGCGACGAGAAGTCGATCGCGCTGCTGCGCGGCCTGTCGGTCGAGCTCCCGCGCCTGTGGCAGCTGCAGCTGCAAGCCGAGGAGCACGCGGCCAATCAGGAGGTGGACCTGCTCCTCGGCGACGCGATCGCTGAGGAGGAGGAGCTGGAGACCAGCCTGTTTGCCGAGCTGCACCACATGGCCAGCTTCCAAGAGGACACAGAGGACGAGCAGAAGGTCCAGAATTTGGCGCTCTCGCCCGTCCCGGCGTCGGTACAGGCCGAGCTCAAGGCGTACACCGACTGTGCGCCGTCGCCATCGCCGCCCTTGGCTTTTGTAGCGGTGAGCCGTGTCTGCCCGTTGCCCCGCAGATCGCCTGGAGCCGCTCAATCGCATGCGCGACGGAAGCTGCGTCGTCGAGTGCACGGCCTCGAACGACGTGCAGATCTTCAAGCGGCTGTTGGGGTGGCTCAAGAACGCGCACGGCGTGGTCCCGGGGCTCGCGAGCGTCTGCGGCAGCGTGCAGCTCGGCCCCTGGGTCGAGGAGTACGTGAAGGTGCTGCGGGAGGAGCGTGAGCTGAAGTACAGCACGATCGCCAATTACGTGCGCTGGCTCTGCCCTCCCAATTCACAAGACCCACGCAAGCCACTTTGCTCAGCGGTGGCCCCACCTTCTCAGATCAACGGCATCTTCAACGTGACGAACTACTGCTTTGCGGCGCTGGAGCCGGCCGCGGACGCGCTGCGCCTCGAGCCGAGCAGCCTGGAGCAGCTGCTCAACATGCGGGCGCAGAGCGAGAAGCTGGCCAAGGAGGATCGGCTCTTCCAGCGCAAGGACCCCAACTGGGTCGACTGGCCAACGGTCCAGGCCGGGCGCATCAAGTGCCTGCAGGAGTGGCGGGCGTCGGCGGGCAAGCCGTTTGCGCAGCGCCAGAAGCTCCTGCGCGAACTGCTGATCATGCTCTTCCACTCGGTCCAACCCCCCGACCGCGGTGCGCCACGCCACACGCTCTCTCTCTCTTGCCCTGGGGCGCCTCTCATCCGTTTGTGGTGTGGCGGGCGCGCACAGTCGGCATTGTTCGACGGTTGCGGTACGGCCAGAGCATCAAGCCGAACGGCGATGGGTACGATCTCGACCTCTCCAAGATGCGGTTCAAAAACTCAAAGTTCTAGTGCGCAAAGCCGCGTGTTACCCAGACGGCGCACCTCCCCCCATCGTCGCTCCCTCCCTCTCACTCGTTTGTTGGCGCGCGCAGCGGGCCGACGGTCACGTCGGTCTCGCAGGTCATTGTGCCGTACCTCACCGAGTACCTCCGCATGCTCGACATCGACACGCTCCCCGGCGAGGCCCCGTACATCTTTGGACCGGTCTCGGACTCCTCGCGGGCGATGACGTCGTCGGCGTGGTCCGCGCACGCGAAAGCCATCATCAAGCGGTGGACCGCTATGTTGAAAACAAGCCGGCGCTCAGTTCGGCCAGATTCGCCTCCAAGCGGCATCCGCAGTGACATATTCAGGCCCCAGTGACATATTCAGGCCCAGGGCAGCCCCAGGCTTCGGCCATCCTCGGCCAATCAGCCACGCGAGCCCCGATTGCTCGGCCAAATGGGCCTTGTTTTCAACATAGGTGGACCGGCGTTGCGGCTCCTCCCAAAACGATGAGGGCATCCTTCATCACGTACATGAAGGTGTGTCACACCACCCAACATATGTCCCTCCCACCGTGCACATGGGTTGACAATGTCCCGCACCTGTCTTCTATAACAGGCACATACCGACTGTCCAAAAATCTTAGCGGCGGCCTCGCGTGCCATGAAGCACAAGGACCAGACGCAAAACAGCGACCATTACGACAGTGAGCCACATCGAGCAACGCTTCCCTTGCAGCCACCGACACTGTGCGCATGACACTGTTGCCACTGTCGCCACGCACCGTGTGCGCAGAGGAGAAGAACGACCGGTTGGTGGCGGCGGCGGTGAAGTTCGCCGAGGACATCGCGCGGAAGCACGACGCGTCGGCGGGCGTGCCGATCCAGGCGTGGCTGCCCACCGAGTTTGTCCTGTGCGCGGGGCAGCTGCCAGAGTACACGTTCAGCGCGTCGACCGAGGCGGCGGCGGACGGCACGCGCGCGTTCAAGTGCGCCATCCCGTGGATCGAGGGCGTCTTCATGATCCCGTGCGAGCTCAAGTTTCCGACGGTGCCCGGGCTGGCGCACGGCCTGCAGTTTGCGCTGGCGAGTCCGGGGCTCGTCGGGAAGACGCTGAGCGTGACGGCGCAGCTGAATGCGGCCGCCGTTGCGGGCAAGAGCGCCATCAAGGTGACGCACCTGATGATCAAGGGGGCTGCGGGTGACGAGGGTGGCGTCGGGGGCGTGCCACCTGCTGGTGACGAGGGCGGCGGCGGGGGCGTGCCACCTGCTGGTGACGAGGGCGGCGGCGGGGGCGTGCCACCTGCTGGTAACGAGGGCGGCGGCAGGGGCGGCGGGGGCGGCAACGATGCGCCGCGCGTCCCATCGCAGTTTGGCCCACCGGTGGCTGTGGCGGACGTGCACGCGCAGCTCGGCTGCGAGGCGATCCCGGCGGCGGGGGCGGGGGACTGCTTCCCGCTCTCGGCGATGTGCGGCTTCGAGCTGACGGCCGACGCGGTGGAGGCGCCGAACGGGGACGCGACGGAAACGGTCCGCCTCGCCCGCGTCGGGAGCGTCGACGCCGTCGCCGGCGAGGGCGACCTCGGCGGCGTGGCTGCGGCGACGGTGCGGGGCGAGGAGGGTCTGCCGCGCGCGGCGGACGAGGCGGAGGCGAAGCTCGGCCCGTGGCGCAACTCCTTCCACTGGGTGACGGTGGAGGCGCGGCTGTCTGCGGCGTTCATGTTCGGCATGGGCGTCCACCTGAAGCGCTGCGTGGTGGTTTTGGAGCTGACGCCCGACGGGGAGAAGTACCTCGACCCGGCGCGCGCGTACGCGCAGTGCGACGAGGAGGGCGCCCTCATGCGGACGCCCGCCGTCCCCGGCAAGGCGGAAACGATCCCGTTCTACTTCACGGTGAAGCTCGCCAATCTGCCGGCGCTGCTGCGGGCCCAAACGTGCTCGTTGGTGCAGTTCGATCGCGGCGGGTCGCACTTCCAGCCGCTGGTCCGCGAGGTGGCGTGGACGGAGGTGATGGACGCGGACGACGTGGCGCCGATGGAGGAGGAGGAGGCCGCTGCAGACGCCGCAGACGAGTGGCAGGCGGTCGAGGGCTTTTGGATGGCCACAGGGGTGCAGGGCGCGTCCACCGTCGACGACCTGGTGCCGTACCGCCTCCAGATTCCCGTCGATCACCACCCGCTGCTGCAGGCCGGCAACGAGGTGCGGTTCCAGGCGCCGGGGGCGGACCACTCCAAGGTGTACGTTCTCCCCGCGGGGCCGTTCGCCGAGGGCAAGGCGTTCACGTTCACCGTGCTCCTGCACCCGCAAGTGGCGATGGGCGACGTGAGCGTGACCGACCTGGAGGTGCGCGTTCGCGACGCGGCGGATCGCGAGGTGGCGGCGATCGCGGACGCCGCGTTACTGGCAGACGAGGAGGGGGAGGAGGCCGCACCGGAAGCCGCCATTGCTGCGCCCTCCGTCGCCGTCATCGCCGCGCCTGCCGTCGCAACAGTCGCCGTCGTCGCCGCGCCTGCCGTCGCCGCGCCTCCCGCCGTCGCCACCGCCGTCGCCGCCGCGCCTGCCGTCGCCATCGCCGCCGTCGCTGTGGCGGTGGAGGCGACGCCCGCGCGCGCCCAAAAGAAGCGCCGGGGCGCCGCAAACCGCGCGCTGCAGGCGATGGACGATCAGGCCGACGACGAGGACGAGGGGTCGCGCCACGAGGTCAAGAAGGTCAAGCGCCACCAGCCGCCGCCAAAGGAGCTGACGATGGCGGAGGCGCTCGTGGGGCCGTTCGCGACGCTCTCGCCCCTGGAGACGGCGCCGGCGTGGCTGGGCGACGCGCTGGAGCCCGAGAGCGGCACGGCGGCGCAGATGCTCGGCAAGTACGTCGGCTTCCACTGGCAGGACTGGGGGTTTGCCGTCGGAAAGCTGGTCGCTCCCACCGCCGACGACTCCAACTTCGGCGTGCTCTACTCGCAGTGGGACATGGAAGAGCAGACGCTGACGCTGGAGGCGTACGGCGTCGCCGGTGGCGCCGGCAGCTGGGTCCTCCTCGATGGCGACCTGGTGCCGATCGAGGCGTACGCCGGTGGAAAGTACAAGATCGGCGAGGCCTGGTTCCGGGCGGCGCAGCTGCCGTTCTACGGTGACGCCCTCCGTGCGGCGCGGGACGCCGTGCGCGCCGCCGCCGCGCAGCAAAGCCAGCAGGACGCAGAGGCCGAGCTGACGACGGGCGGACACGCCATCGGCACGCGCGTGTTCGCAAGGGGCTTCGACGGCCAGTCGACGGCGTGGTTTCTGGCCGAGGTGGTCGGGCACCGCGCGCGCTTCCCGCCGCTGCAAATCAAGTACTTGGCGACGCACCCGGACGGCGACGCGAGCGCCCTGGCGCTGCCCGTGCCGCGCACGGCCTTTGTGCCCGCGACGCACGTGACGATCGACGAGCCGATGGCCTGACACCGAATGGGGCTGTCATTGGGCGTTCGGCGGGTGGGGGGGACTTTGGGTGGCATGAGGGGTAAGGGTGCTGCCATGGCGGACGACGTGGACGGGCGTCTGCGCGTCTGAATAGAAACGTGTTATAATGAGCAACAGTGTGTAAAAACGAGTAGATTTGCAGCCATGCCCCCTCTCAAAGAGCCCGCGTCAGCGAGCGAGCAAGAAAAAGAGATCGAGATGTTAAGACTGAAGCTCGAGGTCGCGACGATGCGTGAAGAGATACAAACCCTGCGCGCCGTCCATAACGAGCAGATGGAGGCGCTCAAGGAGAATGCCCGGCTCTTTCAGAAGCTCAAGCCCAGCCGCGACACCATCCGGCTGAGCAGTGAGCGCAAATTGCTGATCGCCGGGCAGCAACTCTTCCGCTGCGCGGCTCCGCACGGGAGGGAGAAATGCCCGTGTTGGCTCCTCAACGAGGGAAGCTTTGGAGAAAGCGGGTTCGAGATCGACCACGAGCTTCCATGGTCAAAGGGGTACACGCACACGGGACAGCTCAGGGCGGTGTGCCATCTGTGCCACGGCCTCCTGAGTCGGCTGCAACGAATCGAGGCGGCGGAGAAGGGCGAGAAGGGCGAGGAGGAGGAGGAGGAGTGAAGGCCTCTCACGTGAGCAGAACACAGCTAAAAAAGCAAAACTATTTGTCTCAATGAAGCACCTATCAGACCTATCAGACCGTAACCACGACAAACATCCATTTGGCCGAAAGCTAACATGCTAACGCTGAGCGAATCCGCAAAAGAAATTGGATCAGCCTTTGGATCCAACCCTCAGAATCCATAGCGCTTGAAGCCGTCCCAATGCTCAGGGATGCTTGGCTCTGGACAGTCGGCAGGCTTGATCTTGCGCAACTCCTGGCGGAACGCTCCCATGTTGGGAGCGCCGTCCGAGAACCAGTAGCTCGCGTAATCACCGTACTGCTCAGGATTCGTGTAGAGCAAGTAATAGATGGAAGCACTCACGTACCCGTCGTCCTTGTCCTGGTTGTACTCATCGAGAAGCACCGCGTCCTCCGCCGCGGTGCGATAGCCTCGCTTCCACGCCACCCTCTCCTCCTCGGTCATCTCGGCCGTCTTGGGTCGCTTGTTGCTGTGGTTGCTGTGCTGTTCTTCTGCTGTGCTGTCCTCTTCATGGCCACGCTTCCTGTCAGCCTCGTCGTCCCTGCAGCATCCCTCTTTGCTCTCCTCCTGCGCTTCCACGCGCTCAAGGCCCTTGCTCCTCAGCATCCAGTCGTTCACGTGCTCCAAGGGAAAGCGAGCCTTCAAGTCCGCCAAGATCTGTTTGAGGAGCGCCTCATCCTCGGTTTGCGGGGTTGAGGGTTCGGGTGGTGGATTCCTCGCGGCCTCGAGGCACGCGGCGAGCGGCCCCAATGTCGGCTCTGCGGAGGAGTGCTCGATCGCTCTGAGGTCCCGCTCAAACTGCTCCTTCTCCTCCTCCAGGCTGAAGAGCGTTCGCAGGTCGTCGAGATTGAATGTCCACTGCGTCGCCCCTGGCCTTTGGTTCGTTGAGTCCCATGGGCGGTACTTGTACAGTCCCTTGAATGAGGGCCCTTGCAGCACGACCCACTCGCCGAGTTGCGTGGTCGCGGAGCGCACTTTCACTCGCTCAGGGTCAATGTGCTCGTTCTCACAGAAGGTACGGTACAGGCTCTCGAGTGACACCTCCGTCCCATCCCGCCCTTGGTCCTCAGGGGCAGCCTCACGATACGTGGCCGTCTTCTTGCCCCACGGCAAGCTAAAGACGACGTAGACGATGAACTTTTCGATCCACTTCCGGTTGTTCTTCTTCTGCTGCTTGCTGAAGGCGCTCGTGGGGATGTCGTGGAAGGTGTACCGCTTCTTGACGAAGAGAGAGAGCAACTGGTAGTAGTAGAGGAGCTGCACATCGGGTCGAATGTTGTATTCGCCGAGCTCGATGTTGTACTCCGCATACGCCGCCGCGTCCAGCGTCTTCTTCCAGTAATCGCTGCAAAGGCACTGCGCCAGGCGCCCGTCCAGCTCAAAGTCGGGCAACACCAGCTCGTTGCCGTCGTGGAGGAGGCGCAGATAGTTCCGGTAATTCTTTGCCTGCTCGCGCATCGCCTTCATCGGGACGGGGTTGTCCGTCACCCAGACGCGCATGGCTCCCGGGTCTGCCGTGTACTCCTTGTGCTTTGGCTCCGCCAGTCGCCCGAGCATCTTGCCGAGCATGCAGGTGGTCCCGTTTGTGCCCCAGAGGTCGCGCGATGGGTTGCTGGTCATGAAGTAGGACTCCTTTCCGACCATGTAGCTGAGAAAGTCGATGCTTTGGCCCTTGCCGATGCGCTTTTGTCCCAGGAGGGCGATCATGATGCCAAACTTGATGTGCGGATACTGGAAGAGGTGGGCTTTGAACACGCGCCAAAAGTCGACAAAGTCGCCCATCAGCCGCTGCTCGTGGCGCATGATGAACGCGACGCCGCGGTAGGTGTCCTCGGTGATGAAGCCGGGCATGGCACGGTCGGACAGGAGGAGCTTCTCGACCGCAAAGCCGCGGTACAGGTTGTAGACGTTCTCGGGGCACTCGGCTTCGTTCACGAACGTGTCGTAGGCGTCAAACTTGCGCTTGCCCTCGTCGTAGAGCCATGTTAGGAGAAACTCTTCCCGCTTCACCACCCACGTCTCCTCCTTGTTGACGATCACCGATTTGTGTCGGTCGTACTTCCAATCTCCCTTGCACGCCGTCACCAGCTTCCCCTCATTGAGCATTTCGACGGTGTCTTGGTACCTGCGTTCGTACAGGAACTCGTAGTGCACCTTGGCGACGTCCCGTTCGAAGCGCTCCTTGACTTCGTCGTACGGCCTCTCCAGCGGCTCGACGCTATTGATCGGCTGGTTACAGCCGCAGGGGCATCGTTCGCCGCCGTCGGGCGCAGCGGTGAAGCCCTCGGGCACGGTGAACTGGTGGCACGCCTCACCCTTCTTGTCGTACACCACGGTGGGTGAGTCGGTGACTTCCCACTCTGCGCACCCCGGCGCGATGGCCTCCGTCGCCTCGTTTGCGAGGCGAACGAGCTCTTCAGGGTCGACGCCGTCGCCCCTATACACGTTGCAGCCAGACTCGCGGCTGACCTTGTCGTGGATGCACGTGCACACCGGCCAGCCGTTCTCTTCAAAAGCGCGGATCGCGGCCCACGTCAGGTTGGATTGGACGGCGTCGACCAGCACGGTGATGATGGTCCCACCCCCGGCGCGCGCCTGCTGCTCGTCGGCCAGCTCCTTGGCCCACCTCAGCTCGGGCACGCTCGCGAGCACCGCCATGATTGATTTCGCCTCCTGGTTGAGGCGCTTGAAAGGCTCGTAGCCCGTGCGCGGGTCGCCCTTCCAGTGGATGGCCTGCGACAGTTGGTGGAGCACGGTCTCTTCGGTCATGCTGGATCTCGCCTCGCGCCAGTCGGCCACAAAGCTGTCCGGATCGTTCAGAAAGTAGGTGAGCTCCCTCGTCGGGAGAGAGTTCACTTTGCGTCCAATTTCCTTGCAGATCCACAGGAGCGCGCGATGGTCGGCGTGGCGTTGGCGCAGGGCAAAGGTGTGCGGTCCGATGAGGAGATTGCGCACGGCCTGCGGTACGAACTGGCAGCTCCCGGGCGCGTAGAGCGGCGCCGGCGTCTCCCCCGTCTTCCTCCCCGGGTGGTACGCGCAGGTGCGCTCGGTGGTCGCGCGGTCCAAGTAGCCCCGCATGCTCTCGAAAAACCTCTTTGGCTCGGAAAGCCCCGTGTTAGCAATGTCCTTCTCCGTCCGTTTGAGAAGGTACGCGAGCGCGTCTCCGTCCACCCTCTCTTTGAGCAACCACTTTGGTTCAAGAATCAAGTCGAAAATGTCGATGGGTGCTTGCTCGGTCATGGTCGGTGTATTAACTCTTGTCATAGAAATTGTTGATCGGTCCTTCACAATCTGACCGCACCTCAAAAAATTGGCATTTCCCTCTACTGCACCACCTCATAACAAGTGTCCGACCCGAGCACCACCGCATTCTCAAACCGTGGGCGCAACGACTCGATTGCGTCGCGCGCGTCCTCCAACGGGGCGCAGACAACAGCCCAGCGGTGCTTGTGGAACCCGCCGTGGCGTCCGTCCTTGTTTCCGGCACAGCTGTAGAGTCCGCTGATTGACACGGTGTCGCACGGGGCACTTGCAAGATGTTTGTCGATGTAGTCCTTCACCCAGTTGAGCTTTTGGGAGACGAGAAGGTACTGCTGGTACTTGTCGGCCACGAGCCAGACCACGTGCTTCCCCGCGTGGCGTCGGCTGTAGCGTTCTTTGCGGATGTGCATCATCTGAGCGAATTCTGTGGGGCGAACGACCTCGGCCTTCATCATCTGGCGTCCCACTTCTACCATACAGGAACACAAAATCTGACGGAACACCTTGACACAACGCAGATGAGGTGGGCCCGGTCCACGACCAGATCCTATCAAACCTGGACCCCCCTTTTTTCAAAAGTTCATGAATTGGCGCCGATCTAATAACTTAACGATAGAACGTTAGCAAATCGCAGCTTCCCGTGGCCAATCCAAAACGACCCCTTAGGTTTGATAGGTTTGATAGGTTTGTAGTATTTCTTAGTGACTGCAAGTACTCTCTGCACCTAACAAAGGTACCTGTGAAATACTACAATCCTATCAAACCTATCAAACCTACAGACCTTTTTTGGGTTGACTCCCGGAAGTCCCGATTTGCTAACGATCTATCGTTAGGTTATTAAATTTTCGCCAATCCCAGAACTTTTGAAATTAGGGGGGTCCAGGTTTGATAGGATCTGGTGACCTCCCTTTGGGATGGGGTGTCACTCAAAGGTACACACTGAGTCACGTCCACGCTTCCCACACACACCTCGTCCTTTGATGTGGTCCTCGCACTCTTTTTCAAATGACTCGATTGCCATGCATCGCTCCGCTTCAAACCGAGTGCTTCGAGCAGGGAGCTCCCACCAAAACCACGCCACCGAGCGCAACTGAACGTGCCTCTTGACGGCTCTCCACAGAGCACGAGACCGTCGCCTGACCTTTGCCCGCATGCGCTTTTTCAGTCGTTTGAACTGTCGTTCTGCCGAACGGGCTGTCTTCACGAGCTTGGCGATATGCGCTTCCTCTATCCGCAGACCTGCCAGCACCCATGCGTCACTCGACGGCGCCGCATTGCCGAAAAGTGTGATCATGTCATAGTGTTCGTCCCTTGCTGCGCACTCGAGCGTATCGAGTGTCCTCAATGTGCGCCTCAACATGTGATGTTTACTATCGGGCGTGCAGAAACGCGTACTCGACACAAACATGTGTACCTACAGTATGCCATTACGGTGCCGTCAGAGCCGTGCGCGCGAGGCGCAGCATCGACATGTTATGCTCCTCCTGCAACGCCCTCGATTGCGGTTGAATCAACCGCTGCACCACGCCCCAAAGCTCAAGCAGCGAGCCTCCCACCCGCTCATCCCCGCGATCCACAAGCGCCTTCACCGCCCGCCAGATCGCAGGGTGAACGAGCGCCTCTGCGCGCTCTCGGAGCGCGGTCGCGTCGACGTGCGGCGCCGCTTGCGTCATGTAGCTCCACGCCGTCCCTACCTCGACGCCGACCGCCTGAGCCAGCTGTTCCGCCGTGGCGCCTGCGAGGATGGCGCCTCGTGCCTGTCGCACGCGCAGCGACAGCTGGATCGGGTCCGCCAGCCCCGCCGCGCTCCAAAGATCAAGCATGCCGCACCCCTTGATCGCCACCCACCGCCGATCGAAGGCGAGGCTGCCGCGCGTCACCTCTCCCTTAGGATTGCGCAGCCTCCCCATCGTCGAGATCCAATAGCCCTTTGGGACGACGACAGCACCAACCGCTGCCTTGAGTCGCGACCACGTCTCTCCCTCGATGGGGCCGTCCTCTTCCGGATCTTCCTCCACCCGCCATCGCAACGTCTCCGCCGTCGTCTCTTCTTCGCCGGAAGTGTTGTCGCAGACTTTATCCACCAACTGCACACGGATCCACTCGCCGATGGACGCCGTGCTCTCGGGTGCTCTCAGCCGCCACGCCATGCAGATCGCTCGCTCCAATGTCACGAAATGCGAAGCGTGGTAGCCGATGTTGCCGTTCTCGTCCTCTGCCAACGGCAGCCGATTTGGATCCCAATGCCAAGTCTTCGTGGCGACATTGTACCACCGCCGCCGCGCAATTCCCTTTCTCGTCATGAAGATACCGCTGGTCCAGACATGTTTCACTGGTATCTCACGTGCCAGACCGTCGGGGCCGCGCTCAAGTCCTTCTCTCCACTGATTCATCGTCTCTTTTCTCACATGCGCCCACAAAGTATCACGTCGGCGGCAACGAGAGGTCGAGCTCCCCAAAGGCGCCCTTGAGCGCCTGCTCCATCCCGTCGACGCGCGTCGAGACGTACCGCAGCGATTCGCTCTCGTCGAAATGCCCGAGGACGCGCTTGCCCAAGAAGTTGACGGCCATCGTGTGCTCAAAGCAGATGCTGACGTACTGCAGGTACAGCGAGCGAAGCAGATGCCACTTGCAGCCCTCCTCGGGCAGCATCGGGAACGCCTGCCGCAGGTACACCGGCGTGAAGAAGCCGGACATCGACTTATGGATCGCGTGGTTGCTGACGTCGTTCCACGCGTCACCCCGCTTTTGCTGCAGCACGGACAGCGCGTGCAGAAACACGCCCGCCTCCACCAGCAGCGGGATGACGTAGCCCGGCGCGCGCTCGGAGCATTTCGTCTTCGCCTGCCCCGTAAACAGCACCGACCGGTCGCCCACCTTTTCGAACGACGCGCGGCCGGTGCACACGTTCAGAATCTCGATCTCCCGGCGACCGGACACCAGCAGAAGGGGCGCCACCAGAGCGACGTACCCATCCTTTGGCGTCGCCGACCGCAGCAGCGCCTCCGCCCTTGCCAGGAGCGCAGCGCCGTCGCTGATCACCACGACGTTCCCCATTCGCGCGTGCAGGTTCCGCTTGTCCGCCCGCTTGATGGCTCGCACCTCGTGCTCGGCGATCTTGAACGTGTTCATATTGCGCGGCAGCAGCTCCAGCCCCTGCAGCGCCTCAACCGCCTCCTCTGGCCAGCTGGGAAAGGCGTCCGGGTGGGCGCGATGCCGTCGCTTGAGCTCAAGCTGTTTTTTGAGCGGCGCCACGAGGAAGGCCGCCACGTCCGGTTCGTTTGTAAAAGGTTGCAGCGCCGAGAAGTCGCACTCTGCATTGCGAAAGTCGGCTGCAATCACCTGGGATTTCGTTTGAGATACGTACGTCTTCAACGTAGCGCAGCTGAACGGCCGCCCACCACGTTCCGCCGACGCCGCCAATTCCGCCCGCAGAAAGTCGACGACGTCAGCACCCTCCTCGCCTGCCAGTAGCATCTTGGCCGCCGCGTTGACCATCACCGCCATTGTCCTCTCGATTGCGCTTTCTCATACGCAACCACAATCTGATCGTGAAGGCCGTCAGAATGCAAACGTCGCGCCGCACCACGCACTGCCTCCAAGAAATGCCGATTGCTGCACCCAATCGACGCCGCCATCGTGCTGCAAAGCGCCATTCGTGGCCGCACGATCCGTCGGTGCATGAAGTCGCCGTCCTTCCGAGCCGCCATCAGAGCTGGCTGGTGTGCGTTGCACCTCCGGCGCACGGCCGCTGAGTCGCGCCATCGCGGTGGTCACACTCTCTCCCGACACTCGGCACAGACTAAATCGCCGAAGTGACCGCCGGGGTCGACTGGCATACCAAGCGCTCGGGCACACACGTCGACATGGAACGGTCTGTTACAACCGCCGTCGCAGTGTTGCACCGGGCCGCAGTCGTCGCCACCCAGGCACACGACACACGCCGTTTCGGCGCAAGGGCGGCGTTTCCCAGCGATCCGTGGCATTTCCACTGGACACGCGATACTGTAAAGTAATCTGACGGACGAGATACTCGACCCGCTGGCCTCGGCTACGCTTGCCTATGACCCTGGCGCCGTACCAGTGGCCGTGCTTGTCGCGTGCGACGACCGTGGCGCCCACGCGGACGGCGCCGTGGTGGACAGCGGGCATGGCGGACGCCTTATCCTGGCCACACTCCTACAAACTTTCCACGGTGTGGCGTCCACGTAATACGTGTGGATCAGTTCGAGCACCTCCGTCGGCAGCTCGAATCGAAATGCCTCTCGAAGAGGCCGCCAGAAGCTCCCATCGTCGCGAAAGTCTTTGCCGGTGCGAGCGCTGATGGAAAGGTCGGGTTCGGTGGCGTGGTCTGCGGGCTCCATTATAGCTTCCGAACTTGCGTGTCTTTGCACTTACTAAGTAGTACGTATGTACGACGGCGACTGCGCGGCCCAATCTGATGACAGAGGCTCAAAAGGCTCTCCCACACGCCACACGACCACCTCTCCTAAGTGCTATGTTCTCGCCCCCCCCCCCAAATCGCAAACGGGCCCGATTCAGCGACACCTCTTGCCTGGTCTCAAGCCACGAGGGGCGGCGCCATCCCGTGGCGCGCCCACGCGGCGCGGCGGCGCTCGGGCGTCACGAGGCA